>Ga0137377_10001349_pt1 | contig 17026 bp, 23 predicted proteins | sample SagtaG_22_FD_104815 | JGI IMG/M metagenome (GOLD analysis project Ga0137377, IMG submission 104815) | Vadose zone soil microbial communities from Sagehorn Ranch, Mendocino, California, USA - Sage2_L_40_16 metaG | ecosystem: Environmental > Terrestrial > Soil > Vadose zone | place: USA... | reverse complement strand
CCTGTCTCCGAACTCTTCTCGGAGCAATTCCTCAATCTTCTTGACGACTTTGCCTCTGTGAATCGCAACAAAGTCTTTCTCTGTCTCTAAACTGGTTGCCAAACTAATTCACCGCCTGCCTACTCAGTTCGAGTGACTTGGAACCAATCTTTCGAGTCAGAACAACAACTACAACGAAAACAAGTGCGAAGACCAAGTTAGCAATCATCTTACTCGCTTCTTTCGTCAAAATCAGGCGAATCGTCGTCGTAGCCATAGTCCTGGTCGTAAGTCTCGTGTTGTGCCTCGTACCACTGTAGGAATCGAGTATCACAATCAGACTCGTGTTCGACTATCGCTTCAGCGTCGGGAGTGACGAACCCACAATACCGACACTTGAAGACCTGAGACATCTTACTCAACCTCTTCGACTGGTGTATCAGCAACGAAGACTCGGTAGACCCAAGCAAGTCCGACTATCGCAACGTAGAACGTCCAAGCGGTGACTGTGAAAGTGCCTTTGACAGCGAAGACAAGTCCACGGTAGAAGCGGAGTAGTTTGGACGGTCGAACCTGCCGACGTAGGACTTTGACTTCTCGAACGAGTGTAGCGAGTTCCTGCTCTGCCTTCAGAGCCTCAAGTTCGGCTGTGACTTCGGCAATTGTGCGCTTTGCCAAGTCCTAAGCACCTTCTCTGTGATAGACCACGTTCGAGAGCTTCGAGGCTTTCCGAATGAGCCTCATTTCCTCAGGTAGGACAAGAAATTGAGTGTCCAGGATGTAGACCCTAAGACCCCTGTGCCCTGCTCTCTCGTGCTCAACGAGCCTCTGAGAGTAGGTCTTCGAGGATTGTGTTAGAGTGCTCATGCCTTCACGCCTTCTTCAGTAAGGTCTGGCAGATGTCAGGTATATAAGGACACTTGACACTTGATTGTCGAGGCTTAAGTGACGACTTAAGAGACTTCCAAGTTTTAGAACCTCTTCCCTTCGAGTCTCTGTCTTTGCTGTTCTGCTTGGGAGTCCAAAGTCGAAGGTGTTCGGGATTCACGCAACTTGGGTTATCGCAAGAGTGGCAAACCCAGAGTCCTTCAGGAATCGGACCGAAGTGTAGAACCCAAGAAAATCTATGAGGGGAAGTGTCGTCAAACTTACCATATCCTCGACTATCCTTCCCACCAGTCCAAGTCCAACAAGTCGGAGTCTTCTGAACCTTAGACCAGAACCGCTCTTCGACTGGTCTAACGGTCCCACTGAAGGTCATTTCTCCGAGCCTCTTCTACAAGTTGTCAGGCAGTCTTGAAGCATATAAACGAGCCTCAACCCTCAATGCTTGAGGCTCGGAGGCTCTGAGCGTCGAGTCTTGGAACATGGACCTTCGAGAGTCTATAGGGCTACTGAGCCTAAAGGCAGACTGTCCTCAAGCCTCGATAGCTAAGGTTACAGTCTTATGGGTTGAGGGTCGAGACTCGACTATCGAAGGTCACGAATCAGCTTGCCTTCGAGTTGTGCCTGCCAGTATTTCTTCGTGATGTAGATTTGCCAACCCCTGCTTTGAAGGTAGAAACGGTCGAAGGACTTGACCACTTTGAAGGTGTGCTCTCCCTTCTCGTTCTTCTCGTAGAATAGTAGGACTGCCAAGTCCGAATCAGGCTTGACGGGTATTCTCTCAGTGAACCACTTGCTCCGAACTTTGACCTCTATCTTCCTGCCGTCTTCAGGGTCTTCTGCGTCAAACAGTAAGCCATGAGGTCGGTTACGTTTCCACTTGTTAGCCCTGCAAAGAACTATCTCTCCCAGGAACCCACGGAACTTATGTTCGACTTGCTGTTCCTCAGAACGTCTATCGATTGAAGGGTCTAATGTGTCGAGTTGATGAATTTCCTCTGCATCTTTGCGAGCCTGTCTGACTTCCTCTTCGGTCGCAACTAAGGGGTAATTCGCCAAGTGAAAATCACACCGATTCGGAGCACTCTGTAAACTCGATATCTGTTTCGACTTGATAAATTACTGAGAGTCAAAGACTTTGAATTCTCCGTGTGTGGGGAATGGGGATTGCTATGTGGTGTAGAATAGAATGGTCAGTGGACTCTCCTATGGAATAGGACAAGTGGATACTCCCTAAACCCTACGCAAACACTCCACACTATCCTCAATAGTCCCCACACACGATAATTCTCAGTAATTTGTCAGTTCTACGGGACGACGTGTCCGAATTTTCGATTTTTCACTCGCTGAGTAATCCAATTGCTCAGGTAGACTCGTTCTATGTAAGTAAAAGTCGAATATTAGATGTCGCTTTCTTCTAACGTGTGTGTGTGAACTATCATAGCCCTAATTTGTGTCACACACACCCTATAGAAAAGTGGGTATCTAATTCTCGACTTTGGTAGCTCCTATTCATATTGTATGAGAGCGAATTGTTAGCAATGATGATTGGAGAAGGGAGAAGAAGCTGATACAATCTCGACGCGCTGACCTGAAGCAGGGTAATGTGAAGCAAGTATTCACTATGAATGAAATGTTAGCAATGAGTCCTGCAAGAGACGCAATGCAACAGTTCAGTTGTTTGGTCAGCGTCGGTGTCTACGAAAACTACGGTGTCCGATATTGGAAACTGTTCTACAAAAACAAGAGGGCGTGGGCTGAAGAGCAAGTGATTGGCAGTCCGAAACAAGACCTCTTCTTCTGTGACGTTGACAAAAAGTGGGTTCAACCACTTGTCAAAGTAACGAGACTCATTGATGTCATTGTTAGTTCTGTCAACGGAAGTATTCGAAGACCGAACACTGTTCTGTACCGTAAGCGGTTTACTTGTTCGCTTTGCAAAAATTCTCTTGGGACTTTGGACTATGCGCTTGATTCATTTCCTCTGTCTTTGAAAGATGTTATTGAAGAAGAAGTAGATTCAGAATGACGCGGCTTTCCAAAGACGATTGAGTGGTCAAATACAACTTCCGACGACACAAATTCCGACGACGAGAGGGTTCTCTGCTGAAGAGCTTTCTAAGATGAAGAGTCAGCCCGAGCAAGACTCAACGTTTACACAATCTGCTTTTGTCAATCCAACCGTCTATCCCTTTCCGTTCGAAGAGCGCAATCTCTTCCAGATTGGAGTTGCTGGTGGGAGTGGTGGTGGTTCCGACGCGGGTAAGACGTTGATTTCTCTCTATTTCATCTACGTCTATGCGAAGCACTACGGACTTGGTGTAATGGCAAATATCGGAGTCACGATTCCTGACGTGGACTCTGTGAAAGTCAGAGCGGTGAAAAATATTGTGGAACTACCATTCTCTCGGAAAAAGCTTCGCTACGTCGTGCTGTTAGATGAACTCGACAAAGTTCTCTTCGGAAGAAACTATGGTAATGAATGGAACAAAATAATTTCGAAGATTCTCGGGGACATTCGACGCAAAGGTGTTCCTCTTCTTGTCGTCAACGGGCAAGCGAAACACGGGATAGATACGAATGTTCGGGAGAACTCGCACATTTGGGTCATTCCAACTCGCAAGTCTTGGGTTGATGGTGATGGAAAGAGGTATCCGACGTATTGGGTCTTCCCAAACTTTGACGCATTCGCTCGTATGCAGTATAACAAACATCTTGGTAGCGATTTCTCGGGTTACGCAACTCTGTATCGGACTGATGTCCCACTTGAGTTCTTGGAATCTCTCTACGACAAGAATGAACCCGTGCCTCTGTGTTGGGACGAAAGTTTCAGCAACTCTCAGATTGACGATATGGTAGCGAAGTTCTTGGACTTCTGCGAAACTGAGGAAATCATTCTTCCAAAAAGTCAGAACACTATTGCGTTGCACATTCGTCGTTGGCTACGAGAACGCGACAAAGCCCTTCTTGATGTTCTTGACGCTGAACATGAAGACGGTGAATATCCCGAAGTTTCGTCTCGTGTCAATATGCCTCTTCAATCACCCGACGTTGACCGTCTAATTTCACGAGTTGTCGCCTTCTGCTCTCGGGAAAAAGAGAAACCGGAACTTGTTATTCAATCGTGTAGCTGTGGTCGGACATTTGCGACTCTGAAGGATTTGCAGAAACACTACATGGCAGTTGATACCGTGTTCATGGGACAATGGTGTTCGTCGTATCGTAGTGAAAGTGACCGAGAACTTGTTCGCATGGGTCACAAAAATTGGGAACTCGGTTGGTGGAAACCGAAACCATGACTCGGACAAAAGATGCTCGACGCTGGCATACAGAAACGAGTCGGAAGTTAGCTCCGCGTGAACAGCACGAATTTCTTTCTCCGCTCGGAAATAATGCTGACTACGAAGACGAGGTGACTTCAGTTTTCGAGGAAGTGCACGCATACGGACTTGAACACGCAGGATGGACTTCTAAGACGGCTGTCAAACGATTTCAGCGAGACATGTCGAACAAACTTACCAAAGACCAATCTTGGGAAGTAATTCAAGATGTTAACAGTCAACTTGCTCTGATGTTGGATATGGAAAGGACACGTCTCAAAAGTGGTCAAGTCGTGTTCCGTTCTAAGAAAACTGGAAGATTTGGTTCTCTTCGCACTCCGCAACAAGAAGCAGTTTATCAAAGGTTCAGGAGACTTTCACACTTTTCTCCCGAGGAATATGAAGAAGCAGAGACTCTCAAAGCGAAGGCTCGTGGTCAGAAAACTTGGAAAATTCCAGAAGATGAATGGCGTAAGGCTCAACAAAAGGAATGAGGGGTCGAGAGGAGATTAATTATTGGAAACGTCTCTATCGACCATTTGGTTTTAGATTCCTCGGAAATCAGCCGTGGTCTAAGCAGTCTTACATTAGAATGAATCCGTGGACTGTCTTTGACTACGACGGCAATCTTTCGATTCAGTATGACGGACAGAAACATATCTTCGGTGACGTGGATTCGACCCGTCTAACTCCGTTGATGCGGAGAATCCTTCGGTCTACATTAAGCTGGAAATCGCCAAAGGGCTACGGATTCGTTCTGTTAGGACCAGTTGGCAAGAATTACTACGACGCTCTTCATGCTCTTCGCTGTATCGACTTGTTCCGTGATAAACGAGGGTCTTGGTTGTGGGAGCACGCGGGAGAAAAAGAACTTCGCTTCGGTCGATTGATTCGTCGGAGACTGAAAGCTAACGGAATGCGAGATAACATGCCTCTTCACGGAATTTTTCGAGACATGGACACGCTGACTTACGTTCTCGTGCCACCTTCCGTTACTTGTCGCTATCAGGGAAAGAACGGGGTTCCGGTTAACAAACATTCTTCGGTAATTCCTTTCTGCAATTCCGGTTCTCCCGACAAGAACCATCACTTCTTCACTCGAAAATTCTACAACTTTGTTCCATCAAACTCTGACCTTCTATCCTTTGATGAATTCATGTCTTTGATTCTCAAGTAATTGCCGTCTATTCAGAAGCGATATGAGAAAGCAACCTTCAGTGAAGAGCGTCTTCGCCACGTTATCGAGACGCTTCGTGGATTCGTAGACAAATTCGAGCGGGGCAATGAAGACACGTTCAAAAATCTTCGGTTAGGATTTGTTCAGGGAGCATTTGAACAAGTCGTCTCTCGGGCATCCATCTTCTTCTATCTCCAATTCGAAGGTTACGTCGGACAAATTTTCGGTTGGGAAGTTGCGACCTATTGGAGTTTGATGGTTGCACATAATCTCTACCTCGACATGCAGGATAGAAACGAATTGGGAAGAATGTCGATTACCGACTCGCAAGCAAAGGAACGGAAGATGCGACGGATTCTTGACGACCCTGAGATTGATGAAGCTTTGAAAATTGTCGCGATGCAGAAGATTCGCATGGAACCCAAGAAAAAAGGTTGGACTGTTCCTGAGAACTTTTACCATTTCTACAATGGAAGAGTAACCAATTTTGGTGGTAGAGGTAGAGAAAGGAGAGAAGTCACAAGTTACGACTGTGCGCTGTCACGTTGGCTCGTTGATACCGATTACTCTTTCAAGTTCAAATTCGGAATTCATCTCGCTCAGAACACCGAAGCGGCAATCATGGCAATTCTTGACGACCTCGAAACGGGTCGTGGGAAAATGTGGGCTGATTTTGACTTTGATGATGGCTATACAATGGAACCTGTCCGTTGGGGAGAAATTTATTCCAATCTAAAGCGGGAGATGGACAACGTTGACATGTGGCTGATTATGAACGGGGAGCGACCTCGGTTTTCACTCCCGAGATTCGGCATTTGATAGAGACAGAAGATAGCAACACCGAAGTGGAAGAGGAAGAAGTTGTCGAAGAAGAAATCATTGAGCTTCCTGCAAAATTGGAAGCGACTTCTGAAGAATTACCACTGTTATCTGAAGCAGATATGCCCACAATCGATACACAAACTCAGGTCATTCAAATCTCGGGTAGGCTTGGAGCAGGGAAAACGTGGAGTTGTGTCAGCGAAATATTTTCTGCGTGCAACAACTACGGAATCAAGAGAATTGTTGCAAACGTTCGGTTTGTTCGTGTTCCTGAGGGAGTTGAATTTGTCTACACGACGGACATTCGTGAAGTCTTTCGCATTCTTGACCCGAAAATTCCTACCGCGTTGTTGATGGACGAACTCGACAAGACTCTCAATTCGCGCGAGAGCAGGACTAACTGGAATCTTGTTATCACTCGACTCATGGGAGACGCTCGAAAATCAGGCATTAGATTCTTCATCTATTCCCATCAGGCACGGAAAAGTTCTGACAGTCTCGTTCGCACAAACAACAGCCTGATTCTGTATCCTCGACACTTCTGTAATGCTGACGGGTATCCGGTATATTGGGCATGGAACTCGAACGAGCAGTTTGAGTTAGACTTTCCACGCGGTGAACAGGACTACCACTTTGCTGTTAGGTTAGCTTCTGAATACAAGCTTCCTGAAATCGACAGTGCCTATGATACTTTCGAGCGGATTCCTATGAATATCAACCCAGGACTGTCCGAAGCAGAGATTCCACAAGCCGTTAACGACTTCGTTGCTTTCTGCTATGAAAAATCTCTGCCTCTTAGTGGACAAAAACCAAGTGTTGTCAGAATGTTTCTCAAGAGATGGAATGAGAACTCTCCGAAAAATTACGTTCCTTACACTCCGAAGGCTCTTGATACAATGCTGACCGAGGTTTTGGCTCGCGGACTTCTTGAAGTGAAGCATGAAGAAGAGAAATCTTCCGAGTCGGAAGAAAAAGTTGATGCTTCCGCTCCGATTCTATCTTGTCGCTGTCAGTTTGTTGCTGTGAATCGTAAAGCTCTTGACGAACATCTTGTTTCGGTGTGGAATTTTGAATTTACAACTGCTAACATTACACGGAAGAAAGCGATTCAAGACGCTCATCCACGTCGAGACGGAGACACTTTCGAAGCTTGGAAGGCTCGAATGGAGAAGGTCTAATGTTTGGAGTCGAAGACGAATGTGAATGCGAATGTTGTGGGCTTGGTGTTTGTCCAAACCTGCCCGCTTCTCTAAATCCCCTTTGCTCGACTTGTCTTCTTGAATGCCGTGAAGGAAAAGATTGTTTCCACTGTCAAGCTTGCAGAAGCCACACTTTGACAAGTGAGCTTAGTCCTGAAGAGTTCAGAGTCTACATGGCTAAACACTGCACTCCCGAAAACTTTGCTCGTTGGGAAGTTGAGAACAAGAGAATGGCGACTTGTCAGAATTCCGATTGTGGACTTGTATTCGATTCTACAGAGCAACTCTATGCTCACGTTCGTGAAAAACATGGAGCGAACAACTGACAACTTCTGAAGCTCTCCCTGATAAGAGTCGAGCGAAAGAGACTGATGCACCAAGTCGTCTCAGTAGTTCCTCTGTCTCGGATTCTTCGGGAAAGAGAGCTTCAGAGATTTCAGAACAGCCTTTGAAGTCGTGGTTTGAAGACTGTGTGGAGGTTGCTCGGGCAAGAGGCTACACGTCGTCTACGTCTCGGAACCTAATCGGCAAAGTCGTAAAGTGGAATTCTGGTAGCGCGAGTCCTCGTGCTCGTAAAATATTGATTGATGCCGTTCTGGAAACATTACAGGAATGAGTTGGAAGACTAACCGCAAAACTCGTGCACGTTTTGTTTCGGGTCGTGTGATTCCTTCAGAGCCTACAATCGTCGGGTTTGAAGAGTCGTTTCCGATTCCAGTGGAAGACGGCACAGGTCAGCGTTACATTGTAAAGTATTCTGATGGTCACACGGCTGAAGTCGAGTTCTCCGACGCTTTCGACGCTGAAAGTTCTGAGATTGGAGAAGAGGAAGTCGAGCAAGCTGAAGATGTTGAAGCTCGTGACCCTGAAATGGTCTACAACTTCCGTGTCGTGTGGGACGGAGCAGTTGATTTCTCAGAATCTTACGACTCTAACAACGAAGGCGACCGTCTCGCTCTTCAGAAAAAACTTGTGAAACGTTACGGAAAGATTGCAGAAGCATTTCTCGGAAATACTGCTCGGGACTTGGAAGATTCGATTGCTGAACGGAAGGAAGATTCAGAGGAAGAGAGTTTTCTGTAAATGCCAGCAGGTAAAGGAGGGACTGACGGGTTGCTTCTGCTTCTTGCTCAACTGAAGAATAATGACGAAGACGCTAAGAAGCGTCAGAAAGTTCGTCGGCTGACTCCGAAACAGGCTGTGGAGTTACGGAAACTTCTCAGAAAACAACGGGACGAATATCTTTTTCCTACTGACCGCTTTTACGTCAGGAAAGCTCGTGACGGACATTTCTATGTCTACCGTTCACGTCGCATTCATTCTGATAATCTTCTGAGGAAAAAGAAGAGCGATTTTGACGCAAGAGGGAGTATCATTTGAGTTATCGTCCACCAACTTTTAGAACTAACAAGAACAAGAAGAAGTATCCAATCTACGACGTGAACAATCCTTCCGACCGTATTCAGCAACACGAAGAGGAACTTGTTCCTGCTACAAGTGTTGATGCTCCCGACGACTTCTACACTTGTGCGATTTGTCTTGAGAAAAAACGAAAATCTGAAACACCTTACGTCATGAATCCTTCCGGTTCGCCTGCTTGTCAAGATTGTCTCCGAGACGCTAAGAGTGGAAGGATTGAAGCTGAAGCTTACGAACGTGCACGACAATATACTGCTCCCGTTGTAGATTCTTCGAGTGGTGACGGAAGACATACTCACAAAGGAACCTGTAGTGGTTGTGGTTCTACCCGTCGTTCTCTCTGTCCACAGCATTCTCTCTGTTTCAACTGTGACAAACCTGGTTGTCCACGGAGCCACTAAATTTGAAACCCAAGTCAGAAGACTTTGAATTTTTCGAATCAGAGATTGAAAACTTTGTTGACTCACTTGAAGGTGGAACTCTTGCCTTTCCAGATTGGGCACTGAACGAGTCGTCTATTCATTGGCGTAGAATGGAGCGTCGTCAGCGTGTATTCATGGCAACGGTTTCAGTGTATTTCCTGAGTTTGATTTTCCTCCTGCTCTTTCTTTTGCGAAGATGATTAGCGACAATCACCCCAAGCACGTTCCTTCGTGTAAGTCTTACGGTATTCCCGTGGACTTCTTCCTATGTTATTTTCGCGAGTTCTACAATGAAGTGTTGAGGACTGACTGAAACATGATTCCGTCTTCAAGTAATTACGCTGACCCGTTTCTCTGTCCTTTCTGTCCGAAACATTTCGAGGCTCAGATAGATTTGTTGACTCACGAACTCGAAGTGCATAGTGCTGAAGAGGTTGAATCTTGATGACTTGTCCTCGTTGTGGTCTTGAGTCAGAAGCAGTTCGACACTATCGTAATTGTAGAGGAAAGAGAACTTGTTGCGCTCACGGTGTTGAAGTCGGAAAATACTGTAGGAAATGCGGTTCAAAATGACGATTGTCACAGGACAATAAAGGGGTGGTGGGGCACTAACGAGGCATGTGAAGCTGTTGATACTTCATTGGTCACAACGGAAATCAAACTTGCAAACAATTTCGCAAGATGTAGGTGATTTTATTGGCAAAGCGTAAGTCTCGAAAATCAAGAAGGTCTGATAAGAGAGGGATTCTGGGCACCAAAGAGAAGTCTGCTTTAGACTTCTAAACTCTTTGACAAGATGGCGTGATTCCGTCGAAACCCTCTTTTTGGGTCAGAGTAAAGGCAGGTGAAAATATCTGGCAAAGAAAATAATTCGGACTGACAAGAAGTCTCGCAACCGATACCCGATTTCTGTCAATGGAGATATGGGCATTGAGGTAAGACGTGTTGGTGGTGGAAGAATCGCTCCATTCGGTTTCGGAGCGTCTCGACTTCATCCCTACAAGATTGTTTCGAAACTTCGTGACGGTCGTCGGTTCGAGTTGAGAGTTGAAGCTTTGAATCGTGAAGAGGCTGTGGACATTGCGAAAGCAAAATTCCCGCTCATCACTATTCAGAAAGTCTCCCGTGCTGACAAGATTAAGACAGCCGGAAGGTTCTTGGAGCGTCTCGAAACAGAACTCGAAAAGTAAGTTCACTCGGAAACGGGAGTCGCTTGAATGATAAACTCGCGAATTCGTTCAAGTTTGGTTCTCTGGTTAACCAGAACCCTCTTTCCTAAGAGTTGGAACTTTGAAGTTGCGAACGGATTCTCCGACTTGACAATTTAAGTCGTATCGGTAGACACTCTATCTGAAACATTCATGGTAGCTCAGGCGGCTGACCAAACACTTGATTCGGATTGAGTCCCGTCGGGGCGAATTAGTGTAACTGATGTCTCTTCTGTGAAGCCTCCGCACTCTTCGTTTTCACACTTGTAAGTTCTTAACGAATTGACGTAGCGCAATGCACAACTCTGACACTTGTATTCTGTGGAGGTCGAAGATGGTCCAACTTGTCTAACAACTCCTCCACATTCTTTGCAATTAACCTCGTCTTTTCCCCAGGCAGGAACCCAACGGAATCCTTTCGCGTTCACAAACTCAAGACCTGAATTTCCGCAATGCTTACAATTCATCTTCGTTCCCATTGTCCTACCGTGATAACAGTGGTGAAAGTTAGCCTCTTAAACCGAAGAGGTTGATGTCGAACCATGGCGAAGAAGCGAACAGTCACCTTCTATGTTCACGTTCCTGGACGGAGAAGAAAAAAGAAGGTCACTTTCAAAGCGAAAAAGTGGAAGAAATGAGAACTTGCGACGCTACCACAAACATGTTCAGCAAGCTATCAAATTGTTCGCAGAGCGAAGTGACAACAAGAAGTATTTTCTCAGTGTCACGATAGGGAGCACGATAATTCACGTCCATCATCCCACTAACAGAAGACTCGTTCTCGAATACAAACCCGACGCAACAATCATCTCAAACAATAGGAGTAAAATCGTCTTTCAGGTATTGGACGCACAAGCGCGGAAGAACCGAGAAATCGAAGCTGATATGATTAGGGCATTTCTCAGCCCCGAGGTATCGATAATGGTCTTCGTGACGGAATCTCCTGCCTATGCTGAAAAGGTAGATGGAATTTCGAGGATTATCTCAGAGAACCTACATAGTTATGGTGTCAAAGACCAAAGTTTGCCCATAACCCTCTCTCTTGTCATTCCTAAATCGATACGAAGTGCCAACGGAATGTTGCGGTACTTTTCTACGATTAGAGGTAAGTTGACCACTCCCCTCTGACCGCACGAATCACAAATATTCGATAAGTGAGTTTTCCTGATTCAACTTGTTGCCTCGATAGTCTTCCCCTCGGGAAGGTTGAGGATTCTCACTTTTCCTTCGTGTTCCAGTTCAACCACAATCTCGTTCAATCGTGACCAATTGCCCACTGGAAGATGAAGCACATAAGGAAGGTTTCTTAGAGTCACTTTGATTCCTTTAGTAGCGACCAGAACATCGTGCCGAATATCTTCGTCAGACAGAATTCTTGTCGTAATCTTGGGACGGAGTTTGTTTTCTTGCTTCATCCTCTCCCATTTTTCGTGCTCTTTCGCTTTCCCTATGGAATTACTCATCTGAGTTCTCCGTCCACTGTAACGAGAAGGAGTTTGACGCTCTAATTATTGGTGTTCCTCAGGACAAGCAGGTACTCTACCGTAATTCCATTCGGAGACGGGTTGAGTCTGCCTTTGAAGAGTCTCCTACTCTTGATTTCATCAGCAAGTAATCGCTCAAACTGGAAGCCCTGTTTGCCAAAATGTTCTCGAAAAATCTGATGAAATGAAAACTCGACTCCTGAGAAGGTAGCGTTTCCAATGAAAATAGCGGCTCGACCTCCAGTCCTTACTTGCGACATTGCTTTTCCCAATACGTGAAGAACGGACTTGAAGTAAATCTCACAATGTCGAGCGACATGTGGTTTCACTTTAGAAAAAGAGTCCCTGAAAGACTTCGACTCTATCTCAATGTCAGGTGGATTATTGTTGTAGGGAATTTCCCTATTATTGAGTCCGGTGATTTCTTTATCCGTAAATCCGAGCCAAGCAAGCTCCAATTTCGAACTTCTAATGTATTCATGAGCGATTCCGTAGGGTGGAGAGGTTAGGAGTAAGCGGAATTTCCTGTTGTTCTCGAAATCATGTTTCATGAGGTCCACTCCACCATGAAACGTCGGTATCCCTCCTCGATAGTAAGCTTCGAAATCTTTTGAAGCCCGATAAGTGTCTCTCAAAGCGTCAATGAAATACTTGTGAATTCGTGATTGAATGCTACCGTGGTCCATCGCATTCACTTCGGCTGTCTTGGTTTTCGACTTGAAGAGTTTGGGAACAGTGTCGTCTCCGTAAGAGAATCGTTTTGTGGTTCGGAGTAAGGCAATCAGTGTTAACGGATGTGGAGATTCGTAATAGCCTGCCCACATTCTACTAAGGACTGAAAAGAATCGTTCGGGATACCAGTATTCTATTCGTGACCATCTTGGCAAGTATTGCGTCTTGGAGGAAAGCACGGTTCTCATAGTTTTCTCAAGCTCCTCCCATACCGCACCCCTGTAGGTTTTGGCTGTTATGAGATGTTCAATCATAGGATTAAGGTCGAGGCTCAACGAGTTTCGATTTGAAATCAAACTCTCAACGCAGACTGTGCCGGAACCACCAAAGGGGTCGAGAATCCAATCGTGAGTGTCTGTGTAATTGTCGATTGCCCACCTTACAACCTGCGGGATGAATCTTGCCGGATAGTAGTACATGCCATGAGATGCGTAAGTAGTGGACGGGATTTCATCAACAAGCTCTCGGAAGGATACGTGCTCTATGTCCGTGGTCGGATTCGAGCGAATAGTCTCTAATTTCAATTGTGCGAAGTGGTATCCCTTCCTACAGCTTCAGTCCACGAGGGTCGATTGGTCCTCATGTTTCTTTAGGGATAGTCCTCCCTGAAGGTGTTTCTCATGAATCATCTTCAGTAAGATTAAGTCCCTTATGTAGGTAAGTTGGTCAGAAGGCGAAGTCACGGGAAGGCTTTCTTCCTTCCAATCGGCTAAGAGTTTGTGCGCAAGCCTCTCACTGGAATCCAGATAGTGGTCAAAGTCTTGCATGGCAAACTTGAAGCCCAAGTTGCGAATCTTGTCGTTAAGAATCTGAAAGTTCGACTGTTTCCCCATTGTGAGACGTTCCAACTCCAAAGAAGACACAGCGTAAGCTAACCAGAGGTCGTCCCAACTACTTGCAAAGTCGATAGTTTTCTTGAAAATATCCTTCAAGCTCGGATTATTCGTGAACTTGCCCAAGACCTCAGCGAACTGTTCTTTTCCGTAGGCTAATTGGAGTTTTATCTTCGGATTCACTTGCACCGTTTCGCCCTCGTCCAATTTTTCTTTGAGATGTTCTCCAGATATTTCGTCCGCAAGCAAAGCCAGAATCTTGCCAATCAAAGATTGTTTCTGATTGCCTTCCAGGGCTTCCCACACAAAAATCAGGTATAGTATCGGAGACTTTGCGTCGTGCTTCTCTCGTAGGATGTCCCTCAGGAGTTCTACGAGCGACCCCTTAGCGGTAGTCCCACCTGTATCATCACGTGACCTAATTTGGACAATCAAGTAGCTGGAGCTATTGGTTGCCAAAACGTCAATATCGTGACCCGCTTTTGTCGAAATCCCGAGCTTATCCTTCATTACAGACTTGTGCTGTTTCCTCTTGAATGCAGTAACCTTAGACTCTTCGAGCACACGACGAATAATTCCTTCAAGTACATTCCCCTGACGTGCTCTGTACGAACTGTGAAAGAACTGTTGAAAACTGAACAAATACACCGAGTAGTTGGCGATTGGATAGGACGACTTCTGCTCCGCACTTGCCAGTCCTGCGGTCATTTTCTTTATGGAATCAAGTTTCTGTTTCTTGCTCAGTAACCCACCTGACGCACTGAAATCGAAACTAAGCTCAACTAAGTCATCTGCGAGTCCTAACGGACTTGCCAGAAGTTCAATTAGCTGTTGGATTTCTGTCCTCTTGTCATCTTCAAGAAGTATGATGCTTCGAGGTTGAATTCCCAATTTGAGAACGCTCTCTCAGTTCTTGCCCTTTTAAGTTGGTTTCAAAGAAGTAGATGATGGGTGCGAACGAAGAGTCGTGGCAAAGTGCGAGTTCTGTGGTCAGCGTGCCGCGATAGAGATACGAACCAGAGGTCCGCACAAAGGAGAATACTGTTCAAATTGTGGGCACTGGTTGAGATGGATACCCAAGAAGGTAGCGAAGAAACGGATTGGTAAGTTGTAAATGACCGATTTCTCCGACCCGTCATTCTATCTTCCCCTCATTGTTGGAATTGTTGCGGTCGTGCTCGCTGGTTATGCGCTCTGGAGACAAAAACAGGATAGAAGCGTTTCCAAAGCAACATTCAACCTACTCAGAACAATGAGGAAGGAACTTCAAAGTATTCCTCCAACCCAACAGGCGATAACACCAACACCGAAACAGCCCGTCGTCTCTCAAGCAGAACTTCGCAAACGCGACGCTTTGGAGTGGAAGAAACTCAAAGACATTGCGAAGGCTCTCGGTTGGGTTTGGGACCGTATGAACGAAGATGACTAAGGCTTAATTTCAACCTGAGCAGTTTGGATAGTTCGGAAAGTTGACACGTCGAACACAACTCGGAAAGTTGTCACGTCAGGGAACACTTCACGGAATCGTTGTGAAGCCGAGACGTATTCCAAGTTGTCCTGAATGCGGAACATTGGTCACTCGTAAGCTCGGTATGTGGTCTTGTGCAGACTGCGGTTGGAAAGGACGTTCGCCTTCTTACTTCGGCAGAGTCATCTACTTGGACAAGACGAAAAACTATCAGTGTCCGAAATGTCATAACGTCGTTAAGCCGAAAGTCAGGGAGATGTATGACGGTTCAAAAGCCCAATGTTGTCCGAGATGCAAAAGCAGGCTTCCTCACGAACTAAGACCCTTTCCTAAGAAACTTGTCGGTCTGTGAACCTCAATTTTCTAAACCGAGGCTATCTCCATCTTCTAACTCTTCGAGAAGTTTCTCGATTGCCTCTTTCGAGAACTCAACTATTCCTCGCTTGTTAATTCTTTTCCTGAACAAAGCCTCGACATCTTCGGTGGTCATGTTCCGAATCTCTTCAACTTCTTCAGCCGTCAATCCTTTGCGACTTTCTCGCACTGCTTTCTCTGAAGACTTGAGAATCTTAGCGATTTGTTCAGGTGTGTATTCCCACTTGGTGAAGTAATCTTCGGCTGTGATTTTCGGAACAAGCGTGTTGTCTTTGACAAAGTAGACGTAACCGTCGGGAATCGGAACTTGGGGATTATTCGCTTCTCTTTCTTGTTCAAGTCGTTTCTGTTCTTCCCGCTCGCGTTTGACAGCCATTCCAAGTCGGGACTCTTCGTTACGTCGAGCCTTTGTGTCTTGCCGATTTTCACCAAGTTCGTTTCGTGCAAGAATTCCGTAGAGAATCTTCCGGTCTTCCTTTGACAGATTTCTACGACCTGCTCTGAATTTTGCAACTGCTTTCTTTTCGTCTTCATACTTGCGCTTTGTTCCGTCGGAAAGAACTTGTGGCTGACTTCGGTCTTGCGTGTGTCCACGACCACTGCCTGTCATGAGAACATCAAGTCGTCTCTTCGTCGGAGTTTGTTCAGTGTTACCTAATTGCTCGGTTTGCTCGTTGACTTCAGCGAATGCAGTCTTGTCTTTCCGTGCTTCTTCTTCTTTCTCTACTTTCTCTTTCTCAAAGTTTCTCTGTAGAATTCCGTAGTCAACAAGAACGAATGTTGGAACAGGACTGTTGGTGCGTCGAAACATTTCGAGTTTCTTCTTGACGGCAGGGTCAGCGTCGGGTCTTGCTAAGTATTCATCAATGATTTCGTTATGGGACTTTCCGTAAGTAGATTTTCGGACATCTTCTCGTTGTTCAAGTGCTTCTTTGGCTTCACGGTTCTTTGTGCGACTATCTTCATTAACGAACGAAGGTTCAGAGTGTGGGTTGTGCTTCGTCTTGTAGTTTCCTCGTTTATCTCCCATTACTGACCACTCTCCGACTTGTCTTCGAGCAGTAGTTTGTCGATTTCCTGCTTTGTTAGTTCGGCAATCTTCCCCTTCGTCTTTGTGCGAGCCAAACTCTTCAGTAGTTCAGGTGTCAGTAGTCCGTTCGCTTCAAGAATCGCGAGCAGTAACTCATTCTGTTTTCTTGCGATAGGGTCTACAACTTCTTTGATTACTTCGAGTTTCGGTTCTCCACGTTTCGTAATCAGATTCAGTCTCGGTCGAAGTTTCCGAAACAGTTCTCGGATACCGTTCTCTCCGTCGGCAGTCCACGGAGACTTGTCGTATTTCAACGGGTCTACAGTGTGACCGAGACAGAACTCTCCATAGTTTCTTTCTCGCTCTTTCAGTTCGAGATTCCCGAGCAACGTTTGAAGTGTGTCTCTTCCCATTTCGTGAATCCGTAGTCTCTCAGGATTCTCGATTCCTGACTCTTTCCTCAAGTCACGAACCTGTTCCTGTGCTCTGTGGTCACTCATGGGCTTACCTCGCGTAGTGACAAAGAGCGAATCCTCTTTCGTTAGCGGTCTTCCGAGTTGACTCTCTCGCTCTTCTAACAGGTCAGCAAGTGCGTCTATTTGGTCATCTACGAGCATAGTGTAGAATTTGACATTGCGCTTCTTCCGAATCAGGTAACTGTTCTTGTCTCCGT
>Ga0137377_10001345_pt1 | contig 17036 bp, 23 predicted proteins | sample SagtaG_22_FD_104815 | JGI IMG/M metagenome (GOLD analysis project Ga0137377, IMG submission 104815) | Vadose zone soil microbial communities from Sagehorn Ranch, Mendocino, California, USA - Sage2_L_40_16 metaG | ecosystem: Environmental > Terrestrial > Soil > Vadose zone | place: USA... | reverse complement strand
TAATCCGTCCCAATCCGATGGCAATCGCACGGAAAAATTGCCATCACGAAATGCGGCCATCGCTGCGAGTATTCGCCTCGACCGTGCTTCTATGGAGGCCCTCTCCGTCGGCCTGTTCGCTTTGGCTTTGCGGCTATCGCGCCGCGGCTTGCTGGCGGGCATGGTATCGCTCCTTCGCCGCGCGGCCACTCACTGCTGTCTGACCACGCCGCATACTCTCGACCCCGTTCACATCGTTTGCAAACGGGCGACTGATAGTTCGGATGAAGGTCATAGGTCACCGCTACTAGGCCAGATGTCCTTATTGGTCGACCCGATACGTTCTGTCATTCGCTGTCTCTCATGCTGCATACGTTCTGTCATTGGCTGTCTCTCATGCTGCGGGCGTGCCCGCTTAGGTGAGTTGACAGCCAAAGAAGTCGGGCTACGTGGCTGCGGTCACCCACGCCGTTGATCGAGAACTTCCAGGGGTGCATCGCGGCGCCCGCTTGGTTGTGGTTATCTTCAAAAATAATTTAGTAAGGATTGTTGATTTCGTATCGCGATCTTGAGCCAAAGGTTTGCTCAAATGCGCCACTCTCGAAAACCAGATGATCGAATACGACCGAAGCCACGCAGCGTGCTGGAGCTAAGGGCCGGAGGAGCTATCGTTTCCTACGGGACTTGCAGTTGCAAGCGTGCCTCCCGAGGCGTTTTGCCTGTCCAACGCTTAAACGCATTCGTGAACGCGCTGACCTCGTGATAACCGACAAGCCAAGCAATTTGCGATATCGACAAGCTATGGTCGGTCAAATATTGCGTTGCCAGGTCGCGTCTCAGGTCGTTCAGGACTTCTGAGAACGTCAAGCTCTCCGACGTGAGCCGGCGCAGAAAGGTTCGTCGGCTCATGGCACACCGGCTAGCAATTTCGCTCTCGCGCGCGTCCCCGTGCGGCAACAACGGGCAATTATGTTCTCCACAACCGCTCGGAACGGGCCCCGCCTCGTTGACCGACGGGAAAGTGCCTCCTCACAATTCGCAATCAACAGCTTATCGAGGTACGGGTCCGCGCTGACGATCGGAACATCGGCGATCGACAACGGGAAGACGACTTCATCGACAGTTGCGCCAAATTTAATATCTCCACCAAGGAATGCAGCGAGTTCGGAAACATTGCCAGCACGGCGATGGATGAATCTCACGTGGCTCGGCTCCACGGGACGGCCGGTCAATTTCCGGCATACACGGATCAATGCAGTCAACCAGCATTCGATCTGATGCCGATCCAAGTGCCGGGCAACACCAACGTAATTAATCACGATCCTGATATCTTTGCCTTCAAGATATTTTAGGAAGAGGCCTTCGTTGGTAATTGCGCCGTACCGCACCACCCGCTGCAACGCCTCACCCAAAGCGTCCGAGGAAGCCATGACGTAATAGAGCAGCCCTATCCTTTGAAGGTCAGCTAGCTGTTCAGCGAGGTGAAATCCAAGAAACTCGTCCTGCAGCGCGCTCGCGACGAGTTTCAGAAACCTGATCTGACATTGGACATCGAGTCGGGCATCAACGTTCTCGACTTGTTGTTTGGTCAGCCCCGCTTTCTTCAAGAGCGGCTCCAGTTCGATCCCAGTCGCTTGTGCCCGTTCGTAGGCTAGCCGGATGGCCAAACCGCTTACCGTCAGGAGCGCGCCGAGACGCTTGGGTTTGAGGTCGTGCATGGGTTCCCCTGCGATCAAAACTCCCTGATTGGAGCTGGTTCGTGCTGAAAGGACTTTGGCATGTGACAACAAGACACTGCTGAACGGCTGGTTCCGCGTTTCCCGGGCCGTGCGTCAATGGACCCGCACTCTGCCGAGACATTAAAACGAGCAGGGGAAGCCGAAATGCCCTGCCCGGGTCATTCGCGACATCCTGTATGGGCCGTCTTCGGCCGTGACGGCGTAACGGCGCCGACAACAGGTCTTCTTGCCACGCGACAAGTGCCCCATCGCCGATTGGCGAACCCAACCAGCATGGCGTTTGTCAAGTGAAACAGCTACTATCCCGCGCTTTGCAATTGGGCCAGTTCAGCATTTGGTTGGGTTAAGACAGCGGCCGCCCCTGCGGTCTTGGTGATGGCCTCTGCGATTATTCCAAGGCTCTTGATGCAGCCTGCCATAATCCTGTCCACTGAGGTATGTCTCGGCGTATCCACAGATGCATGTCCGTTGGGATCGTTTTCGATCAATGAATACGAGTGCGCCAATAATTGACGCTGCGAGCGCGCTTCCCGAGGCGTTTTGCCTGCCCAGCGCTTAAATGCATTCGTGAACGCGCTAACTTCCTGATAGCCGAGAAGCCAAGCAATTTGCGATATCGACAAGGCATGGTCAGCCAAATATTGCTCCGCGAAGTCACGTCTCAGATCGTTTAAGACTCCTGAGAACGTTAAACGCTCCGACGCGAGCCGGCGCACAAACGTTCGTCGGCTCAAACCGCATCGGCTAGCAATTTCGCTCTCTGTCGCGTTCCCGTGGGGCAACAACGGGGCAATTACATTCTCGACAACCGATCGGAACGAGCCCCGCTTCGTGGACCGAGGGGAATGTGCCTCCTCGAACTTCGCGATCAACGGCTTATTGAGGTATGAGTCCGCGGTGACGACCGGGATATCGGCAATTGGCGCCTCGAAGGCGACCTCATCGACTGTTGCACCAAATTCAATATCGCAGCCAAGGAATGCAGCGAATTCGGAAACATTGCCAGTGCAGCGATGGATGAGCCTCACGCGCTTCGGCTTCACGAGAGAGCCGGTCAATTTACGGCATAGGCGGATCAACAGAGTCACCCAACACTCTATCTGATGCCGATCCAGGTGTCGTGCAAAACCGATGTTATTAAATACGATCCGGATATCTTTGCCTCCAAGATATTTTGGAAACACGCCTTCATTGACCATCGAGCCGTACCGCGCCACCCGTCTCAACGCCTCCCCCAGTGTGTCCGAGGAAGCCGCGACATAATAGAGCAGCCCAAACTTTTGACGTTCAGCCAGCTGCTGACCGAGATGAAATCCGAGATACTCGTCCTGCATCGCGCTCGCGGCGAGCTTCAGAAACCTGATCTGACATTGGACGCTGAGCCGGGCATCAACGTCATCGACTTGTTGCTGGGTCAGCCCGGCTTTCTTCAAAAGCAGCGCCACCTCGATCCCAGCCGCTTGCGCCCGTTTGCAGGCAAGCCGCGTCAGTATCCCGGTTGTCGTCGGGATCGCGCTCGGACTGGGTTCGAAGTCGTGCACGAGTAGCTCCTTTGCGCTCAAAAGTGCCCGAATAGGGCTGGCACGTGCTGAAAAGAACCTTCGTCGCCGGGCAGCGTAGCGTTTCGTCAAATGAAATATCCGGTGGATGAATTCACCGGCAACTAACTGCTCTTCGGTTGGGCGGTTAGGGGGTGAGGCAAGGGGCCGCGCCGTGTCCCGGCGCGAGTGGCGCTTCATCGACTGTTCCCGTCGAGCGAATTTCAATATCGACCAGGGCTTGTTGACCCACACGAAGTAGACCTTCCCAGGGTCGGTCGAGATCCGCGATGAGATACATGACCGCTGAGAAGGCGAGAACAAGCGTCACCGCGGCCGGAGAACACCCGCTAGTTCTACGCACCGCAACGCTCGAGGCTCGGTGCGAACCGCGAGCCTCAAGCTGACATTCGCGTCTTGACTTTGCCAATCGCGCCGTCCCTGTGATTCACTGAGCGCTCCAGCGCATTCGCTGCTGGGCAGGTCAAGCGCCAAGTTGTGCCCGAGGGCGCATGCTCAAGCTGGGCCTCGCCGCCGATAGTCAGTTCCGGCAGCGAGGTGATTACCTCGCTGCCGAAGCCAGTCCGCTCCGGCAGTGACACGGGCGGCCCGTCATGCTCAATCCAGCTCATCATGAACATGTCGCCGTCAACCCCCCAACTCACATCTATGCCACCGCCGTCCACCGACAGCGCGTTATATTTGATAGCGTTGGTCGCAAGCTCGTGGAGTGCGAGACCGATGACTTCAGAGGCGGCTGCGTTGAGACGCAGATTCGTCGGGCCGCGCAGCGCTATCCGAACCCCGATAAGATCTGCAAAGTGCGCGAGGTGGGTGCGAATCAGATCCGCTACAGCAACTCCCTGCCACTCGTTCCGGACCAGCAGATCATGATTGGCTGCGAGTGCCTGGATCCGGTCAGAGAAGCTCCTGATAAAGCTTTCAGGTTCACCCGCAGCCGTCTGACGCGCGACTGCCTGCACCAGACCGAGCATGTTCTTGGCGCGATGATCAGCCTCACGCATCAGAAGATGAATGTACTCAACATGGGCGTTCAGTGCCTTCTCAGCGTGGCCTGCAGCCTGAAGTCTATGTGCGCGAGCCGTCTGAGCGTGGTGCACCGCCGTTTCGTGGCGTCCTCTTTCACCATGGTTAGCGGCTTTCCTGTGGTGATCTGCCGCACGCGCAAGGTGTTCTGAAGCTTTTTTGTGGTGATCTGCCGCTTTTTCAGACATGACATTTTCCTCCGGGTCTCGGTGACTCCCCTCGAACCGGATAAAATATTCAAACGCAGGGGATATCGCGACGTTCCTTTCGAAAGGTGCGGCGGGGTTCAGAAACATGATCTGACATTCGACACTAAGCCGGGCATCAATGGTCAGCCCAGCTTTGTTCAATAGCGGCTCAGCTCGATCCCAGCCGCTTGCCGCCGTGACAGGCAAGACGCGATCTCGAAGCACGATTGAAAGGTGTTCAGCCAAGCCCGTCGCGAGGCGCCGCCGAAGACGGGTCAGCCGCTCATCCTCCGAACCAACTGATCACAGTACCGTCATCTGAGGAAATGAGCACGTCTGTCTCACAACAATATCAGTGTTCGACTTCCGGTAATGGAATGGTCCGGCCGTGCTCCTGCCCCACCGGCGAGTGATGGTGGGATTGGGGCGAGTGTCAAACGGAGCACCGCCATGTCCAACAAACCTCTACCGCTTCGGTGTCAGATCGCGACGAAGTCGCAGCTCTGTTTGCACGTGGACGTGCCACTCTCTCCAACGGCGACGTAGCGGCGGCGCGGGTGCTTTTACGAAGGGCGGCCGAACAAAATGATCCGCAAGCCTTGGTTGCCCTCGGCGAGACTTACGATCCGGCTGTGCTAAAGCGTATCGGCGTCACCAGATTCAATCCCGACTTGGCCCAAGCGCGGGAGTGGTATCGCCGGGCCGCCGACTTGGGCTCGGCCGCCGCGGCTATGCGGTTGGATCAACTTTCTAACATCTGCAAACATGACGAAGAGAGGCTTACGCGCCTTCGCGCCACCCGGGAGCGTGATGAGGTGGTCCGTTTCGAGTATGAACTCAACTGCGAAAGACTGCGCCCGCAGGTCGTCAGATTGCGGGAAAGCATTTCCGCGGAGGGGGAGCGCGGCGATCGTGTAGCTCGTCAGCAATCCCAGGCCGAGCAGCCGCGCCCGACGGCCGATGCCGAGATGCAAAAGCCTGAACGCGAAGCTGTAGTACGCAGTGCGCCTTCGCCGATGCCGCGCGAGCAAATCTGCAAACATGACGAAGAGAGGCTTACGCGCCTTCGCGCCACCCTAGAGCGTGATGAGGTGGTCCGTTTCGAGTATGAACTCAGCTGCGAAAGACTGCGCCCGCAGGTCGTCAGATTGCGAGAAAGCCTGGGCGCGAACTAAGTCCGCTAGCGGTGAGGCGTCCCTCGCTTCGATAACGATGTGATCGAGCAAAGTTTATTTTTCAATGGTGGCGTTTACAACGGAGCAGACATGTCACCATCTCCCTGTTTCTTGACATCCGGCGTTGCAGCCTGGTGCACGGCAAGAAGGTCGACTGCAAGACGAGCGAGCACGTAGAGCGGAGGGGTCATGAGCGCGCCGGTTCGAGAGCCCGACGACAATGAGTCATTGAATGACGGGGCATTGCATTACGCGCCGAAAAGGGCGCGACAGGTAGAAGGTGATCACGATCCGGAAAGCGCGGCGCAAAGAGTTAACACTGCGCCATGGCCACATACGTTGGAACCGCCAGAACCACCTTGGAAAGGAAACAAGCGGCGCGGGGCGTTTGCTGGTGATGTTGCTGTCGTGGAGTTGCGCACCAAATTTTCCCTCGCGCCCGATCGAATTCCGGAGCCGTTGCCCGATTCCGGGCCCCGGGTATTTGGCGGCGTGGGGCGGTTCATAGGCGTCATCGCGGTAGTCGCGGTAGGCGCCGTTGGATATTTGTGGGGCCAAGCGTGGCGGACCGCTCTGCCGTCTCAGCAGTTTTCGACATTCTCTGACCGCGCGGATTCAGCGCCGGAACCATCCGTATCGGTCGCAAATCTCAAGTCCTCAAGCCTCGATTCTACACGAGCGGCGGTGCGTCCGCCCACGGGCGGTCTTGCGCCCGGGCCGGCCAGCGATGCTGGGCGTGGGGCGCCGAACGATGCAACGTCGGCGACCGCCGCGCCGACGGCATCCGAGACGCAGTTCAATGAACAAGATTCGCGCCCTCCCGCACCGCCGCAAGCGGTGCCGCGGCAGTCTGACGTCAACGCGGCCGGAATCGCGTTCATGATGAAGGATGGCGCGGACCGGATGGAGAATGGAGATATCGCGGGGGCCCGATTGATGTTCCAGCGCGCAGCACGAACGGGCGACGCAGGAGCCGCCTTTGCGCTTGCGGAAACCTACGACCCCTTTGTGCTCAGGAAATTGGGTGGGAGAATCACAATCAGGTCCGCCGATCTTGCACTGGCTCAAAGTTGGTACAAGGAGGCCAGGGATCTTGGCTCGACTTTGGCCCCGGAGCGTATTGCGAGGCTCACACAACTTGTCGAGTGAATTCGATCAGCACGGTATTTTGGCGCACGCACCGGAAAAATGACCAGCCCACGCCTATGGCGCATGCCGCATGTACTCAAAGCTCAAGCTTTGGATCAGGAGCAGGTGGCTGGCGCAAGGGGACGTCGGCGTCGGTGAGAGCATGCCATTGATCTGAAGTTACCGTTGGGCGACACCGGAACGCCGGCAGGGGACGTACTGCTTAGACCAAGGGGCGAAGTGGATAGACAGCTCAGGGTGCGAACACGTTCAGTCCGGCGGGCACCCCTCCAGCGCCATTGCCGCCGCCCAGAACCAACCCCTTGCCGTGAACCGTGATACTCCCGTTTGCACTCACCTGGGCAGATCGTCGATCACCCAGATCTGGCCGGCGGGTTGCTGGCCGCGAACTACATTCTAATTCACTGTCACTCTCGGGCCCGTGACGCGGGGCGTGGCCGATGGCACGCAGGTAACAGACGAGACGGGAATGACGCCTATCCCGCCCTTGAATTTCAAACTCGTGTGGTCCGCCGCCGCAGGCAGCGAGAACACCACTCCCAGACTGCGGTGCATAGCCGGCGTCCGAGATGGGTCAAGGGCTGTCCTTGCGACTACGTTGGCAACATGTCCGGTGTACCCCAGATAGGTGCCACCTGTCGCGTCGCCCAACTCGGCAGCCTTAGGACAGCTGCAACATTAAGTGAATCGCTTCTCGGTGGCACGGCGTTGCCTTTGGCAGGCCCAATCAACGAAAGTGAAGCAGTTAATTCTGCGCCTTTCCTTAGGCCACAACAACGGACATTCAGCTAGGTGGAAAGTGGCTCCTGAAGTCCTCTCTCAAGCTCCAGGCTGGTTCACCGTGTCGGTGCCCGGTACCTCGTCGGCGCAAACCGCTTGCACACGATCTCGTGTGCCGCAAGCGCATCGGCGTCGATCGTGTGCTGACATAGTTCGTTGCTTTGCCGAAGTTACCTGGCCACGCCCTGATCTTTGGCCGGCGGCCGGTCGGCGCCCTGCACTTGCGCCTGAGCTACGTTTGCTGTTTCGTCAGAACTTGGCACGATCGGCGAAATCGAAATGGGGATCGTCGCAATGGTGGCGTCTCTTAGTCTTTTGTCTCACCGTAGAAGGGCGTCGCCAGCATCGACGGACGCTGGCTGAACTGTTCGTACCAGCGCGCCAGACGTGGATGACCTTCGCCGAAAGACGGAAGACGGCGAAATGCGAGCCAGCTTAGCGCCGTTGCCAACGCAATCTGGCCGATGTCAGGTGCGCCGTCCGACACCACTTCGCGTTCGATAAAATCATAGCCTGCAAGCAGCTTGGCGCGCTGTCCTTCGCCGAACTCGGCCCAACGAAGGAATTCAGGCCGGCGTTCGATCTCCCACCGCAATGCGACGCCTGCGTCGGTGAGTCCCTGAGCCAAGGATTGCAACCGAAGCGCGCGCCACCGCGCAGCACCAGCCGGTGGGATCATCTTCCGACCATCGTGCAGCCCGTCCAGGTACTCACAAATGACCGTCGAGTCGAAGAGGCACAGTTCGTCGTCTATCGGTAGTACCGGCACCTTGCCCAGCGGATTGAGCGCGAACACTGCCGAGTTTCGGCGCAGTGGACTGGTCTCGTGATGAATCACTTCGATGCGCGAGATGAGGCCCACTTCGTGGGCCATAACAAGCACCTTGCGGGCGTAGGGCGAATGGCTCTCATAGAGAAGCTTCATGAGCGAGCCTCAAAATTGGGAACCAGGGTAGAGATCGGGGATTCGTTGCTCTTGTCTACTTCGGACTCGGATTGACAAATCTACGTTCGCTCGGGCCCATGCCGCTCACCTGCAGGACGACATCTTCCTTGATCTCGATGTAATGGGGAACATTCGCCGGCTCGGTGTAGAAGCTGCCGGCGGGGAGGATTTTCAGGTCGGCTGGATCAAATTTCTTTCCATAGCCAGTTGCGAACGTGCCCGACAGGATCGTGACCTCACGAAAATCTGGATGCGTGTGCGGTGCGATCTTGAAACCTTTTGGGAATTTGAGGCGCAACGTGTAGGGCCCTGGCTTGGCCGCATCACCGACCAGATTGAGTTGCTCCATTCCTGGCGCTGTCAAGTCGCCCTGCAAGGCCCATTTCATATCGACCGGTGTCAGCGCCACGACACCCGGGGCGGCGGTCTGTGCCACCGCAACGGCACTGAGCGTCACGCCCACCACGAGGACCATAAGCCGCAATCTATGCTTCGCCTTGAATGTATTATGCGTCGTCATGCGCAAGGCCTTTCAACAATTGGGCAGCGGTGCTGGTGAGAGTTGGGTCAGTAGCGCCATTGAGGCGCCCGGTGGATCGCGGGAACCTCTGGGGTTGCGCCGTTGGAGCGGATTTACAGAGCGCTCGGCCGCAACAGAATGATCGTTCCGCCGAATCTCTTGACCGATGCGCCGCCGTCGGCGGAAATAGCGTATGGACCCGCTGTCGGATGTCCTTCGCTTCGTCGACCTGACCGGCGGCGTCTTCATGGACGCCGAATTCACCGAGCCATGGTCCGTATCTGGCAAGGTTGCGCCCGGGTTGTTCCAACCCTACATCATCGAGCCGGAATATATCGTGGGCTTCCACTATGTGGTGGAAGGCGCCTTCTTACTTACCCTCGACAATGGTAGCTGCTGGCATATCCGCACCGGCGAGTTGGTCATGCTGCCGCGCAATGATCTGCACATCCTCGGCAGCGCCGGCGGCCTCGCCTCCATCGGTGTAGGCGCGTTGATGCACACACGAGGAGTCAGTGGGATGGCCAGGATCGTCCACGGAGGTGGCGGGCCGCGCACCCGGATGGTGTGCGGGTTCGTCGGCGGCAACGCGCAGCTTCATCCCCTGCTCGCCAATCTCCCTCCAGTCATGACCCTTACGCTCGCCGCGCTGCCGAGCGGAGATTGGATTGCGCGTACTTTTGCCTATGCCGCGCGAACCTTTGCCGACGACGATCCTGGCGCCGCTACGGTGATGGCGAAGATGGCCGAACTTCTGTTCGTGGAGGCCGTCCGCCGCTATCTCGCCGCGCTGCCGCGCGAGGAGACCGGCTGGCTCGCTGGGCTGCGCGATCCCGCCATCGGACGCGCACTCTCGCTTATGCATGTGCGGCTCAATGAAGATTGGACTGCGGACGCATTGGCACGGGAAGTGAACCTTTCACGCTCCACGTTCGCCGACCATTTCACTGCGCTCATTGGTGTGCCGCCGATGCGTTACCTACTCAATTGGCGGATGCAGGTTGCGATGCAGAAGTTGCGGAAAACGCGCCGAACGATCGCTCAAATCGCCTTCGAAGTCGGCTATGAATCGGAAGCCGCATTCACGCGCGCATTCAGGCGCGAGTGCGGTGTGCCGCCCGCAGCGTGGCGCAAAGGGATCTCGCCAGAGTGAACGAGCCTTTATCTGAAGGCTTGTCCAGTGACATTACAAGCTTGGTGATGATCAGCACGAGGCTGGGGAGGGCGCCGGCGCGGCATCCTTGATCTCGTCACAGATCGACTCGAATCGATCGAAATACTCTCGCTCAAGTTCTCTCTGAGGCAGGCGCGAAGTTGCTGCGCTATGTATCTCACGCCTTGCTTCCTTGGGCAGCTAGGGAGGCGAAGGAGGATCGGGCAGCCAAGGGCCCGAAGAGCGGTGGGGCACAGTCGTCCCGCTACGACAGCCTCGACCGACGTTGCACGCTGATCAGTCGCGTTCAGACCCCGAACAGCTCCTTGAGCGTGCGCCCGGTGGTCGCTTTGGCGCTCTTCCGCCCGAGGGCCGGTTCCGCGGCGGCGAGAATCGACAGCAACAAGACCGTCCAAGCTGCAACAGCAATGCTTCTCATCGCAGGGGCCCTCCTTGGGTTGGGAACGTTTTCGTTATGGGTGCTCTTTGTCGTGCACGAAGATGGGGAACGAGGAACCGCCTGCCTCGGCCCGTAATGGATCACGTACCCTTTACCAATCGCTCTTTGGCAAGTCGGGCCAACCGATCGTACTCATCGGCGATCCTGAGCATGGCGGCTTTGACCTCCAAAATCTCGACATAACTCGCTGTGGCGCGGGCTTCGTCTGCGCGCTCTTGCCAATGCTCCGGATCGTCGTACACAGATCGCATCATCAGTACAAATCGCAGCGCGGCGGGCGACGCGAGCGTGTGGAGGTCGATTACGGTCTCGCCTGGGACGCCGGCTTTCTGCCAGTCGGTGCCACTAGCGACGCGGAGCAGTAGGTTGCGCTCGTCGTGTTGATAATTTTTCCAGCCTATCGTCGGTTCATCGGCTCGCTCGCAATCCCAACCTCACGAAGGTATTACTGTCACTACGGCGGATGAGAACGCCGGCCTAGTCGCCAGTCAGCACCTGCTTGATGCGGTCCGCCATGGCGTGTGTGGCACCATGGCGGACCTGACCGGACTCATGGGAGGGTCCCCAAATGAGTCAGGCTGTCTGCCTTGCTAGCGAAAAGGACATCACGAGCTGATGAACGGCGCATTACGGATCAATCGGGAGTTCGGCAGCATAAACGCCCCTCGTCCCCTCCTGGATGCGTTGAAGTGCCAAGGTTTGATCCGGGCGACCCTGCGGTGTCTACCTTTGAGCGCTTTCCGGGCATCGGCCTAGTTCACACCACAGAGGCCGGACCAATCAGCTCCGGCCTCCGGTAGCTAAATTAAATTCGGGACTCCATCGAGATTCACAATTATCGATGGCCCAACCCTTTTAGTGACGGCTTCATTTTCACAGTCGTCACTATCTTGGGTTTTAGTGGCGGTCCCCGCGGTCGTCATCGTCGTCGTCATCGACATTATGTCGGTAGACGGCAATACATCCGTCGACTCCGCCGCAAAGCAGCTGACCCACGGTCGTAGGTCCGCCTGATATGGTGTTGGCGTCACCGGCGGGAACCGTGGTGCCGGCCGGCCTGGTCCATATCTGCGGAACGAAGATCAGGTTGCGCCTGGAGTCGGCCGCGACCGAATGCGAGCCGGACGATTGCGGAATAGTTTCGATGAGGACGCTGGTGCCGTCGACCACGCCGAGCACGGCGCCACTGCCGAGGGTCGAGCCGGCTGGCTTGATCGCCTTGCTGGCGCCCAGATAGTAGCGGTTGTCGCCCTTGTTGAAATACACCTCGTCCGACCCGGTAATGCCGTTGACGGCGGCACTGTTGTGGGTCTTGGCATTGATGACCAGCGTGGTCGTCTGGGGCGGGAAGTTGCCCGGTGTACAGCCTAGCAGCAGGTTGTCGTGGACGCCGACCGTAGCCCCGTTTGGCCCGCAGGCGGGAAGCGGAACGACACCGGTGCCAGTCGCCGGATTGAAGAGGCCTTCAACAGCCTTCGGATTATCCGGATCGGTCACCAGGAGGCCGCCGCTACAGAAATTCGGTCCGGCGAAAGTGCAACCCGCCGGGTTGTTGGCGATGACGGGGATCGACGTATAGAAGCGTTGGGTCTTGGGATCCCAGGCCGGTTGCTCAATCGACAGTCCGGCCCCGGATGGGACGATCGCCGGGTCGATCGTAATCTTGATGATCTTGAAGGTGTTACTGACGCCGGCGTCGCCATTCGCGGAAAACAGCGTCGCAAACGGCGGATCCTCGGCGTTATTAGCGGCAATCAGCAACTGACCGTCGTCGGTGATCGCCATCTCGTCGAGCCGTGTCGTCCCGCCGGTCGAAATCGACTGCTTTAGGGCGCTCGCTGTCGGCGCATCGAGGTCGATTACCTTGAGCGTGCTGTCGCCGTCGCCGGCGTAGAGCCACCGGCCATGCGAGACCACGCCGTCCGGCCCGGAGTGGTTATTGTCCACAGCAGTTTTGGCAGCGTTGAGCTTGATGCCAACGAAGCCGCCGATGGTCCGCTTGAACTTGAGGTTTCTGGTATCTATGATGTCGATGCCGGCGTTCGACCGATCGGCCAGATAGTATTCCGCACGATTAGGATTGACCCAGCTGATGTCGAAACTTGTCAGTGGATTGCCGGGAATTTTGATGGCCGTCACGCACTTCGTTTGGGCGTTGTCCGGAGCCCCCGGACCGACACAAGCGGCCAATGCGGCCGGCGAAGATGACAGGAATGATGCTGCTCCCACCAACGCACTTGCGACGGAGCCGGCAAAATACGCCCGTAATTTCGAGTACCTTGTCATAAGACCCCTCCCTGAACGAGCCGTTCCACACACGGCTCTCCGCACCATGTTACAGGCTTTTTCCATTAATTCTCAAAGTGGCTTGGAAGCATTTTGAATGGACGTCGTTAAATAATTTCAGTGTTGTAAACTCGCAACAACAAAAGCAACAAATGTTGTTGTGCGTGATAAGGCTTGTCAGCAAATAGCGGAGTAGTTCCTATCTCGGGCCACGCATCTCTGTTAATGGAATGGTCCGGCCGTGCGCCTGCCCCACCCGCGCTATTAAATTGTGGTAACTCGCTATCCAGACACCTCTGATCAGGCCTACGCTTGCAGCGCCGTGGCCGCCAGATCTGTAGCAAGCGAGCTGCTGTCGCGGCGGCTGAAGCGCGACAGCACTCGCAAAGACGGATCCCGAAGTCCTTGACTTGGCTCGGGCCGGGGGGTGACGCGGGCTTTCTCACCTCTCCTGCGATTTATCCCAGTAGCCTAGCCACACCATCCGCAGTCCACTTATTCCCAGCTTGGCCATGTCGCCCCTGCCGAGCTGGCGACCCTCACTCAACGGCCGACCGGCGCGCCGCTCGGGTCTGGGTCGCCACCATTCCTGGGCACTCGGTGCGGCGTTGAACGTACTTACCTCCCGGCCAATACTGGCCAACATGGCGAAGAAGACCGAACCGCCGAAGCCGACAAGCTGGGACATCTACCGCGTTGCCTACAAAGGCAAGCTGCTTGGCACTGTCGAGGCCGACAACGCAGGTGAGGCAGTCAAGAAGGCCGCCCATGCCGCAAGCGACACTTATCACCGACCGCAATGGCCACTCGTGCGTCTACGGCCGGTCACGGTCAATAGCCAGGTCGTGAACAGCAAGAAAATCACACGGAGCGGTAACTGAGCGCGATCCCTCTGAACGACGACCGTCGCCGCATCCTCGAGCTTCTGGCGAACACCGGACCACGTGGCGTCACCGAGGCGTCGCTGATCGCCAACGAGATTACAGCGAAGATGTTGGCAGAGTTTTTGCGCGTGGGGTGGGCAACAGTCGCTGCCGAGACGGTGGGAGCCGGCGGCAAGGTGATCGATGTGCGGCGATACAGGATCACCGAAGCCGGGCGCCGGGCGATAGATGCGCCACTGTAGCGGCCGCTTCGGCGTTGACACCCACCGATTCGCTGCACGACATTCACATAATCACTGCTTCGCAATAGCCGCTGGATGCGATACCCAACGGGAAAGGCCGTGCAATGTGTGGACAGGCCTGACCATTGATGGGCGAGGCTTATCGATCGATTGGTGCTTGTGCGCGGGGGCTCCTCCCATGATGTGGTGCCGTGAACTGAATCCGCGAACGGTCCGGGGGCAAACGGTTGTGGCTCCAACCCATGCAACTGAGTGCCCGAGTGAATGTCCGAATCGGGTCACGAGCTGCCTTCGCGACCACGTTGGCATCACGACCGGTGTACTCCCGATAGCTGCCGATTTGCTGCAACGCCCAAGTCGGCACGGAGAAAAACCAGCCGACCTGCGTGACGCGGGCGAGTTCCTCACCAAGGGGTCACTTGGGGTGGTGACCCGTTCAAAATCTGTTGTGAGTCGACTGGTCCGGTCAATGATATGCGGGCGCGGCTGTGGACAAACAGAAGGCCCGCGCGGGGGGTATTTGCGCGGGCCAGTCGGGACTTCTAATGCGCTCATCCTAAAGGAAAGGAAACGGATGAGCGGCGCGATCGTGCGCCGTGGGCGTGGCGGCAATGGGGCGGGCGGGATCGACATTTCCTACCCTGACACCGACCGTAAATAGAAAAAGCCCGCGTCAAGAGGCGGCGCGGGCTAGTCAGCAATGACCATCCAACGTTCATCCTGGGAGGATGACGGCACTCATGGTGTGTGAGTCGGCTGGCGTGGTCAATGAGCTGCGCGGCGGCCTGTGGAGAGAGGGCCCGCACCGATTTGGGCGGCGCGGGCCAGTCAACACTTGGGATGATCACCCTGATGGCGGTGATCGGCGCTGATGGTGTGCCAGGTGGGTGGCATTAGTAGGGCTGGGCGGCGACGGCGCCGGCTCATGACATTCCTACCCTGACACCGCAAATAAAAAGCCCGCGTCCAAAGGGGCGGGCGCGGGCCAGTCAGTACTTAGAGATGAATGTGCGTCATCCAGGAGAATGCAGAAGGATGACGTGTAACGATGTGCCAGTCGCCCGCGAGTGTCCACTGGGCCAGGTGGCGCGCGCCGAGATGCCGCGGTGCAGTTCGGGCAAAAAAGTGGCCCACGTCGCAATGGGTACAGGGCGTGGAGTTCTCGTTTAGTGGATCGGCTGGTGCCGTCGATGGCACGCGGCCGGTGAGATTGGACGCATGGGCGGGGCTGCGGCGGCGCAGATTTTGACCTGTCAGGGTCACTGCGTTCCGCGGGACGAATGCGCGGCTATGCCGAGTTTGCTGAGCAGGAATCGGATTACGCGGGCGCCCTGTCGAAGATCGCTGGCGACTTTGTCGTGGCCGCGGAACAGTTCGGCGGTGGCGGTTATTTCGAGGCGATCGGCGAGCTCTGCCATTTCGCTGAATGACAGCGTGCACTCGCGAGCGTCACGTGACGGTCGTCTGTTTCCCATGATCCGGACATAGGCGCTGCTGCGCCGTACGGCAACTGCGGTGCGTTGCGCGGGATTGCCGTGTGGCTTGAGTGTTCCTTTCCATGGCGCTTGATCGAGAGAATCGGGGTTTGCGGTCAACTGCGAGCGCAGCTGGTCGCCAACCTGATTCGCGAAGCGTCTCATCAGCGGTGGTCGAAATCAGGATGGACTGGTATTTTGACGGAGATGGCGCCGTGATCGAATATCGAACTGGAGACATCTTGCGGGCTGAGGCGGAAGCTTTGGTCAACACAGTCAACTGCGTCGGGATCATGGGGCGCGGCGTCAGTTCAAGAAAGCCTATCCGGACAATTTCAAGGCTTACGCAGCCGCAACTCGTTCGTTAATTTCGCGGACTCGTCAGCCAAATCCGCTTGATTGCTCTGGCTCTCCAATCAACTCCGGCAAATCTTTGAGCGCTGCAAAGCTGGCGTCCGAGCAACAGCGACGGGAGCGCGCGCGCCCGATTCTCATAGCGAAGCGCGCCGAGAGGCGGCGGGCCGAGATGCTATACCAGCCGCCGCCGCCCCGCGAGCCGCGGCCAGGTGACAACGATTCCGACTGGACACCTTTTCCCGGTGCCGGCATCCAGCGCCAGGATGAAGGTGCGCACGCCGTTGTCGCCACCAGAGGCGCCGAGCACGATCTTGTCCTTGACGGCCAACGGCGCCGCGGTGAACTGCAGACCGTTCTGACCATCGGAGATGTTGGTCTCCCAGACGACCTTGCCGGTTTCCTTGTTACTGCTGTGGAAGAAATTCGTCATTCCCGCGCCGGGCGAGCCGGGCAGCGAGACGTGGAAGGACAAGAATAACGCCTGGCAGACCGGCGGCGGCGCCATGTGGGTGACGGGCTCCTACGATCCCGGCACCAACCAGGTGCTGTGGGGCACCGGCAACCCAGTGCCGTGGTCCGACCCCTACTACCGCCCCGGCGACAATCTCTACACCAACAGCCTGATCTCCTGGATCCCGACAGCGGCAAGATGAACTGGTATCACCAGTACATACCGGGCGACATGTGGGACTACGACGAGGCGGGCTCCCACATCCTGTTCGACGCCACGGTCGGCGGGCAGCCGCGCCAGTTCGTCACCCACGCAGCGCGCAACGGCTTCCTCTATTCCTTCGAGCGCGCCAACGGCCAAACTGTCATGGCCAAGCCGCACCAGCGTGTCGCGATGATCCCTGAGGTAGCTGCGGTCGACGGTCAGACCGCTGTACAACCACGCAATCCGTTCGGCATGAAAAACGGGGCGATCATCCTCGGCTACTTTGCTCGCAAACTCCTCGGCGTCAGTTCGGCAGACTCAGGCCATCTGTTTGCCATGCTGCAGTGCTGTTCCGTCATCGCTGCGGCTCCGCCATCAGCTTCTTTGCGGGCTGTTTGAATTCCTTCGCTGCTATCTCGATCGCCTCACGTTCGTCAACTGCCTCGATTTCGCCGATCGTTCG
>Ga0137377_10001336_pt1 | contig 17073 bp, 10 predicted proteins | sample SagtaG_22_FD_104815 | JGI IMG/M metagenome (GOLD analysis project Ga0137377, IMG submission 104815) | Vadose zone soil microbial communities from Sagehorn Ranch, Mendocino, California, USA - Sage2_L_40_16 metaG | ecosystem: Environmental > Terrestrial > Soil > Vadose zone | place: USA... | reverse complement strand
GTAACCTACTATAAACATAGACCTGACCCCACTATTGTTAACTCGGGGCAAAGCATATCTATACTTGATCTGCCGGATTTATCAGGGCAGCAGCAGGACACATCCCTCCTGCTCATGGGGCCACCTGGTGTGGGTAAATCTCTGGCTCTACAGCGCTGTCTATTTCTTCGCTCACAGCAGCGATCAGCCCTGGTACGTGGGCAAAATAAAGTTCCTATATACATTCCACTGAGCCATTATAGTCTCTTTCTCAAAGCACAGCGGGGCACCCTCAATGCTGATGAACAAACTTCCATGCCTACCATAGCGGCACAACAGGTGACACTGCTCGATTTTCTATATACGAGCGACTTGCCGGGGATGCGCCATCTGCGCCCTTACCTCAAAAGGTTGATGGAGCAAGGGCATTTATTGCTCCTTTGTGATGGCTTGAATGAAGTTGATCCGTACTATCGAACTGCTGTTGCCAGCGAATTGGCGGAATTGTTGCTCGTAACACGAAATCGCCTGGTAGTAACCTGTCGTGAGATAGAGTACCTGGAGCAGCAAGAATTGATAACATTGGGCAATGAGGGTCACATAGAGCGAGCGATAATTTACCCACTACAGCTTGAACAGGTGCGCCGGTTTATTGAGCGATACATTCAGGATCAGGGCGGGCAGGGGCAGTATACCGCCGGGCAGATGCTGCAAATGATCGATCGTTCCCGCTTGCGTTACCTCTGCACCAACCCTTTGATACTTTGTACCTTGCTGGAGACCATTGACAAGCTTGGCATTGAGCGTGGAAAACAGTTTACCACCCGCGGCGGTCTGCTACAAGAATATGTGACACAGCTGATCGAGCGTGAGCAGGCGCAATCAAAGTGGCGGAAAGGTGCTCCAGCAGAAAGCGATGTGGTGCAGCTGCTGAGCAGGATTGCGTGTGCCGCACGCTGGTTAAATGACCCATACGCGATACAATTGCCCGTAGCCCAAGAGAACGTGCGCCGGGGGGCACATATCCCGGCATTGGCCAGAGAACTACTAATCTGGCTGGAAAAGTATCCAGCCCATGGCCCCTTTGCTCCGGAGCAGCCATCTGAAGCATATGATCTCACAACATTGACGCAAATCCTGCAATTTGCCCAGAGAGCCGGGCTAATCGACCTCAGTCCGCAAGGAATGCTCAGTTTTCGCCATGCAATGATAGCGGATTACTTCGTTGCAGAATACTTTGCGGTATATGGCCGCAGCGTACAATCTCTCTCGCGTTCTCAAGAGCTACTTGCGAATACTGGTTACTGGAGCGAACCAGTCGCTCTATGGGCAGGTCTGCTGGATACTCCTATGCAATTGGCGGAGCGTTTCGCTGTGCTGGGGAGAGATAATCCCGGCTATCTCTTGCAGGCTCTAGCCTTCAGCCTGATTTGTACCGGTGTCTCGTGGACGCCTCCACAGGCAGAGTTCCAGCAAGAGAGTGTGATATCGACGCGCCTGGCCACAATGTTGGCGCAGGTTGTGCGTGATGATGCGACACGCCAGGAAATGGCGCGTATCTTCACCCGCTGTGCTGATGAAGGTGCGCAAGAAATCTATTGTTCGTTGATACCCCTCCTGATGATTGAAGGCATTGAAGAATTTTTAGTGCTGCTCGATAAAACCATTGTTCCTGAACTGCTCTTTGCCTACTTATCTGACAGCGCCGATATTCTTGCCTATGAGTCTCAAGTGAAACGCCTCTCTCGCCTGTTGTGGCGCTTTGGGGCTGTCGCCGTTGACTATGCTGCACAGTTGAGCCGGCCAGTACCCGCAAGGAGCCTGCGTTTACGCGCGGCCGCCATCAATATCCTGGGTGGTACGCAAGATCAGAGTGCCCTGGACCCTCTCATTGCTCGTTTAGCTGATACAGAGCAATTTATTGTCGAGCGAGCAATCAATGCCCTGCTTCGTCTCGGATCAGAGATAAGCCTGGCCCGTGTACTCCAGGAGCTCGAAAATGATACTCCAGGCCCGTTTTCACGCCAGGTTCATTGGGCCATACTCATTATCCTCGAAGGGTTTCTTGAGGGATGGGATGCCAGGAAGAAATTCACTGCTCCGCAGTATCAGCGCGCCCTGGAGCCTATGGTTCTCGTCCTCTCCTCGAACTATGCAGCAGAACCTGAGACCCAGCAACAAGCCCGCGAGCTGTTGATACGGCTTGCTGTAGGGGCAGGGGCCATTGGGCTGGAAGATCAAAATACGCAGAGCGACACAGGGGACGTAGGGGCCCGATTTATCACGCCCCAAGAGGGTGTAGGGACAGCCCTTGTGGTCAATATGCTCATAAAATCCCTCTCTTCCAGTGATGAAATGATGTCCTACAACGTGGCCCAGGTATTGCAGGAGATTGGCCCGGCTGCCACACCATACTTGCTGGAGCAACTGCACCGACAGCCAGCAGAAATATCAGTAGCGGCAGGGCGAAGCCCTGGCACCCCTACCATGTGGTCGCCAGCAGAAATTGTACGCGTGCGTATTGTCGAGATATTGAAGAATGTTGGTGATCCGCGTGCTTTACCAGATATACTCCACCTCCTGGCTGATCCCTCGCTGCTCGTGCAACAGCAGGTTGCCAGTGCTTTACGCATCTATAGCCCTGCGAGTATTCCCGGCTTGATTGATCTTGTGTTGGCTAATGCCAGCGAAATCGTTGCTGAAAGGGCAGCCTCTATCCTAGGAGGTATGGGTGAAGAGGTCGTTGTACCCGTATCACAGGAATTGTCTCCAATTGTACCCGGACGTACCCGTTTACTGGTGCAAGTATTAGACCAGGTGCACGATGCACGTGCCATCCCGGCGTTTATTACGCTCTTAAAAGCAGCTCCAGATGAGCATCGCGACCCGCTTCTCACCATATCTGTTATACGTGCTCTCAGCCGCTTCTCGCATGTAGGGGCTCCCCTGGCGACTGCCCTGGTAGCAGCAATACGGGATATGCTATCCAATCCACAGCCGCAAATCTACGAGGAAGCTATTGATGCCCTGAACTCTCTGGGGACAGTTGCCCTTGATGGCTTGGTAGCTGCATTGGATGTACCGCAGGAAACCGTAACGACGCCTCGCGTACGCCGTGCCATTCTTGGTATGGTTCCTTTCCCAGGTGAGCTATTGCTCAATACTGTAGCGCGAGCCAGTGACGCACAGGCGCACCAAATCATGATCGTCTTCCGCATGCAGGGTGCAGAAGCAGCCCATGTACTCGTAGAGCATTTCTTTGAGAGGGATGAGCGTGTTCGTGGCTATGTACGCCGGACGCTTAGCAAGATGCAAGGAGCGGTCGTTGTCCCCGCCCTGTTGGAAGTATTGAATCGTCCTGCCTGGCGCGACGACGTGGCGAAATCTCTCCTCACATACTCCGAGGCTATACCTCCACTGGTGAATCTGCTGGGTGACTCTGAACGTGCTGACGCTGCAGCCTCCATCCTGCCACGCTTTGGCCCTGCCGTCCTGCCGTCCCTGGTATCCGCCCTGGATGACCCGGAAATGAATGTAGAGGAGTATGCTCAGAACATTATTGTCGCGTTGGTGCGTCACAATCCAGCCACGTTGTCTGATGTTGTGCATCTCTTCACCCTATCACTGCCGCTGCGAGCACATGAAGCCCTCTTAGAGGTGCTGACGAACGACCTTGTCGATATCAGTGTTCCCGCTTTATTAGATGGCCTGGAAGATGCACACTTGATAGATGATGTCTCCGAGGCGCTGGTACGCCTGGCACGCAGGCGTGATTGGCAGTCTGCTGTGCTGGGTGGTCTATTGGAGTCTTTGCGTAATAAGAAGCGACGCCGTGGGGCGGAGACTGCCTTAATCAGGGCCGGTGCACTGGCCGTGTGGAGTGTAGGTGAACTGATTACCGACCAGGACCAGGTGGTGGCACAGTCCGCACAACATATCCTCTGTGAAATAGGCGCTCCTGCACTTCCCTTTATCTGGGCCGCACATGGCGATACAGCTAATCGTGCTCGCAGAGAGGCTGCTATGGCTATCTTCTATAGTATGCCAACCGAGGCCATTAAAGATGCCCTGGTTGAACTACTGAGGAGTGATCAGCCGGAGGATATCGCTATGGCTCAGGCTTTACTCCTGGAACGTATTCATGATGAAGCAACCCTGCCACAAGCTAATCAAGAAATGATTCCTGCCTTACTAGAGTATGTGCAGATACACGACAGGGAGATTGCCAGTTTGCGTGTTCTTGCCCTGTTATTCTTGTTGGGCGGAGATGCAGTTGTCAGCAACCTGGTTCAGGTGTTATATGACAACCCGAACCATCATGAGCAACTTGTGCATGCCTTTCTATTCCTAGGAGAAGAGGCGAGAAATGCGCTTGCGCATATACTCAATGATCCAGACGCTCCAGCAAGACTACGTGCCGAGGCTGCCAGTATGCTGGGCTTGCTAGGGCCAGAGAGAAATGTGTACGAATATGCCCAGTCTTTGAGTAGCTATGGTTTAACAACCAACCGTGTAAGTGTATTACATCCTGATAAGCTCACGATTGCCTTGCGTGCTTTGGGCAGCCTGCTGGCCAGCGGAGATTGGGACGTCCCGACGCTGCAACATATGCGAGGTATAAGCCAGGAGGGCAGCGCTCAAAGTGAACTGTACAATGTCTTGCTTGGGTGGCGCTACGAGCCGGAAATCGCAAGACTGGAGCATGAGCTACAAAACGAGCGAGACGCACGTAAAAGCGAGATCATGAGTTTGACGGCACGCATAGTACACGACCAGACGCATATTAATGAACTTGAAGGGCAGTTAGATCAAATACGCCATGAACACGGCCTGCGAGGCGACGAACTAGACCAGGTCACCCAGGAACGGGAAGCAATGCGCGGGACTTTAGATCAAAGCATAAAAGAGAGAGAAGCCTTCCGCACCAGCCTCGACCAGGCATTGCGGGAGAAGCAAGCACTACAGGCAGAAATTTCCCGCCTGGAAGCCCACAATGTTGTGTTGCAACAGCAACTAAAGCTTTTACGAGACACTGAATAGGCTTTTCGCTTCAAGCCCCCCACAATTCGGCATAGGCCTCGTAGATCGGCCACACACTCTGTGGCCCGATACGATGCCAGCGCTCGTTCCAGTCCTTCCCCCACTTATCCTGGAGAGGGGGGCACAATCTGACGTATATGCCTGTCTGCGTCAAGCGGCAGGCTAGCCTGCTGGTTGCCTCTTTGCCACCGTCGTCAGCATCGAGGGCCAGGATCACGGCTTTCACCTGGTGGGGATACCAATCGGCCTGTGTCGCTGTGCCAACCAGGGCTATGACGCCGGCAGCCGGAAAACCGGCCGAGAGCAGGGTGAGCCTATCGAAGGCACCTTCAACCAGGATAAGGCAGCCGGAAAGATGATCGATATCATAGCCGAACCAACCTGCCGGATTGGTCTTGATCCAGCGGCGTGGCCTTTTTGGTTGATCCAGCAAAGACTTGTGTGTGTTCTCATCCATGCCGGGTTGCCAGTGGCACAGTGAGCGACCGATGTACCCTTTGCCAGCCGGGGAAGTCAGAGGAAAAATGATGCGATCGGCCCACCTGCGCAAAATCCCTCCTTTCTCCTGCAACTCAGGCATATTGAGCATGGCCGACGGAAGGTAGCTAACACCTGCTGTCAGTGCCACTTCCAGGGGAATGCCTCGTTCGTACAGGTACGCCCGTGCTTGCTTTGAATGAACCAGCGCCGCACGCATCTGCCTGCTCAGTGATAAGAGCGCCGCTAGTTCGTCCCGTTGCCACTTCGGTGGCGTTTTCAGAGGATGGAGCAAGACCGGCTGGTACACGGGCGGTAATTTCTTCTCCGGCGGTTGATAGTATGCTGGGGGTACTGGAGCACCTGTCTGATAACGGGCGCGCAGAAGACGTTCTGCTACGGGAGGATTCCATTCAGCTACCAGAACCGTCGCATCACAGGCAGCATTAAAGCAATGTCCCCATCCTGTCTTCTTATTGATCGAGAGCGAGCGCTGGTGATCGCTTCCGTGGATGTGACAATAGGCTCTCACATATTCTCCCATATTGAGCGGATCGCACAGTTCAGACTGGTAAATGATCTCGATCCGCCTGCCTTGTCGTGTTACGACCGTTACCATGTTAGAATATTCTTTGTATATCTCGCGCTCCCTGGCTCAAGCAGCTACGCGCTGGCAGCACTGCTGAATGGAACAAAAGTTCTATTATAATATACGATCTAGGGGCTGCTTTCGTTGCACTTAAGCAAGAGGTTGAAAAGGACGGGGATGTTCTTGATGATCTGCCAGCCTGCAATCAGGTACACGAAGGCAGGCATCACCGAGAAGCAGGAGGTTTTTTCGACGTGGGTAAAATACGCATTCGCCCATTCATGACAGCCATCAGACATGGCTGCAGATCAGGCACAGAAGCGGGAACAGAGCAACGATCAGAGCCGCTGATACCGTCAACTTTCTGAAGTATCTGCAGAAAGCGTAGTAGCGAGCCAGGTCAAGCCACGAGCAGGGAGCAGGTGGAGTTTTCGCTGCATGCTATAGTCAGTCCCTGCTGTTTCGTCGTCTGTCCCCCTGCTGTATTGGTTACTCGTTTTTCTGTACAGCATCCAGCCCTTGCTGAGTCGCCTTCTGAAAGTTCTCCAGTCCCTGTCGCGTAGCGGCTTGTGCAGCCTCCACCATCTGCTGATAGGAGGAGGCTGGATCGCGCAGGAAGTGGAGGTAGGTATTCAGCGACTCCTGCGCCAGTCGCTGGAATGCTTCTTGCTGCTCCCGGGCTTTCTGCCCCAACTCCTGCATCAGGGTACGAGTGCTCTCCGCTTGGCTCTTGAAAGCTTCCATGCCTTCTGTAAAGAAGCTTTGGAAAAACTTCACGTTGCGTTCCTGGTTGGCCCCAATACTCTGCATAACTGCCTGGTTTGTCTTAAGCAGCTCCAATGCCTCATTAAAGAAACTTTGGGCAAATTGTGTGTTGCGTTCCTGGGTGTTAACGATTTTCTCTGCCACCTCCTGGTTTGCCTTGAGGAGCTCCAGGCCTTCTTGAAAGAAGTTTTGAGCAAAGTGCGTGCTACGTTCCTGGGCGCCAACAATTTTCTCTGTCACCTCCTGGTTTGCCTTGAGGAGCTCCAGGCCTTCTTGAAAGAAGTTTTGAGCAAAGTGCGTGCTACGCTCCTGGGTGCTAGCGATACTCTCCGTAATTAACTGATTTGTCTCCCGAAAAGATTTGAGCAGCGCCTGTGCGGCCTCAGTGACTTTCTGTTCTGCCATTGTTTCTATCCTTAGTTTAAGCTGATGTTAAAATTCTTTCAGCGGGTATCGTGACTCCTTCTAGCCCAGCAAACTGTACGGGTTTTGCAGTAACCGCTTGACCTCCTGCAGGAAGCGGGCGACCGTCGCTCCATAGAGGATGCGATGGTCAGCCGAGAGCGTCATCGTCATCAGATCGCGCATCACCGGCTGACCCTCCACGGGGACGAACTGCTTGCGCGTCGCCGCGACGGCCAGCACCTCTCCCTTGTGGATCTCCTCCCCCGGCGACTTGAGCCAGCGGGCAATCGTCCCCTCCTGCATGGTATCGCTCAGGCGCGGCATGGTCACTTCACTCATCGCGGCTCTCCTCTCCGGCGGCGCGGGGCCACCTTGCTGATCGCTTCCCGCAATTGCTTGGCCCCGGTCAGCGCCGCCGTCTCCAACCCTTTAGCGTAGGGCAGCGGCACTTCCAGGCTGGCCACCCGCTGGATGGGCGCATCCAGGTCGTCGAAGGCTTCTTCCTGCACAAAGGCGGCCATCTCGGCACCCACCCCAAAGGCGCGCCAATCCTCCTCAAAGACAATGGCCCGGTTCGTTTTCTTGACCGAGCCCAGGATCGTCTCGTGGTCCAGCGGGCGCAGCGAGCGCACATCCACCACCTCCACGCTCAGCTGCTCTTCCTGCTCCAGGCGCCGCGCCACATCCAGGGCGATGGTGGCCATGCGCGAATAACTGATCACCGTCACATCGCGGCCCTCTTTGCTCACTTTGGCCTGGCCCAGCGGCACCAGGTAGTCTTCGGCCGGGGCTTGCCCCTTGGTGTTATAGAGGGCCAGGTTCTCCACAAAGAGCACCGGGTTGTTGTCGCGCACGGCGCTGCGCATCAAGCCCTTGGCATCGGCCGGCGTGGAAGGCGCCACCACCTTGAGCCCGGGCACATGGGCGAACCACACTTCCAGGTTCTGCGAGTGGGTGGCCGAGAGTTGCTGGCCGCCGCCCCCCGGCGTGCGAATGACCAGGGGCACCGGGCACTGCCCGCCAAACATGGCGTAGATCTTGGCGGCGTGATTGACGATTTGGTCCATGGCCAGCACGATGAAGTTAATGGTCATAATCTCCACAATCGGACGCAGCCCCAGCATGGCGGCCCCGGTGGCCATGCCCACAAAGCCATTTTCGACAATGGGGGTGTCCACCACGCGCTTGGGCCCAAACTCCTGCAAGAGACCGGCCGTGATTTTATAGGAACCCTCGAAGGTGGCGATCTCCTCGCCCAGCAGGAAGACGTTCTCATCACGCAGCAGTTCTTCGCGCAGCACATCATGGAGGGCCTGCCGATAGGTAATCTCAGCCATGCTCAGTCCTCCTGCTCGTGCACATCAAGCGACGGATCATCGGGCGCATACACATAATGGGAGAGGTCACTCATAAAGGCCTCTACCGAGGGATCGGGGCTCTCTTCGGCAAACTGCACCGCCGCCTCCACCTCGTGCTGGGCCTGCTCATCGCGCTGGCGCAGCCCCGCCTCATCGATGAGGCCCGCTTCCATGAGGCGCGCCGCGAAAGCCGCAAGCGGATCGTGCTCCTGACGGCTGCGCTGCACTTCCTCTTTGTCGCGATAGCGATCGGGGTCGACCACCGAGTGGCCGCGGAAGCGATAGCTGACGGCTTCAATGAGGCTGGGCTCGTGCTGGTCGCGCGCCAGGGTGGCCGCCTGGCGCACGGCATCGCGCACGGCCAGCACATCGGTGCCATCCACCCGCCAGCTGGCCATCTCATAGGCGCAGGCTTTGCGATACAGTTCGGCCACTGCCGAACCTTGCTCCACGCGTAAGCCCATCCCGTAGAGGTTGTTGACCACAAAATAGACGATGGGCAGATGATAGATCTTGGCCAGGTTGAGCGATTCGTGGAAGGTCCCGGCATTGGTGGTGCCATCGCCCATCTGGCAGGCCACGATCTGCTTATCGCCGCGATAGGCCAAGGCAAAGGCGGCGCCGGTGGCCAGGGGCAGTTGCCCGCCGACGATGGCGTAACCACCCAGAAAGTGGCGCTCGCGGTCAAACAGGTGCATAGAGCCGCCGCGTCCACGCGAGCAGCCGGTCTCCTTGCCGAAGAGTTCGGCCATGACGGCCTTGGGGGAGATGCCGCGGCAGATGGCATAGCCATGTTCGCGGTAGTTGGTGTAGACGTAGTCGTCGGGGGCCAGGCCGGCACAGAAGCCGACCACGGTGGCCTCTTCGCCCAGGTTGAGATGGCAATAGCCGCCGATGCGGGCGCGGTTGTACATCTCACCGGCTTTTTCCTCAAAGTGGCGCACCAGCACCATCTGGGAATAGTAGTCCAGCAGCGTCTCGCGGTTTTCATCTTTAGGCAATGGAGCCTGCGATTGATCGCGGACAGATGTCCCATTCGCTACATTCGCTTGCTGTTTGCTTTTTGTATCCAAGATGTTTTCTAATCCTTTCTCGTCAAGGGTGGGTGACCAGGGCGACCGCAAGGGTCTTCCATACTCCCTAATGCATTTGCACTTGACCTTTGCGGGTGTGATGTGTCTCCTTTCCCTCCAGGGGCGGCAGGAGCACTGTCCTTTCACGACCCGCTTGAGGGTACTGAAACTAATATATTATGACCCTGGAGGTTCCGGCTCAGCTGAAGTAGCAACTTCTACTGCTCCGCAGCGCGGGCAGCGCTCCACCTGTTCCTCGCTATGAACCACTTCACCACACACATAGCATACCCAACGTGTGGCAATCTCTTTGACCAGGTCGGCGCGGCTCACAATGCCTATCACCTTGCCCTGCTCAAGCACCGGCAGACGCTTGATGCGCTCATGGACAAGAATATGGCTTGCCTCCTCCAGATCAGTATCTGGCGCCACGCTGATAACGCCACGCGTCATGATATCTCCAACCGTTTTTCCCCCTTCCTCCCCCTGGGCGATGATATCATGCTCGGTGACAACACCCACCAATACGTTGTCATCATCGACGACAGGTAAACCACTAATGCGATGCTGAGCAAGCAGTCGGGCTGCTTGCTGCTTGGTCTGGTCTGTTTTGACCGTAATGACCCTGGTAGTCATTACATCTTTGACTTTCATGTATTTGGTCTCCTCCTATATCAGTGTGGAATAATCCACGGGATGAGGTACTGTATGAAACTGCTCAATGCTGACGAATCATGACGTATGCGAAAGCGGGACACCTACTACCAGCACGTCCAGAGTGCGTGGCCCATGCACCCCTTCAACCCGATTCAACTCAATGTCCGAGGTAGCGGATGGACCAGAGATGAACGTGATGGGCCGCTTATGCTGAAGAACCGCATCGCGCAGGCCTGCAATAGCCTCTGGGACGAGCCCCACGATCTGCTCTTCATACACGACACATAGATGGTAGTCGGGGACCAGCGTGATAGCACGGCGGCCCTGGTGTGGCCCATCGTCCAGCACGATGGTGCCCGTTTGGGCGATGCCAAGCGCACAGCCTGTAAGTACGCCATCACTTGTATCAAGCTGCTCGTTGGTGAGCGTGTTGTCATCATGTAACAGTTCGACTCCTCCAGGTAACCATTGCCCGGGCAGGTCCGTGGGAATGACCAGGTGCCGGACGTTCCGCGCAGTGCAGGCCGCGGCAATGGCCGCTGGTAATGAAGCCTCATCGACCCGCTGCACATTGACTTTGTACTCGGCAACTCGCTCGACAAAGCGCTCCACCACCTCTTCACGCGGGGCCGTTTCACTGCGCCGGTAGTCAAGGGGCACCACGACATCCTGGGGCTGCTCATTGCTGGGAACATCTCGTAAAGCCGCCCGGATACGTCCCAGAATCTGCTCGCGTGCAGTGCTTTTAGTACTCATGAATGCGTCTCCTCGCTTGTTTGGGATTGGGCCTCACGCGAGCGCCACCACTCACGAAAAGTCTGCCTCGGGATCGGCTGCAGGTCGCGCAACGTCGTCCAGCCTGCAAGGGGTCCAGGCAGCGCATTAATCACACCATGGTGTATGAACGGTAGCTGTCCCAGTTGGGCGAGCCGTTGGGCTTGCTCATAGCGCTCACGGCTCGCAAAGGCACGGGCCATGAGCCGCATCGCCACATTCTCAGGGTCCACACGCGCACGCAGATTCTGGTGATCCTGCTTGTAGCGCACAGCACTCCCCCGCAAGTAAATGAGCACTTCTGGGATGTTAATCTTGACGGGACAAACGTCATAGCAGGCCCCGCACAACGATGAAGCATAGGGCAAGGAGCTTGCCTTCCCGATACCAAGGAGTTGGGGTGTCAAGATGGCTCCAATCGGTCCGGGGTAGACCGAGTGATAGGCATGCCCGCCCACACGCTCATAGACGGGGCAAATATTCAGGCAAGCGCTGCAGCGGATGCAGTCAAGAGCCTGGCGACCTACGCTGTCAGCAAGCACCTGGGTACGCCCGTTATCCAACAGCACGAGATGGAATTCCTGCGGTCCGTCGCCCTGGGAGACACCAGTCCACAGGGTAGTGTAGGGGTTCATCCGCTCGCCAGTGGATGAGCGCGGCAGCAACTGCAAGAACACTTCCAGATCCTGCCAGGTCGGAATTACCTTCTCAATGCCTACCACTGAGATCAGAACGGGCGGCAGGGTCAGGCACATACGCCCGTTGCCCTCGGACTCGACGACGCACAGCGTACCCGTCTCGGCCACCGCGAAATTCGCACCGCTGATGGCCACCTGAGCTGAGAGAAACTTGCGGCGCAAGTGTACCCGCGCCACAGCAGTGAGCGCACGCGGCTCATCGGAGAGTTCGTTGACTTGCGTCGACAAGAGTTGATGCTCTCCGGCAGCGATTTCGCTGGCTGGCATGGAATTCAAAAATAACTCACGGATCTCTGCCCGGTTCTTATGAATGGCGGGCACGAGAATGTGCGAGGAGGTTTCGTGGGCCAGCTGGATAATCAACTCGGCAAGATCGGTTTCGAACACCTCAATACCCCTGGCAGCGAGTGCTGCGTTGAGCTTGATCTCGTCGGTGGTAAGCGACTTGACCTTGATGACCTCACGCGCTCCATGTTCAGCCACGATCTGCGTCACAATGGCATTGGCTTCCCCTGCATCGCGGGCCCAGTGGACATGTCCTCCAGCTTGCTGCACTGTGGCTTCAAGTTGCAGCAGGTAGGTATCGAGATGGCGCATAACGCGTTCTTTGATGGCCCGCCCGGCCTCGCGGAGCTCCTGCCAGTCGGGCATCTCGCCGACCACTTGCTCACGTTTGGCACGAATGGTGTGCGTGGCTTTGTACAGGTTACGGCGCAACTGGCTGTTGCCCAGCGCCTGCCTGGCTCCTGACTGAAACGTCGGGAGCGGCCGTACGCGCTGGATAAATCCGCGCTCTACACTCATACGTGGCTCCTTTCCTCGGTTGATGCCAGGATCTCAGCGATGTGGGCTGTGCGGATGCCGGCACGCTCACGGTGGAGTGCGCCACCGATATGCATGAGACAGGAGTTATCTCCCGCCACACAAACCTCCGCGCCGGTATCCTTGATAGAGCTGATCTTATCACCGAGCATTGCCAGCGAGGTATCAGCATTCTTGACTGCGAACGTGCCGCCGAAGCCACAGCATTCCTCGGCGTCCGGCAACTCGACAAAGTCAATGCCACGTACGGCCCGCAGTAAGCGCAGGGGCGCGTCACCTACACGCAGGAAGCGCAACGAGTGACAGGTCGGGTGATAGGTGACCCTGTGCGGGTAATAGGCACCAACATCCTCCAGACCCAGTCGATGGACAAGAAACTCGGTCAACTCATAGACGCGTGGTGTCAATGCTGCCACTTCTGCTGCAAGCTGATGGTCATCGAACCATTCTGCCGCTCGTGGGTAGATCTCGCGCACCATACCGGCGCAGGAGGCCGAAGGGGCCACGACGACCTCGGACGAGCCGAAGACCTGCACAAAACGGCGGATGAGGGGCAGAGCTTCCCGTTGGTAGCCGGTGTTGTAGTGCATCTGTCCGCAGCAGGTCTGCTCCTCTGGAAAGTCGACCGTGTGCCCCAGCCGTTCGAGTAGATGCACAACCGCCCGGCCCGTCTCTGGGAAAAGCGTGTCGTTGAAGCAAGTGATAAATAGTGAAACCCGCATGCTTTTCTCTTCCTTAATATTTATTCTGTATATTCTGTTAACCTGCTCACGCTCGCCCTACTCTTTCTCAGTATCCACATCAAGGCAGCGCCGAGCAGCATTACAGCTGTACTCACCACCAGTGTCATCCCTACCCCGGACAGAGATGGTTGAACGACTTGTGGAATAAATTCTGTTTCAGGATAGACTCCCGCCAGTCCGTTCCTGTCTTCGTGCAGGGCCATCTGGATGACCTGTGCCAGGTGCAGCGCCTGGCGGTCCGTTGTCTGAGCGATCTGCTCGCGGCAACTGAACCCATCAGTAATAATCAGGGTGTCCTTAGCGGCATTGCGTACAGCGGGGAGTAAGACGCGCTCACCACACTTGATGGAGACATCATAGTGGGCTTTCTCGAAGCCAAAGGAACCTGCCATGCCACAACAACCCGAGTCGAGTAGCTCGAAATCCAGGCCCAGCTTTTTGAGCACCGTCAACTCAGGGCCCATGCCCATGATGGCCTTGTGGTGACAGTGCCCATGTACCACCGCTTTGCGCTGCATTTTGGGGGGTTGGTAGTCCGGTACGTGCATTTCGAGAAACTCACTCAGCAGAAAAGCCTGCTTGCTGAGGCGCTGAGCATTTTCATCGTTGGGGAAGAGATTGGTCAACTCATCGCGGAAAACCGCGATGCAACTTGGCTCCAGGCCAACGATGGGAATGCCCGCGCTAATCTGCGGCTCCAGGGTCTCGAGGATTTGACGCAGCAACCGCTCAGCAGTATTGAGCATGCCCTGGTCATAGAGCGGACGTCCGCAGCACAGTGATTGCTCAGGAACTTCGACCTGGTATCCTGCTGCCTCGAGAACCTCCACCGCCGCCCTGGCCGTTGCCGGGTGGAAGTAGTTGTTGAAGGTATCGGGCCAGAGGATCACTCTGGGTTTGCCCTGGTTGCGCGGACCACGTTGGCGGAACCATTCTTTAAAGGTCTGGGGGGCAAAGACCGGAAGCTTGCGTTGCGGTGCCACGTCCATAACGAGCTTTGCTAGATCGCTCAAAAGTGGCGCTTGCGTAAAAAAGTTCACCAGCGCAGGCATGCGGGAGGCAAGCCGGGACCACCAGTAGATCAGGCCCATTCCATAGGCGCTGGTTGGACGCAGCCGCCCCTGATAGTAATGGGAGAGAAATTCGGCTTTGTAGGTAGCCATGTCGACGTTGACCGGGCACTCCCCCTTACAGCCCTTACAGGCCAGGCACAGGTCCAGTGCTTCCTTCACGTTCTCGTCACGCCAGCCCTTTGTGAGCACTTGTCCTTGCAGCATTTCAAAAAGAGCCCGGGTACGTCCACGCGTCGTATGTTTCTCTTCCAGAGTTGCCATATAGCTGGGGCACATGGTGCCGCGGTTCGTCCTGCGGCACTTGCCCACGCCCACGCAGCGCAAGGTCGCGGTGGCAAAACTTCCGTTATCCCCGGGAAACTTGAAATGCGTTACGGGCTGGGGCGGGTTGTACTGGGTGCCCAGGCGCAAATCTTCGTCCATGCGATACGGGTCGACGACCTTGTGGGGATTCATCTTCCCGCCAGGGTCCCAGATTATCTTGAACTCACGAAACGCCTGCACCAGTTCGGGGCCATACATCTTGGGCAGCAACTCCGCACGAGACTGGCCATCCCCATGCTCTCCGGCCAGCGAGCCACCATAGCCAACCACCAGGTCGGCGGCTTCTTCCATGAAGGAGCGAAACTTTTTGATCCCGTCACGAGTCAACAGATCAAAGTTGATACGCGTATGGACGCAGCCCTGGCCAAAGTGACCATACAGCGCAGTGTCATAGCCATAACGGCCGAGCAGCTTGAACAGGTCGCGCAGGTAATCTCCCAGCTTTGCTGGAGGCACGGCCGCGTCCTCCCAGCCTTCCCAGCCAGGCGGCTCACCGGGCACGAAGACGGTGGCCGGCAAGCCGGCTTCGCGCACTGCCCAGATCCTTGCCGCCTCCCTGGGATCGGTGAAGAGCTTCATAGACGGCGGATTCGCTGCGCGCTTGAGTTCCTCCATTAGCGCCCGGGCGCGGTCATCAGCCTCTTGCTTGCGGTCGCTGCCAAACTCGACCAGCAACCAACCACCCCCCTCCGGCAGCAATGCCAGATTGGCGGCCTCCAGGTGCTTTCTCCTCATGTTACTGACGAGGTGATCGTCGAAACCTTCCAGGCCGATTGGCCCGTGCGCGAGGATCTCCATGACGTGGTCAGCAGCTCTGAAGGCATCGGGATATCCGAGCACCAGCAGCGAGCGCTGCTGGGGACTGTGTACCAGGCGTGCGGTCGCTTCGAGCACCGTGACACAGGTACCCTCGGTGCCGACCAGTGCCCTGGCGACATGAAAGCCGTTTTCCGGCAGCAATTGATCCAGGTTATAGCCCGAAACACGGCGAGGAATATCAGGAAAGCGTGCACGGATCTGGTCAGCATACTTATCACGCAGGGATTTGAGCCGGGCGTAAATCTCGCCACGCCGGCCGCCCTCCTTGATGATGCGTTCAAGTTCCTCGTCGCTGGTCTTGCCCACACGCATACGCACACCATCGTAGGTCAGAATATCCAGTTCCTCGGTGTTATCGTCCATCTTGCCGGCCATGACGGAGTGCGTACCGCAGGAATTGTTCCCGATCATGCCGCCCAATGTACACCATGCATGAGTGGCGGGATCGGGCCCGAATGTGAGATGGTAGCGCTCGGCCTCCTCGCGTAGGTGATCGAGAATCGTACCTGGCTGCACCCTGGCCAGCTTTTTGTCCGCGTCGATCGCGATGACGTTGTGCATGTATTTGGACATATCGATCACGACAGCAGCGTTACAGCCCTGTCCGGCCAGGCTGGTACCGCCGCCACGTGCAAGAATAGGCGCGCCGAAGCGGCGGCACGCCGCTACAGTCTCGATCACATCCTCTATGCCCGTGGGTAGGACAACACCAATTGGCACTTGTCGATAATTGGAGCCATCCGTTGTATAAAGCGCTCGAGTCCCAGCATCGAAGCGAACTTCACCGCGGATCCTGGTACGCAGTTCATCTGCCAGCGCTTCGGCGTCAAAGTGCATGGGTCTCACCCCATCGGTGCGAACTTTATCTGGCCTTATACCCGCGTTTTTCATTGACCTCGCCCTCTTTTCACATGCAAAAAAATTGGCACTCCATGCTGGGCGCTGGCGTCGTGTCATTTGCCATAGTATACCTCAATTTCGTAGCTGAATCCTAAAATCACCGCTTCCAACAAGAGATGAGATTTACGCTCGCCATGGCCTCCCCCCAGGCGTGAGGTGCTGAATTACATAACCCTTTGTCAAGAGTAATACGTTTGAAACTAGAAGTGGTATACTGTGCAATTACAAATCGTTGTGCATAAATTGACAGGTTGGCTCATAAAGCTGGAAACAGACTTGTCCTTAGCGCATCCCAGTTTTTGCAGCACAACCAACGGGTGTAGCTGATGCCTCTACAGAGTTGGATTCAGGAATGTGCGCGTAGGCGACGAACAAACAAATGGCGGAGGTAATGATTGTTTCTACCTCGATGGTCATGTCCACCAGGGCCTCTTTGGAGATCACGCTGGGGTAAATACTGTCCCTAATGAATTACCCGGTCCAGCACCATGACGGCGAAGATGGCCGCCAGGTACATGTTCGAGTACCAGAAAAGCGTGCGCGCCCACTTCTTGGATTGATCGCGCCACAGGCGAAT
>Ga0137377_10001333_pt1 | contig 17101 bp, 15 predicted proteins | sample SagtaG_22_FD_104815 | JGI IMG/M metagenome (GOLD analysis project Ga0137377, IMG submission 104815) | Vadose zone soil microbial communities from Sagehorn Ranch, Mendocino, California, USA - Sage2_L_40_16 metaG | ecosystem: Environmental > Terrestrial > Soil > Vadose zone | place: USA... | reverse complement strand
TTTCTTCTGGCAAGGCGATGGGATCCGGGCGAGTCGTTCGTCTATGAGTCAGGACACGGCCGGAGCAGGCCGCCGGGACAAGGGAGTCGCAGATGACGCAGTACCTGATCTCGTTCGGTGCCCACGCGATGGACCATGTCCCCGACGAGGACGCGCCCGCGGTGGCCAGGGCCGCGCGCGCGGCGGTCCAGGAGGCCATCAACGCCGGCGTGTACGTGTCCGCCGGCGGGCTGGAAGACCAGCCGGCGAGCATCGTGGCCACCGGCGGGGCGGTCACCGACGGCCCGTACCCGCAGGCCATCGGCGGGTTCACGCTCCTCGACGTGCCCTCACGCGAGGAGGCGCTGCGGTGGGCCGCCAAGATCGCCGTCGCCTGCCGCTGCGCGCAAGAGGTCCGGGAGATCGGGGCCGACCCCGAACTCGACGCGATGCTCCGCCAGGCTGACAGCCGGCGGTGACGCCCCGGCTGCGCCTGACCGAACGCGGCCCGCAGCGCTAGAGCAGGACTTGCCCTTGTCCGCCCAGGTCACCGTGACGGCGCCGAGCGAGATCGTGCTGTACGCACGTGCCTTCGAGAAGCTGTCCGGGCTTGCCGTCTACGGCGACGAGGCACGGGCGCGGATCACGGGCGCCATCGGCGCTCTCTAACTTGTCGGCAAGTTCTCGCAAGTTCCTTCCCTGCCCGGCCCTTGGTGGGGCAGCCTCGAACTACGCTCCCGCTCGGCTGCGGATTGCCGGGCGGGGCGGCCAACCAGCCGCGCCGTAAGCGAGAGGCCAGGAACATGCGCGCCCCCACAGAGGCAAGACCAGAAGAGCTGCGAGAGGCCCACGACGCGGCTGACACGCTGATCAGCGAGAGATTCCGCAGCTACCTGCCGGGGCGGATGCTGCCGATGCTGCTCGGGAAGTTCCGCGATGACGTCGCCGAGTCCCTGGGCATGGAACTGCCACCACTGCCCCGGCGCTCCGGTCCGGTCAAGGTCGTCAAGCTGGACGACCTCACCAGCAGCGAACTCGGCACGCTGTCAGGTGCCGTCCTCGTCCTGGCGACGCGGTTCACCGCCCTCATGGACGACCCGCTCTTGCCGAAGCTGCTGGACGAGTTCCGGAACGCGCTCGTCATCGAGCAGGCCGACCGTGCCCGGATCGCGGACGAGCTCACGGGCAAGGCCAGGGCGTCATGATCACCCGCAAGACAGTCCGCTGCCTCCGGCCTGGTTGCGGAGTTCGAACGGGACTCTGCAGTGCCAGCCAGGGAACGCCGCGACCAGGCGGTCACTAGCCGACACGCCAAAACAGTTGTCACCATTCTCGCGAAGCTGTCAGCTCGCTGAGAGGCCGGTGGCCCGTGTGATTATTCCAGCCGTTCCGGTGGCGCGGGCGTGGTCCAGGCGCGTACCTGCTCGGCCAGGGCAGTGACATGCTCCGGGGGCGTGGTCTTGACGATGCCATGTCCCAGGTTGAACACGAACGGCCCTCCGCTCAGGGCGCGCAGGATGCGGTCTGTTTCGGCATAGAGCGCGGGTCCGCCGGCGGCCAGGAGCTGGGGATCGAGGTTGCCCTGTACGCATCGGCCCAGGGCGCGCTGTACCTTCTGCGCGGCCCATTCGAGGGGGACCGTGGCGTCCAGGCCGATGCAGTCCGCACCGGTCGCCTCGGCGAAGCCGTCGTAAGCGAGCCCGGCGCCGCGGGGAAAGGCGATGACCGGGACGTCCGGGTGCTTTACATTGAGCGCTGCGATGATGGCGGCGGCTGGCCTGGCGCACCAGCGTTCGAAGAGGGCGTCCGGGAGTATCCCGGCCCAGGTGTCGAACAGCTGGACCGCTTCCGCGCCGGCCTCGATCTGGCGGTCCAGAAATTGGGCAACGGCGGCGGTGAGCACGTCGATCAGGGGCTGGAATCCATCGGGGTCGCTCAGCGCCCACTGCTTGACGACGGAATGCTCCGACGCGCCGCCGCCGCGCCCTTCGACCATGTAGGTGGCGATGGTCCACGGCGCGCCGGCATAGCCGATCAGGGCCACCTCGGCAGGCAGTGCGCGAGTCAGCTGCCGTACCGTCTCGTAGACCGGGGCCAGTTCCTCGTGGAGGCGAGAGACGCTCAGGAACTCGGCTATGTTCGCTGCCGAGCGGACGGGTGGTGTCAGGACCGGCCCGTCGCCGGCCCGGTAGTCCAGGGTCTGGCCCAGCGCGGCGGCGACCTGCGGGAGGTCGGCAAAGAGAATGGCGGCATCGAGCGGGAAGCGGCGGATCGGTTGCAGGGTGACCTCGACGGCATGCTCGGGGGAATTGCAGAGTCCCACCATGCCCCCGGCGGCCTCACGGACCCGGTGATACTCGGGCAGGTACCGTCCGGCCTGCCGCATCAGCCATATCGGCGGCCGCTCGGTCCGCTCTCCCGCGAGCGCGCGCAGGAGCAGTTTCCTCGGCCGGACGTCGCCGGGCACCCGCCTCAGGTCGGCTTCTCCCCGTGTACCGACGTCCATGCTGTTCCATCCTGTTGAATTGCCCCGGATTTCGAGGGGGGCTTGCTTAGCCGACTCCAACCCCCGGTGAAGGGGCGTTGTTATCGTAGCGGTGCCTAGTCGCGTAGCGCGCCGCGGGTGATCGGCTGACCGCACTGGTCCTGGTGCTCGGCGGCGGTCTGCCGTGCGAGCGCGAGCAGCGCCTCGTCCCCGGCATCTTTGCGCGGCGCGGGCCTGGGAGCCGAGAGTATCGGCCGCCTCGCCGTCCGCATGGCGAAGGAGAACCCGCTGTGGGGCTACCGTCGGGTCCACGGCGAGCTGACCAAGCTCGGCGTCACGATCGCCGCGTCCACCGTCTATGAAATCCTGCGGGCTGCGGGCATCGATCCGGCGCCGCGCCGCGCCGGCGGTGGACCAGGTAGCAGGTCACCGCCGTATTCGTGTATTCGAGCCCCATAGGTTCCAGGAACGGAATACAGGCTAAGGATTCGTCCGCTGAAGCGCCTTTGCCGGTCCTGGTCGCAGCGATGCGCCGGAAACGTCAGCGCCAACCGGATCGACTGCGCGCACTTGATCATCAATGCTGTCCTCGCCGCCGTCCGGTACAAGGATCTCGCCCCAGTTCCGGGCTGCCGTCCATACGGCTCTCCACCGGCATACGACGAAGCCGACAGCGGCAGACCAGCGAAACCAGTGCTGAATCCGTGCTGACACCCAACCGTCCAACAGGCCATCTACCTGCGGAAACTGCTCGCTGGTCCACGATCACCCAGATCTACGAGGGCACCAACCAGATCCAGCGCATGGTCATGGCAAGACAGCTGCTCAGGGGCTGACAATCGCCTTTTAGCTTGCCCGCGTCGTCTCGCGCTAGCAGCGCGAACGCGGCAGGCGGAGCGCCGAACAGGACCGCGCTGATCTCCGCGGCACGCTGCTGCCCTTCCCTGGTCACCGCCCGGACGCGGCTGGCCGCGCGGCTGCGGGCCGCCCGCTGAAGGTGCCGTAGCCGCCCTGGAACAGGACCAGCGGCTCGGCGGCCTCGTCCTCCTCGACGTCCAGTGCCCGCACCCGGCCCAGCACGATGACGTGATCGCCCGCCGGTACCATCCGCTCCAGGTCGCAGTCGATCCAGGCCAGCGTGCCGGACAGGATCGGCGCGCCCGACCTGGCCGGCCGCCAGCCGACCCCGGCGAACCGGCCGGTGTCCTGGCCCGGGGCGGCAGCGGCGAAGGCCCGGTACAGCTCCTCTTGACGCGCGGTCAGGACGTTGATGCAGAACACCCCGGCCGCCGCGATCCTGGGCCAGGTTTCCGAGGTTCCCGGGGGCAGGATCGCGACCAGCGGCGGATCGAGCGACACGGAGGTGAACGACCGCACCGACATCCCGGCCGGGACGCCGTCGCAGAGGGCGGTCACGATGACCAGGCCCGCCGGGAAATGGCCGAGCACGCGGCGGAACCAGTCATCGCGGAAGCCCGGGCCTGATGGTATCGCCGGGCTACGCACCGACAGCCTTACGCACGGCGGCGATCAGGCCCGCCGTGCGCGGATCCCCGGCCGGCTCGCTCAGCAGCTGGTTCTGCACGTAGCCGAAGCCGACCTGGTACCTGGCATCGGCGAAGCCGAGGGCGCCGCCCGCGCCCGGATGCCCGAACGACTCCTCCGACAGCAGCGGAGCGCCCGGTGCGGGCAGCATGAACCCGGTGCCGAACCGGGTCGGCGTCAGCAGGGTGCGGTCCGGGCCGTTGACCTGTTCGGCCGTGGCCTTGCGCACGGTGCCGCTGGACAGCAGCCGCACTCCGTCGACGTCGCCGACCGTGGCGGCATACAGCCTGGCCAGCGAGCGCCCGTTGGAGATGCCGTTCGCGGCCGGCATCTCCGCCTGGTGCACGCGCGGATCGTTCCAGGTCATGGCGTCCGGAGTGGGCAGGGCCCCGTTGGTGGACAGGGCCCGGCTGAAGGCCGAGTCCGGATCGAGCGCGGCCGCCCCGACCGCGATGAGCAGCTCCCTGACGGCCGGATCACCGATCGCGTCCAGCGCGCCGGGAGCGGGCGGCGGCACATCCACCAGCCGCGCCACCCGGCCGGCCTCGGCCGCGGGCAAGCCGATATGGAAGTCGAGCCCCAGCGGCCCGGCGATCTCCTCGGCGAAGACCTCGCCGAGCCGCTGGCCGGTGATCCTGGCGATCAGCGCGCCGGCCAGCCAGCCGTAGGTCAGCGCGTGGTAGCCGTGTGCGGTGCCCGGCGGCCAGACCGGCGCCTGCTGCTCGAGCACCTCTACTATCCGGGTTCCCTCGAGCACCTCCTCGCGGCTCAGCCGCTGGTCGAGGTAGGGCAGGCCGACCTGGTGAGTGAACAGGTAGCGCACCGGGACGTCCGCCTTGCCTCCGCCACCGAACTCCGGCCAGTACCTGGTCACGGGTGCGTCGAAGTCCAGCTTCCCGCGCTGCTCGAGCAGCCAGGCCAAGATGGCGGTCGCGCCCTTGGTCACCGAGTAGACGATCGACACGGTGTCGCTGAGCCACGGGCGCCCGGTCGCGACGTCAGCCACCCCGCCCCAGAGATCGACCTTCTGCTCTCCGCCGACGTAGACGCCGAGCGATGCACCCTTCTCGCCGTGCGACCGGAAGTTCCCCTCGAACGCGTCCCGGACCGCCTCGAATCCGGGCGCGGCCCAGCCGTCGACCGCTACCTCACTGGTGCTCACTACTGCTCCTCGTTTTGTCTGCCTGCCTGAGTTGCCTGCCTCAGCTTGCCTGCCCGAGTCAGATGAGATCGCTCGCGACGCCGGCCGAGCCCGTCTCGACCACGCTGGCCGACGCCACGACCTCCTCGAGCCTGGAGGTCTGGTGGCGCAGCCGCCGGGGCACGATGAACAGCCCGTTGATGACGTAGCCGACGAGCGAGACCCCGGCCAGCATGAGGAACAGGCCTGTGTACGAGCCCTCCTTGGGCACGGCGATGCCGCCCAGCGCGGGCACGACTTTGACGTTTGCCTCCATCACGGCCAGGATCACGGCGGTGATGATGGCGGCGGCCGGCAGGGCGATCGCGTACTGGATGCCGAACGTGGTGGACATGTTGTCCTGGCGTCCCGCCGAGGCGGTCAGCGCCCAGCCGACGTTGAAGGCGATGATGATGCCCACGCCGTAGATGGCGACCTCGACGTAGAACTCCCACAGCGAGGAGTGCCAGAAGGCCATCAGCGCAAAGGCGACGACGCACATGACCCCGCCGAGCGCGATCGGCGGACGCGGGCCCAGCCGGGCCAGCATCGGCTTGGAGATGGCGGCGGCCACGAACGCGGCCGGGAGGATGGGCAGCAGCGCCAGCGATGACCTCATGACGGTCGCGCCGAACCCGTACCCGGCCACGCCCGGCGTCTCGGCAAAGCCGGGCTCCAGGATGTACAGGCCGGTCGCGGTCATGGCCACCACGCAGTAGGTGCTGTAGCCGGCGATCACCTGGCGCTTGTCCATCCCCTTGAAGTCCATCAGCGCGTACGGGGTGACGGACTGGTGATACGCCCAGGCGGCCAGGATTACGACGCCCGCGACGAGCAGGCCGATCACCCGAGCCGATCCCCAGCCCCAGGAACCGCCAAAGCTCAGCGCGAGCAGCAGGCACACCAGCCAGACACCCAGGCCGAACGAGCCGACCCAGTCCAGCCGGACCTTCACCCGGTCCCTGGCCGGGGTCTCGGGCATGAACACGACCTGGACGAGCAGGATGAGGTAGCCGGCCGCGACGATCCAGAAGAACGAGCTCCAGGACGCGCCGAGGTTGAGCAGCACGCCGCCGAGGATCAGGCCGAGCGGCGTCATGATCGAGATCACCGTGCCGTTGGAGAGTGCGGCCCGTTCCATGCCCCGCTCGTCCGAGCGGATCTTCAGCATGGCCCACGACATGGGCGCGCAGACGCACAGCCCGATCACCACGCGCCCGACGAGCAGCATCGGGAACGAGCTGGCCGCCGCGCACAGGACCGAGCCGATGATGCCGAGGGACAGCATCGGGATCAGCACCTTGCGGTGGCCGATGATGTCCGCCGTGCGCGCGCTGAGGCCGACCATGACCGCGGTCGCGATGCTCAGCGAGTTGAGCGCCCAGCTCGTCTCGGCGGCGGACAGGTGCAGCGCCTGCTCCATCTTGCCGAGCAGTGGCAGCAGCGCTACCCCCTGCACGTCGGTGACACAGCCGATCACCAGGAGGAAGCTGAGCGCGTAGACGTACGTGTTAGCTCCCGTCCGCGGTCTGGCGTCAGCGGTGAAGGCCGGCTTACGGCTCACCGTCACTGCGGATTCGCTCATTTCCCATTACCTTTCCTGGCCAGCTCCCGGCCGCGTTGGGTACCCGCGGCTCACACGTCACACGAACCCCGTTGGAATCGTCGGTCTGCTTCTGGTGAGTGCCTGGCTGCCCGAGAAACAGCAGTCCTGCGAGGTCCCGGCCGCTGTGCGCTCGGCATGGATGGGACATCTGAACCTTCGGTGCACGCGCCGTGGCCGCCGCCGGAGCAGGAGGGTTGGCCGCTCCGTCTGCTGGCGCGACATCAGCACTTCTGGCTGGTCAGTTTGTAGTCTGACTAGTCGTAATGTCAGGTGACTAGAAGGTAAATCTGCGCCTAGGGCATGTCAAGGGCCAGTTTCGGGCGCGTTACACGGATGCGGAACTGATGGTTGACATCCTCGGCGGTCGCGAGACACTCTGTCTAGTGAGAACTAGCAACGTCTAGTTAACACGCGAGGCGACTCGGCAAGCGACAAGTCGTCCAGCTGGGTTCCGGCGTGCCCTTCGAGAGTCAGGTGAGGGAGTACCGTGCGGATAGGTATGACGCTGTACATCCAGAGGTATCAGGACTGGGAACGCTACAACCAGGCCGAGGACACCGGCCAGGCCGAGCCGATCGATCCGGAGGCCGACGCCAGGCGGTACCGGGAGGAGATCGATACCGCGCTGAAGATCGAAGACCAGGGCTTCGACTCGCTGTGGACGGTAGAGCACCACGTCAGCCCGTACACGATGATCCCGAACCCGGTTCAGCTGCTGACCTACTTCGCCGGCGCCACCTCGCGGATCGACTTCGGCACCATGGTGGTCGTGCTGCCCTGGCACCACCCGCTGCGGGTCGCCGAGGACGCCACGATGCTCCAGCACGTGCTCAACGGGCGCCGCGCCTTCATCGGCTTCGGCCGCGGGGCGGCCCGCCGCGAGTTCCGGCAGCTCGGCTTCGACATGAACGAGTCCAAGGAGCGGTTCGCCGAGGCCATCCAGATCGTGAAGCTGGCGCTCACGCAGGAGAAGTTCTCCTTCGACGGCCAGTACTACCCGATGCACGACATCACCATGCGCCCGCGGCCGCGCGACCCCGGCCAGCTCATCGATGACTTCCACTTCTCCTGGGGCAGTCCCTCCTCGGCGCCGGTGGGAGCCGCGTTCGGCTTGCGGCCGATGGTCATTCCGCAGAAGGCCTGGGACGAATACCACGTCGACCTGGCGGCCTTCGGCCAGGCCCGCGCCGAGGCCGGGTACGGGCCGACCCGGCCTCGCATCCACATGAACATGTACTGCGCGGAGACCCACGAGAAGGCTGAGGAAGGCGCGCAGAAATACATTCGCGAGTACGCCGATTCGGCCCGCCGCAACTACGAGCTGGACAGCGACCATTTCAAGAACATCCGGGGCTACGAGCACTACGCCGACCGCGCGGCGCTCATGAAGCAGATGCAGGAATCCGCCGACGCCATGGGCGACCTCTACGTGGCCAACCACGTCTGGGGCACGCCCGATGAGTGCCTCGAGAAGCTGACCAAGCTGTCGGCCGCGTTCCACCCGGAAGAGTTCATGCTGGTCTGCCGGTACGGCTCGATGCCAGTGGAGGTCGCGGAGAAGAGCATCGACCTGTTCGCCAGGGAAGTACTGCCCGGCGCGCACGAGATCCCGCTCGAGGACCCGTTCTCCGTCTAGGGACGTATCCAGGCGGCGGGGAGGACCGCGGCTCCCCCCGCCGGCCTGCCACCAGCACTGCCTCAGCGCATGCGGCTACTCCCGGCTTCCCGCCGCTGCCGCGGCGAGGTACGGCCTGAGGTCGGGGTAGCCGCTGGTGGCCCAGGCGCCGTCGACGAACAGGTTGACGCCCGATACGTAGCTGGCGTCATCGCAGGAAAAGTACAGGGCGGCGGCCGCGATCTCCTCGGAGGTGGCGGGCCGCCGGAACGGGATGCGTTCCTTGTAGGCATCGAGGACACCTGGAACCTCCCTGGTCATGGCCGTGAGCGGGGTGTCGGTGAGGCCGGGCGATACCGCGTTGACCCGTATGCCGGCCTCGGCCAGTTCGAGCGCGCCGCACTTGGTCAGCATGGCCACGCCGGCCTTGGCCGTGCAGTAGGCGGACCCGCCGAACATCGGAACCTCGGAGTTCAGCGAGGACACGTTCAGGATGGTTCCGCCGCGACCGCTGCCGGTCATCAGCCGCCCCTCATGCTTCATGGCCAGGAACACGCCTGTGAGGCACACTCCGAGGACGAAGTTCCAGTCGTCCTGGCTCTGCTCGACGATGGGACCGCCACGGCCGAGGCCTGCCACGTTGAACGCGCAGTCCAGCGGGCCGAACCGCCCGGTCTCGGCGACCAGTCGCTCGACGTCGGCCTCGACGGCGACATCGGCCCGGACGCCGCGGAACTTCTCGCCGAGTTCTCCGCCCAGCCGCCCGAGGCGCTCTTCGTTGACGTCGCCGGCCACCACCGAGGCGCCTTCGGCGAGCAGCCGCCGGACGATCGCCTCACCGATTCCCGAGGCGCCACCGGTAACCACGGCCACCTTGGCAGCAAATCTCGAGCCATCCGTCATCGCGCTTGCCTCCTCCACGTGGTACGTCTCCTGCGGCCATAAGTCATTTGGCAAGACCGATCTATGGTCAGGCCAACTCTAGATCTGTCCAGTAGCAGCGTCAACGGCCTGGCCGGCCAGGATCGGAGGGGGGAGATGACCGGCCCGACAGGCTAGACACAGCGTCTAGTAATCATTCATAATGTAGTCTGAGATGTCAGAATGTACAGCCAAACGAGCTGGCCGACGGGACCGGAATGCCGGGAGGACAGTGATGACAGAAACCGTCGACGATATCCGCGCTGACTGGTTTCGCCGGGTACTCGGGCATTTTCCGACCGGCGTGGTCATCGTCACCGCGATCTCCGATGGCGGGCCGGCCGGGCTGTCCGTCGGATCTTTCACCGCAGTGTCGCTGAACCCGCCGCTTGTCGCGATCCTGCCGTCCAAGACATCCACGAGCTGGCCGCGCATTGCCACCGCGGGAAGCTTCTGCATAAACATCCTGACGGCGCACCAGGAAGGGCTGTGCCGCACCTTCGCGGTCTCGGGAGCCGACAAGTTCGCCGGGGTGAGCTGGCACAGGGCACCGTCTGGCGCCCCGGTTCTTGAGGAAACCCTCGCCTGGATCGACTGCGACCTCGAGCAATCGGTCGAGGCGGGTGATCATTTCATCGTGCTCGGCCGCGTGCGCGCGCTCGATATCGGGCACGGTACGGTGGCCGCGCCGCTGATTTTCTTTCAGGGCGGCTACGGGACGTTCGGCTTGCGCGTCGCCTAGCCCGGCCTGCGGTCCACCAGGACCTCAAACCACATGCCGACGAGGATTTCCATTACGTCCTTGTTGTCCAGCGGGAGACGGGACCTGCTGGCGAGCGCGAATATCCGCTGCGTCATTATCTCCAAGGTGAGCGCCCGGTCGTGTGCTCCTGCCTTTTCCGCCTCGGGCATGCTTCCCAGGTACCGCTCGAGAGAATCGATGAGTGTTTCTGAGACGTGCAGCAGATGCGCCTCGACCTCGGCCTCCAGCATCCCCGCCTGGTGCAGCGCATGGTTGATATCGGCGCCTTCGATCCAGTAATCGAGCCACTCCGACAGCCATACGTGCAACTGCTCGCGTAGCGCGGGACCGTTTTCCACCAGCAAGGCATCCAGCACCTGATAGCGGGCCACCGCGAAGGGCACGATGTCGTCGATGAGGGCGGCGACGAGATCGCCTTTGCCTTTGAAGTGCAGGTAAAAAGTCGCCCGGCTGGTGCCGGCTTCCCGCACGATGTCATCCACGGTCGTATCCGGGTAACCGCGGGTTGAGAAAACCGTCCTTCCTGCGTCCATCAGCCGACGCCGGGTGAACGCCCGCTGCTGCTCCCTGAGCGGGAGGACTCCATCCGCTTGACTCACAGCCCACAGTCTAGACGCTACGTCTATGCAAACTCGCGCAACGCTGCCTGGTAGAAATGATGTCATACCTCGCGTCCTGTTATTTGGTATGACCTTGATATGCTATGCAGGTCATCCGGTAGCCTCATCAACGTCAGGCCCTCAGCGGCTCAGTTAGGTCGTCGCGCGATGGAGAAAGCAACCAAAGAACCGCCGTTTCAGGCAGTCGACCAGCGCCGGACCTTCGAACAGATCCTCATGCAGGTCGAGGAAGCCATCATCGACGGCCGTCTCCAGCCGGGCGACAGGCTACCGGCCGAGCGGGAACTGGCCCAGACCTTCGGCGTCAGCCGGGCATCGGTCCGCGAGGCGCTCCGTGTGCTGGAGATGTTCGGCGTCATGGTCGCACGCCGCGGCACCGGCGCGGATGCCGGATCGGTGGTGGCGGACAGCGCGCAGAGCGGCCTGCAGAGCGCGCTGCGCTTGCACGCGGGCCTGCTGCGGATACCCACCAGGGACATGGTCGAGGTGCGCGCCATCCTGGAGCAGCATGCGGCCCAGAAGGCGGCCGGACGCGCTCAGCCGGGCCTGACCGGGCGCCTGCACGAGATCGTCGACGGCATGCGGGAGGCGACCGACATCCACGAGTTCAACGGGCTCGACACCGAATTCCACGTCGAGCTCGCGCGGGCGTCGGGCAACGCGCTTCTGCCGGTGCTCATGGAGGCGCTGCGCGGCACGATGCGCCGCGCCATGCTGGACGGATTCGCGCGGTTGCCTGACTGGCGCGCCGAGCGCGACCACCTCGTCGGGGAGCACGAGCGCATGATCGGCTACATCGAGGCCGGCGACAGCGTGGCCGCGGGAGCGGCCCTGCAGCAGCATGTCATGCGTTTCTACCGGCACGTCATGGAACCGGAAGCCGCCACGTCGGGCTGACCGCGGTCAGAACACCGGCCGTTCGGTGTACCGGCCGAACACGCCCTCCAGCGCCTTGACGATCTCCCCCATCGACGCATCCGCCTGCACGGCCGCGATGGTGGCCGGCATCAGGTTCCCCCCGGGCATCCGGGCGATACGCACCAGCTCATCCAGGGCCGCCCGCACGGCCGCCTGATCCCGGTGCCGCTTGACCTCGGCGAGCCGGCTGATCTTCCGCCGCTCGCTGCCGGGATCCAGGCGGTGCACCTCGATCTGCTGCTCCTCCTCGGCGTCGGTGAACTTGTTGACGCCGACCACGGTACGGTCGCCGTTCGCCTTCCGCCGCGCGAACTCATAGGCGAAATCGGCGATTTCCTTCTGGAAGAAGTTGGCGCTGATCGCTTCCAGCGTGCCGCCGAGCTCGTCGATGCGATCGAGGTATTTCCGGATGCCGTCCTCGATCTCGGACGTCAGCCGCTCGACGTAGTACGAGCCGCCGAGCGGATCGATGACCTGCGTCACGTTCGTTTCCTCGGCGATGATCTGCTGGGTCCTGACGGCGATTTTCATCGCCATTTCCGACGGAATCGTGTATGCCTCGTCCAGGCCGTTGGTGTGCAGTGACTGGGTGCCGCCGAGAACGGCGGCGAGGGCCTGTATGGCGGTGCGCACGATGTTGTTGAAGGGCTGCGGCTTGGTCAGCGTCGCCGCCGCCGTCTGGGTGTGGAAGCGCATGCGCATCGACTCCGGGTTGGCGGCCCCGAACTCTTCCTTCATCATCCGCGCGTAGAACCGCCTGGCCGCCCGGAACTTGGCGATCTCCTCGAAGAAGTCCGCTTGCGAAACGAAGTAGAAGGAAAGCCGCGGCGCGAAGACGTCGACGTCCATCCCGGTGGCGATGACCGAACGGACGTACTCGCGCGCCGCGGCCATGGTGAAGGCGACTTCCTGGAGCGCGCTCGCGCCGGCCTCCGAGATGTGATAGCCGCTGATATTGACCGGATTGTACCGGGCCATCCTGGTGGCCGTGTACGTGATGGTGTCCCTGACGATCCGCATGCTCGGGCCGGGCGGGTAAATCCACTCTTTCTGCGCGATGTATTCCTTGATGATGTCGTTCTGAATGGTTCCTGAGAGCTTGTTCAGGTCGTAACCACGCCGCTCCGCTACCACGATGTACATCGCCAGCAGTATCCAGGCGGTCGGGTTGATCGTCATCGACACGCTGATCTCTTCGAGATCGATCCCGTCGAAGAGCTCTTCCATGTCCTCGATGACATCGACGGCGACGCCCTCGCGGCCGACCTCACCCAGGCTCATCGGGTCGTCAGAGTCGTAGCCCATGAGCGTCGGCATGTCGAAGTCGACGGACAGCCCGGTCTGGCCCTGGTCGATCAGGTACCGGAACCGCCGGTTGGTCTCCGCCGGGGTGCCGAAGCCCGCGATCTGCCTGATGGTCCAGGGACGGCCCCGGTACATCGTGGGGTAGGGGCCCCGGGTGAACGGATACCTGCCCGGCAGGCCGATATCGTCGAACGTGACGCCCGCCACGTCGGCTGGCGTATAGACCCTGTTCACGGGCATTCCCGAGCCTGAGAAGTACTGCGGCCTGGTCTCCGGCCGCCTGGCCAGGAAGCTCGCGAGCTCGTTCGCCTCCCAGTCGCCGACCTCCCGCTCGATCCGGCTCTTCTCCCCCGCGTTGTCGTCCATCGGCACGCTCCGGTTCGTCGTCATTCCATTCCTGAAATCAGCTTGTGCGCCGCCGCATGCGGATCCAGCTGGCGGCGAGCCACCTGCCTGACGAGATCCGCGAACGGGCTCGCCACGGTCGGATCACCCATGCGCTGCAGCAGCAGGTCCCTGGCAATCGACCGGATCCGCTCGGCCGCCGAGGCCAGCTGCCGGTGCTCGAGCTCGCCCGCGGCGGCCATCCAGTTCCAGTGCCTGGCGAGCTCGTCGGTCAGGTCCTCGATCCCGCTGCCGTCCAGCGCCACGGTCTCGACCACCGGCGGCAGCCAGGCGCCGGGCTTCCTGGCGCCTGCCAGCCTCAGCATCGACCGTAGTTCGGTAACGGTGCGGCGGGCTCCTTCCCGGTCGGCTTTGTTGACCACGTGCAGGTCCGCGATCTCGAGCAGGCCCGCCTTCATCGCCTGGACGTCGTCGCCCAGGCCGGGCACGGATACCACGACGACCGTGTGCGCGATCCGCATGATGTCGACCTCGTCCTGGCCCACGCCCACGGTTTCGACGACGATGGTGTCCCAGCCCGCCGCGTCGAGGATCGCGACGGCGTCGACAGCCGCCCGGGACAGGCCGCCCATCGCACCGCGGGCCGACATCGACCTGACGTAGACGCCGCTGTCCGCGCTGTGTTCGGTCATGCGGAGCCGGTCGCCGAGGATCGCACCGCCGGTCAGCGCGCTGGAAGGGTCGACAGCGACCACGGCGACCGTCTCGCCGCGCTGCCTCAGCTCCCTCAGCAGGGCACTGACCAGGGAACTCTTGCCGCTGCCCGGCGGCCCCGTGACGCCGACCACCCGGGCCCCGCCGCCCGAGGTGTAGATCTCGTGCAGCACGCCGTCGAGCTGGGGACGGCGCGACTCGACGGCCGAGATCAGCTGGCTCAGGGCTGCGGTGTCGCCCGCTTGTGCCTTCCTCAGCTCAAGCCGGTAGTCACGTCCGGCTGCCTTCACAGCCGACCCGCGATCTCCCGGAAGAGCGAACGCTCGTCAATGACGCGATGCGTCTTGCCGTCTTGCCGCTCGAAGGTGTCGTGCGGGACCACGACGACCTCAGTGCTGACGCCGAGCGTCTTGCGCAGCAGGTCGCGCGCGGTCTCCCGGAAGCCCTGGACGGCCGCACCATTTCCGTTCAGGTCGGTATCGTGCTCGACCTGAACGACGAGCCGGTCCATGGTGTCCGCGCGCGAGACGATGATCCGGTGTTCGCCCCCGTACCCGGCCAGCGTGCTCACGATGTCCGCTATGGCGCTCGGGTAGATGTTCTCGCCCCTGACGGTGAACTGATCGTCGATCCTGCCGTAGATACCGTGCGGCAGGATCGGGTAGGTGCGGCCGCACGGGCTCGGGCCTTGCTCCCAGCGGGTCACGTCACCAGAGAGCAGCCTGATCATCGGCTGGCTGGTCCGTTCCAGGTGGGTGTACACGGGCGAGCCTTCCGCCCCGAACGGCACCCGCCTGCTCGTGGCCGGGTCCACCACCTCGGTGTAGACAATGTCCTGCCAGCACAGCATGCCAACCCGGGCGGTCGTCTCGCCCAGATGAATCCACGGCGTCATCTCCGCCATGGAGCCGCAGTCGAAGACCTGCCCGCCGAACGCGTCCTCGATCTTCTTCCTGATGGACAGGACCGAGGCGCCTGGCTCCCCGGAGAAGAACAGGATCCGGATCCCGAAATCGCGCGGGTCGATCCCCTGTTCCCCCGCGACCTCGGCGATGCGCAGCGCATAGGAGGGAGTGCCGTACAGCACGGCCGGCTGCATCTGCACCAGCCAGTCCACCGCGCGCAGCGTCTGGCCCCGCACGCCCGCGCCGAACGGGAAGGCCTGGGCACCGATGCGCTCAGCGCCGGCCAGCGTGGCCCATGACCCCATGTAGAGGCTGAAGACCGATCCGATGAAGACCCTGTCCCCAGGCCTGATGCCCATCGCCCACATGACGCGGGCATGCGACTCGGCGATCCGCCGCCAGTCCCCGCGTCCGATGCCGAACGCCGTCGGCCGCCCGGTGGTGCCCGAGGTGCCGTGCACCCGCAGGACCTCGTGCTCCGGCACGCACAGGTAGTCGCCGAAAGGGGGATGCTCGCTCTGGGCGAGGCGGAGTTCTTCCTTGGTCACCACCGGCACGTGCTCGAAGTCCTCGAGCGAGCGGACATCCTCGGGCGCGATCCCGGCCGAGGCCCACTTGCGCCGGTAAAACGGGGCCCGCTCGGCCGCGTACCGCATGATTTCCTGTATCCGCGCCAGGATCGCCGCGTCCCGCAACTCCGGGTCCATCGTCTCGCGGGCCGGGAACCAGTGCTCCTGGGAGGGATGCGGAAGATAGGCATCGTCGTATGCGGGCGGCCACCGCTCCCAGTGCTCCATCAGTCTCGCGCGCCCCTGACCGCTACCAGTTCCCTGATGCGTGCCGCCACGGTGTCGGGCGCGGTGTCCTGGCCGAGGATGTCCCGTACTCCCATCGCCTTGAGCGCCTCCACGTCGTCATCAGGGATCACGCCCCCGCCCACGACGATGAACCGGCCAAGTACATCCCGTTCCTTGAGCAACTCCAGGATCCGGGGAAACAGCGTCATGTGCGCGCCGGACAGGATGCTGAGCCCGATGACGTCCACGTCCTCCTGGATGGCGGCCGCCACTATTTCCTCGGGCGTGCGGTGCAAGCCGCTGTAAATCACTTCCATACCGGCGTCCCTGAGGGCCCTGGACACGATCTTGACGCCCCGGTCGTGCCCGTCGAGACCCACCTTGGCCGTCAGGACCCTGATCCGGCCATCAGGCAGCAGGTCCGCGTGCTCGCTCATGGTGTCGACTTTCGTCCGCTACGTCGTGGCCGGGTCAGTCTCTTGGTCATATGTTAGTAAGGTCTGGCCAAGGTGTCAACGAGCAGGAAGCATGCCGCGGTGGGAACACGCGGGACCAGGAGACCTCGACTTGACTGGGCGAAGGCGCCGCATACCCCCGCGAGGCCTCTGCGTGGGCGTGACCGCGAGGCAGGTCAGATGCGGGAGATGCCCCCTTGACTAGCTGGTAAGGCCTAAATAAGGTCCTTGGTAAGGCCATTAGCTGTCTATTCGCTAGCAAAGGCACGGCCGCCTGGTGATTGGGGCGTTGATGCGCGCGGTGGCGATTTCTGCGGACCGGTCACTGACGACGGTCGAGTTGCCCGAGCCGGACCTTCAGCCGGACGAGGTCAGGATAGCGGTCCGGTTCTGCGGGATATGCGGCTCCGACCTGCACATGAGGGACATGGCCGTGATACCGCCCGGCACCGTCATGGGGCATGAGTTCATGGGCGTGGTCACCGAGACCGGGCCGGGCGTGACCGGGTGGGCGGCCGGCGACCGCGTGGTGGCCAACCCGTTCGATCCGTGCGGCACGTGCGAGAACTGCGAGGCAGGCCGGCCCGAGCTGTGCCCGACGGGCACCCTGCGGGGAGTGGGCCTGGGAACCCGCTACGGCGCCTACGCCGAATCCGTGGTGGCACCGCAAGCCAGCCTGTTCCGGCTACCCGGCGACGTCAGCGACCAGTGGGGCGCGCTGGCCGAGCCGCTGGCCGTCGGGCTGCACGGGGTGAACCTGGCCGACGCGGATCCAGATGAGGAAAGCGTGGTGCTGGGCGGCGGCCCGATCGGGATCATGACCGCGCTCGCGCTGCGCGCCAAGGACTTCGGCAAGGTGGTGGTCATCGAGCCGGTACAGGTGCGGCGGGAGACCGTCAGCAGGCTCGGCTTCGCCGTCAGCGACGTCGGGCACCAGGACGAGACCAT
>Ga0137377_10001329_pt1 | contig 17107 bp, 16 predicted proteins | sample SagtaG_22_FD_104815 | JGI IMG/M metagenome (GOLD analysis project Ga0137377, IMG submission 104815) | Vadose zone soil microbial communities from Sagehorn Ranch, Mendocino, California, USA - Sage2_L_40_16 metaG | ecosystem: Environmental > Terrestrial > Soil > Vadose zone | place: USA... | reverse complement strand
GATCCTTTCGCCAGGTATGGATGAGGGCGGCTAACCCGGCCAACATGAACCAGTGAGACCACTAGAAATCTGGTTCGGAGTTCGGCCTCGATTTTCTAGGAGAAACCTAGGCTTGTTTTGGCGCTTCTGTCTGCGTTGTCTCTTTCTTCCTTCTCCGGAACGGGTTCCGCACTATATTTCACCCGGCTAGTGTATGCGACGCGCGAGTTATAGGGGTTCTGGGAAGTAGAGGCTGTTTCAATCTTTGATCAGCGAAAAAACCGTATTATCAACGATTTTACGCATTTTGTTCAGGTTCTCTCTGGCTGATTGGGGCTTCGACTGGAGAATTCTAGCCTGTTAAAACATCAACAAGGGAGGGCTACGGCGTGTTCGATGTCTGAGCGGCTGGACATGCAACGGCTCAAAGCAGAGTATGTAGCGCGGAGAGCGAAGCTCGTTGCCCTAGGAGAGTCCTTCGTCATACTCGTGCTATTGCTAGGGCTGAGTCTAGAGTATGAGAATAATCTGTACATGCAAGAGTGGGTGGCGCGAAACTTTTGGCCAGCAGCATGGCTACTCAACGGGACGCTGGTAGGAGTGATGAGCGGATTGCTCGCAGGCTGGACCCTCGCCACGTGGCAGGGAAGAAGATCCAGAGAACAAAAAATACTGGACGACCTGAGGAAGATCGTCTAACACGTGATGCTCCAAAGCTGGTGTGGAGTCTGCATTTGCAGAGGATTGTTGAGTGGAACGTTGAGCAGGCAGGTCCCGGAAAGCGGGCTCTTGAGAAATCGTTTCGCAACTCACAGGTTCGATTGTGTTTTCAACAGAAGCTCGATTCGAAAGCCGAGTTACGTCGGCATTATAACTGCTCATCATTTCCGATAGGCGTTGCTGATAGTCGCCAAGGAGATGCAAATTGAACACATCCGCGTTGGAGGATTCCTCCAGCCGACCCCTAACAAGGGGAACCCTTGTGAGTTTGAAAACGAGGGCTCTAAGGCAACGACTCTGGTATCGAACCCTCGACCGAATCGAGAGGGGACTTGTGGACCTGACCATACGATGGGTCGACAACGTACGTAACCGTACAATGACTAAAGTGCTGTTAAGGATACTTGGGAAACTAGCGCAGGCGCTGGAACAAGGTATGGCACGGGTCCTGGCGATAGGCAAGGAGTTGGCCTTGAACGCGAGCCGACTAGCGGTGGAGTGGGGTAACAATCAAGCTATCTCATGGAGGTTTGAACGTGGATTCTGGATTGGCCTCGCCCGAGCAAGCGGAAACGGCGGCTAGAGAGAGGAGCACTCGAACGATGGAGCCGCCTGTAGATTCGAGAAACACGACATTGTACTATCTGAGGGTACGAGCGACCGGGGTCGACATTTCTAACGACCTATCTGACGAAACAAACGAGCAGCTAGGCCTAAAGTAGCCGCGACTACCTTCAAATGCAATCCAACAGAATCGAGCTAGAACTCTCACTGTCTATCGACCTACTGAACGCTCCTGGAAACTTGCAAGTTTCCCGCAAGGAATTGCTGAATGGATTTCTAGAAAAGTTCATGCGACACAGGTTCCTTGTAGCAGCGTTTGCGATACCACTAGGAATCCGAGCGTTACCAGAGATCTTGGCTGGACCTTATCCAATAGGCTACGATACAATCGCTTCCTACATTCCGGTCATGCTGGACTGGGGATCTGGCAACTTACGAGGCTTCAACCCAATGGTTGGAGGGTGGCTCATATTTGCGATCTTCGGAGTCACGTATTCGGCAACTCATATCGATCCGATCTTCATAGGAAAGATCGCCGGACCAGCCCTATATGGCATACTCGGACTCTCGGAATACTTCTTCGCCCGTCGCTCCCTAGGATGGGAATCGAAGAGATGTTTGCTCTTCGTGGTCATCACATCATTCTCTTTCGTATCCTTAAGACTCTCTTTCGACCTATTCAGAAATACTCTAGGAACAGCATTTCTTCTTCTTTCTTTGGGTGCCGGACGGAACCTCAAAACTCCGCGAGACGCAATCATCTTCGCCCTGCTCACTTGGTTTGTGACCGCTACGCATCTGCTTGTTGCCACCTTGCTATTCGGAATACTTTTCCTACAGGCCTTTACAGCACCAGCCGGGTTCCGCAAGCTCATGCTTGCTACTCCTGGACTCGCACAATATGCCATCTCGCTAATTGCATTGAGTCTTGGAGGAGTGACCGCCTTCTCTAACGGAGAATTTGCCTTTCCATCAATTAGTCCATACGCTTACCTCGCGTACATTTTTCTCCCATTCGTCCCGATGGCGATTCTAGGATTCATCAGAGCTCGAAGTCCTACACTTCTCTTGTGGTTGATCGTGTGTGGAGCAGGCTTCGTCACTTCCACTGTCTCATCACCACTCTCAGACCAATTGGTCTCGCCAGACCGATGGGCAATCATGATGGTTATACCACTTGGAGTCTACGCCACGAGTGGGATCTCTCGATGGAAACGGCAGGGTCGCGACCTGTTTCGATTTTCATCGGCAATTTTCCCAGCTTGGATTGTGATCGTATTGGTCATGGGAGCCACATTCATGGTTCTCCCTGCCTCCCTATCATTTCCATACTACCGGTATTTTGAACCAACCTCAATGGAACAAAGCACTATCCCAGTACAAGATAGCCACAACGTTGTTGAAGCAATGGGATGGCTGTCCTCGAATATCTTACCGACAGACGGATTCATGACAAACAACGCAATCTACGGATGGGCTCGAGAGTACTTCCGAGCCCCTAACCCTCTAGTCTGGTATCTTCCGAACACGACTCTGGAACAGGCCCTTCAGGCCACCATTCAGAAAGGTTACACTCGCATTTACACGGTTTGGTGGGCAAATGGACAAGGTTGGTACGGACAACCAACTGTCCCAACGGGATTTTCACTGGCGCAGAGATTTGGAGACTTTGGCGTCTTCGTGTACACAACGGCATAATTTTTCATGGAGGAAGACTCGAATTTGATTCAAAACGTTAACCGCCCTTGGGTTTGCCATGGCGTTATGACTTCGAGCTGAACGGATGAGTGAGTGATTAGTTGGCAGTTCTTGTGATCGGCGGCTCAGGTTTTATCGGGAGTGTTGTCGTACAGGAACTCACAGCGAGAAGCATCGAAGCGATCAGCTACGACCTAATACACACCGAGTCTGCAGGTCCTCAGAAGAACTGGATTCGTTCAGATATTCTGGAGTCGCAATCGATCGAAAGAGTCTTTTTCGATTATGACATCGATTCAATAGTTCATCTAGTGGGTCTCCCCGCAATCGATTATTGCCAAAGGAATCCTCACTTTAGCTTCCTCCTAAACGTGACCTCGGTGCAAAATACGCTTGAAGCCATGAGAATGTCGGACATACGCGAGATCGTTTTTGCGTCGTCAGCTACCGTTTATGGGGACAACTGTGACAAACCGCTCGGCGAGAAAGATCCGACCAAGCCCACAACTGTCTATGGCTCGCACAAGCTCATCGCAGAACACGCCATAAGATCATACAGCGAGGCGTACGGGATAAAGAGCACAATCTTGCGCCTTTTCAATGTATACGGTGGAAACCCGACACTCGGAAAGGAAGTCATCTCGACCTTCATCAAGAGAGCGATTCAAAATCAGCCTCTTACGGTGAAGGGACCTGAGAAATTCCGGGATTTCGTTCACATTGAAGATGTAGCGGATGTTGTTACTAGGGCAATTAAGGCCAACAAATCTGAAAGCCTAACCCTCAACATAGGCACGGGAACTAAAACAACGCTTAAGCAGGTCGCGGTTATGGTAAACTCCTTCTTTCCCAACACCAAGATCATAGTTGAAGAAGCCTCAGACGACGGGACAGGGCTAGTAGCAAATGTCAATTCTGCCAAGAAAGAACTAGACTTTGTCGCTCGCCCTTCCAAGGTCGGAATTTCTGACCATGTGAGGAAGTACGCAGGGCTGGAAGATTGGAGTTCGAAACCATGAAGGTCCCTTTTGCGAGGCCATTTTTCTCAATGGAAGACGAAGACGAAATTCAGTCCGGGATTCGGAATGTACTTAGATCCGGGTGGCTCACATCAGGGAAAAACGTCGAATTGCTTGAGAAGGAATTTGCGCAACTCGTCGGAACTCGTTTCGCCGTAGCTGTAAACTCCTGCACCGCTGCACTTCATTCAGTCCTCATCTCACTCAATTTGAAAGCAGGCGACGAAGTCTTGGTCCCGAGCAACACGTTTGTCGCGACTGCGAATAGCGCCCTCTACACGGGGGCAAAGCCCGTCTTTGTCGACTCGGATGTCGAGACGTTCAACATATCGCCAACCGACTGTGAAGAAAAGATCACACCGAGAACCAGAGCGATCATCGTGGTACATTTGGCAGGCAACCCGTGTGACATGAAGCGCTTCTCTGAAATGGCTGAAGACCATCGCATCGATCTGATCGAAGATTGTGCGCACGCTCATGGGTCTAAATTCCAAGGTACAAATTGCGGGTCGTTCGGAATTGCAGGAGCCTTCAGCTTCTATGCGACAAAAGTGGTAACTGCGTGCGAGGGCGGAGTTGTAACAACTGACGATAGCAAACTAGCGGAGAGAGTCAAGAGAATTCGTAACCAAGGACGAGGAGGATACGGTCCGCAAGAAATCATAGAATTGGGCCATAACTACAGAATGTCGGATGTTCATGCGGTAATTGGACTAAGTCAGCTAAGGCACCTGTCAGGATTCGTTCACGAACGGCAAGAGATCGCAGAGAGGTACGAGAAGCTTCTGTCAGACACGAAATGGGTGACGCCTCAGAAAATCAACCCTGGCGACACTTGCGCCTATTACGCGTACATAGTTCGACTAGCTAAGGCCGCCCCTCTCCAACGAGATGAAGTTGTGAAGAAACTCGACGAGCAAGGGATCGAAACAAGCGTTCTTTACCATCCAGCACATAACCAGCCACTCTACAGAACAATACTGCCCGCCAACCATTCTTGTCCTACAGCAGTCGAACTTGGACGAAGTACGCTCGCACTCCCCATGTTCAATGGAATGGGTAGCAACGAGTTTGACTACTTTGAAGAAAAGTGGAGAGGAACCGTCGAACCCTACGTGGAACAATATGCAGGTACAAACTAATCTATCCTCTATCGACCCAACTGTTCGTAGGGATCAAATCGGCCTGTTAGTAGGTCTGAACGCAAATTATCTTCTGGAAAAATACGCGAGAGAAAATGGCATTCTAAAGAATGATTCACTAGCCCGTCTCATAGATGAGATCAACGAGCGGCTTTCCAAACCTTCTGTCGTTGCTGATTCGGTATTCGACGAGGAACGCGGCATCATTACGGGATTGGTGGTTGGCGAACCTGCACCTTGGGAATCCGGACTCTTTGAGGGGAACATCGGAAAAATTGTTCTATCGCTCTTCGAACCCGAAACAAAGCCGGTATACAGGGCAAGGATCCTTCGGAGCGTTATTGATCAGCTCCAAGCTCGCATGGTCTCTGCTCGAGTCAGCCTCAGAGACTTCAGGACGATTCGTGCATTGGAGCTGGAAGGTGCGAATCTTGCGGATGTTTTGCTAACTTATCGATTTGATCTCTCTAGGGGTCAGCCGTCTTTGCAATCTAGCATTGAGGTTGGACCCGCACAGGAGTCTGATGAGCCGGAATTGAAGCGTCTAGGAAGAACTATTTTTACGCTCGATCGGTTCCACAACGACGAAAGGCTACCATATTCAAAGAGCGACGAAGCCCACGAGAGGTGGGTTTCAAACAGCCTTCACGGTCTGGCAGACGCGGTCCTTGTGGCGAGGCGTGGGGTTGAAGCAATTGGTTTCATTACTTGCAAGATTGGCAACATCGGAAATGGTTTCAAACATGGGATCATCGAGCTGATCGGCGTAAGCCCGTCTTATTCTGGACAAGGCCTCGGCAAACATCTCGTTCGCCACGCATTGCGATGGTTTGCCGACGTAGCCAACGTTTGTTCCGTCTACGTCGGCACTCAAGCATCAAACTCGCAAGCTGTCCGAATGTACGAGAGGACGGGATTCACACACGTATTTTCAGAGGCAACATTTCACATCTGGTCGGACTGACATCGTGACACCGGAAAATACTATGAAAGCGCTGATAATAATCCCGGTACATAACGAGGTACACACAATTGCGAGAGTCATAAACGAAGTGAGGGCCTCAGCTCCCGTCTCAGATGTGCTCGTAATCGACGACGCATCTACCGATGGCAGTTCAGAGGCTGCGCGCCTAGAAGGCGCCTTGGTAATGGACCTTCCATTCAACCTAGGGATCGGCGGCGCAGTGCAGACGGGATTCAAGCTCGCGATTCAACGAGGATATGATGTAGTCGTCCAGGTCGACGGAGACGGGCAACATGATCCGAGCTTCATCAAACAACTGATTGAACCAATAGCCAACGGAACCACCGATATCTCGATCGGATCTCGCCACCTTCACGACGGAAACTCGAAGTCCTCGACTACCCGTGAGGTGGGAATGCGATTCTTTTCATGGTTGACGTCCTATCTGACATCAGTCAAGGTGACAGATTGTAGTTCGGGCTTTAGAGCGCTAGGGAGGAACGCTTACACTCTCTTTTCAGAGCAATATCCCGTCGATTTTCCTGACGCTGAAGCTCTAATCGCAGCTCACCGAGCCGGATTACGAATAACGGAGATCCCTGTCAAGTTCAGAGCTAGAGAGAAAGGTCACAGCAGCCTGCACTCTTGGAGACTATTCTACTATCCGTTCAAGGAAATCTTTTCGATTCTCGTCTCATTAACACACAGACCGAGTCGCACAGTGTGAGCAACTCCTTAACAATTGCAGCGGTGGTCGGGGCTGCAATTCTCGTCTGGGTGTTGATTCTTTACCGAAGGGGGAGGCTCAAAGAAGATCATGCCCTCCTGTGGATTGCAGTTTCCGTCGCGATAATCTTGTTATCGACCTGGATGGCACTTCTAATCGCAATAATTCAGCTCGTGGGTGCAGCGAAAGCTTCTGATGTGGTGCTCGCGGCCTTTGTTGCTTTTCTAATCGTCGTAAGCATATACTATTCGGTCAAGATATCGATGCTTGAAAAACAGAATAGAATAATGGCTCAGGAGATCGCGGTCATGAAAATGTCACCTCTGAATCCTCAGCTGTCCATTCAGAAGGAGAAAGAAGCACCGAAATCTTCGAACTGAAAATTTCTGACAGGTCGAATCGCTCCAAAAAGAATTGGTTGGCAGATTAAGCGAAACAAGAGGTGTATTCATCTAATGCGAATTCTTCAAGTGTCCGATTACTTTCCGGACTATGGTGCCGGCATTGTTGATACCCTTGCTCGGAGGCTCGCATCATGGGGCCACGAAGTCCTAGTAATAGCAGGGACCGTGAATCAGGTAGGGAGATATTATTCCAGAGGCTGGAAGACTCTGAGCTCCAATCTTAGTCTGTTCAGATTCAGCACCTTTGGTCTCTCTGGCTCTGGAACTTCGTTCAGTCTTCCTACCCCGAATCTACCGGCACTTGTCCGAATCATCCGAAAGTTCAATCCCGATGTCGCGAATCTTCACTTCGCCCCTCACTTCGGAAACGTCCTGCTCGGCCCTTTTCTTAGAATCCAAGCGGTGCCGATCTTCTTTACTCTTCATGGTGTTGCAACAGGATACCCCACACTACCTCTCCATGCGGCCTCTATCCTAGTTAATGGGATCGCATCGTTCCCAATTCGGTTGGCTGATCGAGTGATTACGGTGAGTGAGGAAGTTTCTCGAATTGCTGAGAGGATCTATGGGATCAATCCCTCGAAAACATTCGTGATACCGAACGGGATCGACGCTGATCGATTTCTGCCTTCAAGCAAGGAATTCGATCCCCAAACCCTCTGCATCGGGTTCTGTGGACGGCTCAGCGCCCCAAAAAATGTCGGGTCCCTAATCACGGCGTTACACATACTTAGGGAGCAATTTGGAATCGATGCGACTGGCATTATTGCAGGAGATGGACCCAGCCGCCGGAATCTAGTATCCCTTGCTGCGAGCTTATCCGTTCCCGTGAAATTTACAGGTCAACTGTCTCACGGGGATCAGATTGTCAGCTTCTATCATGCGATTGACTTCCTTGCTCACCCTTCAACTGTTGAAGGACTCCCTCAATCAGTTCTTGAAGCTATGTCGTGTAAGGTGCCGGTAGTTGCACGCGCCATCGGAGGCGTCAAAGACGTCCTCATTGACGGGTGGAATGGAATCGCCCTCAAGTCCGGTTGCACCGATGAACTTGCAACGGCAGTCCTGAACCTCAGTCGAGATACTCCGTTAAGAGAGCGAATCTCGGAGAATGAAAGGATCACCATTTTGAGTTCTCATTCTGATGTGGTGATGTGCAAGCGGTACCTCCAAGCCTACGAAAGTGTGAGTCGTAAATGACAATCGAACTTGAGGAAATCCCGAGCAGGGAGACGCTAGACGGAAACGTCAGCTCCGAAGTGGTAGTGCCCATCGAGGTTCGTGGCAACAATCTTCCATCTCGAGGAGAGAGGCTCCTGCCTATCGTCGTCTTGTTTGAGCCCGCGGCGGACGAATTCTCATACGAATCAAAATTCATACCGCTTTTGGGGAAGTATCTAGATCCGTTGGTTTTCGAACCCTTCGTTGTGGGCAGTTCTGGACTAAAGGGGGCATTGCCTGATGACAAATCGGTAGGGCTAGAGATTCCGATAAAATTTGTCGGTCATCGAGGGCCTCTTAGGTTCGTTCTCTATGTAGCATCTCTTGCCCTAAGTGCCTTGTTACTTGTCAAGGCAACAAAGCTCTCCAGAAGCAAGATCATTGTGACAATGGCAGGCCACTGCTACAGCGGATTCATCGTGGCTGTCATGGGTAAGCTCATGAAGAGAAGAACCATAATCCGAATTTCAGAGCCTACAAGACTCCTGCTCAGAAGGAATCATCGGCCTAGGATCGTGTATGCTCTTGCAACCTTGACTGAGAAGATCTCCCTCTCACTGAGTGATGCGATCTTCTCTGTGAGAGACATGTCAGACTATTGCGCGATTCCACCAAGCAAGGATTGGATCATCCGGCAAGGGGTAGATTTGAAGGGAATCGAGGATTCTCGGCCAGTCAAACTCAGAGAGCATCTTTCGCCGGCAATTGTCACGGTATCAAGATTGGACTCCGAGAAAGGCATTGACCGACTCATTGATTCGATCGCTCTGTTAATACACAAATTGCCTGACGCGGGCTGTCTCATCGTCGGGTGGGGGCCCGAGATGGAAAGTCTCCGTAAACGAGTTGCGGAAAAAGGCTTGATCCAGCATGTCAGTTTTGTCGGCTATGTTCCACCTGGTAAAGTCGCTTCATTCCTGAAGGCGTGCAACATATTCGTTCTTCCGAGTGAGCTTGAAGGTGTCCCATCTGCCGTTCTTGAGGCAATGGCATCAGGCCTTCCTGTGGTCATGTGCCTGCAGACAGGCGATTTTGCCAAGTCTGTTATCAGGGCGGGCTCTGCGCTGACCGTGCCACCAACACCTCAAGCGATTGCGGACGCTATCGAGTGGTTATGGTTCAACGAAAGCGAACGCGTGAAATTATCCGAGTTAGGACTTGAGTATGTTAGGGCGAACTATGATGAGGCTGAATCTCGAAAACGGTTCTTCGAGCTCACCTCAAGATTAACCCATGGCTCACCAGCTAGGGATCCTACCTAGCACGACGTTCCTTCTAGGAAGAGAATCCGATGCTTTCGAAGATGATTGGTCCGGGAATATCGCGGTTAGCTGGGGCTTCCCCCGTCGTTCTTCTAGTCAATATGTGGATGCTTCAACTTTATTGGCTCACTGGACTTGCCCAGTTTTCATCATCGCCCGTTGAGGTAGCGCACGCTACTCTGGGCATTGTACTCACAACTTTTGTTCTTGGTCATTCCTTTCGTGCAGGTTTCCTTGGCAAAGCTAGGTTCGTCGCCACATTGTCGATCGGACTGATAGCAATCGATGCTGCACTGAGCCTTGCCATCTTGACCATTGTCGCCTGCGTCCTTTCGATTTTCTTCCTATTGACTACCCTCAATCTAGGTCTTGTCATAGGGAGCATCATAATAACCTCGACCTTAGCCGAAATGACTCGCGCTCGAACTCGGCTTAGTCGTCCTGCATTGACTCGCTTTGTATATCCTGGAATTGTCATTGCGTTTGGCATCCTTGTTGCATTTATCTTCAGACAATCTTTCGCTTGGCCCTCGATGCCAGGGTGGGACACGTACGTCCATCTCGCAGACGTTAGTTGGATTCAAGGTCACGCTGGTTCTAACAACCTATTTCCCACCGGAGGTAGCTCGTTACTCCCATATCCACTCGTCTTTCATGTCCAAGTAGCCTCGCTCTCCGACATTCTCGGAGTAAGCCCGTACACAATTTTTTGGCTTGCTCCCTTCTACCTCATTCCCATCTACGGCCTTGTAGTGTACGGATTGAGCTCGGTCCTTACAAGAAACCGCGTGCAATCCGTCTTCGCCGGATTGATAGCCTCATCGATCAGTGGTGGAGAAGTGCTTCTTGGACCGCAGTACCTCTTCCCTTCAACTGTGTTCATAGTGATTTTCCTCCTGAGCGTAATTGCTATCGTTGAATCGCCCCTAACGGGAGCGTCTCAACTCGTTTTCAGTTCCATTCTACTCGCTGTTACATTTGTCGTGTACTACTTCCCGCTTTTCTTGGCGCCCGTTCCGCTTCTCGCACTCATGATCAAGCGGAATCCAGATTCGATCCTAGCACGACGCAGGGTAATGTTGCTACTCGTATCGGTGACGGCAACATTACTTCTGGGGATAGTCGGATCAATGATTCTCCCAATTGCGCCTCTTTCACTCAGTCTTCAGTACAGGATTCTTACAAGCGCCTATCCTGACGCTCTATGGTTGCTAATAATTCTAGGAAGCTTCGTTGTGATCTCTAAATTCTCGAAGAACACAATCGGTTATTTCGTTGAGGCCACAATTGTACTGTTTGTCGGGATGTTAGTCCTGTTGTACTTCTTGCCCATTTCCGGGTCGGCGAGATCAGAATTAATGCTAAGACCGTTTGCAGCAATTGTCGCGTCTTACTCCTTTCCTCTGGTTTCAGCGGCGCTCTCCAGAGCTACTCCAACAATTTCTTGGTTTGAACGTGGGCCTGATCGTCTTCTTGAGAAGGCCAGTAGCCTCTCCAAGATTTCTATGATACTTTTCATCGCCCTTTCCACATCTTTCGTGGTCCAACCGTATATTAGCTACGGGCAACATGTTCCATATTGGTCGAACATTTCCAGCGATGAGTACCTAGCTGCTCAATGGCTTAGTGAAAACAGCCCTCCAGGTGGATACATTCTCACAGACCCCTCAACGGGCATGATGTTACGAGGATTAACCCTGTTGAACGCCTCCACATCGTTCATCATTGACGGTCGTACCCCTTCCCCCCAAAGATACATCAGCACAGCGACGGTCATCTACGCGTTCTTCACATCCCAGAACACTACGGCTATACCGGTTTATCTTAGCGAACTACCTCAGCAACCAAGCTTCGTCGTCCTCACGTCACGAACGGCGAGTTGGGCTTCGTGGGGGGGCCTAACGGCAGTATTTCCCGCTCCCACGGCGAACTCTCCAACCTCTTTCCCGGGTTTCAAGAAGTTCAACTCTTCACTCTTTGTTCCAGTAGTAAGCTGGGATACTGTGAGAGTCTATCGCCTAGCATAGAATAAGCCGGGCTTTTCAGGGCGATGCAGCTGACAGTCTATCAGCCGGTTCCCTTTGCGAGCCACGATTGGTTCTAAAGCGCAGTTATAGTCGGAGTCAGACGATTTCTCGTTTGTAGCCGTAGCCTCAAAGGCATGGTTAACGTGACCGACGTTCTGGTAACCGGCAGCGAAGGGTTCATCGGTAGTGCGCTCGTGAATGCACTCTTAAGGGCCGACCACAGAGTCCGGGGCCTAGATGTCCTAGAGCCCAAGTCGACTGACATCGACTATGAATACTTTCAAGGTAGCATCCGGAACTTTTCCGACATCAAGAAGGCATTGAATAGTGTGGAAATCGTTTTTCATCTCGCCGCAATTTCCAACCTCAATGTTGCGCGTACCAAACCTCTGGAGACTATTGAAACCAATGTCATGGCAACAGCGAATCTCTTGGAGGTCTGTCGCCAGAAGGGAGTGAAGATGATCTTCGCATCGAGCGATCACGTTTATGGCACACAACCTGGAAGAACTCTTACGGAAACTACGACGACTGCCCCAAGGGAAATCTATGCCGCCTCAAAGGTCGCGGCAGAGGAAATCGTCAGGAATTTTAGCATACCCAATACGATTCTTCGTTTTGGGACCGTTTATGGTCCTCGAATGAGAACAGAACTGGCCATCCATATTTTTCTCTCAAGTGCCTTAAAAGGCGAACCGATCACGATACATTTTCCAGGAACACAGAAACGGCAGTACATCTTTATTGATGACCTAATTGAAGGAATCATGTTGGCGATGAACCCACAGGCAGACGGCCAGACGATCAACCTTCCTGGAAATGAGCTAATAACAGTAGTCGACCTTGCCAACTCTTGCATTAAGCTGGCCGGGAGCAATTCCAAACTGATTTTCTTACCACCGCGCCCATCTGATCTCGACTCTGAATTCGTTTCCTTTGAAAAGGCGAAAAATCTCCTAGGGTGGATACCGAAAGTCAACTTAAATGAGGGGCTTCTGCGCACATTGCATTCAATACGTACGATGAAAACGGAGTTAGGTCTGCAAGAGCAAAACGAATTGGCTACAACTAGCCCGCTCGTCTATCATTGATAGACGATTCCATCGCCATTCAGCAATTTCTTGACCTCTTCGCAAAGAAAGGGTGAATCTGGTCTGCCCATTAGCTTGCAGTACTATCAAAACTCTAGATTCGTAGCAATTGGTCTGAAGCCAGGTCAAATATTGTAGTGAATGACACTGACCTGGGCTTGCTAGAATCATTGTTACAATCGCCGCTAATATGAGCTCCGTCCGATTCAATGTTCTCGTACTCTTCTTCCTAATCGAACGAAATATGGAGAGCTAGGTTACGAAAGAAAAACTAGTCGTTACGGGTGGCGCTGGCTTCATCGGCAGTCACCTTGTCGAGAGGCTTCTCGAAGAAGGATATATGGTGACCCTCGTAGACAACTTTAGTTCCGGCAAACCGTCGAATCTTTCTGCTTTCCACAAGAATCGGCAACTTACGATGTTGAAATGTGACGTGCGAAATTTCCACTATACAGCGCGAGCATTGAAAGGGGCGACCGCGGTATTTCACGAGGCTGCACAGGTAAGTGTCCCAAGATCGATGAGAGATCCTCAACATACTCGGGAAGTGAACGTAGAAGGGACTTTGAACGTTCTGAAAGCGGCAGTCAAGGGGGGGGTCAAAAGGGTGATCTTCGCGTCTTCATGCGCCGTCTATGGAGATTCGACGAAAAGACGTCAATGCGAAACATCGCCCCCGAGTCCGCTATCGCCATATGCAACTTCTAAACTGGAAGGTGAGCGGTACTGCAGCCTCTTCCACCGAGCATTCGACCTGCAAACAGCTGTCTTGAGATACTTTAATGTCTACGGCCCTAGACAGTCTTCCGGTCCCTATGCCGGAGTCGTAAGGGCATTCCTCGACAGAGCTCAGAAGAATCTCCCCTTGACGATCTATGGTGACGGGACACAGACCCGGGATTTCGTTCACGTTTCCGACGTGGTGCACGCTAACCTGCTGGCGTTGACCAGCGACAAAGTTGTTGGAAAGGTCATGAACATCGGAACGGGCTTTCCGACCACAATCAACCAACTCGCTAGGGTAATCCTTGACCACCACGCCAGAAACCGTGGAGTAATGAGTAATCGGAGATTCATCCACCGACCAGCAAAGGAGCACGAGATTCGCTATAGCTGTGCTGACGTTCGTCTAGCTAAACGCCTCTCTGGATACACTCCGAAGATGAAGTTGTCCGTCGGACTTAGCTCCAAGTTTTAGGCGCAGAGCCAAACTGACAGCGGATAACCGGACATAAGTTCAGGATCCGACTCAAAATTGTCAACGTAGGCTTCCTGACAGCTCTGTAGGAGCGTTCGAACTCGGGCGAGAACCCGCCTTGGTTCTCAAGCATACCCCGTAAATAAGAGCGAATCATTTTATTATTGCGGCTTTGATCCCGTCAACCGTCTGCCAGAGGTGCGGATACCAGAATCTGCAGCAGGCAAGGTTCTGCCAGTCTTGCGGGACACCACTTCCCGTCCAGCCGAGCCAACCATTCACGCAAACCTCTCCGCACTACTATGCTCCACCACGTAGCGGCATGGGTAGCGGGACAATCGTTCTAATCATCGCAATCGTCCTTATCGTAGTACTCGTAGTAGCTGTCGCGGCTGCGGTGTTCGTCTTTTACACTCCCGCCCTCATCAGCCGTGTCAGTCCTAGAACCGGACCCGTCGCCGTTACTGGCCTGTTCCTAGAAATCTTCTATCCCAACTCCAGCTACAACGGCTACTTCGGAAATTCCCTCCGTCCAATCGGCTACGCTATACCCATCTACCTACAACACAACCAGATCTACCAAACACAATTCACACTAACACTGGCCCCCGGAAGAAACCGCACTATAGACCAGATTAGCCTCGCATCCTCCAACGGATTCAGCATACAATCCTACAGTCCAAACCTGCCCGCCACTATGACACCAGGGTCCTCGACAACCTTCACAGTAACACTCCAAGCCCCAAGCACAGACTACATGGGGCCCGTTACAATCGACCTGTACACGTACTGAAAGAGTTACTTGCGAGAATCGAGTTCCTACGAGTATTCTGGCGCGTTGTAGAACGCTACCGAGCAGGAACTTACGCGGGAACTTTAGAGAACGCAGAGACAACGTCCATCGTCATATTAGCACTCAACTCCACGTTGACATTCCGTCTCTTTCCTATCCCAGCCCTTCCCTCGTGGATTGTCTACGTCTTTATCGGGTTCGCAGGGGCCGCGGTCGCTGCCGTCATCATAGTGCTCATACTGGAGACGAGGAGAAGGGGACAAGGGCCAGTCGGTCCTACAGCCTAATCGGTCCACTACGAGCTAGTCACCACAAGATTGTTAAGAGCATCTACCTTTCACCGACTAGTGTCGATCCTTGAAGAGAGCTCGTTCACAGATCGTCCTCATCATAGCCCTCGCATCAATCTTCCTCGCCTACGGTCCCGCTTCAGCCAGAGCTGACGCTTCTCTTCCAACGCTGAAGGTTGGGGACCACTGGACCTACAGCTTAACGGGAACCGTTTCCGGACTTTCCCTATCCCTGACCCTCACAACCACCATCTCAGACACGGAACCGATCACTCTCAACGGGAATACCTATGACGCATACAGGATGAGCATCAAGAGCTCAGGCAGCGCCACCGGGCCCACCCTGACGGCGTCCGTAACTCAGACAGGATATTCCCTTCTGCGACGTTCAGACCTCGCGGGCATAGCAGGCCTCGTCTCGACCTCGTTGAGCTCCAACGGACTCACCTTCACCCAGATCCAGAACCAGACCAATAGCCCACCAGTAGTCAACGCCAAGTTTCCACTCTACCTAAACGAACAATGGTCAACGACCTCGACAACGACGACGAATCAGACAACCATTCCCCCGATAGGGCTCCCGACCAGCGTCACCTACTCGAACACTACAACAACAGGCTACCTCGTCACCAGCGTCTCCCTGACAACCGTCCCCGCTGGAACCTACGACACGTACCTCATCAGAAGCTCAGACCCCACGGGAACCTCTGAGACATACTACTCCCCAGAAGTCCTACAGCCGATCAGGGAAGTGTCATACAACAGCACCGGTGCAGTCACGACCACAGTCCAACTCCAGAGCTTCGACGCGTGGCCCTACTCCACACCCTTCACGGCCAACAACGCCGGCACCAACTACAACCTAATCCTCGATACAGACATATCAGCCACCAACATCGCCCAGAACCCGACGACTATTAACTTCCAAGTCAACGGGACAGACGGGGTAACTGGACGAGCAAACATCACCATACCCCGAAAATTCAACACGACAGATATAACAGTCAAAGTCGATACGACCCTAACCACAACGACGATCCTCGAAGATACGAACAACTACTACGTCTACTTCACATTCCCACTCTCAACACACACTATCACGCTCACCTACGCCACGGCCGGCCTCCCATGGCTGCTAATAATCGGAATAATCGCAGCAGTGGGAGCAGTCCTAGCAATAGCAACCTTTCTAATTCTAAGACAGAAGAAACCCACGGAACAACCACCCCCTGGTCCAGAATCCGGCCCCGCGCAACCACCAGCCCCCCTCCTACATCGGAGAAACCCCAGTACCACTAGGCGGGCTGGCCCTCGCGCCGAGCAACCTGCTATCTGAACCCGGTTTTTGAAAGAAGAGAATTCCAGACCAAGACGTCTACCCGTCTGTTTTGCCAGAGAATTTCTCTTCGTCCCGTTGCGTAATGTGCGGTGCGACCCGACGGCGTCGATCAGAATTACCGGCTCGTCCGTATCATCATGCTCAAACAGAAGACGGCTTCCGGATCGCGGATGCATCCTCCTAGATTGTTATGGTCTCCTTGGCGAAGTCTGAGTGCGGGTCCTAGGCAGACCAGGACCAAGCGGCCCGTTTCTGCCCTCAAAGGGTCGCTGGAATTTGCATCATGGTCTTCTGACCCAAAAGAGGATGCAGTTGGGACATTAGGAGCCTCTACACTATTGCTGCTGATGATTTGCCGTGCCAGAGAACTTTTCCACAGTGGGCGCATTGCATCATTCCGCTCCGGGGACCGCCTATGTAGATGACCTGTTCTACTCGTTCGCAGTCTGGACATTTGAACTGGACGTTTTTAGCGGTCAGCGTCGTTTCCGGCTCTTCCATCAAGCCTGGTTCTTCACCTCGCTCCGCTCTTCGTCTGAGTTCCTGAGACTAAACCGGGTGCAGGTACACGCGTTACACCTTGTCTCCTTCAGGCTAGTCGGGGTGTCGTGAGTGATTCTGTAGTGTCCGCATGCGCAGTCGTCTAGGGGATAGGGGAATCTCAATCTC
>Ga0137377_10001325_pt1 | contig 17122 bp, 14 predicted proteins | sample SagtaG_22_FD_104815 | JGI IMG/M metagenome (GOLD analysis project Ga0137377, IMG submission 104815) | Vadose zone soil microbial communities from Sagehorn Ranch, Mendocino, California, USA - Sage2_L_40_16 metaG | ecosystem: Environmental > Terrestrial > Soil > Vadose zone | place: USA... | reverse complement strand
CGTCGGGGTCGTGCACCATGGACGGGTTCATGACCTTGATGGCGCTGCGCCGCCCCATCTTCACGTGCTCGGCGAGATACACCTGTCCCATCCCGCCTTCCCCCAGCTTCTTGAGCACGTGGTAGCGGTCCGCCACCACCTGGCCGACGAGGTCGGCGGTCGGTGCCGCCGCCCGCAGCGTCTGCCCGTCGTTGGCGCAGAACTTGACGTCGTCGGGATACTCGGTGGAGCAGACGGGGCAGATCTTCACGCGGGCATCTCGATGCGCAGCAGTTTGTCGCCCACCAGGATGCGCGAGTTGTGCTGCAGCGAGATGTCGCCGCGGGCGGCGAGGGCGATGCCGTTGCGGCTGCCGGCGTCCACGACGACGAAATCCGCGTCCTCGGAGCGGACCAGCGCGTGCTCCGCGCTCATCGAGGGATCGTACGGAAAGACCCACTCGCCGCGCTCCCGGCCGACGCGGATGTCGCGCCCCGGTGACAGCTGCACGACGTCCCGGACGCTGCCGTCGGAGCGCAGCTGCGTCAGGCTCGCGATGTCGGCGCTAGGCGTCAGGCTTCCCATGCGGCGCGTGGCGTCGGCGTCGGGCGCGTGCGGGCCGGGGTATCCGAGCCGGCGGAAGCGGATCACCTGTGCGCCGATCAGCAGCAGGTCCCCGTCGGCGAGCCGATGCGGCGCCTCGACAAACACCCACGTGCCGTTGCGGCTGCCCAGGTCGCGCACCACCAGGTGGTCCTGCTCCCACGAGAGCTTCGCGTGCAGCGGCGACATGAAGGGGTCGTCGGGGAAGCGGATGTCGCCGTCCTGCCGGCCGATCGTGGTGTCGAGGGTCCTGCGGTCGAAGCACTGCACCACGTTTCCCACTTCGTCGAGGAGCACCAACGTGATGGCGAGGTTCGTGCGCGTGGTCGGCGGGGCGGAGGCGCGGAAGGGGAGGAATTGCGCCAGCGGCGCGCCGCACACGGCGCAGAAGCGCGTGCCCGCGGCGACGGGAGAGGCGCAGCGCCCGCACGCCGGCCCCGAGCCCGGAGCCGTCAGCCGGCGCCCGCAGTGCGGGCAGAACGGCAGTGCGGCGCTGACCTTGGCGTTGCAGAATGGGCAGGCGACGTCGCCTTTCAGGGGGGTCGGGGCAGGCGTCGCCACCTCACGCGTGCCGGGGACCGCCGACGCGCGCGCCGGCGGCGCCACTGCGGCCGCCGCTTTCGCGCCGCCGGATTTGTCCAGGGATTTGCCGCAGTCCATGCAGAACTGGGCGCCGGCCTCGTTGTCGCGGCCGCAATAGGCGCAGGTCACTCGGTTCGATGCTCCAGGGAGCCCATAAGTTTAGGCTTGCCAATCTATTCCGCAAATTGGCGGGTCGAAAGGGTCGATGCTAGCTTCGGCGCCTGTGCCAGCGAACCGCGCAGTGCCGTGATCGTCGTTGCACAACGCCATGACGCCACGTTCCACGCGGTCCGCCGCACGAGTTCGTGCGACGTCACGTCGTGGTGTCGGGTGACGCTGCTCGCGCTGTCGCTCCTCGCCGGCCGGGCCGAAGCCCAGGTCGATCCGTCCGGTCCCTGGCGCACGCTCCATACGGAGCATTTTCGGATCCACTTTCGCCCCGCGTACCGCGCTGTCGCCGAGCAGGAAGCGCGCGAAGCGGAGCGGGCCTATCGTCTGCTCGCGGCAGAGCTCCGGGCGCCGCGCGGCGTCATCGACCTCGTGCTGGGCGACGATGTCGACGTCGCCAACGGGGCCACGACGGTGTTCCCCTCGAGCCGCATCTATGTCATGCTGCCGCCGCCCCTCGGCGACCCCGGGCTGCAGCGGTTCGACAGCTGGCTCCGCCTGGTCACGGTGCACGAGCTGACGCACGTCTTCCACCTGGACCGGGTGCGCGGCGCGTGGGGGGTGCTGCAGCGGGTGTTCGGGCGCGCGCCGGGGCTCTTCCCGAACGCGTTCCAGCCGAGCTGGGTCATCGAAGGCCTGGCGACCTACTACGAGTCCAAGTTCACGAACGGCGGGCGCGTGCGGGGCAGCTTCCATACGCAGCTGCTCGCGGCCGACCGCGCGGGCGACGCGTCCCGCTCCCCGACCAACGCGCTGCTCTTCACCCGCTGGGCGGACGGGCCGGTGCCGTACGCCTACGGCAGCCGCTTCTTTTATTATCTGGCCGGTGCGGCGGGGGACTCCGTTGTTCCCCGGTTCGTCGAGGCGACCGCGGGGCAGCTGATCCCGTTCCGCGTGGGACGCCAGCTGGGCCGGGCCGCGCCGGGGCGCGAGCTCCGCGGAGACTGGGCGCGGGCCACTCGGCCCGAGCTGCCGGCCGGTACGCCGGGCGACGTACTCGCCCGGGATCTGTGGAGCGAGCCGGCGCCGCAGCTGTCTCCGGACGGCGGCCGCGTAGCGTACCAGCGCGACGACGGCAAGGAAGCGCGGCAGCTCGTCGTCGTGGACGTGCGGGACTGGCGGGTGCTGCGGCACCACCGCGTCAACGCCGGCGCGAGTTACGACTGGCTGGGCGACACGCTGGTGGTGGCGCAGCTCGATTGGACGTCGCGCTGGCGCCTGCGCAGCGATCTGTATCGCTGGCTTCCCGATGGCGGGTGGCGGCGGGGCACGCGCGGGGCGCGGCTGGTGCGGCCGCGTGCCGGCGGCGCCCGCCTCGCCGCGATCCGCTTCACGCCCGCGGCGGCTGAGCCCACCCTCCCCGCGCCCACGGAGCCGGGGGCCGTGTGGGGGGACGTGGCGCCGTCACCCGACGGCCGGTGGGTCGCGGCGACGCGCCACGCGCAGGGTCATTGGGCGCTGGTGCGCTGGCCCGCCGACTCGCCCCAGGCGGCGACCGTGCTGCTGACCGCCACGGGCGTGATCGTCGATCCCGTCTGGAGCGGGGACGGCGGGCTGCTGTTCGTGGGGGAGCAGACCGGCTTCCCGCAGGTGTACCGCTGGAGCGATTCGCTCGGGGCGGTGCAGCTCACGCGCGAGCCGCTGGGCGCGCGCGCGCCGGCGCTGCTGCCCGACGGCAGCCTGCTCTACACGACGCTGTCCACCCACGGCTGGCGGCTGTCGCGGGGCCGGCCCGCCGCGACGGCGGTCGCGCCCGCGCCGCCCGATGTGCCCGCGCCGTTCGACTCCGCGCCGCCGGTGACGGCGTTCGAGAGCGGGTACACCGCGTGGCCGTCCCTGCGACCGCGCTTCTGGCTGCCGTATGGCGTCAACGCGGGTCCGGCCGGGCACTTCTTCGGCGGGGTGACCGCCGGGAGGGACGCCGTGGGCCGGGACACCTATGCGGCGGAGCTCCTCGTCTCGCCCTCTCCCCTGCGTGCGGGGGGCGCGTTCGCCGCTCTTACGGCGCGGCTCGGCAATCCGACGCTCGATGCATCCTTCGACTCCGAGTGGTCGCTCGCCGTGTGGCTCCCCGGCGATACCAGCGTCGCCGAGCGCGATCAGAACGCGGCCCTGGGCGCGACCTTCGTGATGCGCCGCTTCCGCACGGCCGCCAGCCTCCGGGTCGCCGCGGAATACGAGGGCAACCGCTTCGTGGTGCTGCCAGCGGGCACGCCACTCGCGGCCGCGTGCGGCACGTGCCAGGTCCGCGATCTCGTCGGCGGATCGCTGTCGCTCGGCCTGGCGCACTTCGTGACGGCGCCACTCGCGATCTCACGGCAGGATGGGTTCGCGTGGACCGTCACCTACCGGCGGCGGGAGCAGCAGGGCACCGCCCGCTGGTCCAACGAGCTGCGCACGCGACTGGCGCTGTACGCCCGCGTTCCCGGCCCCGGCGGCTTCGCGCACCACGTGCTCGCCGTGCGCCTCGCGGCCGGGGCGACCGGCGGGCCGCTCGCCGATCTGCTCAAGGTCGGCGGTGTGTCGCAGGGCGTGCTGAGTCTGGGCTTCACCGGGCCGCTCGGCGGCTCGCGCAGCTTCCCGGTGCGCGGCTACCGCGGGAACGCGCTGCTGGGGCGGCGCGCCGCCACGGCGAGCGTCGAGTACCGCGTCCCGCTCGCCCTCGTCGGCGAGTCGCTCGGACATCTCCCCTTCGGCGCCGACAAGTTGTGGCTCGCGCTGTTCGGCGACGCGGGCGACGCTTGGAACCCGGGCGTGGCGCCCCGCCTCGGCCGGCTCCGCTCGGCCGGAGTCGAGCTCGTCGCTGACCTGACCGTCAGCTACGACGTTCCGCTGGAGGTCCGGCTCGGCGTCGCGCAACCCCTCGCGACGCCTCCGTCCGGTGACGCGCGCCGCCCGCGCGTCTATCTCGCCCTCGCCGCGGACTTCTGATCGCGGTCGTCACGTCGTGATGCTGCGTCGTGAGTTGACACCCGCTCCGGCGGCTCCGTAACTTTCCGCGACTCCCCGGAGAATGGATGTATTGCTCTCGCTGCGGGACCCAGAACGAGAACGCCAGCAAATTCTGCCGCTCCTGCGGCTTGGACCTGACCGCCACGACACCCGTCGGCGCGGTGAAGGACCCGCAGCAGGAGATGACGGACCTTGAGCTCGTTCGGGAGCAGCTCAAGGAGGAGTACGAGATCCTAGAGGAGTTGGGCCGGGGGGGGATGGCGATCGTCTTCAGGGCCCGCGAGCGCCAACTCGAGCGCGACGTCGCGATCAAAGTCCTGCCGTTTTCTCTCTCCTTCGATAAAGAGTTCGTCGAGCGCTTCCAGCGGGAAGCGCGCACCTCCGCCAAGCTGGAGCACCCGAACATCATCCCGATCTATCGCGTCGGAAAATCGGGCCGGGTGATCTTCTTCGTCATGAAGTTCCTGCGCGGCAAGCCGCTGTCATCGGTGCTCGCCGCGCGGGGCACGCTGGCGCCGGCGGAGATCCGGCAGGTCCTGGCCCAGGTCGCGCGCGCCCTCGCCTACGCGCACCGCAGCGGCATCGTCCACCGCGATATCAAGCCCGACAACATCATGTTCGATGAGCACGGCCTCGCCATGGTCACGGACTTCGGCATCGCCAAGGCCGCGACCGGCGGCAAGCTCACGGGCACCGGCATGTCCATCGGCACGCCGCACTACATGAGCCCCGAGCAGGCCCGGGCCCAGCCGCTCGACGGCCGCAGCGATCTCTACTCCCTGGGCGTGGTGGCGTACCAGTGCCTCGCGGGCAGCGTTCCCTTCGACGGCGAGGACTCGTTCGCGATCGGCTACAAGCACATCATGGAGGAGCTGCCGACCCCGTCGCTCGAGACGCCCGACAAGCGCAGCCTCTTCGACATCATCCGCAAGATGATGGCCAAGCTCCCGGACGACCGCTTCCAGGACGCCGACGACCTGGTCCAGGCGCTGGAGGGCGGGGCGTTCGCCCCCTTGGCGCTCGCGACGGCGCCCACGCGGGCCATTCCCTCCCTCGGGAAGCTCACGGCGGCGCCCACCCCGCTGCCCAAGGCTGGGCGGCCGGTGGCTCCCGGCGAACACCACCGCTCCGTGGCGGCCGCGGTGTCGATCTGGCTCTTCATTGTCCTGTCGCTCGCCGGGGGCGGGGGCTTCTACGCGTACAAAAAGGGGTGGCTCCTCGCCACGCCCGGGCCCGCCACGGGCGCGCGGGACTCGACGGCGCGCGACACCAGCGCCGCCGCCGACAGCGCAGGCCGGGCCGACACGAGCGGCGCGCTCGCCAGCGCCGCCGGTGGCGGGACGGGGCACGACACGTCCCGCTCCCATCAGCCGCCACCCCCTCCGGGCACCCCCGCGCGCCTGACGCTCCAGGGCGTACCGCAGGGCGCGCGCGTCACGCTGAACGGCCAGCCGGTGCGAGGGCCCCAGGTCGACGTCCCGCCCGGGGTCTACAAGCTCGCGGTGCGCGCGGGGGGCTATCAGCCCTACGAGCGGCAGGTGGTCGTGCCTCCGGGAGCGCCGCTCACCGTGCGGGTCGAGCTCCAGGCGATGGTCGAAGACGCCGAGAGCGGCGGGGGGCCGTGCGACGCCTACGGACCGGCCTACAATCAGGACAAGATCTGTTTCGATACCCGGCCCATCCCGCTCCAGCCTGCGCTCGTCCCGGTCCCCGGCGACGCGCCCGTCTTTCCCCGGCCGGCCATCCTCCTGTTCCACGTGTCGCGCAGCGGCGAGACGCAGGAAGTGCGGGTGTTCGTGCGGTCCAACGTCGAGACGTTCAACGATCAGGCACTCGACCTCGCAAAGAACCTGCGGTGGAACCCGGCGCTCAAGAACGGCGAGCCCGTGGACGCCTGGGTGCAGTACCCCGTGAACCCCACGAGGCAGTAATCAACATCCATCCGAGCGCCTTCATCGCCCCGGGCGCCGTCGTGCTTGGGGACGTGACGCTCGGCGCGCGCGTGAGCGTGTGGTACGGGGCCGTGCTGCGCGGCGATACGGCGCCGATCAGCGTGGGTGAGGCGAGCAACGTGCAGGACGGCTCGATCATTCACGTGGACGAGGGGCTTCCGGCGACGATCGGCGCCCGGGTGGGCATCGGTCACCGCGCCGTGCTGCACGGCTGCACGGTCGAGGACGAGTGCCTGATCGGGATGGGGAGCATCTTGCTGAACGACGTGCGGATCGGGACGGGGAGCGTGGTGGCGGCGGGGGCCGTCGTGCCGGAGGGGCTGGTGGTCCCCCCCGGCTCGCTCGTGGTCGGCGTCCCCGGTCGCGTGGTGCGGCCCGTGGACGCGACGCTGCAGCAGCGGATCCGCGGCACCTGGGAGCACTACGTCGTGGAGGCCGAGCGGCATCGGGCCGGGAACTTCCCGATCGCGAGAACAGGTTTGTGATGTGAATACCGGAACGACTCGACACCGCGCGGCTCCTCTCGCGGCTTGCCCCACGGGAGCGGCCTGTCTACCTTGACCCTCCGCGCCGTCGCGCCGGTCCGCGCGTAGTTAAATTCACCACACGGACGCACGAGCAGTCCTCGGGCCGCTCTTACCGCAGAGGGACGAGCAAGCATGACCGCTGCCACCCGCAAGGGGATGCTGGATCTGACCCCGAACGCCATCACCGTGCTCGAGCGGCGCTACCTGGTCAAAGACGACCACGGGGCCCCGGTCGAAGGGCCCGAGGACCTGTTCTGGCGGGTCGCCCGCACCGTCGCCGCGCCCGACGACCGGTACGGGGCGTCGGCCGGAGCGGTCGAGACCGTGGCCGAGGCCTTCTTCGAGCTGATGGCGACCCGCGTGTGGATGCCGAACTCGCCCACGCTCATGAACGCCGGCCGCCCGCTCGGCCAGCTGTCGGCCTGCTTCGTGCTGCCGGTGGATGACTGTCTCTCGGACGGCAAGAGCGGGATCTACGACACCCTCCGCGCCATGGCGCTCGTGCATCAGTCGGGCGGCGGTACGGGCTTCTCGTTCTCCCGGTTGCGGCCCAAGAACGACGTGGTGCGCTCCACGATGGGCGTCGCCTCGGGTCCGGTCTCCTTCATGAAGCTGTACGACGCGTCCACCGACGTGGTCAAGCAGGGCGGCACGCGCCGCGGCGCCAACATGGGCATCCTGCGGGTCGACCACCCCGACATTCTCGAGTTCATCACCTGCAAGGACGATCTCACCCAGGTCACGAACTTCAACATCTCCGTCGCGGTCACCGACGCGTTCATGCGGGCGCTGGAGCAGGGGACGAGCTACGACCTGCTCCACCCTCGCACCACGCAGGTCGTCGGCCAGCTCGACGCCCGGGACGTGTTCCGCACGATCGTGCACGGCGCCTGGAAGACCGGCGAGCCGGGGGTGTACTTCATCGACCGGGCGAACCACTACAACCCCATTCCCCACCTCGGCAGCTACGAGGCGACGAACCCCTGCGGGGAGCAGCCGCTCCTCCCGTATGACGTCTGCAACCTCGGGTCGATCAACGTCGGGCTGTTCGTGCGGGAGGGGGAAGGGAGCGGGGAGGGGCGGGACGTCGATTGGGAGCGGCTCCGCGCCGTCGTGCACCTGTGCACGCACTTCCTCGACAACGTCATCGATGCGAACAAGTATCCGCTCGCCGAGATCGACGATCTGGCGCAGCGCATCCGCCGCATCGGGCTCGGCATCATGGGGTGGGCGGACCTGCTGGTGCGCCTGGGGATCCCCTACAACTCGGAGGAGGCGGTGGCGCTCGGCCGCCGCATGATGCAATTCGTGGACGAAGAGGCGAAGGTGGCCTCGGAGAGGCTGGCGGAGCAGCGGGGCGTCTTCCCCGAGTGGGAGCGGTCGATCTGGGGGCCGGACGCCACGTGCGCCCGGGCGCCTACGGGGGAGCGCATCCGTCCGATGCGGCGGCTGCGGAACTGCAACCTCACCACCGTGGCGCCGACGGGCACGATCTCCATCATCGCCGGGTGCGCCTCCGGCATCGAGCCGCTCTTCGCCGTCGCGTTCATGCGGAACCAGGCCGGCGTGCTGATGCCCGACGTGAACGAGGACTTCGTGGCGATCGCGCGGCGCGAGGGCTGGTACTCGGACGATCTGGTGCAGCGGATCGCCGCGGCGGGCCACATCCACTTCGACGAGGTCCCGGGCAGGTGGCGGCGCGTCTTCGTCACGGCGCACGACGTCACGCCGGAGTGGCACATCCGGATGCAGGCCGCCTTCCAGGAGTTCACGGACTCGGCGATCTCCAAGACGTGCAACTTCCCGCACGACGCCACGGAGGCCGACGTCGAGCAGATCTACCGCCTCGCCTTCGCGCTGGGGTGCAAGGGCGTGACCGTCTACCGCGACGGCGCCCGCGAGGGTCAGGTGCTCTCGACCGGCTCGACCGCGAAGCAGGTGCAGGAGAAAGCGGCGCCGACGGGCGGGCAGGGCGCCCTGGCCGAGGCGCTCGGGCGCATCGCCGAGCTCGACGCCGAGCTGGCGCGCACGCGCGACCAGCTGCACGAGGTGGAGGCGGAGAACCTGCAGCGTCGCGCCAAGCGCTCGCGTCCCGAGCTGCTCAAGGGCTCGACCAGGCGGGTGGACACGCCGCTCGGCACGATGTACGTCACCATCACGGAGGACGACCGGGGCCAGCCGTTCGAGGTGTTCATCTCCCTCGGCAAGGCGGGCGGCGCCCTCATGGCCGACGTCGAAGCGATCGGGCGACTCATCTCGCTCGCCTTGCGCTCCGGCATTCCACTGAAGGAGATCTACCGACAGCTGCGCGGCATCTCGTCTGACCGCGCCGTCGGCCTCGGGCCTCACAAGGTGTTGTCCGTGCCCGACGCGATCGGGATCGCGTTCGAGAAGTGGATGCAGGACAAGCAGGGCATCCAGCAGGATTTGCTGGGCACGGCCGCCGCCGCTCCCGGCGTCGCCGCGCCGGTCCGGGAGTCGGTCGGCGCCCGCGAGCTGTTCGGGGAGCGGGGCCGGGAGCAGGAGTTCCTGGGCGCCTGCCCGGATTGCGGTTCCCAGCTGACGTTCGCTGAGGGGTGCGCCAAGTGTCACGTCTGCGGCTACAGCGAGTGCGGGTGAGCGGCGGGCCGGTGCTGCGCGCCCGCCGCAGTCGGCCATCGAGCGCTGACCATGCCTGCTGTGACTCGAATCACGACACTTTATGGGACTGGACGTTAGCCATTAGAGCATGACGACCGGCCACATCACTCCCACTCGGATTCAGGCCAAGGGATGGGCGCGCGTGGGCAGAGCGGGCGCTCACCTGTTGCGCCGCGGCGCCTGGTACCCCGTCGTGCGCATCTCCTCCAGTCACATCGTCGTGCTCGACGTGAATCGCCGCAACGTTCCCGTCGACCGCCGGTTTCTCGAGATCCGCTATCACCCGCCCGAGCGCTGGAGCATCGTGCGCTGCGAGCCGCGTGAGATCCAGCGCGTGGGCCGGCCGTTCCCGCTCACCTACGGCGTGTGCCCGAGCTGCCGTCACCGGCAGGCGTTCGACGGGGATGCGAAGGAGCTCACCTGCGACCGCTGCCACAAGAGCGCGGGGCTGGCGTGGGATGAGCTGAGTTAACGGCCGGGAAGAGGCCGGGGAAGAGCGAAGGGGGAAGGGGCCGCAACCCTTCCCCCTTCCCATTTCCCCCGGCCTTTCAACCTTCCACGAGTACCAAACGGTCGCCCAGGGAAACGATTCCCGAACCCTCACCGCGGCAGTAGAACCCCCGCGTCCCTCCGTCCAGGAACTGGAGGTGGGACTTGAGGACCTCGCTCTCCACCAGGTTCCCCAGGGCCCAGCCGGTGAACGGCCTGCAGGGGTGAGCGACGTCGAGCACGTTGAAGCGCGCGACCTCCGACCCGCCCGCGCCGACGCATACCAGGCCTGCCGCGAGGTCCTCCAGCGTGAACCGTCGGCTCGTCTCCACGATGATGTTCTCCCCCGCGCACCCGAGGGTGATGCGGTCGCTGAAGCGCTGCCGCATCGCGTCGTAGTGGGACGTGAACCCGACCGAGACGCCGTGCATCCCGTCCGGGTTCTTGGTTTGCGGGTGCGCGCGATGGTGCACGTCCACGATCCACGACCGGTCCTCGCCCTCGCCCAGCACGCCGTCTCCACCCACGGCCAGGCGCCGCACCGCGAGGACGGGCGAGGGGTCGTACACGCGGTGGGGCTTCTCGCCCGTCTTCAAGGACGAGCGTTGGATCTGCAGACGGACGACGGCGCCGATCTCGCGCATAACGAAACCTAACGAAAAGTGATATCATGGTGGCTCTGACCCATGGGCAAGCTCGGTTGGGCGCGGTGCCTCGACAACGTGGCGGACATTCTCCGCCGGGGCGCGTGGTATGCGGTCGTGGAGGAGACGGGCGACGGCCACCTCGTCGTGTCGGTGCGCGATCAGCGGGTCCGGCTCAGCCGGCACGACGTGCGCATGCGCCCCGACGCCCCCACGGACTGGAGCATCGTGGTCCGCACCGGCGTCCTCCGGCCGACCCTGGGAGGGAAGGGGATGGAGGTGGTGACGACGTACGCCGTCTGCCCCCACTGCCACGAGCGCCAGGACTTCAGCGGCAAGCCCGACACGATGATCTGCCGGCGCTGCGGCCGCACGTCGTCGGTGGACTGGTCGGAGACCTGTTGACTGCAACGGCGCGATCAGCCGTCCGCCCTCAGCCCTCCGCTTTCCTGCGACACCGCTCCTCAGGTGCGTCCAGCGGCGCTATTGCGAGACGGTGAACAAATTAGTATGTTAATTATCAATATGTTAATTTGTTGCCCACTGACGCCTGATAGCTGAAAGCGGACGGCTGTCGCTATGACCGACCGCTCCGAGCTGGCCCTGCAACTCACCGACGCCGTGGGCGCCGCCTACACCGCCATCCAGCGGGCGGGGGATCGGGCGTTTCGTGCCTTCGGGCTATCGCACCGCGCCCACGCCGCCCTCACGGCGGTCGACCGGGGGGGCGGCGACGGTGCCCGTCCGAAGGAGATCGCGGAGTCCCTCGGCGTGTCGCGGGCCGCCGCCACGACGTTCGTGCAGCGGCTCGAGGCGAAGGGGCTCGTCGAGACGACGCCCGACCTGGAGGACGACCGCGGCGTGCGCGTGACCCTCACCCGGCGCGGCCTGGAAGTGCTGCTACGGGTCGGCCAGCTGGAGCGGCGGCTTGCGGCGCGGGCGATCGAGGGAATGCCCGCCACGACCATCAGCCGCGGCGTCCACACCCTGCAGGAGTTCAAGCGTCGCCTCGACGAGAAGCAGATCAGCGTGGTCCACTAGGCGGAGGACGTGATGCGCAGGGCCAAGATCGTCGCCACGCTCGGACCCGCCACCGGGACGCCCGACCGCATCGCCGCGCTGATCGAGGGGGGCGCGAACGTCATCCGGGTGAACGCCTCGCACGGTACGGCGGAGACGCGGGGGCGGTGGATCGAGGTCGTGCGGCGCGCCGCCGACGGCGCGGGCGTGCCGGTGGCGGTGCTCGTGGACCTGCAGGGCCCGCGGATCCGCGTGGGCGAGCTCGCCTCGAGCCGCGTGCTCCGCCCCGGCGCGGTGGTGGTGTTCGCGCCGCAGGAGCTCGCGACCGGCGAGGAGATTCCCACGACCTATGCGGACCTCGCCCGCGACGCCCGGCCGGGCGCGCGGATTCTCCTCAACGACGGACTGCTCGCCGTCGAGGTAACGGAGGTCGCGCCGCCGCGGGTGCGCGCGCTGGTGGTGGACGGGGGCTCCCTGACATCGCACAAGGGCATGAACCTGCCCGGCCTCCAGGTGAGCGCGCCCGCGCTGACCGACAAGGACCGCGAGGACGTCCGCGACGCCGTGGCGCGCGGCGTCGATTACGTCGCGCTCTCGTTCGTGCGGCGGGCCGAGGACCTCGCCGAGCTGCGGCGGCTCGTGCCGCCGACGGTGCAGATCGTGGCGAAGATCGAGAAGGCGACGGCCCTGGAAGACCTGGACCGCATCCTCGCCGCGTGCGACGCCGTGATGGTGGCACGGGGCGACCTGGGCGTGGAGCTGCCGTTCGAGGAAGTCCCCATCGTGCAGAAGCGCCTCATCCGGGAGGCGAACCGGCGCGGCAAGCCGGTCATCACCGCCACGCAGATGCTCGAGTCGATGGTCAACCATCCACGGCCCACGCGCGCCGAGGCCTCGGACGTGGCGAACGCCATCCTCGACGGCACGGACGCCGTGATGCTCTCGGCCGAAACCGCGACGGGGGAGTACCCGCTGGAGGCGGTGCGCGCCATGGATCGGATCATCCGCGAGACCGAGCGGCAGAGCAGTGGGGCGGCCCGCGAGGGGCGGCGCATGGGGGAGCAGGAGGAGGTGTCCGTGGAGGACGCGATCGCGATCGGCACGCACGCGGTGGCGCGGATGCTCCGCACGCCGCTGATCGTGACGCTCACGAAAGGGGGGTTCACGGCCCGCAAGGTCGCGGCCCTCCGGCCGCCCGTACCGATCCTCGCGGTCACGACGGAGGCGAGTGCGTTTCGACAGCTCGCGCTCGTGTGGGGCGTGGCGCCGGTCGTGGTGGACCACGTGCCCGGCTACGATGCAATGCTGGAAGTCGTGCGGGACCTGATCCTGAAGCGGGGGCTCGCTCGCCCCGGTGATCGTATCGTGATGACCGCCGGCGTGCCGTGGGAGGTGTCGGGGACCACGAACCTGCTCAAGGTCGAGGTCGTCTGACGTGCGACTGACCTTCCTCGGCACGGGCACGTCTTATGGGGTGCCGCAGATCGGCTGCCGCTGCCGTACCTGCACCTCGACCGACCCGCGGGACAAGCGCACCCGCACCGCCGCGGTGATCGAGTCGAGGGGCCGGCGGCTGCTGATCGACACTCCCCCCGAGCTGCGCCTGCAGCTCGTGGCGGCGGGCGTGACCGGGATCGACGCCGTGTTGTTCACGCACGCCCACGCCGATCACGTGCACGGCATCGACGACCTGCGAGCGATCTCGGTGAAGCACCACGCCGCGGTCGCGGCATACGGTCCACCCGCGACGCTCAGCGAGCTCGCAACGCGGTTTTCCTACATCTTCGATCCGGCGGTGCGGGTCCAGCCCGGGACGAGCAAGCCCGAGCTCGTGGCCCATCCACTCGCGGCGGACCGGGAGACGGAGATCGCCGGGATAGCGGTGCGCCCGCTGCCGCTGCCGCACGGGGACCGTGCGGTGTTCGGCTACCGTGTAGGGCCGATCGCCTACCTCACCGACGCGAAGACTATTCCCGAAGACGTGCGCCCGGCGCTCACGGGGCTCGAGGTGCTGGTGTTGAACGCCCTGCTGCCGCGGCCGCATCCGCTGCACCTGTCGATTCCCGAGGCCGTCGCCGTCGCGCAACAGCTGGGCGCGCGGCGCACCTTCCTCACGCATCTGACGCACGAGACGCCGCACGCCGAGCTCGCGGCGAGTCTGCCGGCGGGGATCGCCCCCGCGTACGACGGCCTGGTCATCGAGGTGGGCGCGGCCTAGATTCCGCCGCAGGGAGGGCCTGTTCATGTCCAACGACGTCGAAGCGACCCTGCGACGCTTCCGCAGCCCCGCCGTGCGGCAGAGCGCCGAGATGGATCATCTCGTGCGGCAGGCGGTGTTCGGGACGCCGGAGGAGCGGGACCAGGCGCGCTGGCTCATCTGGGAGATCGGGCAGCCCGCGGGCGTCCGCCCCGCGTCGATCCACGAGCTGTATCTGGCGCGCGGTCGTGGGGAGGTGCGGGCCTTCACCACGCCGGCGATCAACGTGCGCGTGCTCGCGTATGACTCCGGCCGCGCCGTGTTCCGGGCGGCCCGGCGCCTCGACGTGGGTGCCGTGATTTGCGAGATCGCGCGCAGCGAGATCGGCTATACCGACCAGCGGCCGGCGGAGTACGTCGCCGTCATGACGGCCGCGGCGCTCCGGGAGGGCTTCACGGGGCCGCTCTTCATCCAGGGCGACCACGTGCAGGTGAACGCGAAGAAGTACGCGGCCGACGCGACAGCCGAGCTCACCGCCATCCGCGCGCTCATCGAGGAGGAGCTGCAGGCCGGCTTCTACAACATCGACGTCGACACGTCCACCCTGGTGGATCTCTCCAAGCCGAACCTCGACGAGCAGCAGCGCACGAACTGCGAGCGGGCCGCGGAGCTGACGGCATTCATCCGCGACCGCGAGCCTCAGGGTGTCACGGTGTCGGTCGGAGCCGAGATCGGCGAAGTGGGCGGGAAAAACTCCGATGTGCACGAGCTGCGGGCGTTCATGGAGGGCTACGACCGAACGCTGCGGCGCCTGGGGCGCTACGCGGGGATCAGCAAGATCTCCGTGCAGACGGGCACGAGTCACGGCGGCGTGGTCCTGCCCGACGGGTCGATGGCCAAGGTGCAGATCGACCTGGAGGCGCTGCGGGCGCTCTCGCTCGAGGCGCGGACGGTCTACGGGCTGGGCGGCGCGGTGCAGCACGGGGCCTCCACGCTCCCGGCGGAAGCGTTCGGGCACTTCCCGGCCTGCGAAGCGATCGAGATTCATCTCGCGACGAACTTCCAGAACATCGTCTTCGACCACCCGCGCCTCCCGGCCGATCTGCGGGCCGAGCTCAACGCCTGGGTGAAGGCCGAATGTCAGGACGAGTGGAAGCAGGGCGACACCGAGCAGCAGTTCATCTACAAGAGCCGCAAGAAGGCGATCGGACCGTTCAAGCGGCGGCTGTGGGATCTTCCCGAAGGCGCGCGCGGCGCGATCGCCGCCGACCTCGAGCGGACGTTCGCGTTCCTGTTCGAGCAGCTGCGCGTCGCCGACACGCGCGCCGTCGTGGACCGCCACGTGAAGCCGCCGCTCCAGTCGCATGCCGCGCCACGGGCGGTGGCGGTCGCGGCGCCGGATGACCTGGAGGCGGGCGAATGAGCGAGCGTGACAGCGGTGCGGACAGCGCCGGGGGCGGCCCGGGGTTCGGCGGGTTCCTGCTCGGCTTGGCCGTAGGGGCGGCGATCGGTTTCCTGTTCGCGCCCGAGGCGGGCACGGGCTCGCGCCGTCGGCTGGCCGGGAAGCTGCGGGAGCTGCGTGACCTCGCGGCCGACAAGGCTGGACAACTGGGCGAGCTGGTGGACGAGGCGCGCGCGGACGCCGAGGCCGTGTCCGCAGCGCGGGCGGAGATGAAGCGCCGGGTGCTCGACGCGCGGCGCCGCCGGCACGCCATCGGGGCGGCGCGCCGCGGCGGGGCCACGGCCGAGGAGGAGGACGAGCCGCTCGCGTGAGGCACGAAGGCGGGTGGCATCGGTCCGTCACCGGCGTCGTGCGGCGCACGTTGGAGGCGGCCTTCGAAGACAACATTCCGTTTCTCGCCAGCGCGCTCTCCTTCGACCTGCTCCTCACCACCCTCCCGTTCGTCATTCTGCTGCTCGCGGTCGTCGGCTACCTCGTCCAGCATCAGGTCACGACCCATCAGGTCCAGCTGCACGAGCTGCTCGCCCGCTTTCTGCCCAGCGGCGCGACCGGCGGCGGCGTGGGTGCCTTCGAGCAGGTGGAGAGCGCGCTGTCGGGCATCGTGCGGCATCGCGGCCGGCTCACCTTGGTGGGACTGCCGCTGTTCCTGTGGTTCTCGACGCGCCTCTTCGGGGGCCTGCGCGCGGCCCTCAACGAGGTGTTCGACACCGACGAGATCCGCCCCTGGCCGATCGCCAAGCTGATCGACCTGACGATGGTGTTCGCCACCGGCGCCGTGCTGGTCGCGAATGCGCTGGTCGCGGCTTACGAGGCCCGCAACGCGGGGGTGATGAGCGGCAGCTTCGCGCTGGATTGGTTCTGGCGCTTCAGCATGGAGACGGTGGCGTTCGCGCTCGGCGTCCTGCTGTTCTTCCTGATTTTCAAGATCCTCCCCAGTCGGCGCATCCAGTGGCAGACGGCGCTCGTGGCCGCCGTGTTCTGCTCGCTTGGCTTCGAAGTAGCGAAGCGGCTGTACGCGCTGTACGTGGCGAAGTTCGTCACCTTCGACCGCGTCGCCTCGGACGCCAATGTCGTCGCGCTGTTCCTGTTCCTGCTGTGGATCTACTACACGGCCTACCTGTTCCTGCTCGGCGGCGAGGTGGCGGAGACTTACGACCTCGTCCGCATGCGCCGCAGCCAGCGGGTCCAGCTGGGATGACGGTCATCGACCTGCGCTCGGACACGGTCACCAAGCCGTCCGCCGCCATGCGCCGCGCCATCGCCGAGGCCGTGGTGGGCGACGACGTGCTCGATGGGGACCCGACCACGCGCCTGCTCGAGCGGCGCGTGGCGGAGCTCCTCGGCAAGGAGGACTCGCTGTTCTTTCCGTCGGGAACCCAGGCGAACCAGACCGGCATCGCGCTGCAGACGCGGCCCGGCACGGAGCTCATCCTCGAGGCCAACGCGCACCTGGTGCATTACGAGCTCGCGGGCGTGGCGGCCCTGTCGGGGGCGCAAATCCGCCCCGTGACCACGCCGGACGGGCTGCTGACGGGGGAACTGGTGCGCGCGGCGCTCCGACCCGCGTCCCCTCACGTGCCGCGCGCCACGGCTGTCGCAGTGGAGAACACGCACAACGCGGCAGGCGGCAAGGTGATGTCGCCCGAGGTCATGGCCGGAATCGCCACGGTGGCCACGCAGGCCGGCCTGGGGCTGCACCTCGACGGCGCGCGGCTCTGGAACGCCGCCGCCGCGACCGGCGTCCCGCTGACGCGCCTCGCCGCGGGGGCGGGGACGGTGATGGTGAGTTTCTCCAAGGGGCTGGGCTGTCCTGCGGGCTCGTGCCTGGCCTTCCGCGCTGCGGACCGGGCGCTCGCCTGGGAGATCCGCAAGCGCCTCGGCGGCGGCATGCGGCAGTCCGGCATTCT
>Ga0137377_10001323_pt1 | contig 17140 bp, 14 predicted proteins | sample SagtaG_22_FD_104815 | JGI IMG/M metagenome (GOLD analysis project Ga0137377, IMG submission 104815) | Vadose zone soil microbial communities from Sagehorn Ranch, Mendocino, California, USA - Sage2_L_40_16 metaG | ecosystem: Environmental > Terrestrial > Soil > Vadose zone | place: USA... | reverse complement strand
TTGAGCCGAGGGGAATGGTATCTTTGGCCTTCCCAGGCTTGAAGTGGCGTGCAATGCCAAAATCAATCAAGTACACGTGATTATCGGCTGTACGCATGATATTCGCAGGCTTGATGTCGCGAAAGATAATTGGTGACTGGTGGGTATGCAGGTAATCAAGCACCGAACAAAGTTGCATACCGATTTCAAGAACCATCTCAACCGGGAGGCGCTGGACGACTTTGTCCTGGTAGTCTTCCAGCGTATCGCCTGCGATAAAATCCATCACGACGTAGGAGCGTCCATGCTCGGAAAAGTGATCGTGAATGCGCGGCAGATTGGGATGGGTGAGATCCGAAAGCAGTAACGCTTCACGCTCAAAGGCTGCTGTAGCCTCTGCCAGTTCCCGGGGACTGAGGCCGTCCTGATTCATTTCCTTGATCGCTACCAAACGATGACTGAAAAGCGTATCTTTCGCCTGGTAGACAGCCCCCGAAGCCACCGGTACCTATCTGGCTGACGATACTATAGCGTGAGTGGAGCAGGTAGGAAGGGATAAGAGGACCGCTGACCTCGCTCGTCAAAACGACAGCGTTTGAAGACGCAGCTTGAATCGAGAAAAGAGGTGAGCGTGCAGGAGGTTGCAGAGGATTACTGCAAGCGAAGCAATGTGTCGCTTGTAGCGGATTGGATGCTCCACACTCGTTACAATAGGTGGCGGGAGCCGTCATTTCTACCTCCGGAACCGTTTTCGTTCTTTTCAAATCGAAGGTAGCATACGGTGATGTGCCTGTCAAGGACGCGAGTGCTCTGCAAGCCATGAAGCCAGTACCTTTACGACGGCTGGAGTATCGGGGTCGCGGAGCAGACAATGATAAGCCTGTGGAAAGGTAACGATTCTTTGTTCCCCGGCAGGCACATGACGAAGAAACGCGGATGTACCACTACGCCGCGCAACATAATCACGCCCGCCCAGTAGCACTAATAGTGGCAGGTTGATCTGATGAGCTTTGCGTTTGCTTTGCCTGAGCCATACTGTCAGTTGGATGAGAAAGCGAACGCTTACGAGGCGAACAAAGAGAGGATCAGCTCGTAATAGCGCGTTGAAAGCAGGGTCACGGCACCCCAATTCTTCACGACCTGTAACCGCAATAGAGGGATGTTTTGGCACAATGAGCGAACGGATAAAAAGGATCACCTCAGCGAAAGTTGGGCGGATGGCCGAGCTCAGCACCGGTGAAACAAACACAAGCCCGGCGAGGGGAAGCTGATTGGCGCGATACTGTTCACTGGCAACATATTGGATCGCAATCGACGCCCCCATGCTTTCACCCAGCACAAAGATGGGAGTACCAGGCCATGTAGTGCTGGCCCAGGTAACCGCAGCGTCAATATCCACAAGATAGCGTTCAAAGCCATCGATATCTCCACGCGACCCCTCAGAGCAACCATGCCCTCGCAGGTCAGGAGCAACAACTAGAGTACCCTTCAATGCTTCCTGGCATGCGAGTTCCTCGTAGTAACCACCATGTCCCCCCAGACCTTGAACACATACAAGTATTCTTTGAGGTTTATCCGGTATCCAGGCACGAACAAAGATGCTGACGCTATCATTAGTAGCGAGCGTTGTTTCTATTTCTTCAATGAACTTGTTCTCAGTATTTCCATTACTAGCCTGGTTAACATGCACCATTGTAAAAAGCTCTTTCATGTAGGAGAGTATGAAGCCTCCATTACCCTTGATCGACGCACACCATATATTCTATACTATTTTTAAACACATCCTTTGAAGGATTGACGCTCAGAAAGGACACGTGCGCTTGGCCGGTGAAGGACTTATCCAACGACTACCTCTTCACTACAATGTGTTATCCAAAGGAAGTCTCAAACATTCTGTACGATTGGTCGAACTGATAGCAGCAGTGCCAACTACTCTTGTCATCTGGCGTACCTATGGTCTGAGAAGCACCATACGCTACCTTGCCGGTCTTATGATGGCATTGGCAGCGCAACGTGCGTTTCTTTCCGCAATGATTCATAAAATCGGACCTGAGCAATCATCTTTGGCCGATACGCTTACCTTGAGTCGAGCAGCAACTGGCGCAGTTCTTGCTGGACTCGTGACATCGGGCATTCGAGACCGCAAAGGTATTGCCGGCAAGATTGGTTGGTTGATGTCTTTGCTAGGAGTAACGGATTGGTTGGATGGATCACTGGCTCGTCAGGCTGGTCCTACCAGGCTGGGTGGCGTGCTCGATATCGAGGCGGATTCGTGGCTTACCCTCTGGTCTGCTGCTGGGGCTGTAGTCTGGGGAGAGCTACCTGGTTGGTGCCTTCTCCCTCCTATCATACGCTACCTGGAGCCGCTGCTCGCTTTGAAGCAGGGCAAACTCCCTCAGGGTGTAGGCCCGTGGTGGTACCGTATAGTCGGCGCTAGCCAGATGGGACTGCTCATTCTCGCTCTTGCTCCTATCGATTGGCAACGGCGCAAGCAGATACTCGCCGCTGCATCATTGCCGGTGAGCTGTGGACAATGTGCAGCGATAGTTGTTCTTCTTGCCAGGAAACTCCAGAAAGGTTAGGGAAGAACCCTAATGCTTCTCGTCCGTTCTCACGCGTAAATGCAACTCCCGCAACTGCTTCTCATCCACGGGTGAAGGAGCGTTCATCAACAGATCCTGGGCGCTCTGCGTTTTGGGAAACGCTATCACCTCCCGGATACTGTCCTCGTCAGCGAATAACATCACCAGGCGGTCCACGCCAAGAGCGATGCCGCCGTGGGGAGGAGCGCCGTATTCAAAGGCTTCAAGCATATGCCCAAACTGCTCTTTGATTTCTTCGTCACTCAATTTCATCAAGGTGAAAACCTTATGCTGAAGCTCAGCGACATTGATACGCACACTTCCACCACCTATCTCGTAGCCATTGCAAATGATGTCATATTGTTTTGCACGTATATTCAAGGGATCGCTGTCGAGCCGATCGATCTGTGCCTCATCCATACCGGAGAAAGGATTATGTTCGGCCTCGTACCGTTGACTCTCTTCATCATAATGCAAAAGGGGAAAATCGACGACCCAGCAAAACGCCAGTGCGTTGGCATCAATCAGTTTCAGGCGCTCGCCAAGCTTGACACGCAAACGGAACAGGACATCGTTGCAGACTTTGGCGCCGTCAGCAACAAATAGCAACAGGTCTCCCGCTTCGCCTTGCAGGCGATCGATGATAGCCTGTACCTCGACCGTTGACATGAATTTGGTTAAAGGCGATTTAACCTCGTTGGTGGGACTAATCGCCAGCGACACCAGCCCCTTTGCTCCCAACATGCGCGCAAACTCGGTGAGTTCCTCGATTTCTTTCCGGCTGTAACCTCCCGCTCCTGGCACGCGCATGCCTTTGACGATGCCGTCAGCCGCGAGCGCATTCTGGAAGACACCAAAACTACTTACCGCCGCAAGGTCCGATATCTCGACGAGAGGCAGATCAAAGCGCAAATCGGGATGATCTGTGCCATAGCGATCCATAACATGGGTATACGTTAGTCGAGGGAAAGGCCGCTCTTTAATGCGCTTGCCAGTTGTCTTCTCGACCAGGTAAATCAATAGCCCTTCAATGAGAGACATCACGTCTTCTTCAGCCACAAACGCCATTTCCAGGTCCAACTGGGTAAATTCTGGTTGCCGGTCAGAGCGTTGATCTTCATCGCGGAAACAACGCGCGATCTGGAAGTAGCGATCCATGCCGGCCACCATCAGTAACTGTTTCAGTTGCTGAGGTGATTGCGGTAAGGCGTAAAACTCGCCAGGATAGATTCGGCTTGGGACCAGATAGTCACGTGCGCCCTCTGGAGTGCTCTTCATCAGGATTGGCGTTTCAATCTCCAGGAAGTCACGCTCATCCAGGTAATCACGCATCGCTTTGACTACACGATGACGCAGCACAATAGTGTCTCGCATAGTAGGACGGCGAAGGTCAAGATAGCGATATTTGAGCCTGAGTGACTCGTCCACCTGGATACTGTCAGTAATCGGGAAAGGAGTCGTGCGTGAAGGATTCAGGATCACTATATCATCGGCAGCAATTTCAATAGCTCCAGTACTCAAATGTGGATTTTCTGTTCCTGCTAGACGGGGTACCACCTTCCCGCTGATCTGCACAACATATTCTGAACGCAGTTCAGAAGCAATACGATGCGCCTCTGAGGAATGTTCTGGATCAGCAATTACCTGCGTAATGCCATAACGATCTCGTATATCCAGGAAGACAAGGCCACCATGATCCCGGCGTCGATTCACCCAGCCCGCCAGCGTAACCTGTTGTCCAACATTGCTTGCATTTAACTCACCACATGTATGTGTGCGATAATACACCTCAAAACCCACTGCTATTTTTACTCCTTGCTAAATCTATAAAGCGATCTATCCTCAAGTGAACCAGGGCGAGAGTGACCATAAAACAGCGAAGCCTCATTCCTAAGAAGATAGAAGCTTTTTGTGTAAAACTTGTATCTTCATGAATGCCCTTGTTGTTTCGCCGGGCAATTATCAGGCACACCCGGTTTGCGTCCCTGTATTGATTAAAACCAGGCTTGCCATAGTGGGAGAATTTTGTGATAAAACAGCAAGCTGCTTGCCTTGTGGATCAAGAGTCAGGCTTTTCACCTGAAACAAGTCCGAGGGTGATACATACTGCTGGACCAACTGGAGTGTAACAGTATTCCCAACAGCTCCAGTTGTTCCAACTGGAGCTGGCGTAGGAGTTGCAGCACCCACCACAAATGTCTGAGCTACATCCAGTACACGATGATTGACCGGGTCTCCGATATAGAGATGCAGCTCATGATTAACCTGCCCTGCCGATAACGTGGCTGTACTTGTGGCTAAGGCGCTGGGTACCGACAATTGAACACTCCCATTCGCCTGAATCGACGTCGCGGTCGGAACAGCAGTACTCGCTTGGTAATCCCTCGCGCTCGTGGTCAGGGGAGACGCTATTGGGGGCTCTACCAGAACCCCCGTTGGGAGGGAGGACTGGCTTCCGTTCGCCAACGGTAAACTTTGCACCTCGCCACTAGACAAGAGGAGAAAAAGTTGATTGGGAAAAGCAGCCATACTGACGATGGGTGCCGAGATGGAAAAATGCAGCTCTTTCGGTGTGCTGAGACGCCCCTTCGTATCGACGGCATAACTTAACACACGAGCAATGTCCAGATTTGACGATGAGGAAAGCATCACGTACACATTGTTGCCCCAGGCAGTGCTCAAGGCAGGCACATAGCCACCAGCAGTAAAACTGGCGCCAATGTGAGCCGAAGAGGTAGGAGCACCCAATACTCCCTGCAGACCCGGCTGGTACACATGCAGAGAGTAAGCTGCCGGAAGATTGCCATTCGCTTGCTTTTCCACGAGAAAAAGCCATGAACCATTGCTTGCCATACTGACAAAGTGAGGGGTATTCTTACCCGGCGCCAGAGGGCTTACCATACCACCATATTGGCTATTGATCTGGTATAAGCTATTGTTCTGTGCTACCGTATAGAGAAAAGGAATGCCCTTGAGGCTCTCCGTAAAAGTGATACTTTCAGGAGACGTTTGCGTGCTGGTGTTCTCGATAGGCCTGGTTGTGCTATTACAGGGCAACACGTAGATTTTAGCCTGTTGATTGTAGGTGAATATCGCAAATTTGACCTGGCTGACGAGTTCGCCCTGGAGTTGATGCACCCGTTGCATCTGCGTCCCATTGAGTTGAGCGTTTTTCTGCACAGCACTCAGCGTCTTTTGGGCGGTTGAGAGAGCCGTGAGTGCAACTGTCGGGTTGGCAGCCACACTAGCTTGCGCCTTAGTAAGCTGGTGCTGTGCAGTATCCAAAGCCTGATTTGCAGCCTGGCTCTCGTTCGCTCGTAAAAAGTAGAACACTCCGCCGCCTGTAAGCGTAATAAGAAGGAGTGCAATTAAGGCGAGTGTCGGATAAAAGAGACGACCTCGAACAGGTTGTGGTTTTCCCAGCACAGGTTGCGGAGCGGTAATACTATCAGGAGAAGAGATTAATGGACCACTGCTCAGGCGCAATGGAGCACTAGATATACGTTCCTCGCCATTACTGACCGCAGCCCCTAACGTTGCATCGGAGAGCATTCCAAAGGTAGCAGTATCTTCACCTATTTCGCGCCCACCGACACCTACGGGGTAGCGCACGCTCGGCGGTTCTTCACCAACCTCTTGCACACGTACGACAATGGCTGTAATATTGTCCGGTCCGCCATTCTCGTTTGCTCGTTCTACCAGGTGATAGACACTCTCCTGTGGCACAAATTGATCGACTATGCGTAGTAGCTCTTCATCGTTGACTAATCCCGACAGTCCATCGGTGCAAAGGATCAGGGAGTCACCTTCATTTAATTCTTCGTGAAAAACATCAATATTGACTTCGGCCTGAGTACCGAGACAACGCGTAATGACATTACGTTGAGCATGCGTACGTGCCTGCTCCTCTGTAAGTAAACCCGCCCTTACCTGCTCAGCCACCCACGAATGATCCTGTGAGATTTGCCTGACCTGGCTTCCACGTAGGAGATAAGCCCGGCTATCGCCAACATTGGCAATGTAGGCCCTATTTCCACGCAGCACTGCAGCAACACACGTCGTTCCCATACCAGTCCGTAACATGTTCTCTGCCGCTCGTTGATGGATCGCGGCATTAGCACGTCTAATGGCACGCAGCAGAGAAACAGCCACATCATCGCTGTCATCCTGATAGTACACATTGCTGACAGTGTCCACAGCAATTTCACTCGCCACCTCTCCTGCTGCATGCCCTCCCATTCCATCGGCCACAATGAACAATGCGCCTTTATTTGCCATCACTAGTGAATCTTTGGGGATGACATAGGCCATGTTATCTTCATTATGTTCGCGCTTTCGGCCAACATCGGTTAGCTGTGCAACATCAAGACGGAGTTGTTTCGCCAACACACTTCTCTCCCGTAATTAATGTTGGGACAACCATCGCGATTGCCCACTCGATTGTGCTGTATACGCACTGTGGAAAACCCCTAACAATGCGCCATGCTAAGAAATCGTTATTGCGCACGTTTAAAACTTTAGGCTATAATACACCGATGCAGAGAAAAACGCAACGCACTATCGTTTTTAGTCTATTGTGATTTCTCGTTTGCCTTCTTCGCACTTTTCAGCATGAGTATACTCTTTCATATCTGAGCACGCAAGGTTGCGTAACTACTGTGCTATCATGCTTAGGAAACAAGGGAATTGGTACCTTTGACTGAGAACTGGGGTTGTTCTTCCTAATAACGAGGTAAACATTGCAACTCATAGAACTTCAAGAAAACACCTGGGTGATTCAAGGTGGAGCGAATATCGGTATAATTGCTCATGAAGATCGATGCCTGATTATTGACAGCGGCATGGATAAAGATACTGGCCAGGATATTTTGAAACAGGTGAAGAAGTTGGGACTTACACCTACCGCATTACTCATCACGCATGCTCATGCCGACCACTTTGGCGGTGCTCACTACCTGGTACGACAGGCAGGCTTGAAGGTCTATGCTACCCGCGTTGAGGCATCGGTAATGTCAGGGCCTATCCTGGAGCCTCTTTACCTCTTTGGCGGTGCGCAGCCTCCCAGGGAACTGCAGCACAAATTTTTCCTGGCAAAACCGTGCATGGCCGATGTGATTCTCGAAGGCAATGAACAGATGGTGGACCAGATTCCTCTGAAAGTTATCTCCTTACCAGGACATAGTACCGAACAGGTCGGTGTAGCTTACGGTAAGACGCTGTTTGTCGGCGACGCCTTTTTGACACCCGAGATACTTGATAAACATCGTATTCCTTTCTATACGGACTTACGAGCAGGACTTACGACGCTAAGTTCTTTAAAAACGCTAGTGAACGACGCTGCCCCACTCACACATATGAGCGGAAGTACGCTGAAAACAGAAGTCACACCGTTTAAGATAATAGTCGCTGGACACGGTGAATTGCATACCTCACCCGAGCAAGCTAATCGGGTGATTGATTATACTGTGCAGCGATTAGAAAGCATCCTGGAACACGTGCGCAAATCACTTGCACACGGAGAGGCCCTTAGTACTACAGATGTATTAAGTTCAGTAGCCACTGCGCACGGAGCAACAATCACTGCTCTCCCTCAGCACGCACTCTACAATGCAACCGTACAAGCAGCACTAAGTGCGCTCTACGCGCAAGGTGAGATCCGCCCAGTTTTCCAGGACAACTACCTGCTGTGGCAAAGAATGCAATAATTGTCCATAGCTGTTACCTGTATAATTCCAGAGACGTTATACAGCCATGAGAACAACCTTTCATCACTCCTGAAACACAGAGTAGGTACGTCACTACCGCTGAAGTCTTGTCTTTCAGGAAGAACTAGCTTGGACACGACCAGGCTGTCTCGTATCAGAAAAGTTGATTGTATGCATATCGGTATTAATGCTCAATTGCTATCTTTCAGCCAGCATTACCGTAACGGCGGTATCAGCCGTTACATTCGTTCCTTGCTTACCGCATTGGCAAAACAACCAGGCCAGCATGAATACACGATTTTCGTGAATGGGCAGGAAGTAGTAGAACATTTAGAAGAGATTACAGGGAAAAGTTCAGCAAACTGGACAGGGAAAGGCGAGAAGCGCGAAAGTCACAGAGGGCGCACTCAGATCACCTATGTTCCGGTATCCTGGCCTGAGTCAAAACCCATTTCAAGGGTCGCCTGGGAACAATTGAAGCTCCCTGCGCTCCTACGTGAAAAGCGTATTGATGTGTTCCATTCACCCGCCAATGTGCTACCAGAAATGTTACCTCGCAGTTGTGCAGGAGTGGTAACGCTCCATGACCTGGCATTTTTACGCTATCCACAAATCTTGACTCGCTCAAAGCGTGTGTATCATCGGACGTTCACCATGCGCAGTCTACAACGCGCAACGCTCATCATTGCAAACTCAAATAGTACCAAGCTGGATGCTGTTGAACTTGCAGGCATTCCCACAAACCGGATACAAACGGTCTATCCATGCATCGATGAACGCTTTTCAAGCGTTATACTTGATGAAGATATACAAACCTTTCGCCAGGCACACGGATTAACGAAAGGGTACTTGCTGTATCTGGGTACACTGGAACCGCGTAAGAACATTACGACGCTCATCGAAGCATATGCTCAGTTGCGAGCTACCTACGAGCGAGAGGAGAAACTCGTTTTAGCAGGGGGAAAAGGTTGGTTGTATGATTCGATTTTCGAGCGAGTACAACAACTTGGGTTAGAGTCAGAGGTCATATTTCCCGGCTTTGTGTCAGACACTGAACAATTGCTTTGGTATCACGCTGCATCAGTTTTTGTATATCCCTCGTTGTATGAAGGTTTTGGCTTACCGGTGGCAGAGGCGCTAGCATGTGGAGTTCCCGTAGTCACCTCCAATGTTTCTAGTTTGCCCGAGGTGGGAGCTGCATTGGCATTGACAGTTGACCCGCGCGATAAGGAGGCAATGGCAGGGGCTGTATATAAAGCATTGACCGCCGAAGCTGTACGCGAGCGATGCCGCACACAGGCGTCCTCAGTGGCACGGCAGTTCGCGGCGCGAACGATGGTTGAACAAACTATCGCGGTATATGAGCAAGCGGCGGCATTACACACATCGCAACATCGTAATCAGAGTGTGTCTTTCATAAGGTAAGGGCGAGTTTTCCAGCGCCCGCGAGGCTTCAGGTTTGAATAGCAGTAAACTGTCACAAACAACTGAAAATATGGGTACTATCAATCATGCCCCCATTGCAGGGCAGGTAGGAACTACCGATATGATAGGCGGAGCAACTGGTCCTATTACAAAAGCCATCTCCGAACGGCGCTCACATCGTCGTCAGTGGCGTATCTTCGAGTTTATCGCGATGATAATCCTGGATGCGGTACTGGTGGCTATCTCTTTTTGGCTGGCCCACTACCTGCGTTACACCGTCTTTTTCGGCAATAACCTGCTCTTGAAATTTCGCAACAATCTGGTCGCCGGCATAGAGAATAATGCGCATGCGGTCCAGAGAATACAACCGGACGTTTATACGCCAATAAGCAGCTTCCAAGCACTTGAAATAGGTATTGTAATCGGCCTGATTCTAATTTTCGCGCTGAGAGGACTCTACAATATACGCCTGACCGGAACCTGGTTTCGCCAGGTATGGACAATCGTCAGCTCTGCTACTCTGGGCATGGCTTTTCTCGTCACCTACTATTTTATTTTTCAACCACCGGCCAGTTCTCGCTTGCTGGTACCGTTCGTGTGGGCAACTGCTATTGTTGTTCTTTGCACCGCAAGGCTGATCGTTTCATCCGTAATGGGCATACTCTACCGACTTGGCCTTGGTGAGACACGCCTGCTTGTCGTGGGGTCCGGACGCCTGGGCAAAATGATCATGCAACATATTGTGGCCAATCCTAACCTGGGCTACTCCATAGTCGGCTTCCTTCACGATATGATGGAGCCTCCAAGCGACTTTGGACGATTCAAAATGCTTGGCACGTTAGATGACCTGGGGATGGTGATTCGCTCTATGCAAATTGACGAAGTCATCATTGCATTACCCTCCCATTTGCACCAACAATCTATTCGCAGCGTGCGTCTATGTGAGCGACTTGGCACATCATTCAAACTCGTCCCCGATTTGTATGAGTTGAGCCTGTCGCGTATTGATATGGAGGCCATTGAAGGCATTCCATTGATCGGTATCAAGCAAGTGTCCATCAATTCAGTGCAACGAGTCGTCACGCGCATGGTTGATGTCATTGTAGCCTTTCTCATTCTAATCATAGGTTTTCCAATCTGGCTTTGTATTGCCATGGCCATTGCAATCAGTTCACCCGGAGGGATGCTTTATAAGCAAACACGTATAGGCAAAAACGGACAGCCATTCAAAGTCTATAAATTCCGCTCGATGTATAAAGATGCAGACGCGAGGCTTGCCGATTTGATGGCACACAATGAAGTCCAGGGACCACTCTTCAAGATAAAGGATGATCCACGCATAACGCCGGTTGGGAGATTTCTGCGTAATACAAGCTTTGACGAGATTCCCCAGCTCATCAACGTTATCAAAGGTGAGATGAGCCTGGTAGGACCGCGGCCTGCGCTTCCACAAGAAGTAGCGCAATACGATGAGTTGCAAAGAGGACGATTAGCCGTCAAACCGGGTATGACCGGTCTTTGGCAGGTCCGAGGCCGCAGCAATATTAGTTTTGATGAGGGAGTGTTGATGGATTTGTATTACATCGAAAACTGGTCGTTACGTCTCTATTTCCAGACACTTTTACGCACCATTCCGGTTGTCATATTCGGCCGAGGAGCATACTAGATGAAAGTAGCCTTAGTGCATGATTATTTAAACCAGATGGGCGGCGCTGAACGCGTTGTTTTAGCGCTGCATGAAGTATTCCCCGATGCACCTATTTACACATCAATTTATGATCCTAAGCGTGTCGACACCGCTTTTCAGAAAATAGATATCCGCACGTCCTTTATGCAAAAGATGCCGCTGGTAAAAAAACACCACCAACCGTTTCTGCCTTTCTACCCATTTGCGATGGAGCGCCTTGATCTACGAGGCTATGATCTCGTCCTCAGCAGTTCCAGCGCCTTTGGCAAAGGCGTGGTAACTCGACCGGAAACCATGCACATTTGCTATTGTCATACTCCAATGCGCTGGTGCTGGAATTACGATGAATATGTAGAGCGCGAGCGACTGGGCAGGTTATCAAGGAGTATATTGCCCTTCTTCATTACGGGGTTGCGTGTTTGGGATCAAACAAGCGCTATGCGCGTGGATCACTTTATTGCCAATTCTCCCGTAGTAGCTGATCGAATCCAGAAGTACTACCGACGAGATGCAGTCATCATTCCTCCTCCTGTAGAGGCCAGTCGCTTCGCATTTGATCCAACAACCCGGCCAGAAGAATATTTCCTTATCGTCAGCCGATTCATGCCCTACAAGCGCATTGACCTGGCAATTGAGGTTTGCAATCGGCTGCAGAAACCCCTGGTAATTATTGGCAGCGGACGCGATGAAAACCGGCTTAAGAGCATAGCCGGGCCTACGATTCGTTTTATGGGGCGGCTTTCCGATGAGGAAGTTCTCCACTACTATGCGTACTGCCGCGCATTCATACTGCCCGGCGAAGAAGACTTTGGCATCACGCCGTTGGAAGCACATGCCTCGGGAAGGCCGGTGATCGCCTACGGAGCTGGTGGTGCGCTGGCCTCAGTCATCGATGGTATAACGGGAACCTTTTTCCATCAGCAGACAGTGGAGGCACTGTCAGCAGTGCTGGAAGCATTTGACGAACGTAGATATGATCCACAAATTATTCGTAATCATGCACTCGAATTCGATAAGCCTCGCTTCCATCGCCGCATACTCCAGTTTATTGAGGCCAAGATGAGCGAAGGGAAAACGCGAGAGTTACGCACACCAACCAGCGAATTGATACGATAAGAGAACATTTGGAAAAGGTAGAACAGATCGTGGAACTACGAACCTATTGGACAATTATTTGGCGACGTATATGGGTAGTAGCGTTGGTGGTAGGAGTGGTTGCTCTGTACGCCAGTTATCAGTACTATCACTTAAGAAAAACGCCCGGAGCGTTGAAAGCATACAGCTCCAATATCACCATCCAGATTGGTTTGCAAGCAACGAGCAAAGGAGACCAAAACAATGCCGACTATGTTACGGTCTCTGAAGCGCTCGCCGATGCATTAGTAAGTGGTCCTATTCTTACTTCTCAGGAGTTCGACAAGGACATTTCCAATCAAATCAGTCAGGATATGAGCCTTATCCAGCAGCGATACGGCGCCAACGCCGATCTTGGTGACTGGCAGAATACCAGCGCCATTGGCCAGGCGCTCAATACTGTTCGCGTGCATAGTTTAGTCACTGTAACGACTACCTGGAATACATCAGCGGGGGCATGGGCGATAGCCAATGCAATCGGAGAAGTGAGCGCTGCTAAAATAGGCGCCTATCTCGATTATGTGATCCCCAATGATGCAACACCCGGCACGACAGGTAATTTTGTGCAGCCACAGGTATCTGCGCGAGTTATTACTGCTGCTCCTGATGCAGTTTCTGTACCTGGATCATCCGCAAGCAAAGTAACGATTTACCTACTGTTATTACTTGTCGCACTCGCCATTGGTATCGCATTGGCGTTCCTTCTCGATTACCTGGATGATCGAATCAGAAGCAAAGACGAGGTAACACAACTCCTTGGCCTTCACATCTACGCAGAAGTGCCACAGGCGCCATCCCCCGGTCGCTCTCGACTCCCAGTAACTCACTAGTAGCCGGGGTTAATAAGCCTTGACCTTTGTATCCTTTATCTTGACACGACTCTTTCATCTTGAGTATAGTACAAAGGGCAATCAACAGGCGGAGATTGTCCCCGGTAATCTCCGCCTATTTTATGTGTTTTGAACCTGAAGGAGCTTATTTCATGGGAAACCGCTCAAAGGAGCAGTACACACTGCTCACAGATTATGATCTAGATACCCCTTATTACGAGGCCTTTCATACACTTTTTGCTAATATTCGCTTTAGTTGGGAGACCGATACCAGTCAGTTATCATGTATTCATACGCTGCTCCTCACTTCTGTATCAAATTATGCCGAAGAAGCCGCTGCCGCCGCGAATCTGGCAATTGTAGCAGCACAGAGCGGCTATAAGACAATTCTGGTGGACGCTGATCTCCGTAACCCCAGCTTACAACAACGCTTCGGCCTGGACACAAGTGCTGGGTTGAGTGACTTGTTAGAGGAAACGGCAATTACACCCCAGAAGGTATCTGAATGCTTGCAATCGACATTCATACCAGGTCTACAAGTACTCTGCGCAGGCACTTCAATCTCGCAAGGAGCAGCGCTCCTACTATCACCGAAGTTAGAAGAATGCATGCAGAGTATACGCCAGGTACTGGTTGAGTCAGAAAGTGTGCCGGGTATCGTTATTTATCATAGCCCACCAGTGTTAAGCGGCGCTGACGCTTCACTGATTGGCGCTTTAGTGGAACAAACGTTGTTGACAGTCATTGTTGGCCGCACGACTCGCGAACAGGCAAAACAGGCACAAGAACAGTTAGAACGAGCACATACGAAACTTGTTGGCGCTATCCTGTTGAATCCGTAACATTCACTCAGGATGAGTGCGAAAGAGTCACAGTAGATAGGGTCGCCATCATATGATGTATTCAGGAGGAGCCTATACTATGCAAGGACGCGAAGACCCGGGATATGATCCCAGGGATCGATCCTCCGGTGAATTACCAGCCGCCTCTAATGGCAGCGGAAAACAGCGAGCTATCCCCCAGCGCCCTCCTGGTATGACCAGGGTGGAACATCCACCTCAAAAGTTGCGAGTAAGCCGCCCACAACGCCAGAATAAGCCGCCAAAAAGTTGGCGACGCCGACTGCTCATAGTTGCTGTAGTTTTCGTAGCCTGCGGAATACTAGCATGGGCCATCGGTTATGCGCTCGTCAACTACTTTGTAGGAATTGGAAATAGCGCAGGGGCTGCGAATACAGCTACGGACTTTATGCTGGCTCTGAAAGGTCAGAATTACGACCAGGCTTATAATGATCTTGACGCTAAGATCACCATCTCAGTTACCAAAGAGCAATTTAAACAAATAGCCCTGGCAGACGATCACTGTTATGGCCAGGTGACCGACTTTAACGAAGAAGCCGGTAGCGCTATCACATCAGCGGATAATAATACCCAGAGTTACACCTATGATGTTACACGCAGCAAGCTCACGAAAACGTATAAGCTCACTCTAACTTTACAGAAAGATCCCGATGGTAATTGGGATATTACCAGTTATGGGAATGATCTGGGTCCAGCTCCGCCTACTTGCCAGTAAACACCTTTCATCAGTCGATTTCTCACGAGAAAGCATTTAACCCGGTGATAGCCTGGCCAATAATGAGCGTGTGGATATCGTCGGTACCCTCGTAAGTGTAGACCGACTCCAGGTTGTTCGAGTGGCGGCTGATCGGATATTCAAGGGTAATGCCGTTAGCCCCAAGTATGGAACGAGCCTCACGCGCTGTTTTAAGCGCCTCACGCACATTATTTCGCTTCGCAACCGAAACCTGCACAGGATGAAGCTGTCCATTATCCTTGAGGCGTCCAAGTTGTAAGGCCAGTAGTTGTGCCTTGACCAATTCTGTCGCCATAATCGCCAGTTTCTGCTGCACGAGTTGGAAGCTTCCAATGGGACGATCAAACTGAATACGAGTCTTAGCATAGTCAAGCGCCACTTCATAACATGCTCGCGCTGCGCCAGCCGCTCCCCATGCGATACCATAGCGCGCCTCATCCAGGCAGGAAAGCGGTCCGCGCAGGCCACGAATGTTCGGCAGCATGTTCTCAGCAGGTACGCGGCAATCCTCAAAATGTAGCTCGGAGGTGACGGAAGCCCGTAACGAGAGCTTGTGATGCACATCGCTCGTGGTGAAACCCACTGTGCCGCGCTCTACCAGGAAGCCGCGAATGCCGTCATCGGTACGCGCCCACACAACGGCGAGGTCCGCGATACCTCCGTTGGTGATCCACATCTTCGTGCCATTCAGTACAAAGAAATCGCCGTCACGGCGTGCGGAGGTACGCATGCTACCAGGATCACTTCCACTATCCGGCTCCGTTAGCCCAAAACACCCGATAACCTCGCCTCGTGCCATACGCGGCAGCCAATGCTGCTTTTGCTCTTCAGAACCAAACGCCCAGATAGGAAACATTGCTAAAGAACCCTGTACTGATACGAATGAGCGCAAGCCGCTATCGCCTGCCTCCAATTCCTGGCAGGCCAGGCCATAACAGACAGCGCTCAGCCCGGCACAACCATAGCCTTCAAGATGCATGCCCAACAAACCCAACCCGGCGACTTCGGGAATAAGTTCGCGTGGAAAAGTGCCAGCTTCAAAGTGCTCTCCGATGATCGGCAGCACACGCTCATTCACGTATTTGCGCACAGTATCACGCACCATGCGCTCTTCTTCCGAAAGGAGTGAATCAATGTTATAAAGATCGCTTGCTGAAGGCATCTGCACCTGGCGGTGAGTGGCTTTTTGGGTCATAGTATATGGAGTCCCTTTCTTAAAATCGTAGCTAGTATGCTAGCTTGAGTATCAGTCAGATGTATGCTCTTCATTGAGCGACATATGAATGTTCCCTCATTATATCTCACTCAGATGTAATTCCTCTTTCCTTTGACAAGCCAAATGATACAATGTGATGTATTGTAACAATACACTCTAGCCTGGAGGTTCTTATGATAGTCGTAACTACCGAAGGAGTCGTACACTACCGCATTATCGAAACAAAGGGGCAGGTCTTCGGAGTAGTCGTGCGCAGCCGAGGACTGGGAGGCAACATCATGGCTGGTCTTCGCTCACTTGGCGGTGGCGAGATCACCGAGTATACGCAGTTGCTCGAAGAGGCCCGGCGCCATGCCATTGATCGAATGGTGCAAAATGCCACGGTAATGGGTGCTAATGCCATAGTACGCATGCAGTTTGACTCGTCAGAAATCGGGCAGACAATGAGCGAAATTGTAGCATACGGTACCGCCGTAGTTATCGAGCCGGAGGGATAATCAGCAATGCTTCGATGGGCACTCATAGCCTACGGTGTACTCTGCCTCACTGGTGCGGTCATCCTATTAGCAGCGCACGTAACCACTGCTCTGGTGATATACCTGGCTATCAACGGCCTTCTGATTGCTGGAGGCATTCTCTTCGAACGTAGTGGTTACCGTTCCCAGGTCAATCGGACGCAGGGCAAATGGCAGCCCACAGGTGAACGCTTCAATGACCCAACTACAGGGCAGGTAGTCGAGGTATACTACAACCCGCAAACTGGTGAGCGCGACTATCGTGATTCAAACTCCCAGGATTGATCAGCAAAGCGCTACACATTCATTATGAAAAATTTCTGGAACGAGTTAAACAAACCTGTTTTTATCCTGGCACCTATGGAAGATGTGACGGATACTGTACTCAGGCAAGTTATTGCCCGATGTGGTAAACCTGCTGTTTTTTTTACTGAATTTACCAACGTTGAAGGGATGTTCTCAAAAGGAGAA
>Ga0137377_10001319_pt1 | contig 17168 bp, 16 predicted proteins | sample SagtaG_22_FD_104815 | JGI IMG/M metagenome (GOLD analysis project Ga0137377, IMG submission 104815) | Vadose zone soil microbial communities from Sagehorn Ranch, Mendocino, California, USA - Sage2_L_40_16 metaG | ecosystem: Environmental > Terrestrial > Soil > Vadose zone | place: USA... | reverse complement strand
CGCGAGATAGAGCCCTTTCAGGCGCGCGGCAGGGAGGCCGAAGATCAGACCGACCGCCGCCGTCACCACGCCCGCCACCGGAATGGCAAAGAACACCGGAACGGCAAACCGGTTCGAGAGATAGGCGGATGTGAACGCGCCGAAACCGAAGAAAGCAGCGTGGCCGATCGAGATCTGGCCGGTGAAGCCGACGACGATGTTGAGGCCGAGCGCAGCTATGCCGAAAATGCCGATCTGAATAAGCAGACTGAGGCTGTATTCGTTCAGGATGTGCGGCGCAAAGCAGACAAGGACAATGCCGGCAATCATCGCGTTGCGGCTGGTCGCGGTCGGGAACACCGTGGTGTCTGCCGCATAGCTGGTACGGAAATCGCCGGCGGGAATGAGGGTCTGGCCTGCCATGATTGACTACACCCGCTCGATGTCTTCGGTGCCGAACAGCCCGTACGGCTTGATCATCAGGATGACGATCAGTGCATAGAACGGTGCGATCTCGTAGAGATTGCCCCAGTGCAAATATTCGCTGTCAAGAAAGTGCGCGAAGTTTTCCAATAGGCCGACGATGATGCCGCCGAGCACGGCACCGCCGATGCTGTCGAGACCACCGAGGATCGCCGCCGGAAACACCTTGATCCCGTAAGCCGATAGACCCGCCGATACGCCGTTGACGACAGCGACCACCACGCCGGCCACCGCCGAAACCGTTGCCGAGATCGCCCACGCCATCGCGAACACGCTTTTGACGGAGATGCCGAGCGACTGCGCTACCTGCTGGTTAAAGGCGGTTGCGCGCATGGCGAGACCATATTTGGACAGCCGGAAAAACCACGCCATCCCGGCCATCATCGCCAGCGAGACCGCAAGACTCATCAGATAGACGGTTTGAATTTGTAGCCCGAGGATATTCACGTTCTGGGTGGCGAAGACACGCGGAAACGGCTGCAGATTAACGCCGAACATCCATTTCATGAGCGCGGAGAACACCGTGGACAGCGCGATCGTTACCATGATCACCGAGATGATCGGCTCGCCGATCATCGGGCGCAGGATCACGATCTGAATGGCAATGCCGAACAGGAACATGAAAACGAGGGTGATCGGCATACCCAGATAGAACGGCACCTGATATTTCGCGAGCAACGTCCAGCACACCCAGGCGCCGATCAGCAGCAATTCGCCTTGCGCGAAATTCACCACCTGGCTCGCCTTGTAGATCAGCACGAACGACATCGCGACCACGCCGTAGAGCGTGCCGACCACGAGGCCGTTGACCAGAAGCTGGATCAGAAGTTGGGTGTTCATCGAAATTCATCCAACGTGTAGGCCGTGATTGCCGGGCTTGACCCGGCAATCATCGTTCAGGCAAGCTCATTTTCGCGAATGGATCGATGCGCGGGTCAAGCCCGCGCATGACGACGGGTTGTGCCGACAAGTTGTGCGTCATTCCGCGGCCTCCGCGATTGGCGCGTCGCGCGAAAGATCGACTACTGCCAGCATGGTGCGGATGCGCTGGGTGGTGCCGTCCTGGAAGCGGATTACGGTATCGATCGGAATGTCGCGCTTGCCGCCATAGATCGCGTCGATGATGGTTGCATACTTTTCATTGATGATGCTGCGGCGGACTTTTCGGGTGCGGGTGAGTTCGCCGTCGTCGGCGTCGAGTTCCTTGTAGAGCAGCAGGAACCTGGAGATGCGTTGCGCCGGGGGCAGCGTGGCGTTGACCGCTTCGACCTCCTTGCGCAGCAGCGCGCACACTTCCGGCCGCGAGGCAAGATCAGTGTAGGTGGTGAATGAGATCCGGTTTTTCTCCGCCCATTTCGAGACGATCGAGAAGCGGATGCAGATCATCGCCGCCAGCGCGTCGCGACCGGCGCCCAGCACCACCGTTTCGGCAATGTAGGGCGAGAATTTCAGCTTGTTCTCGATATATTGCGGCGAGAACCGTTCGCCGCGCGCCGTTTCCGCAAGATCCTTGATGCGGTCGATCACCACGAGCTGCTTTTTGTCGTTGAAGTAGCCGGCATCGCCGGAATGCATCCAGCCGTCTCTCATATCGGCGGCGGATGCCTCCGGGCTCTTGTAGTAGCCGAGGAACATGTTGGGGTGGCGCACCACAATCTCGCCGACGCCGTGGATGTCCGGGCTATCGATGCGGATTTCGATGTTGTCGGCCATCGCTACCCCTGTGGTGTCGGGATCGACCTGACCAAACCGATGCAGGGTGTAGACGCCGAGCAATTCGGTCTGGCCGTATAACGTGCGCAACGGCACGCCCATCGCTTGAAAGAATTTGAAAGTATCGGGGCCAAGCGCCGCGCCGCCGGTCGCCGCCGAGCGCAGCCGCGTAAACCCGAGCCGGTCGCGTAATGCGCGGAACAGCAGCGTATCCGCGATGATTGAGTGCTTGCCCTGCGCCAGCGCCGATAGTCCCGTCTTCATGCCGAGCTCGTAGAGGCTCTGCTTAAGCGGGGAGGAGTCCATCATCTGGGCTCGGACGTCGGCGGCGATTGATTCCCAGACCCGCGGCGCGAACAGCACAAACGTTGGCGCGATCTCGCGGAAATCATTCATCATGGTGTCGGGCCGCTCGACGAAGTTGATCTTCATCCGGCAGAGCAGGCCTTTGCCGAGCACATAGACCTGTTCCGCGATCCACGGCAGCGGCAGCACCGAGACGTATTCGTCATCCGGCCCCTTCGGATCGAACGTCAGATAGCTGGCGCAATGCCGCAGCACCCGGCCCGCAGCGAGCATCGCCAGCTTTGGACTGGCGGTCGTGCCGGAGGTGGTGCAGAGGATCGCAACGTCCTCGCCTTTGGTTGTGTCCACCAGCCTGTCGTAGAGATCAGGCTCGCGGGCGGCGCGGTCGCGCCCCACGCTTGCGAGCTTGTCGGCCCCCATCAGGCGCGGATCATCATATTTCCGCACGCCGCGCGGATCGGAATAGATGATGTGCTTGAGGTGCGGCACGCGATCGGCGAGCGTCAGCAGCTTGTCGACCTGCTCTTCGTCCTCGGCGAATACCAGCTTGGCTTCGCCATAGCTCAAGAGATACGCCGCCTCCTCATCCAGGACGTCGCGATAGAGGCCCAAACTCATGGCGCCGATGGCGTGCGTGGCGATCTCAGCCGAAACCCAGTCCGGCCGGTTGTCGCCGATGATGCCGATGACGTCGCCGCGACCAAGCCCGAGTTCGATCAGGCCGAGCGCCAAGTCGCGCACCCGCATCTGATAGTCGTTCCAGGTGAACACGCGCCAGAGTCCGAAATCCTTTTCCCGCAGCGCGATTTCGTGGCCGTGTTCGCGGGCGTTGAGGCGCAACAGCTTCGCAAAGGTATCGGCGTGGGCGAGGCGTCCGGCGTAGTCCATCATGCCGCGGACTCCGCGGGCTGGGGCTTATCGTCGGGATCGACCAGCACTTCGTCCTCTTCGCCGAGATAGGCGCGCTTGACATGGGGATCGGCCAGCACCGCGGCCGGATCGCCTTCCGCGATCCTGCGGCCGAAATCGAGCACCATGACGCGGTGGGAGATATCCATCACCACGCCCATGTCGTGCTCGATCATCACGACGGTCATGCCGAATTCCTCATTGAGGTCGACGATGTAGCGCGCCATGTCCTCTTTTTCCTCGAAGTTCATGCCGGCCATCGGCTCGTCGAGCAGGATCAGCTTCGGCTCCAGCGCCATGGCACGCGCGAGTTCCACGCGCTTGCGCAAGCCGTAGGGCAGGGTGCCGGCGGTGGCCTTACGCACCGACTGCAGGTCGAGAAAGTCGATGATTTCCTCGACCTTGCGGCGATGCTCGAGTTCCTCGCGCCGCGCGCCGGTGAGCCAGTACAGCGCTCCGGTGATGAAATTGTTTTTCAGCAGATGATGCCGCCCGACCATGATGTTATCGAGCACGCTCATGTGATGAAACAGCGCGAGATTCTGGAAGGTGCGGCCGATGCCGAGCGAAGGGCGGGCGTTCGGATTAAGTGCGGTAATATCTTGCCCGCGATAGAACAATTGGCCTTCGGTCGGCCGGTAGCGGCCCGAGATACAGTTGACGATCGAGGTCTTGCCGGCGCCGTTGGGGCCGATAATCGAGAACAGTTCGCCGTCGTTCACGCCGAAACTGACATCGGTGAGCGCACGTACGCCGCCGAAGCGCAGTGACACCCCACGCACTTCCAAAGCGTGTTCCACGCATTCCCTCCCTGGAGCGATCTCGGGCAAGCTGATTTCGATCGCCCTGAGAAGCTGCTCGCGATCAAAAGCTTTCGGCGCTTGACGCGCTCTATCCTTGGCGGTTTCAGCCGCCTGCCCAGCCGAGCCTACAATGGTCAGACTGTTCAACATATTGATATTGGACTATTGGGCGCAGCTTGCCCAGCACCCTGTGGCGCTGCCGGGCGGCGTCGGATACCCTTGCGAATCACCGGATCGCGTCCGGCTGGCGCTCACCGGCCGCAATCGAACTCCTGCGGTGGTGGAATTCGTTATTTGATGAGTAGGGACCCGGTGCGGGGTGTTGCGAGACAGTTCTTCGAGACTGTAAAGAAATGCATTGCTGCCGCTCAGCCCCTCCGAATGGAGGGGTCGGAATAAAACAAATCGCCTATAGAACGAGGCATGCCGCGCAGGGCCATTCCCCCGCGCCGGCAGCCGTAGTTTGCAAGAGTTGCGTGCAGCGTTAATTGCCAGTGCTTGCATATGAAAAATTCCGAAAACAACAGGAAATATCTTGAACGAAAAATCTTGATCGATACGGCATCGTATCAGGCTTGCGAGTCGAGCGCAATACGGTACCGTATCATCCGTTCGGGGGATACGCAGCGCCGAGCGCAAGCCGAATATTTCAGGGGGACAGGTGAAAGACGAAGATGCATCTCAGGACTGGGTGTCGGCCGGGCTCGCGGAATTGGCAAAAGGCGGCGTCGACGGCGTCCGGGTCGAGGTGCTGGCCGAACGGCTGGGAGTGACCAAGGGTGGATTCTATCGGCGTTTCAAGGATCGCCGCGCACTTCTGAATGCGATGCTCGAAACCTGGCGGGATGGCCGCGTCACCGCGATCGAGCGGCAAGTCGAAGCCAGTGGCGAGTCGGCGGTCGAGAGACTGCGAGGATTATTCAGATTATATTCGGAACGCGCCAACTCCCAGGGCATGGCAATTGAACTTGCAATACGGCAATGGGCGCGCACTGATCCGGCCGCCGCGGCGGCCGCCGCAAAGGTGGACACGGCGCGGCTAAAGGTAGGGGGCTCGCTTTTTCGGAAGCTCGGCCTTTCGGCGCCGGACGCGGACGCCCGCGCCGTGCTCTTCTATGCATTCCTGTTCGGCCAGAGCATGTTGTTTCTCGATGAGACGCCGCGCCGGCGAGCCAACTTGGTCGCTGCCAGCGCCAAGTTCTTGTTGGAAGTTGAACAAGACTGACAGGCGCGTCTCGCGAATTGCAGCGCTAACAAACTTCCAGTCATGCCTGGCGAGCGCCGCGCGTGCTCTCCATGCCGATGCCTCGAATGTGATACGGTGCCGTATTGAAAACCGGAGTGGCCGTGATACGGTGCCGTATTGTCCGGTCGGATGATCATATTTGAAGCGACCGTAACCCGGAGTTTTCGATGAGCAGGCAAAACCAGATCAGTCTTTTGAAGCGGCTGCTGCATTACGTCGACACCAGGACGACTGCCATGGCCGATGCGCCCTGGCGCAACGAGGTGTCAGCCTACACGGACCCAGAGCGTTTGGCCGAGGAGCAACGGATCCTGTTTCGCCAGCACCCGATCGCGATGGGTTTCGCCTCGGAGTGGTCCACGCCTGGCAACTTCCATACCGATGACTATGCCGGAGTGCCGATCCTAGTCGTGCGGGGGCGTGACAATAAGCTGCGCGCGTTCCTGAATGTTTGCCGGCACCGCGGCGCCAAAGTGGCCCAGGGCTGCGGCAGCGCGCGTTTGTTCTCGTGCCCCTATCATGCCTGGACCTATGATCTTGCCGGCAAGGTGACCGGCATTCCCGACGAGCGATGCTTCCCGGACGTGCGCCCCGAGCGGTCATCACTCGTCGAGCTGCCGCTGTGTGAAAAGCACGGCCTGGTGTGGGTGATCCCGTCGGCGGCGGCGGATGGTTCGACCGATTTCGACATCGATCCGTGGCTCGGTGGGCTCGGCCCTGAGCTCGCCTCGTTCGGATTCGAATCCTGGTCATTTTACGACAAGCGCGTGATCCCCGAGACCATGAATTGGAAGATTCTCGTTGATACCTTCCACGAGGGCTATCACGTCGGCTTTCTGCACCGGGACTCGCTCAGGGACGTGCTGCACGGCAATGTGACGGACTTCGAAGCGTTCGGTCTCAATCATCGCCTGGTCTTTCCTCGCAAGAAGCTGGAACGGCTTAGGATCGAGCCCGAAGACAATTGGGACCTGATGTGGAACACGGCGCTGGTCTACTCGCTGTTTCCCAACACCGTCCTGCTCGTTCAGGGTGACCATGTCGAACTCGCGCGGGTGTTTCCTTGTGAGGGGCGCACGGACCGGGCGGTGATGGATCTCGGCCTCTATGTGCCGAAGGCACCGAGCACTGACGACGAGCGCACCCATTGGGACAAGAACATGCAGCTCGTTCTCGACGTGGTGACGGGCGAGGATTTCCCGACCGGGCGCAGCGTCCAGATTGGGCTTACGTCCGGGGCGCAGACGCATACAGTCTATGGCCGCAACGAGCCGGCGATGATCCACTACCATCAGTCGATGCGAACAGCGCTCGGCCTTGCGCCTCTCGGGAAGAGGCGGGAAGCCGCGGAGTAGACACCCATCCCGCCACCGAGTTGGCGCACTATACTCGCGATCCAGGCGGCCCGCGCTCGTCGGTTCCGACGCGATCGATCTCGGCATTAGACTTATGCGGGGTCGAATGCTATGGCCTGCGCCGCGGGCGACGGGCCTCTTGCGCTCGATTTGGCCCGGCAAACGCGGGCATGATAAGGAGCTGCTGGGGCGGCCTGCGTGCCTATTGGGGGCATCTCGGGTCGCGCTCCGGGCAGTCCGGCGCGTTGTTGGAGAGGAAATGGCGGCTCAGGATTCGAAACGGCGGGTTGCGCTTTTGACCGGCGTCACCGGGCAGGATGGCGCCTATCTTGCCGAGTATCTGCTTGGCCACGGCTATGCCGTTCACGGCGTCAAGCGGCGGTCCTCCTCGTTCAACACCGCGCGGATCGATCACCTCTACGAAGACCGGCACGCCGGCAATGTGCCGTTTCTGCTGCACTACGGCGACATGACCGATTCCACCAATCTGATCCGGCTGATGCAGCAGATCCGTCCGACCGAGATCTACAATCTCGCGGCCCAAAGCCATGTCGGCGTGAGTTTCGAAAGTCCGGAATACACCGCCAATGCCGACGCGATCGGCGTGCTGCGGCTGTTGGAAGCGATCCGCATTCTCGGCATGGAAAAGGAGACGCGGTTCTACCAGGCATCGACGTCCGAGCTGTACGGACTGGTCCAGGAGGTTCCGCAGAAGGAGACGACGCCGTTCTATCCACGCTCGCCCTATGGCGTGGCCAAGCTTTACGGCTACTGGATCACGGTGAACTACCGCGAGGCCTACGGCATGTTCGCTTCCAACGGTATTCTGTTCAACCATGAAAGCCCGATCCGCGGCGAGACCTTCGTGACCCGCAAGATCACCCGCGGCGTGGCGCGCATCGAGGTCGGCCTGGATGATGCGATTTATCTCGGCAATCTCGAGGCCAAGCGCGACTGGGGACATGCCCGGGACTATGTCGAGGGCATGCACGCGATTCTGCAGGCCGATGCGCCCGATGACTTCGTGCTGGCGACCGGCGAGACGCGCTCGGTGCGCGAATTCGTCGAGCTGGCATTCGCCGAGGTCGGCCGCGGCATCGAATGGCGCGGCAAGGGGGTCGAAGAAACCGGGATTGACAAGAAATCCGGCAAGGCCGTCGTTCAGATCGATCCGACCTATTTCCGCCCGACTGAAGTCGATCTTCTGATCGGCGATGCCAGCAAGGCACGTGCCAAGCTCGGCTGGAAGCCGAAGACGAACTTTGCGCAGCTCGTGAAGGAAATGGTGGCGGGCGATCTCGCGATCGCCAGGCAGGAGGCCGCCAATGGCAAGCACGCCGTTTGACCTGAAAGGCAAAACGGTTTTCGTTGCCGGACACCGCGGGATGGTCGGCAGCGCGCTGACACGAAGGCTGGCGCAGGAGGATGTCGAATTGCTGACGGTCGGGCGCGGCGAGCTCGACCTGCGGGATCAGTCGGCGGTGTTCGAGTGGTTCAAGGCCAAATCCCCACAGGTGGTGTTTCTGGCGGCGGCGAAGGTCGGCGGCATCGTCGCCAACAACACGCTGCGCGCCGAATTCCTCTATGACAATCTGGCGATCGCCGCCAATGTCATCCACGCCGCTTATGTCAACCGCGCCGAGAAGCTGATGTTTCTCGGCTCGTCCTGCATCTATCCAAAACTGGCGCCGCAGCCGTTGCGCGAGGATGACATGCTGACGGGGCCGCTGGAGCCGACCAACGAGCCCTACGCGATCGCCAAGATCGCCGGGATCAAGATGGCGGAAGCCTATCGCAGCCAATACGGTTGCGACTTCATCAATGTGATGCCGACCAATCTCTACGGGCCCGGCGACAACTATCACCCGGAATACAGCCACGTGGTCGCAGCGTTGATCCGCCGCTTTCATGAGGCAAAGCTCTCGGGCGCACAAAATGTCGTGGTCTGGGGCACCGGCACGCCGCGCCGGGAGTTTCTCTATGTCGACGACATGGCGGATGCCTGCGTCCACCTGATGAAGACCTATTCGGCGAGCGACATGGTCAACATCGGTACTGGCGAAGACATCACCATCGCCGAGTTCGCGCGCCTCGTCGCCGCCGCCGTCGGCTACACCGGTACGATCAGCTTCGACACCTCGCGGCCCGACGGCACCCCGCGAAAGCTGCTCGACGTTGGCCGCCTCACCCAACTCGGCTGGCGCGCGCGCACGTCGCTGCAGGATGGTCTCAAGCTCGCGTATCAGGCATATCTGAACGAGACGAGGCAGGCGGCGGAGTGAACCGCTGTCGTCGCGAGGGCGATGAAGCACTCACGCGGGGGTCATTCCGGGATGGTCCGAAGGACCAGACCCGGAATCTCGAGATTCCGGGTTCGCGCTCTGCGCGCCCCGGAATGACTGCCTATCTGCTAGCCGCCGTCCGTGGAGGCGTTTTGCCCAGCTCCACCGCCATCGCCGAAATCAACGGCTTCATGAAAAAGGCATCGTTGGCGGGATAAATATCGGTGCGCAGGCCGTGGGATTTCAATTCGTCCGAAACCGCCGGTCCGACCGAAGCGATCGGCGTTCGCGCCAGCCCCTCGCGCAACCGCGCTTCGCAGCCACGCGCGCGTGCAACATCGATCAGGCGGCGAATCTGCCCCAGATTGGTCAGCGCGATCGCATCGACCTTGCCTTGCGCCATCTCCTCGATCGCGGTGACGATGTTGGCGTCGGCCGCCTTGGCATCATAGCTGTAAGGCAGCACGGTATCGACCTCCGCGCCCTGCGCCATGATCGCGCCGATAAGTGTGCTGTGATCCTTGTCGGGATAAAGCTGCAGGCCTAGGCGACGGCATTTGAGGTCAATACGCGCGAGCATCTCGGCGAATACCTCGCAGGTTGGCTTCTCGGTCGTGACCTCTGGCTCGAGCCCGATCTCGCGCAGCGCGCGGCCGGGCTTCGGGCCACGGGCGAATTTCCGCGTTTTTCCGAGGGCCGTGACGAAATCCGCATCTGAGCCGGCCCGCCGCGCGACCTTCATCAGCCGGCGTAGCCCTTCGCCGGTCATCAGCACGAGATCGTCGCAGGGTTTTTCGATGAAGCGGGCGATCCAGGCTTCGACCGGCGCAGGGTCGGGCACATCGTTGATCGTGAACATCGGGCATTGCAGGACATCCGCGCCCTGCTCAGCGAGCAGGCGGGAGAACTGCGCTTCTTCGCGCGTTTCCAGGATGAGGATGCGGTACCCGCTCAGTTTATCGGCCATGATCGTGCTCTAACCAATATTGCAGCCATTTGTTCATCCTGACTCGTCCCTGACCGTTGGCGCAAGGGCGCTGGCGGTGATAGAGCAGGGCCGCGAATGTCCGTTCCACGTGTCTGCTCAGGTCTTAATCAAGCTTAGCCATGCCAGATCACCAATATGTGCTGACCCTGTCCTGCCCGGATCGTCCCGGCATCGTCTCGGCCGTCTCGACCTTCCTCGCCCATAATGGGCAGAACATTCTCGACGCCCAGCAGTTCGACGACGTCGAGACCAATAAATTCTTCATGCGGGTGGTGTTCACCGCCGCCGATCTCGCGGTGGAATTGTCGGCGCTGCAGACCGGATTTGCCGCGATCGCTGAGCGTTTCGCCATGGACTGGCAGATGCGCGACCGCGCCACGCGGCCGCGCGTGATGCTGTTGGTTTCGAAATCCGATCATTGCCTCGTCGACATTCTCTACCGCTGGCGAACCGGCGAGCTTGCGATGATCCCGACGGCGATCGTCTCCAACCATCCGCGCGAAATCTATTCCAGTCTCGATTTCGGCGACATACCGTTCTACTGCTTGCCGGTGACAAAGGAGACCAAGCGCGCGCAGGAGGACGAGATCTGGGAGATGGTCGGGCAGACGCAGACAGACCTCGTCGTGCTCGCGCGCTACATGCAGATTCTCTCCGACGAGATGTCGGCGAAGCTCTCGGGGCGCTGCATCAACATCCACCACTCGTTCCTGCCGGGATTCAGGGGCGCGAAGCCCTATCACCAGGCCCACGAGCGCGGCGTCAAGCTGATCGGCGCGACCGCCCATTACGTTACCCAGGACCTCGATGAGGGGCCGATCATCGACCAGGATGTCGAGCGCATCAGCCATCGCGACACGCCGGAGGACCTCGTGCGCAAGGGGCGCGATATCGAGCGGCGCGTGCTGGCGCGCGCGATCCGTTATCATCTCGAAGATCGCGTGATCCTCAACGGCCGCAAGACCGTGGTGTTCATGGATTGAATTGTTCGCCACCAGAGCATGCTCCGGACATGTGGATACCGGTTTTCCTCGCGACAAACGCGGAACGCGCTTGCGCGGAGATCATGCTCAATCAAAAACCTGGAGCGCGAATGGGGATTCCCCGATCCCATCGCACTCCAGAGCATGATCCGGAAAAGCATGGCCTCGGGCTACGACCCGATGGGTGGGTACTGGTTTTCCGGAAAGTCCATGCTCAAACAGAAAGATAGAGCGAGATGACGATTCGAAAACTCATCACGCTCTGATTGCAGGATCAGACAAAGGAGCAATCGAGCTTGATGGATTCTCAAGAGGCTTCAATGGCTCATTCGAAAATCCGAGAGCGCCTGTTCTTGGCGCTCTCAATTGTTAGTTTCGTCGTGATTTGCTGCGTCTCTTCCGTCGGCGTTTCGCAATTTTTCCGTGTATATCATGTTTCATATGATCCCGCTGCACTATCGCAGGCCGCGGTCTGGAGTGGCGCATTCGCGCTCGTATTTGTGCTTTTCGTTTTTGCCGAGTTCAGCTTTGGCTATTTCGTCGGCTTCTATTTTGCCGCGATGGTGCTGGGTTATTTGTGGTTGAGTTTTTTCTCAGTTCTCGACTACGATCATCATACAGCAAGAGTGTCCGCGGCGGTATCGGCAGTTGCCTTTCTCTTGCCCGCCTTGTTCGTGTCTTCGCCGCTGCCCCGGATGCGGGCGATGCCTGCAAGGCTGTTCGACCGGCTGCTGCAGGCCATTTTCTTGATTTGCCTCGCAACCGTCGTGTTCGCTTCAGCCTATAATTTCAGGTTCGTGTCTCCCGGAGATGCCTCCAACCTCCGGACCGATGCATTTCCTGCAATCCTTAACTATCTCATCTCAATAACGTCGATTTCGCTGCTGCCATTCCTGTTTGCTTGCACCGTCGCGCGAAGGAATCTTTGGCAAGCCGCCGCGGTCCTGGTGTTGATGCTCTTCTACTATCCGATCGCCGTCAGCAAGACGGCGTTCTTTGCGCCCGCGTGGCTGGTTGTCATGTGGGCACTCTCAAGGTTTTTTGGGACAAGGATGGCTGTCGTTCTTTCGTTGCTGCTGCCGATTCTCGCCGGGGTTCTTTTGCTTCCGTTCTTCAACCATAGCAGCGGGCCCCTTCCGGTCGCGTTGTCCTATTTTTTCAATGTAAACTTCCGAATACTCGCAGTTCCGTCGCTTGCCATGGATCTCTACAATGACTTCTTTTCCAAACACGATCTCACCTATTTTTGTCAGATAAGCATATTGAAGTCCATTAGCGGCTGTCCCTATCGCGAGCAATTGGGAGTCGTGATGTTAAAATATTTCCCTGGTGGCGGGAACTACAATGCGTCGCTCTTTGCGACGGAAGGTATCGCTTCGGTGGGAACGGTGCTTGCGCCGGTTTCCGTTTTTGTGTGCGGCCTCATCATCGCCTTGGGAAATCGCGCCTCGTCAGGTTTGCCGCCTTTCTTCATTCTGGTGTCCAGCGCCATCCTTGTCCAAGTCTTGCTCAACGTTCCGTTGTCGACGGGCTTGCTGACGTATGGCGGGGGGTTCCTGTTTTTGCTCTGGTATCTGACGCCAAGAGAGATGTTCGAACAGGAACGGTGGGGTGAGTAACCGTTCATCGAGACGCTTTCGTTGCGCGGAGTCTTGGGCTATCGGTGGTTTCGAGCGTCCGTCGCCGATCTCAATTCGCATCGGGGAAAACGAGATGCACGCCTATCGCGAGGATTCTAGCGTGGACATACGGCCTCTGGGCATCGCCGACGTCAAGCTGGTCGTTCCAAAGATCCATCGCGATGCGCGGGGTTTCTTTTCCGAGACCTACAGCCGCAGGGACATGACTGCGGCAGGTATCGCAACGGAGTTCGTTCAGGACAACCATGCACTTTCGCTCGAGACGGGCACGTTGCGCGGCTTGCATTTTCAGGTGCCGCCGCATGCGCAGGGCAAGCTGGTGCGCGTGACGCGCGGGTCAGTGTTCGATGTGGCTGTCGATATCCGGGTGGGCTCCCCGACATTCGGACAACACGTAAGTGCGGTCCTCAGTGCCGAGAATTGGACGCAAATATGGATTCCGCCCGGCTTTGCGCATGGCTACTGTGCGCTTGAGCCCCAAACGGAGGTCATCTACAAGGTCACCGATTATTATGCTCCGGATTGCGATCGGGGACTGAGGTGGGACGATGCCTCGCTGGGTATCCAATGGCCAGTGGATCGCGCCAAGATTACGCTCTCGGACAAGGATCGCAGACAGCCGTCGTTGCAGGACATGGCTCCGGCTTTCACTTACGGGGCGTGACGCAGCGGGTGGGGACGCCGCGGATGTCGCCGAGAAGTCGCCAATCATCGTGATGCGAGGCGTCAGTTGAGGATTTTGGTCGCCGGTCGAGAGGGCCAGCTTGCGCGCGCCTTATTGGAGGCGTCCTCGCGCTCGGATATCGACGTCATCGCAATCGGTCGCCCCGACCTTGATATTACCGACGGAGCATCCGTAGCCGCTGCGATCGCGCGGGAGCGGCCTGATATCTTCGCCAATGCCGCCGCCTATACCGCGGTTGACAGGGCGGAAAGCGAGCCGGCCGCCACGCATGCGGTCAACGCACTGGGCGCGGAACACGCGGCCGCGGCCTGCGCGGCGAATTCTATCCCGATCATCCATATTTCGACCGACTATGTGTTCGACGGAACGAAGCCGAGCCCATATGTCGAAGAAGACGCCACCGGCCCCATCAGCCTATACGGGCAGAGCAAGCTCGACGGCGAATTGCGTGTTGCGAAAGCCTGCGCGCGGCATCTGATCTTGCGCACGGCCTGGCTTCACAGCCCCTGGGGTGCGAACTTCGTGAAAACCATGCTTCGGCTGGCGACGGAGCAGACCGTGATCTCCGTCGTCGACGATCAGAGGGGGGCGCCAACCTACGTCCCGGATCTGGCGAGTATCGTGCTCGCCCTTGCGGCCCGGGCCGTCAGAGATCCCGGCGCGACGCCCTGGGGAGTCTATCACGCCGTCAACGGGGGGGAGGCGACCTGGTGCGGCTTTGCCCGGGAGGTCTTTCAGTCCGCGAGGGAGTACGGACTTCCCGCGGCCGAAGTCGTCTCGATTGCGACCGCGGACTACCCGACCGCGGCAGTCCGACCGGCCAACTCGCGATTGAATTGCGCCAAGCTGCGGCGGTCGTTCGGCCTCGAGTTGCCCGACTGGCGCACCGGTGTCCGGGACTGTGTGGCCCGCCTGGCCGCTCACGAGGGAAGCCTGCGTTCCTGAAGCATGACCAGCACATCAAGCACCCATGAGCGGCTTGCCTGGCGCGTCCGGTCGTTGCGCTAGGCAAGCTGCGGTGCAGCTTTCTTGTACCAAGGCGGCAGCAGCAAGGGCCACACCAACTGCGGAAGCAGCGCCGCAGATGCGATCATGTTGTTGAACAGGCAAAAGACCACGAGGACGTTGAGAAGCGCCAGCGCAGGTACCCTGTACGGCGATCCACGGATCAAGATAATGTAGACAATGATCAAGGCGGACAGCGCCACGAACATGATCACAGGTCCGATCCAGCCAAAGAACCCGTAAGATCGTCCAAACAAAGTCGAGATGTTGATACCCCGCGATATTTGCGGCTGCGTCCAGCTATAGAGCGCGTCTCTCGACACAAGGTTTCCAGTCCCGCTCAGGATGGTATCGTTGAGCAGGGGCAATATCCGCTTCGAGATCGTATCGGGCAACAAGTCGCTGGCTATGAACTCGAGTGCCGTGCCCTGTCCGGGGGGTAGCTTGTCAACGGAAAGCTGAAAATTGGCAAGCGGTGACGTCACATACAGATACGTCCAAAAATAGGTCCGCGGGATTCCGGAGTTTTGGAATGAGGCGGATGGCGCGCCAGCGGTCTCCTGGCCAGGCGATCGAATGTCGCCTATCAGCCCGTTGATGTAGGCGACCGACACCAGGCCGACTGCAGCCCACGCAATATGCGCACGTTTGAGCCCGTTGTGTCTGATGACGAAGATGAACATCCAGGACAGGACGCACATGATCGCGGGACCGCGATAAACAAGTAGCACGTAGAAGATCACAGGTAGCGCGGCTTCGATCATGTAGCGATAGCGGCGTGAATACAGAAAGTCCGCGAAGCGAATCGCCGAGAACACGCTCCAAAACGTAAATGCATGCAAGTGAGTGGCGTTTGCCTCGATCTCGTAGAACTTGGCGCCGTGGATCACGAAGAGCAGCGGTATGCCGCCGGCAAGTGCGATCTCTCCGACAAACGTCGCGATCACGAATAGAGTGGCGTATTCGGACAACAGACCGGGGGTATATTCGTGGGTTCCGCTGACGAATGGCTCAATTAAGCGAGCCAATAAAAATGCTGCAAGAAAGGTCAGTGCGAAAAACAAGAGAAGGTCCCAAGACAGCTTCGGATAGATGTCTGACCAGCCTAGTTGATAGATGGCAATGACCGCTCCAAAGCTTGCCACATAGACGAAGAAAGGGTTCTTGAGCATGTTGCGTCGACTATGTGGCCCGCCGGAACCTGCGTGAAAGCACGTCGTATACGGAAACTCCCGGGGCGAAGTATCGACCCAATAAAATGAGGGCGAGGAACACCGGTATTGCAGCCACTCCGTATAGAATGGCCACGGGTCTCCTTCGAAGAGGAATTGGATCTCGAGCCAAATGCGGAGGTACGACAACGACATCTCTGGTAATGCCTTGCAATCGACGGTTTATTGCGTTTATCGCCGCCAGTTGCTGGTCACGCTTGCTGATCAGCGCAGAAATTGGTGTCGCCAATTCACCGGCCATGGTGTTGGGCGCCAAGAGCTTTGTGGTCTCGCCTTGAATTTTGTCGATCAGTTTCGAATTGGCAGCTTCTGCGAGCTTGTTGCGCTCCAGTTCGGCTTCGAGATCAGCGCGCTCAGTCCCTCGAGGAGGCGTCGACGCGAGCCATGCGTCGATCAAATCAGAACTGATGGATTGGGCGGTTCGAGGATCGTAGTGCGTGACATCCAAACGAAACAGACGCTCGCCTGGACGTTCGCTGCCCGGTTCCGAGTCAGTGAGGTGCAGGTGCTCGGACAGGAAGACCGCACGGCTTTCGGGGCCGTCGCCGGTGCCCGCATACTTTGAGAGGACAGCGTCCGCCACGGCGGGTGACGTCACCAGAGCCTCGATCGATCTGGCAGTGGGTCGATCGATTCGCAGAACCGAAGTACTTTTGTACTCCATTGGCAGGGGCGAACTGAAGAGGTAGCCTGCCAAAGCCACCAGCAGGGGGCCGATCAGCAACAGCGGAATATGATCGGCGACCGCCATGACCAATTCCTGGCTGAATATCTTTTCGCTGCCAGCCTGCGCGGGCTCTTCCTTGGAGGCTGCGCTTGTTTTCAATGTGTTCGACCTCAATGCGCGCAACGGACCACGCACCTACTATCATATCGGCGAGACATCGTCATTGTGAAATGGCGGGGCTTCCATGTTCTCACCTATCGGTAGGAAACGACCTGGTGCGGCTTTGCGCGCGAGGTGTTTCGGTCCGCGGCCGAGCAGGGATTGCCGGCAGCGCAAGTTGTCCCGATCGGGACTGCGGATGACACGACTCCGGCAGCCCGTCCCGCCAACTCACGCTTGAATTGCGATAAAGTTGCGGCAGTCGTTTGGGCCGGAATTGTCGGATCGGCGGATAGGGTTGGAGACTGCGTGAGGCGGCTCGCTGTTGATTCGAAAAGGCCGCTTCTGACTGGCTTCGGCGCTCAGCGACACAAGCTCCAGGTGGCGCCGCGCAGTCGACACATGCTTGCCGGAGCAGCTTCTGTGTCGAATACGTCGTACTGGTCGCTCCACTTTAGCGCCGCGAGAGTCAATCGTTACGCTTGTTAGGGTCGCGTCGAGAACTTTGCCCCTTCCAAGAAGATCAGCCGCTCCCGCGTGCGTGCACCGCACGGGCTGGTCTATCAAAATCTCGATTTTGGAATCTCGGCGAGCCCCAGCGGGCAGCTCCGCACGTTTTTCGATGGCCAAGAAACTCGAACAGCATCAAACTCGAGCTGCTTAACGACGACAAGCAGACCTTCAGCGATCCCAAAACGCTAATGTTTGGTCAGGGGGCGCTTGTCAATATTGG
>Ga0137377_10001311_pt1 | contig 17229 bp, 16 predicted proteins | sample SagtaG_22_FD_104815 | JGI IMG/M metagenome (GOLD analysis project Ga0137377, IMG submission 104815) | Vadose zone soil microbial communities from Sagehorn Ranch, Mendocino, California, USA - Sage2_L_40_16 metaG | ecosystem: Environmental > Terrestrial > Soil > Vadose zone | place: USA... | reverse complement strand
CGCCAGAAGCTCTGCCAGGCGCTATTGAGCGCGAATTTGAGGTTTCGATAAATCATCGTGGTATCGGCCTGAACGATCGTCCCTGGCTACCTGCCCGGCGTCGATGGCGACGACGCGCCGGCGCAGCAGGTCAACGATCTCTCGGTTGTGGGTCGCCATCACGACGGTCGCTCCACGCGCGTTGATGCGCAGAAAGAGCTGCATGATCTCCCATGCGGTGGCCGGGTCGAGGTTGCCGGTCGGCTCGTCCGCGATGATGAACCGCGGCGCGTGCACCAGAGCGCGAGCGATCGCCACCCGCTGCTGCTCGCCACCCGAAAGGTTGGCGGGATAGGTCTGGTTCTTGCCGGACAGGCCCACCGTGTCGAGGGCCTCCGCCACCCGCCCCTGGATCTTGGTCTCGTCCTCCCCATGCACGCGAAGAGCGAAAGCCACGTTCTCGTAGACGGTCAGGTTCGGCAGCAGCTTGAAGTCCTGGAACACCAGGCCCACCTTGCGGCGGTAGTGCGGGAGCTGGCGCCGCTTCATGCGCCCGAGCTCGACGCCTTCGACGAAGATCTTGCCTTTGGAGGGTTTCTCCTCTCGGATCAGGAGCCTGACGAGGGTGGACTTACCCGCCCCCGAAGGCCCGACCAGGAATACGAAATCGCCTTCGGGCACGACGAGGTTGACGTCGCGGAGAGCTTCAGTACCTGTGGGATAGGTCTTCCAGACGTGCTGGAAGCTGATCACCGGCCGTGTATCGAAATCTGGTGTTAGAACCATAAGGTGCGTTTTTTGCTGCGACGTTCCACGCCCGAGGGCGCGTGTGGCTAGGTCGCGGGCAGTATACCCGATGCCCCCTTTCAGTCCAACCCCTTCCCAGAGAGACAAACATGTATTTAACGGGGGCGTTGAGACTTGCTTGCGCTGGGCTGCTGAGCGGCTCCGTTCTGGCTCAAACGCCAGCGCAGCCAGGCCTCGATGAAGGGGTCGACGTCGCCGTCCAGAACGGACTGCGCGTTCCCCACCTCGAGCCCGGTGCGAACGTCTTTGACCAGCGTGTACGGCTGCAGCACGTAGTTCCGGATCTGCGACCCGAACTCGGCCGGCATGACCTGTCCCCGGATCTGATCGAGCTGCGCCGCACTCTCTTGCTGCTGCCGCTGAAACAGTCGAGCCTTGAGCACTTTCATCGCCATCTCGCGGTTCTTCATCTGCGATCGCTCGTTCTGGCAGGTGACCACGATGCCAGTAGGCAGGTGCGTGATGCGCACTGCCGAGTCCGTCTTGTTGACGTGCTGTCCGCCCGCGCCTGTGGAGCGGTACGTGTCGATCCGCAGGTCCTGCGGATTGATCACGACCGCGCTCTCGTCTGAGCTTTCCAGCTCGGGCATGACCTCGACCAGCGCGAACGACGTGTGCCGCCGGTGGTTCTGATCGAAAGGCGAGATCCGCACCAGCCGGTGCACTCCATGCTCGGACCGCAGCAACCCATACGCTCGCGGACCGCGAACGATGAAGGTCGCGCTCTTCAGCCCCGCCTCCTCCCCCGGCGACGTCTCCAGGATCTCAGTCTCGAAGCCTTTGCGCTCAGCCCATTTGAGATACATGCGCATCAGCATCTCGACCCAGTCCTGCGCCTCGACCCCGCCCTGCCCGACCGACAGCGTCACCACCGCGTTGTGGTTGGCGTACGGGTCGGTGAACAGAAGGTCAAGCTCCCGCGAGCGCAGCTCGTGGGCGATTGACGCCTTCTCTTCGGACAGCTGCTGCTCCAGCTCAGGATCGCCATCCGCGAGCTGGTCGAGCTCGATCAGGTCGCGGGCCCGCTTTTCGAGGCGGTCCCAGCCGGCGACCAGCTGCCTTAGTTCCGCAGCCTCGCGGGCCATTTGCCCGGCGCGGGCGGGGTCGTCCCAGACGCCTGGCTGAACCATCTGCGCCTCGAGCGCCTCGGCGCGCTTGGACTTAGCTGGAAGGTCAAAGGTGCTCCTTCAGCTGCAGAATCCGCTCGAGTAGCTCTTTAGGGTTCAGGTCAGCGTCCATTCTTTCTCCAGAAAATCCGTGTCTCGGTTAGCGCCCGTGGCAGCGCTTGAATTTCTTGCCAGACCCGCACCAGCACGGATCGTTGCGGCCGATCTTAGCTTGCGCGGCTGCTCCAGCCGCTGGCGACGCTCCCGCAGCGACGGGCATCGCGGGTCGCTTCGTCGGGGCGCCGTTTCGGCCTGCCCCGTCGGCACCATCCGGTTGGCCGGGTCCGCTCTCCATCACCTGTCGTACCAGCGGCGGTGGCGGAGGAGTAGGCGCGTTGCGCTGGACCTGGACCCTGAAGATGCGCGCGACGATCGATGCCTGGATGCGCTCGCGCAGCTCGTTGAACATCTCGAACGCTTCGTTCTTGTACTCCACCAGCGGGTCGCGTTGGCCGTACGCGCGAAGCCCGATTCCTTCGCGGAAATGCTCCATCTGAGTCAGGTACTCCATCCACTGCCAGTCAATCGTGCGCAGCATCACGTCACGCTCAACCAGCGGCATCAGGTCGGTGCCGACCTCCTCGACCTTCTTGTCATAGGTGTCGACCGCCGCCGCATAGAGATGGTCGACCAATCCCTCAGGTCCGTTGTTCAGCGCCTCATCGGGAATCTGTGAGTCGGGCGCGATCGGCAGGTATGCGTTCAGGTACTTGACCAAGCCGTCCAGGTCCCAGTTCTCGGCGTGGCGGCTCTCACAGTGCTGCTCGACGCCCTTGGCGATGATGTCCTTCGCGTAGCCGAGGATGTTCGTGCGCGCGTCAGCGCCTTCGAGCACTTTGCGCCGCTCTTCGTAGACGATCTGCCGCTGCTTGTTCATCACGTCGTCGTACTCGACCACGTGCTTGCGGGCATCGAAATGCATGCCCTCGACCTTCTTCTGGGCGCCTGCGATCGAGCGCGCCACCCACGGATGCTCGATCGGCTCGACCTCGAGCGTGTCCATCAACCTTCCGATGCGGTCGGCGGCCGGACCGAAGATCTTCATCAGGTCATCTTCAAGCGAGATGAAGAACTTGCTCGATCCGGGGTCGCCCTGGCGGCCGGCGCGCCCACGCAGCTGGTTGTCGATGCGCCGGCTCTCATGGCGCTCGGTTCCGATGATGTGCAACCCACCGACGTGTGTCACTCCCTCACCCAGGACGATGTCGGTGCCGCGTCCTGCCATGTTGGTTGCGATGGTGACAGCGCTGGGCTGACCCGCCTCAGCGATGATGCCGGCCTCACGCTCGTGCTGCTTGGCGTTGAGCACGTTGTGCTTGACTCCCCTCTTTTCGAGCATGCGCGCCAGCCGCTCTGACTTCTCGACCGAAACGGTGCCCACGAGGACAGGACGCCTCACCTTGTTCATCTCGACGATCTCGTCGATCACCGCCTCGAACTTCGACTGCTCGGTCTTGTAAATCACATCGGGGCTGTCGATACGCACCATGTTCCGGTGGGTCGGGATGACGACCACGTCCAGGCCGTAGATCTTGTGGAACTCTTCCGCCTCAGTCAGAGCGGTACCAGTCATGCCGGCGAGCTTCTTGTACTGGCGGAAGTAGTTCTGCACAGTGATCGTCGCGATCGTCTTTTGCTCCTGCTGGACTTTCACGCCCTCTTTTGCCTCAACCGCCTGGTGCAGTCCGTCGGACCAGCGGCGGCCCGGCATGGTGCGACCGGTGAACTCGTCGACGATGATCACCTCGCCGTCCTTGACCAGATAGTCCCGGTCGCGAAGGAACAAGCCTTTGGCCTTGAGCGCCTGGTTGATCTGGTGCGCCTCGATCACGTTTTCGAGGTCGTAGATGTTGCGGATGCCGGTCCAGCGCTCCATCTTCGCGATGCCCGCCTCGGTCAGCGAGGCGGACTTGTGTTTGAGGTCGACCTCGTAATCCTCACCTTCGGCGAGGCGACCCGCCCAGCGCGCGTACTCGTAGTACTTCTCGGTGGATTCGTCCGACTGCCCCGAGATGATGTGCGGCGTGCGCGCCTCGTCGATGAGGATGGAGTCCACCTCGTCGACGATGGCGAACTGGAGAGGGCGCTGGCTGGTCTGCGACAGGTCGTGCGCCATGTTGTCGCGCAGGTAGTCGAACGCGAGCTCTGAGTTGGTGGCGTAGGTGATGTCGGCCTTATAGGCCTCGGACTTCGTCGCGGGGCGCAGATGCTGAAGTCTGGAGTCGGGATGGGTCTCGTCGACGAACTCCGGGTCGTAGACGAATGTCCCGGCGGTGCCGACGTTGATGCCCACGCTCAGCCCAAGCAGGTGGTAGATCGGGGCCATCCATCCGGCGTCACGCCGGGCGAGGTAGTCGTTGACCGTGACCAGATGCGCGCCTTTGCCGGCCAGCGCGTTGAGATAAAGGGCAAGGCTGGCGACCAGGGTCTTGCCCTCACCGGTCTTCATCTCGGCGATCTTTCCCTGGTGCAGCACGATGCCGCCGACCAGCTGCACGTCGAAGTGGCGAAGCCCGATGGTGCGCCGGCTGGCCTCACGAGCCAGTGCGAACGCCTCGATCAGAAAGTCGTCCAGGTCGGCGTCCTCAGCCCGCGCCCGCTCGCGTAGCTCGTCCGATCGCGCGCGCAAGGAAGCGTCGTCGAGCGCCTTGAGCTCAGGTTCGAGCGCGGTGATCGCGTTCGCCACCGATAGGTGGCGCTTGACCTCGCGCTCGTTCGGGTCCAGGAGCCTGGTCAGGGGTGATAACACGGCTAGATCTAGGGTACCCGGAGCAGCGGAATCCGAATCTAGGTGATGATCGGCTCGATGACCGCCACGGTGCCGTCGGCCCGCCGGACCACGATCTCGATCGCCCCCGAGTCCTCGTCGAGGAAAACAAAGAATGCCTGCCCGTCCGCCTCGAGCTCGGAGACGGCCTCCGAGATGCTCATCGGCCGGAGCTTCATGCGGATTCTCTCCGGTTCCGGGGACCTGGCCTCGCCCGCGCCATCCTCCGCCGGGATGCGAAGGGCTGAGATCGACTTCTTGCGGTGCGTGACCTTGTCCTTGTACTTGACCACCTGGCGGTCGATCTTGTCGAGGGCCAGGTCGAGCGCGGACATGGCGTCGGCTCCCCTTTCGTGTGCGGACAGCACCGGCATGCGCCGGCCGTCGAGGTGGACGTTGATCCGGCAGACGATGGTGACCAGGCCGCTTCGCTTGCGCTCTTCCGAGAAGTCCACGTCGGCGTCCGCGACTTTTTCGAAGTGGCGTTCCAGGCGCGCAAGCTTGCGCTCAGCTGTTTCGCGCACCTCCTGCCCCACCCCGTCGGTGCGGTCGTGCAGGACGACCTTCACAACCCGAGTATATGACCCTAGCGCGCGGAGGGCTTGTATCCAGGAGGCGGTGGGAAAAGCGCGGTGATCTCCTTCGGAAGTGGAATGCCCTGGGAGAAGATGCGGTCCAGGATTTTCGGCCGGAGGCCGGTTGGCTTGAACTCCGCGATCACCTTGCCTTCCGAGGTCGCGCCCTTCTGCTCGAGCATGAAGATGTCCTGCATCGTGATGATTTCCTGCTCCATGCCCACGATCTCGGCGATCGCGGTCACCTTGCGGGAACCATCACGCAGTCGGTTCAGCTGGCAGATGAGGTTGATACCACTCGCCACCTGTTGGCGGATGGCGCGGACCGGGAGGTCGACGCCGGCCATCAGGACCAGGGTCTCGAGGCGGGCGAGCGCGTCGCGTGTGGTGTTGGCGTGAAGGGTCGTCATCGAGCCGTCGTGTCCGGTGTTCATGGCCTGCAGCATGTCCAGAGCCTCTCCGCCGCGGCACTCACCGACGACGATGCGCTCGGGGCGCATGCGCAGGGCGTTGATGACAAGCCGCTGGATGGTGATCTCGCCTTCGCCGTTGATGTCTTTCGGTCGAGTCTCCAGTCGACAAACGTGCTCCTGGTGGAGCTGCAGCTCGGCCGCGTCCTCGATGGTGACGATGCGGTCCTCGACGGGGATGAATCCCGACAGCACGTTGAGGAATGTCGTCTTACCGGTGCCGGTACCACCCGACACGATGATGTTGGCCTTCGCCAAAACGGCGGCCTTGAGGAAACCGAAGCCCGCCTCATTGCAGCTGCCGAAACGGATGAGGTCTTCGACCTGGAACGGATCGCGTGAGAACTTTCGGATCGTAAGCAGCGGTCCGTTCAAAGCGAGCGGACGGATGACCGCGTTGACGCGGGAGCCGTCGGCAAGACGTGCGTCACAAAGTGGCTGGCGCTCGTCGATGCGGCGGCCGACAGTGCGGACGATGAACTGGATCACGTTGAGGAGCTGGTCCTCGTCGACGAACTTGATGTTCGTCAGGACGACCTTGCCCGCCATTTCGACGTAGACATGGTCGTTGCCGTTGACCATGATCTCGGTAACGCGATCGTCGCGAATGAGGGGCTCGATGGGCCCTAGCTGCTGGTAGTACTCATCGATATTGATTCCGGGGATCCGGACTGCCATTGGCTAGCCTCCGCAGGCGATTTAATACGACCGCAAACTATACGGTAACCCTCGCCACTGAGACCCCCATTACGGGCCCCGATCCACCCGCTCTCAATGCGGTCGCGCAGGCGTCGAGGGTGGCGCCTGTCGTGCAAACGTCGTCGATCAACAGTATTGAACGCGACTCGAGACCAAAACCTTGCCATTCAAACGCATCGCGCACGTTTTCGAGGCGCCATCGGCGATCGTGTCCAACTTGCGGCGGAGTTGGTCTCGTCCTCACCAGCTTGCCCGGCGGCTGAGCCAGTGAAAGCCGTTTGCGCAGCTCACGGGCCAGGAGCTCCGACTGGTTGAACCCACGCTGTTTCAAGCGGGCTCTGTGCAGCGGCACGGCGACCGCCCAGGTCGCAGACAGCCCTTCCACGACCAGGCGCTCAGCCAGGAGAAGAGCCAGCGGCTCCGCTAGCCGCTTCCACCCCTGATATTTGAAACGGTGCACCGCATGCTCGACGGGTCCTTCATAGGCGACCGCCGAGCGAAGCCGTGTCAGCGCTTTGAGCCGGCTGCGACAGCCGCAGTCGTTGCGCGCGGACTCCACCTCTGCGCCGCACCGCCGGCACAGCGGCTCGTTCAGGCGCCGGATGCGGCCCCGGCAAATGCTGCACAGCCACGAGCCGACCGTTTGGCAGCCGCCGCAGCGCGGAGGCATCAGGAGGTCGAGGAGCCGAATGCGCATCCTCTGAGGTTATTGGGGCCGTCAAGTGCCTCTTAACAGCAACTAGGAGATGACGACCTGGTCGCCTCGCTGCAGGTCGATGTCAGCAGTAGAGCCGGCAGGCAGCTCGAGAACGCTGCGCGCACCCCACACCAACCACACCACGCCGTACCACTGCGGCAGCTTGCGATAGACCTTTCGCACACGCTCTTTGCTGTCGAGGAAGACGGCGTCGATAGGAAACCTCATGAACATCATGTGGATGCCGTTGCACGGATTGAGCCACAGGCCGCGGCCTGGTTCGAGCGTGCGGCGAAACATCAGGCCCGCGGTGAGTGCGACCACTGAGGTCGCCACCTCGAGGTCTTCAGCCAGCACCTTGCCCGTACGTTCGTGGACCGCACGCCGTCCCGTCATTGCGATGGACTAGCCTAACCAGCGCGCATGGATTTCGACAGCGATGGGGTCCGCCTCCACTACGAGGTGCATGGTCCCGAGCGCGGCTCGCCGCTGGTCGTCGTGCACGGATTCGCGTCCGATTACCGCTTGAACTGGGTCGGCACGCGGTGGCAGGAGGCCCTCACAAGCGCCGGCTTTCGCGTGTTCGGGCTCGATTGTCGCGGCCATGGTCACAGCGACAAGCCCCACGACAGCGCCGCCTACTCGATCGACGTCATGGCAACCGACGTCGACCGTTTCCTCGAGCACCTGGAAGTGCCGACGGCCGGATACCTGGGCTACTCGATGGGCGCTCGAATCGGACTCGAGGTGGTGCTCGACTTTCCAGCGCGCGTGAGACGTGCGGTGCTCGGGGGGTTAGGCATGTCCGGCGCGCTCGAAAGCGCGGACGCGATCGCCGAGTCGTTTCTGAGTGGCGAGCCGGCCGACGATCCTGTCGCCCAGTCCTTCTATCGCTTCGCCTCGGCGCAGCCAACCAACGACCTCAAGGCGCTCGCGGCTTGCATCAAAGGACTGCAGCCCGTGCCAGACGCAAGTCGTCTCTCCAAAATTCAGACGCCAATTCTGATCGCCGTCGGCGAACGCGACGACCTGGCGCGTGATGCGCCCGAGCTGGTGGAGCTGATCCCGTCCTCGCGCCTGTTCACCATCCCGGGCCGAGACCATATGGGCGCCGTCCCCGCCCGCGAGTTCAAAAAAGCAACGATCGACTTCCTATCAGCTGAATAGGCACACCTCTTCGAGGGCCCTCCCTCCTCCAGACCGGCCCTCCCCCGCCGGCACACCGCGGCTCACTTTAGGCTGCGAAAAAATCGAGCACAACCCTGCCTGTTAAGGCCGCGATTCACCGCCAGTGCCGGCGAACGCGTCCTTCCGCCCCGCTCGAGAGCCGCCAGTGCCGGCACCCGCGCCAAAAAAACGCACCGATGACCGCCCCGGCCGCCCCGGAACCCCTCACCCCGACCTGTGGTGGTACCGAATCCGATGCTTGGTTCGCGTCACCAACGACGTCGCCGGCACAACCGAGATCGTCCCGTCCGGTTCCAACACCGCCAGCTGCACATCTTTCATGTCGATCACCCCATGCTCCCGCATGGCCATCTCGACCTCGTCCTCGTCCACCCCTTCCCTCTTCATCGCATCCCGCAAATACTTCCCGTCCTTGACGATCACCGCCGGAGCCGCACTGAAAATCCGGTGGAACCGCGGCACGTTGTCGAGCTTGCCGACCAGAAAGTTCAACCCGACCAACGCCACGATGAGGATCAGCCCACCCACCACCGAGGTGTCCGGCCCCGTGATTGCCGGCTGCAAGGCATTCGCGACCAAGAGAATGAACACGAGGTCGTACAGCGTGAACTGCCCCACCTCGCGCTTACCCGACAACCGCAGCGCAAGCAACAACGCGATATAGATCGCCACCGCCCGGAGCACCAGCTCCCACCACGGAATCGAGGGGAGCAGTGCCAACATTGCCGACAGCGCCGGCAGTGCGACGCGCGTGCCGGTTTAGCTCCTCGGCGCCATCAGGATCAACGCAGCGGGACCAAGCAGCACGATCCACAGCGTCGGGAAGATGCATCCCACCATCGGAAGCATCATCTTCAACGTCGCCTGCGCCGCCTTCTCCTGGGCTCGCTGGCGGCGCTTGCGCCGCATCTCGTCCGCCTGGATGCGCAGGATCTTGCCGATACCAGTGCCGAACTGCTCGGACTGGATGATGGCCTGGATGAAGTTGTGCAGGTCCTCCACACCGCTGCTCCGGCCCATCTCGTCCATCGCCTCCAGGCGCGGACGGCCAAGGCTCACCTCACGCAGCACCTTGGCGAACTCGTCGGAAAGGGCGTTCCGGTACTTGTCGGTCACGCGCGCGAGCGCGGCGTCGAAACCAAGTCCCGCGTCGACCGCGATCACCAAAAGGTCCATCGCGTCCGGGAGGCCTTTCTGGATCTCCGACCGCCGCGCATCCACCTTCTGCTTGAGCCACAGCACAGGCAGGTAATAGCCGAGGATGGCGCCGGCGGCCAGCGAGACGATCAGATAAACCGGGTTGGCCAGCAGTAGACCTAGCAGCAAACCGATCGCGGCCATCACGGCCGCGGCGACGATGCGTACGGCGGCGAAGTCTTCGGGCGTGAGGTTGCCAGGACGCCCGGCCAGATCGAGCCGGTTCATCAAGTTCTGGCGCGCCTTCTGCGGCGTGGACCGCGACAGCAGCGATCCCAATCGCTCGATGGCGGGACGCAGGAACCGCTCGCTGAACGGACGCTGCAGCTCCATCTCTTCCAGGGTCACCGGCTTCTCTCCGCCGTAGACAGAGAGGCGCTGCTGGACCATGGCGGCGGTGTTGGTCGACGGCGTGCGAGCGAGGCCGATGAAGATCATCAGCACGCCCAGGCCGGCAAACAGAGCTAGTACCAGTGGTGTCATCAGTTCATACCTCGATCGCGACCACGCGACGAATGATCAGGTTTCCGATGAAGATCATGAACGCTCCGAAAACGAGCAGGCCCCAACCGATGATGGTCGAGAACATCGGCCGGAAGTAGGTCGGCGTCACAAAGAACATGAACGTGGCAAGCACGATGGGCAGGAAGGTGATCAGGGTGCCCGACGCGCGCGCCTGCGCGGTCAGGGTCGCGATCTCACCTTTGATCCGCACGCGCTCGCGAATCGTGTAGGCGATGTTGTCCAGGATCTCGGCCAGGTTTCCACCGACCGTGCGGTGGATCGCGTAAGCGGTCGCCACGAGGTCGAAGTCCGCGCTGGCGATGCGTTTGGTGATGTTCTGCAGGGCTTCGTCCGGAGAGCCGCCGAGGTTCATCTCTCGCACGGCCCGACCGAACTCATCGGCGATCGGCGCCACCGCGTTCTTCGCGACCGTGTCGATCGCCTGGGCGAACGAATAGCCGGCCTTGATTGCGTTCGACAGCAGGGTGAGCGTGTCGCCCAGCTGGTTGTTGAACGCCTTGAGCCGCTTGTTGATCCGGTACTTGACGTAAAAGCCGGGCAGCAGGTAGCCCAGGAAGGCCGCCAATAAGCCGAAGAGCGATTGAAAGCGGACATAAACGATCAGGCCCACGAGCACCGCAGACCCAATCTGGATCATGAAGTACTCAGACGTGCGGAGCTTGAGATCGGCGCGCAGCAGCTGCTCCGCGACCGACGGCTTGCCCTTCTTCACGTCGCCGCGACCCACGCGGTCCGCGGCCGGCTGGAAGAGCCGGTTCAGCGATTCGCGAAAACCACTGGCGGGTGGAAGTGCTGTAGCGCCCGCGGTCGTGACGCCATACGCTGCCAGCCGCGCCTGGAAATCCTCGGAGCCGCCCGCGGCCCGCCGCATCTGCGCGATGCCGACGAACAGAAGAAATATGCCGGCGCCGGCGATGAGCCCGAAGACCAAGGGGATGGACATCAAGACCTCCTAAACGGTCAATACAGTTTGTTCGGCGGTGGTTGCGACGTCGGTTTGAAAAGGGCCTCGGGCACATCTTCGCCCTCCGCCCTGAGGTGTTCCATTCGCATCGGCAGAAGACCGGTCGCGGTGTGATACCCGACGGCTTTGCCTTCGGCGTTGACGCCGATCTGCTTGAACTGGTACAGCTCCTGGAACTGGACCTCGCCATCCTTGATGCCGACGATCTCGGCCACGCTCACGATGCGGCGCACCCCGCCGCGCAGGCGGGACTGCTGGACGATCAGGTGGATGGCGGACCCGATCGTCTCGCGGATGGCGCGGGAAGGCAGGTCCTGGCCGGCCTGGAGCACCAGCGTCTCGAGCCGGACCAGCGCCTCGTGCGGGTTGTTGGCGTGGAGCGTCGACATCGAGCCATCGTGGCCCGTGTTCATCGCCTGCAGCATGTCCAGGGCCTCGCCGCCACGGCACTCACCGACGATGATGCGGTCTGGCCTCATACGCAGACAGCTCTTCACGAGCTCGCGGATCGGCACGGCGCCCTTGCCCTCGACGTTCGGCGGGCGCGACTCGAGCTGGATCCAGTGCGGCTGCTGAAGCTGCAGCTCCGCGGCATCCTCGCACGTGATCAAGCGTTCGGTCTCCGGGATGAACGACGAGAGGATGTTGAGCAGCGTGGTCTTACCGGAGCCGGTGCCCCCGGACACCAGGATGTTCAGTCGGGCGCGCACGCACGAGCGCAGGAACGTCATGAGCTCCGGGCTGGATGACCTGAACCTGTTGACGACGTCGGCCGGGCCCCACTTCTCCTTGGCGAACTTTCGGATGGTGAGACATGGGCCTTTGAGCGCGATGGGCGGAATGACCACGTTGACACGCGAGCCGTCTTTCAGTCGCGCGTCACAGATGGGCGTCGACTCGTCGACGCGCCGTCCGACCAGGCTCACGATGCGGTCGATGACCTGACGCATCTGCCGCTCGCTCTCGAACGTGACCGCGGAGAGTGTCGGTTCGCCCGCCTTCTCCACGTAGATCTGCTTCGGATGGTTGGCCATGATTTCGGTGATCGACGGGTCGGCGAGCAGCGCTTCCAGCGGACCAAGGCCCAGCACGTCATCGAGGACCGAGTCGACAAGGCGCTCCTTGTCGTTCTTGGTCATGGTCATCGCCGTCGTCCGGAAGTACTCCTCGGCGAGCTCGAGGATCTTTTCCCGGACGCCGGCCTTGTTGCTCGAGTCGATCTGGTCCGCGTACTTTTCGATCAGGCGGGCGTGGATCTGCACCTTGGCCGCGGTGAAGGCCGGGGTGAGCTCGCCGCCGGCTGCAGCGGCTGCGCGCGACGAGAGGCTGGGCGCCGCCGGCGGAGCGGTGGCTGCAGGTGGCGCGGTCTGGGCGACCGGGATCGCGGTCGCGGCCCCGTACGACGAGGAGCCGGGGACCGTTCCCACCGCGGGACCGTTGGTCGTCCCAACCGTCCCGGGTGGAGCTGTCTGGTTCTGCTTGACGCGGTCGAGTAGACCCATCTCAGCTAGCGCTGGACGTCACAGGGCCGTGAAATGGTACCTGGCTTCGACCGCCTTCTGGCTGACGCCCTGCGCCGACAGAACTGTCGGGCAGGTGGGGTCTGGAGCGCTTGGTGGCTGGGTCAGGTAGTCGTGGAACGACTCGAGCGTGTAGCGGATCGTGGTGTTGTTGAGGAACCACGTGAAGAACTCCGCGTCACATTGGGTGAGCTCGATGGTCAGGCTGGAGACGACGCCTCCGGTCGGACCAGTTGTGCCACCGACAGTGGCGGCGCCGCCGGCCGGCTGAACGTTGGCCACGGCCGGGCCGAGTCCGATCACCCGGACGTTGGTGAATATGGTCTTGGTGATCACCTTGGGTGGCCCCGTTGGCGCTGCGGCGCCGACGGCGAACACGGAGACGCTGGCCGACGAGACGACAGTGATGTAGTCACCCAGCGTGATGTGGCCGGCGACTCCTTGCTGCTCACCCGTTGGGATTGTCATGGCGACGTAGCCGCTGGCAAGCGGCAGGTAGGCCGGAGCTGCTCCGGAAACCAACCCGACGTCCTTGGCGAGCATGTCCGACGTGATCACCGATCCCTTGGTGATCTGGACCTGTGCGATGAGGTTGACGACATCGCTCGGGTTCGCGTACACGTTGTTGACGCTGGTGAAGCTGCCCGAAACCTTCGATGTCTCGAGGTCAGACGCAGTGATCGCGTGACGCATGGCAATGGGCTGCTTCGCAACGACAACCGTGGTTGTCGGGGCGCCGCCGATGCCTCCGCCCCCACCGATCGTTCCACCGAGGAAGAAGACCCCGGCGCCGGCGAGGATCGCTAGCAGCAATCCGACGATGATGAAAAGACGTCCACCGCCTGGTCGCGGTCGTGCTGGAGCTGGTGCGACGGCCAAAACTAAGTCACCTCCGGGTCATTAGGTACGTAAGAGTGTTCGCATTGTAGCGATGGGGACCGCGATCGTCCCCTATGTTTCGGGTTGATTCTGGTAAACAAGAGAGCCCCTTCCGGGGCTCTCTTTTTTGAAGGTACTACTACGTTTGGTTCTCGTTAGCCGAGAGCGGCTACGACGTTCGAGAACACGTTCTTGATCTGGTTGCCCATCGTAAGAAGGATGACGATGACCACGATTGACACGAGGACGAGGATCAGGGCGTACTCAACCATTCCCTGGCCTTCCTGACGAGTCGTAAGGCTCCGAAGCTTCATGTAAAGGTTCAACATCTGCATTCACCTCCTTTTTCCGAATCTTCCGCGTTCTGTTTTGTTTGACGGGGTCCCCTACCGTTTCTTGCGGGGTTTTCACCGTCAGCGGCGGTGATCCTACTCGGGCGGTCCCGCACAGGTCAATCAGCTAACGCAGGTGGCCGCCGGGGTGGTCGCTGCGGCCGCCGGCTCCGCCAAACCGCGCCTGGCCGCGGCGGCCAAGCAGATAATCTCGCCGGGAATGCAGGCCTCGAGCGTCGCAGACGGTGTGCGGAAACGCTCGGGGGCGTACTGGCGGGACCTTGTCTTCAGCCGTGTCCTGCCCGCGCTGTTCTTCAGCCTGTTCCTGGCCCGTCAGCTGCTTTTCGTATGGGACAGCCTCCATAACATCCATCAGCCGTCCGACTACCTGTTCGTCATCCAGCAGCTCCTCGCGCTCGCCTACTTCACGATGCTGGTCGTCCTCTACAGCACCCGGCTGCCCAAAGTCGGCACCGACCACCGGGCGGCCGTGGTCTTCATCGCCTTCACCGGCACGTTTTCGGCGATCGCGGCCCCCTTCATGCCAGGCGGCTCTCATCGCGAGGGCCTTGTCCTGATCGCAGACATCCTGGCCACGGCCGGCCTGGCCTACTCGGTCTGGGGCCTGGCCTACCTCCGCCGCTCGTTCTCCATCGTCCCCGAGGCTCGCCGCCTGGTCACCGGTGGCCCCTACTCGTTGAGCCGGCACCCCGTCTACCTGGGTGAGATCCTGGCCGCCGTCGGCATCAACCTCGCCACCGCCGGCTGGCCGGGCGCGCTGCTCATCCTCTACTTCATCGTCTGCGAGCTGTTTCGAATCCGGTGGGAAGAGCGTGTGCTCGCCCACGCCTTTCCTGACGACTACCCGCCATACGCCCTCCGCGTGCCGCGCTATATCCCCAACCCACTCAAGGCCCGCACCTGACGCTGACCGAGCGGCTCAGCGCCCGGACGCTGCTGCTGGGCGGCGTCATGATCGTCACCCTGTCGCTTTTCATGGCCGGCGAGCAGGACCCCGACTTCTGGTGGCACCTGCGAATCGGGCGCTGGATGGTCGACAACGGAAGGCTCCCGTCGACCGACATCTTCACCTTCACCGTGCCCAGCCACGCCTGGACCGACCACGAGTATCTGACCGAGATCCTGATGTGGCTCGTCTATCGGGCGGCCGGCTCTGCCGGCCTGAGCATTGCGTTCGGCCTTCTGACGTGGGCCGGCTTCTGGATCATCTACCGGCAGGTGCGCCGCCAGCCATGGGTGATCGTTGGCGTCGGGCTTGCGATCGGTGCCATCGCCGGCTCCCCCATCTGGGGCCCGCGCGCCCAGATGATCACCTTCTTCTTGAGCTGCCTCGAGCTCTACTGGCTGCAGGGATACCTCAGCGGCCGCAGCCGCGCGATCCAGTGGTTCCCGCTCGTCATGGTGCTGTGGGCCAACCTGCATGGCGGATGGGTGATCGGTTTCGCCTGGCTCGGGATCGCGCTGGTTTCAGAGCTCATCGGTTGGGCCTGGGACCGCGAGAACCCCGCCCACAAAGCACATGTCCGCTTGCTTGCCATCATCACTGTCTTCTCTGTCCTCGCGGTGGCCGCCACCCCGCACGGCCTCAGCCTCTACCCGTACCCGTTCCAGACCCAGGGCAGCATCGCGCAGCAGAAGCTGATCGTCGAATGGTTCTCGCCCGATTTCCACCAGGTCTACCTCCGACCTTTCGAGGCGATGGTCTTTCTCCTGATCATCGGGTTCGCGCTGCGCCGCCCATCGATCTACGAGCTGCTGCTCACCCTCCTCGGCCTTGGGCTGGCGCTTCAGTCGGTCCGCAACGTCGCACTGTTCGTGGCCGTCGCCACGCCTGTGCTCATCAACTCGTACTCGGCCTACTGGAAAGAGCTGTCGATGGCTCGAGGCTGGAAGCTCGGACTTCCGCCGCGCAGGGTCTTTGCGGTCGTGACGGCGGTCGTCCTGGCGGTGATCGCCGGCGCCACCGCGCTGCGCATCGCGGACAGCACCGGCGAAGCGAAGCAGCGCAGCCTCGACAGCGCGAGCTACCCGATCGCCGCCGCCAACTGGCTCGCCGCCCATCCGGAGGTGGGGACCAGGATGTACAACCAGTACGGCTGGGGCGGCTACCTCGCCTATCGCTTCTACCCCGACCCGAATCGCAGGGTCTTCATCTTCGGCGAGGCCGCCTTGATGGGTGACCCCCTGCTGAACCAGTACGAGGATGTGCAGACCCTTCGTTCCGACTGGAAGCAGGTGCTCGATCAGTACCAGGTCGACTACATCATCTACAACAAAGGTGAGGCGCTGGCCAACGTGCTGGCCACCCAGCCCGACTGGACGCTGGCCTACCAGGACTCAGTCGCGGTGATCTACGTCCGAAGCGCGCATCAGTAGAGCCGCCAGATCTTGAAGTCAGGCGTGTCGTATGACGGCGCGCCGAGCGCAGCCGGCGGCGGAGTTTTCAAGTCGATGGTCCACACGACATATCGAATGTGGTTCTGCTGCACGAATTGCTGTAGGTCGCTCTTCCCAGTCAGCACGGCAAGCGCGGTCTGCGTCTTGTTGAGATAGTCAAACGTCTCGTCGTAATGCCCGACATACACCGTGTCCCCGCTGTACGCGGGGATGTAGAGGCCAACGCCCGGCATCGCCAGCACGTGTCCGTCCGGCTGGCCGCCCAGCCAGTTGAGCCCGTCGTACTGAGCCCGGGTCGTCGTGTACTGGGAGTTGCCCGCGACCGCAAGCGGCGCCAGCACCAAGAAAGCGCTGCCGATCGCGGCCACGCAGACATACGAAAAGGGGATCAGGGCCTTCGCGCGTGCGCTCCGCAAGCGGGGAAGGACTGTCTCGTACATGCCGCGGGCGCCGAGGATCACCAGGGGCAGGTACAGGCCGTCCAGGAAGCGCCGCCTCAAGTCTCCCGCCGGGTTCGGTAGGTAAAGGATGATGGCGAGCAAGGCGAGCCAGGCCAGCAGGAAGAGGTCCTCGCGAGTTCGGCGGCGCAGGGCGCCGGGCAGGCCGGTCAGCGCGAGCAGCAGCTGCGGCGCGATCGCAAAAAGCAGGCTGATGGTCTCGGGGGGAAGAGCATTTTTGGAATGGAAGGTCCAGCGCTGCACCTCGGGGTTGCCGACGAACGCGAGATACGAATAAAGGATGTATGGCGCCGGGATGGCGAAAGCGAGCGCGCCCGCGATCCAACCGCGTGCGGGGGCCGGGCGCAACAGCAGCGCGACCGCGGTCGCCCCTCCCATCAGGATCGGCATCTGGGGATGGATCGAGGCCTGGCCGAGCCAGGCCAGCCCCGCGAGCACGCCGAGCACGAGACTCCCACGCTGGATCGACTTGAGCGTGAGAGCGATGCCGGCCGCGGCGAACACCCCCGACCAGGCGAAGTGCGGCAGCGCGAGCAAGGAGTAGAAGGCCGTCAGCTCCGGCATGCGCCAGTCGAGCGTGTCGGTCTG
>Ga0137377_10001310_pt1 | contig 17230 bp, 13 predicted proteins | sample SagtaG_22_FD_104815 | JGI IMG/M metagenome (GOLD analysis project Ga0137377, IMG submission 104815) | Vadose zone soil microbial communities from Sagehorn Ranch, Mendocino, California, USA - Sage2_L_40_16 metaG | ecosystem: Environmental > Terrestrial > Soil > Vadose zone | place: USA... | reverse complement strand
GCGGGCGGGGCGGTCAGAACACGGCTGGCTCGGTGTAGCTTCCCCACTCGGCACGGAGCGCCGAGCAGATCTCGCCAAGCGTCGCCTCCGCGCGAGCGGCGTCGAGCATCGACGGGATCATGTTCTGGCCGGTTCGCGCCGCGCCCACCATCTGGGCCAGCGCGGCGTCGACCGCTGCCTGCGCCCGGCCTGCCCGGCGCTGCGCCAGATCACGGACCTGCACGCGCTCGACCTCATGGCTGACCCGCAAGATCTCCAGCGGCTGCTCGACGCTGTCGGTGTGACAGTTCACGCCGACGATCTTCTTTTCGCCCTTCTCCAGCTTCTGCTGGTAGGCGAAGGCCGCCTCGGCGATCTCGGCTGTGAACCAGCCGTCGTCGATGCCCCGCAGGATGCCGCCGGTCATCGTGCCGTCCGGGCTCATCGCCTTGATCCGCGCGAAGATCTCCTCCGCCTCGCTTTCCAGCCGGTCGGTGAGCGCCTCGACGAACCACGAACCGCCCAGAGGGTCGGCGACGCTGGTCACGCCGGTCTCCTCCATGATCACCTGCTGGGTGCGCACGGCTACCTCCGCCGCCTTCTCGCTCGGCAGCGCGAGAACCTCGTCGAGGGCGTTGGTGTGCAGGGAGTTCGTGCCGCCGAGCACGGCCGCCAGCGCCTCGATCGCGGTACGCACGACGTTGTTTTCCGGTTGCTGCGCCGTCAGCGAAACCCCAGCCGTCTGGGTGTGGAAGCGAAGCCACTGCGCCCGGTCGCCGCGCGCTCCGTACACCTCGCGCATCCAGCGCGCCCAGATCCGGCGGGCCGCGCGGAACTTGGCGATCTCCTCGAAGAAGTCGATGTGCGCGTCGAAGAAGAACGACAGCCCGGGCGCGAACGCGTCCACGTCCAGGCCGCGTGACAGCCCAAGCTCGACGTAACCGAAACCGTCCGCGAGGGTGAAGGCAAGCTCCTGCGCCGCGGTCGCGCCCGCCTCCCTGATGTGATACCCCGACACCGACAGCGGCTTGTAGGCGGGTATCTCCCGGGCGCAGAACTCCATCAGGTCACCGATCAGGCGAAGATGCGGCTCCGGCTCGAACAGCCATTCCTTCTGTGCGATGTACTCCTTGAAAATGTCGGTCTGGAGCGTCCCGTCGAGCCCATGGATGCTGGTGCCCTGGCGCTCCGCGGCCACCAGATACATGCAGAACACCGGCACGGCGGGGCCGCTGATGGTCATGGAGGTGCTGATCTCGCCAAGCGGGATCCCGGCGAAGAGCATGTCCATGTCGGCCGCTGAGTCGACCGCGACCCCGCAATGGCCGACCTCGCCGAGCGACCTGGGATCGTCGGAGTCGCGGCCCATCAGCGTGGGCATGTCGAACGCTACGGACAGGCCGCTGCCGCCCGCGCGCAGCAGCATCTTGTACCGCTCGTTGGTCTGCTTCGGGTTGCCAAAGCCGGAGAACTGCCTGATGGTCCAGGTCCTGCCGCGGTAACCGGTCGGATATAGCCCGCGGGTGAACGGATACTCACCAGGCCAGCCGATCCGCTCGAAGCCCGGATAGCTCGTGCCGGGCGCGGGGCCGTACACCGGTTCCAGGGGCAGCCCGGACAGCGTGGCGAAATCGGCGTCCCGCTTGCGCGCCGCGTCGTAGCGCTGCTGCCAGCGGCGCCGGCCGGCTTCGACGGCATCATTTTCCGTGTCCATCACGGCTCCTGTTCAGCCAGGGTGGCCCGCAGACTGCGCGGCCAAGGTAGTAGGACGTCCTACTATCTTGCCTGGGGCCAGTCTACGGTGGCTTGCGGCTCACTGCTCCGTGCCCGCGTGGCCAGCGGCCGCTAGCCACACCAGCCGGGCAAGCCACACCGGCCGGGCAGATCAGGCAGGCTCGGCAAACTGCCACAACCACGTGGCAGCCAGCCCCGTCTACGGGAGTGTGCCCGGACGTTACGGGGGTGGTCCGTGCGCACGAGCCCGGCACGGCTCGCCGGCGCCGTTCGCCCCGACCCCTGCGGCTAGGGATGTGGTAGGCCTGTGCGATATCAGGTGAAGCAATTCTCCCCGCCATCCGGCCGCGGCCCCGCGGTCGCGCTGCCGCGCAATGTGGTGCCATTGGTTGTGGCGATACCCGAGCCAAGGGCTGCCGCAGATACCGGGAGCACCGGCGAGGCGAACGCGCACACTGACGGCGTTGCGGGTGAAGGAGGTGCACAGGTGCGGCTCCGGCGTGCCGACAACGTGGCCGCCGAAGCGCTGTTCAACAGCCAGTATCCCCGCCTGGCCGGCTGGGTGCGACGCCTGGTGGACGACGACGGGACCGCACACGAGATCGCGTCCGAGGCTTTTACGCGGCTGCTCGCCCGCTGGTCGCGGCTGGAGAATCCGCACAGCTACCTGTACATGATTGCCACCAATCTGGTTCGTGATCATTGGCGAAAGATGGAGAAAGAACGGCGGGCGATGCGCGCCGTGACCCCTTCCCGATCTGACCAGCAGACCTGTCTCCCGGACCAGGACGTGCACGTTCGCGCGCTCATCCAGGCACTTCCGCTGCGCCAGCGCAACGCGTTCCTCCTGCACTATTACGCGGGATTTGGTGTCCGCGAGGTCGCGGAAATGCTGGGGCGCGCGGAAGGAACGGTCAAGGCTGACCTGTTCCATGCGCGTGCCCGCCTGCGGTCTGCCCTGGGGACGAAGAATGACTGAACCGCGTGATGAACTCGGCGCCTGGCTCGGTGAGCCGGTCGAACCGCTGGCACCGCCACCGGGCACACACGAGCGGATAAGAAAGAACGCGCGCAAGCGCAAGCGAAATCAGGCGATCACGGCGACGGCCCTGACAGCGGCCGTGGTGGCCGGGCTGGTCGCGGCGCCACGGCTGGCGGGCGTGTTCTCCCCGGCCGGCCGCGGCCAGCGGGTCGAGGCCGCGGCGCAGCCGGCAAGGTCGCCCCAGGCTGCCTCGGGGTTTCGCAACAAGCTCACCCCCCAGCCGACCGTGATGGGCCGCGGCCAGCCTCTCCCGAACGGCTTCGAGCCGATCTCGGCCACGTTCGTGGGACTCGACACCGGATGGGCGCTCGGCACGCTGAGCACGCCATGCGTCACTCCGGGCTGCCTGGCCCTGGCGCGGACGGACGACACCGGCGCCTCCTGGTACGCCGTCCGGGCGCCGGCAACCGTCATCGCGACGGCAACCACGGGGGTGAGCCAGGTCCGCTTCCTCAACCGGGACGATGGGTGGATCTTCGGGCCAGAGCTGTGGTGGACGACGGACGGCGGCCAGGACTGGCAGCGGGCCGACACCGGCGGCATGCGTGTCGTCAGCCTCGAGGCCGTGCGCGATCGCGCGTTCGCCGTCTTCGCACGCTGCCCGGCGAGCCAGCCATTGATCCCTAACGGCGGTGCGAGCGGATGCCGCTCCTACCAGCTTTATTCGGCCGTCGCCGGAACCCCGGCGTGGCAGCGCGTGCCCGGCGCGACCTCGGGGCCAGGGACCGCCAGTGTCGTTCTCGGGCGCGACACCGGGTACCTGCTCGGTGTCAGCGGGTCCGGGGCGACCTTGTCGAGCGGGCCGACCGCCAGCGGCGATTGGGCCGCGGTGACCACGCCCTGTCAGGCCGGCCCGGACACCCGCCAGGCCAGCAGTGGCGCAGCTAGTGGCGCAGCCGCGCTGGGTACGCTGCTCGCCACGGTGGCGCCTGACGGCCTCTTCGCCGCCTGCGCCGCCGCGGGGCCCGCCAGTCAGATCGTCACCTCGTCAGACGGTGGCAGGAGCTGGCACCGAAGTGGCACCGCGGCCCTTGCAGGCGCCGCCTTCTCCATGGCGGCGACGCCCGGCGGCACCATGCTCGTCATCGCGGCGAGCACCGGCCTTTACGTCTCCGCCGACGGCGGCGCAAGCTGGAGACTGGCGCTGACCGGGCCACCCGGCGGGTTCAGTTACGTGGGCATGACCGATGTCCTGCAGGGATTCGCGATTCCGGCGGACCACAGCAACGCGGGGATACTGTTCACCACCGACGGGGGCGGCTCCTGGCGCTGGTCCACCGTGCCAAGATCCGGCTGACCCGCGCCGGCCCACTGGGCCACTTCGCCGTCACGCACGATCGTCATCGCCCAGTTACCGGGAAGGCATGATCGCTCACGACATCCCTGGCCGGCAACATAGCCAGCGTCCTCAGCCGGCCTCCAGCCAGCCTGCTCAGCCAGCCTGCTCAGCCGGTCTCCAGCCAGCGTCCTCAGCCAGCCTCCAGCCAGCCTGCTCAGCCAGCCTCCAGCCAGCCTGCTCAGCCGGCCTCCTCGTCGGCGGCGGCACGCGCCTTGGGAGTGCCCGCGCCGCCCTCATCGGATGGCTCTGCCGGGGTGAAATCGCCCGCCGCCACGCGCAAGCCCCGCAGCAGCGCGAAGATCTCGCGCAACTGCTCCCGGTCGTAACCTGCCATGCCGAAGCCCGCCGCCATCAGGTCGGCGGTCGCCCGCTGCACGGCCTCGCGGCCCGGGCTGGTGATCTCAGCCAGCCGCCCCCTGCCATCGAGCGGATTGCGCCGTCGGGCGACGAGCCCCTGCTTTTCCAGCCGGTCGATGATATTGGTGACGCTTGTCGGATGCACCATCAGGCGTTCGCCGATCAAACCGAGTGGCAGCGCACCGCCGCGGCTGAAACTGAGCAGCACGAGAGCCTCGTAACGAGCGAACGTGAGGCCGTGCGGCCTGAGGATCGCGTCGAGCTGCCCCAGCAGGATCTGCTGTGCCCGCATGATCGAGGTGACCGCGGCCATCGCCCCGGCCCGGCCAAATCTCCGCTCCCAGATCTGCTCTGCCCGGGCAATCGGGTCGAAAGGCAACCGCAGCGGCTTGGCCACGCGCCCACCGTAGCGTGCCGCCGCACTACCCCCCACGCATGACGCGGCCCCACCCGGTGTCCCCGCCAGCGCAAAGCGCTCGCGGCCCCAGCCTCTCCCCGGAACCAGCCCCCCACGGGGACCGGCCCCAACGACCCAACCCCACGGATCCAGCCCCCACAGCCCCGCCCCACACGGGACCAACTCCACGGCCCCGCCCACAAGCCCAGCCCTGGCGCAGCCCACCGCCCCCACGACCACCCCCCACTCAACACGCCCAGCGCCGCCACAACCCAGCCCCTGCCACAGCTCAGCCTCCTTCCAGCCCACCTCCACCCGGGCCAGCTCCACTGCGCAGGACGAATAGGGAATGTCGCACATATGAATACATGCGTATATCTGGATTCTGTGGCCAGCCACATGGCCTTTACCTTGGCCTGGCTCATAGGTGCGGAGTGCAAAGTTAGCGGAATGCGGTGACAAGGAAAGCCAATCCGCGTTATTTTATCGCCGGGCAGAGGTACGCCTTGGTAAAGGCGCTGCCAGGCGCGTGGAATGGTTCGTGCGCGGAGCGCCGGCGGGCAGCTTGCCGTCGCCGGGCGCGCCGGTGGTGGCAAGCATTTGGGCCGCGATGGGACGGAGGTGCGTGGCAGGGGTGTCGTCAGTGCCCGCCGCCTGCGCGAATCCGTCTGCGGCTGTGGAAGCCTGCTGGCCGGCTGGTGCAGCGGCAATTGCCGCAAGCGGGCTGGGGTTGCGCCGCCGGGGCACGTGGCCGCTCTGGTCGGCGACCTTCGCGGCCGACGCCGCGGCCACGCCAGTGGGTATAGCGTGCGACCGCAGCGCGGCAGGAACCGCGTTGCTGACGCTTATCGCGGGCCTCGCCGCGCCGACGCGCGGAGAACTCACGATATTCGGCCAAGACATGGGCACTTGCCGCGGTCGTGCCGAGATCCGCCGCCGCGCCGTGCTTATTCCACCGCCCGGCCGACCTGGCGGTTTCACCGTGCGCGGGCTTGTCCTGCATTCCGCATGGCTGTGGCGGCTGCCCGCGGCTACGCACCGCTCCGCATGCGCACGAGCACTCGGCAGGCTCAACCTGGCAGGCTGGGCGGGCTGCCCGATGAGGGCGGTGCCAGAGGAGGTGGCACGGCGGGCGTGGCTCGCTGCCTGCACGGTGCACGAACCGGACCTGCTGCTCGTGGACGGCATGCTCGACAACATCATCGCCGATGACGCGGCAGCGCTCGCCGGCTGGCTGCGGGCACTGGGTGCCGGTACCGCGCTGCTTGTCGCCGGATGCGACGCCGCGCGGCTTGCCCTGTGCTGCACGCCACTGGTCACGCTCACCGACGGAATCGCTCACGTTGGCTGAAGCAGACGGCGGACCGCGTCGCGCGGGCCTCGCGCTGCTTTCTGCCGCGGTTCGCCACGAAGCGCCGGCCATGCTCGTGCCCGTCGTGGTCCTCGGCCTCGCGGGCGTCTGGCGGGCACTGGATCCGGGCATGGCGGGCTGGGAACTTGGTGGCGACGCGCTGCTCGATTCGGTTCGCGGGAGCGGCCCCGTGGCGGCCGGTGTTGCCGCCTGGCTCGTGGTCAGGAGTGAGCGCTCGGGCCTTTGCCGGCTCGAACGGCTCGGTCATCGGTCCGCCGCAACTGGGCCGCTGACCCGCATCGCGGTCGCCGCGGCCGCGGCGACCGCCGGATACGCGCTCACGGCAGGGGCAGTGGCTGCCTGGATTGGCGGACACGGCGCCGCCCCCCCAAGCATGCAGGCGCAGGAGGCGGCGGTGGGCGCTGCCGCGCTGCTGCTGCACGTAACCGCTGGTTTTCTCGTCGCGCTGGTCTGCTGCCGTCGGCGTCGCACCGCTCTTCGCTATCCTGGGCGGCACATCGACGCCTGGGTGCCCGCCGCCGTGCTCGCCGCCGGCTGGGCAGCGGCTGCGTGGTCAGGAACCGGCTGGCCCGCAGGCGCCCACTGGCCGGCGTTGCTGGCTTCGCCGGACGTGCACCACTCGGCCTTCGCTCAGTGGCGGCCTGGATTGTTCGGCGCCGCACTCACCTGGTTCTGCGGCCTGGTGGCCGCGTTCGTGCTCACATCGTGCTGGGTGCTGACCCGCCGCCGCCGTTATGCCATCGCGGTCGCGGCAGCGAGTGTCGTGGCCGGCGTGGGGGTCGGCCAATTGCGCTGCGACGCGGCACATCCGGTGACGGCTGTGCCGGCCATTGCGGTCTGCAGGACCTGGCCGCTCAAAGTCTGCGTGAACCCGGCATTCGCTGCTGCCCTGCCTCAGCTTGAGACCGCCTTCACGGCTGTGGCCGTCGAGGTTTCGGGCACCGGCGCGGCCGTCCGCTCGGTCACACAGCTACCACCAGGAACACACGTCGTCCCGGTTCCGGGCGGGTACGGCTTCCACCTCGACAACCTGGCACCGGGTTACGCACTCCGCGCCGAGTCCGATGTGGCTCGCCAAGCCGCCGCCGCCCTCAGCCGGCTGTCCGGCGGTGGTGCCCATCCGGCGGCCGTCATCGATCACCGTCCTGGTCTTGCACGGTCACGAGCGGTGCCGCCGGCCTGCCGGAGTCAAGTGCCATACGCTTTGGAGGATGGACTGGAGCTTGCTCACATGTGCGCGCAAGGGGCACGTCACCTTCGCCCCGGACGAGCCCAGGCTCCGTGACCGGCTCAGGTCGCCGACCGCGGCCGGCCATTCCTGGCGCTGCCTGCGATGCGGAACGTTCGTGCCCGGCGAGCCTGCACTCGCGGGTCCCGCGAGCGAGGCACCGCACGTGCGCCGCGACAAAGAACTACGCGGCGTGCTGATCCTGCGGTTCTTCGCGGTGGAACGCATGGTACGTGGCGTGATCGTGGCCGCGGCCGCCTACGCCGTCTGGCGGTTCCGTAACTCCGGCGCGCCCATCGAGCAGGCGTTCGAACGCGAGCTGCCACGGCTGCGCACCTTCTTCCGGCAGTTCGGTTACGACCTGGACCATTCCAAGCTGGTCGAGATGATCAGGCATGCCTTCACGCTGAGCCCGCGCACGCTCGGATGGTTCGCCGTCGGCCTAGCCACCTACGCGGTGATCGAGGTCATCGAGGCGGTCGGCCTGTGGCTGGCGAGGCGCTGGGGCGAGTACTTCGCCATGGTGGCGACGTCGGCAGGGCTGCCGTTCGAAATTTGGGAGCTTGCACACAAGATCACCTTTCTGCGCGCGGGCGCATTCCTGGTCAACTTGGCCCTGGTCGCCTACCTGGTCTACGCGAAGCGGCTGTTCGGGGCCAGGGGTGGCGGCAGGGCCTACGAGGCGAGGCTGCGCAGCGAATCGGTCATCGATGCCGAGCTGCAAGCGCTCGCCGAGCTCGAGAACCCGGACCTGTCATCGGGAACCGCGGGTCCCGGCGCGAGTGGAGTGCCGGCGATGCGGGGCGAGACCAGTACGCTGGCCGGGACCCGCGCGCCACATGGTGCCCACACACATGGCGCCCATACAACAGGTGGCGCGCACGCGACAGATGAGGCTGGTGGTCCAGCCGGGCACTCCGTGGTCGGCTCAGCGGCATCAGACGGGTCACAGGAAGTGCCGATCGAGCCCGAGGGCCCCGCGCGCGCCCATTGAGTCCGGCACGGGCACCGAGCGGGACCCCGCCAGAAGAACTGGCGGCACAGATACCAGCGTTTCTGGCGGCACAGATGCCTGCGTTTCTGGCGGCACAGATGCCTGCGTTTCTGGCGGCATCTGGAAAAAGCGCCCGGCATGGCACGGGCCAAGCTGATGGGCAGCGGTACCGCACCACCCGGCCAGCCCCGGTTCCTTGATCCAGGAGAGGTGTCAGCGATAAGGGCGCGTCGCGAAATAACTCGCTGCTTTCAGTTCCGGACCTCGTTGCTGTGGTACAGGCGCGACCGGCGCCCGCACGTCCCGCAACTCTGCCCGCTGCGCACCACATTGGCCCCACCAGCCCCCTGCCCCCGGGCACAGTCCCGTCCCCGAGGACCGTGAATGTGCCATCGCGGGTCATATATGACCCGCGATGGCACATTCAGGGTCTCCGCCGGGCAGTCACTGCAAGATCAAACCCGAGTGTTGATGATCTGCGGGCCCTAATCCCTGAAGCTCTCCTGAATCAAGGATTTCTCAACATTTGATAAGATCAATCTTGTATATCGTCTGCGGGCATACGGCCTAACCGGGCGGCGGGGGGGGCTGCGGTCATCGAGGCGATGAGCTCGTCCGCGGCCGAATACGGATCGAGTTTGCCCGCCGCGACCTTCTCCGCGAGCTGGCCGATCCTGGCCTCACCGGGCAGCCCGCCCATCCGCGCCCGCAACCCGGCGAGGGCGATGGCCGCCACCTCACTTAGCGCCCTTGCCTGGCGGCGGCGCGCGAGCTCACCCGAGCTTTCCAGCCAGGCGGCATGCGCGTCCAGCCGTGCCACGAGGTCGTCGATTCCCTCGCCGCGCACGGCGACGGTGGAGACAATCGGCGGTTTCCACCCGGTCTCGCCCCAGTCCGCCAGCGCGATCATGTTGCGCAGGTCGCGAACCGCCTGCTGCGCTCCGTCGCGATCCGCTTTGTTCAGCACGAACACGTCCCCGATCTCGAGGATGCCGGCCTTGGCCGCCTGGATCGCATCGCCCATGCCGGGAGCGACGAGCACCAGGGTCGTGTCGGCGAGCGAGGCGATCTCGACCTCCGCCTGGCCGACGCCCACGGTCTCGATCATGATCAGGTCGAAGCCCGCCGCGTCGAGCACCCGCAGCGCCTGCGGAGTCGCGGAGGCCAGCCCGCCGAGATGGCCGCGGGTGGCCATGGACCTGATGAAGACGTCACGGTCGGTGGCATGGTCTTGCATCCGTACCCGGTCACCGAGCAACGCGCCGCCGGTGAACGGTGAACTCGGGTCGATCGCGAGCACGCCCACCCGCTTGCCCAGGCGCCGGTAGGCGCGAACCAGGGCGCTGGTGGTCGTGGACTTGCCGACTCCTGGCGCGCCGGTGAGACCGAGCACGCGCGCCCGGCCGGCCGCCGCCGCGATCGCCCGCATGATCGCGCGCAACTCCGCAGAACCGTCCGCTCCGCCTGCCCCGTCCGCTCCGTCCTCCACGATTGACACCAGGCGGGCGACGGCACGCGGGTCGCCGCCACGGGCACGGTCCACCAGATCGCCGACGCGCATGGCCGTGGCGGCGCGCCTGCGCGTAAGCCGTTCGGGATCTTGGGGTTGCGCCGTTGTCCCTGGCGCGCGCTCAGCGGTCACTTCGCCCCCGGTGCCCCCGCTGCCCGCGGCACCCGCAGCAGCAGCGCGTCGCCCTGGCCACCGCCGCCGCACAGCGCCGCCGCGCCCAGCCCGCCGCCACGCCGCCGCAGCTCAAGAATCAGGTGCAGCGCGATGCGTGCGCCTGACGCGCCGATGGGATGGCCGATCGCGATCGCCCCTCCGTTGACGTTGACCCGCTCGGGCCCGATGCCAAGGTCCTTCATGGACTGGATGGCAACCGCGGCGAACGCCTCGTTGATCTCGATCAGGTCGAGATCGGCGACGGCCCCGCCCGCCTTGCCGAGTGCGTGCATGATCGCCCCAGCGGGCTGTGAGTGCAGCGAGTTGTCCGGCCCCGCCACGTTGCCGTGGGACCCGATCTCGGCGAGCACTTCGACGCCGAGCGCCGCCGCCCTGGCCTGCGACATCACCACGACCGCGCATGCGCCGTCCGAGATCTGCGACGCCGACCCGGCTGTGATCGTCCCGTCCGGCGCGAACGCCGGGCGGAGCCGGCCCAGTGTCGCGGCAGTGGTGTCCGGCCGCACGCCCTCGTCCTGGCTCACCGCCGCTGGCTCGCCGCGCCGCGGTGACGTTCTGCCCGCGGGCACCTCGACCGGGACGATCTCGCCGTCGAGCAGGCCCGCCGCCATCGCGGCGGCGGCACGCTGATGCGAACGGGCGGCGAACTCGTCCTGCTCCTGGCGGCCGATGCCCAGCTTGGCGTTGTAGCGCTCGGTCGACTCGCCCATCGACACCTGGTCGAACGGGTCGGTAAGCCCGTCGTTGGCCATGGCATCGAGCAGCGCCACAGAACCATAGGTGTAGCCGCTCCTCGATCCAGGCAGCAGGTGCGGCGCGTTCGTCATCGACTCCATGCCGCCCGCGACCACGATCTCGAACTCACCCGCCCGGATCAGTTGCGCCGCGAGCGCGATGGCGTCCAGGCCGGAAAGGCACACCTTGTTGATGGTGATCGAGGGGACGCTCATCGGGATGCCCGCCTTCACCGCGGCCTGCCTGGACGGAATCTGCCCCGCACCCGCCTGGAGCACCTGTCCCATGATCACGTAATCGACCTGGTCGCCGGAGATTCCCGCGCGCTGCAGCGCGGCCCTGATGGCGATACCGCCCAGATCCATGGCGGTGAAATCCTTGAGCGAGCCGAGGAGCCTGCCGACCGGTGTCCGGGCGCCGCTGACGATGACCGCTGCTGACATGCGACCCCTCCGCCTCGTGGCCGTTTGGTTGTTTGTCACGATACCCACGGCACGGCAGTCGGCCGGGGGCGCCAGCCCACCGCCGCCGACCACCGCCCATCGCGGCCTGCCGCCACCGGCCGCCACCGGGCCGCGCCGCAGCCGCAGCCGCAGGCAGAAGGGGAGGTCAGTCATGCTGACACGGATCGATCACGTGGGCATCGCGTGTTACGACCTGGCGGAGCGGATCGAGTTCTACCGGTCCACGTTCGGGCTCCGCGTGGTGAGCCAGGAAATCAACGAGGAGCAGGGCGTCCACGAGGCGATGCTGCATGTCGCGGACGCACCCGCCGGGTCCTCCTACGTGCAGTTGCTGCAGCCGCTGGGTCCCGGTACCCCGGTCGGGAAGTTCCTCGCCCGCCGCGGCGAGGGCGTGCACCACATTGGCTACGGCGTGACCGATGTCACGGCAGCGCTCGCGGCCGTCGGCGGCCGGGGTGTGCGGCTGCTCGACAAACGGCCACGGCACGGCTCAATGGGCGCCTCGATCGCCTTTCTGCACCCCAAAGACGTCGGTGGCGTGCTGACGGAACTCGTGCAGGCACCCTGAGGAACCCCCGACCGGGCCGGACACGCCGCGGGCACATCGTCGTCAAGCACGGCAGATGGCGATAATGTGCCAATAACGGACGAGCGAGTTCGAAGGCACCTGCAAAGGCGCCTCCTCCGGCGCGGGGGCGGAGTACGCTTTCAGACGCCGGGCGTAGGGTTGCGTTACACGCCGTTCCCGGCGAGGTGTCGCGCCACCGGCTCTCCGGCGGCCGGTTCTCGCCGGAGCATGGTGGCGCATGCTCGGCCAGATCAGCGTGTCATCCCGTCTCACCAGGATCGAGCCACATGCAGTCCGAAATCGACGCCCAGCTCAGCAACTTCTTCGAAGAAACACCCCCACGTGAGTTCGACACAGTGCTCCGCGGCTATGACCGGGCACAGGTCGATGGGCACATCAAGCAGCTCGATGCTGAGGTTCGCCAGCACCGTGAGCAGGTGCAGGCGATGCAGCGCGAGCTCTCCGAGGCGCACCGCCAGATTCAGGAGCAGGAGCGGCCCACCTACTCCGGCCTCGGCGCCCGCATCGAACAACTGCTGCGGCTCGCCGAGGAACAGGCAACAGAACTGGTCCAGGCGGCACGTTCTGAGGCCAACGAGATCAAGGCCGCGGCCAAGGTCGACGCGGCCGAGTTCCGCGCGGCAGCCGAGAACGAGTCCAACGAGCTGCGTGCCAACGCCAAGCGGGAGACCGACGACCTGCGCGGCGCGGCCGAGCGCGAGGCCGACGCCATCCGCAACACCGTGCGGCGCGAGGCCGAGGAGCTGACCTCGACCACCGAGCGCGAGGCCGCCAAGCTGCGGGCGACGGCCGACCACGAGATCGCGGAGAAGCGTGCCGCCGCTGAGCGCGACATCGCCAAGCTGCGCACCAGCACCGAGCGCGAAGTGGCGCAGTTGCGCGCATCGACCAAGCGCGAACGGGACGAGATCCTCACCACCGCCAAGCGCCAGGCCGACGAGATGCGGGCACAGGCGCAGCGGATCCTCGAGGAGAGCGAGGCGCAGCGCGCCCAGGCCGAGGCCGAGTTCGAGATCCAGCTCGCCTCGCGCCGCGAGGAGGCCGAGCGGCAGGAGGCCGAACGGCTGGCCGCGGCGCAGGCCGCCACGCAGAAGCTGGTCACCGAGGCCGAGCAGCGGGCCGCGACGGCCGAGCAGCGGGCCGCCAAGGCGAGCGCACAGGCAGAGCAGACCCGGCGCGAGGCCGACCAGCATGCCAAGCAGCTCGTCACGAACGCCAAGAAGAACGCCGACCAGGTCCTGGGCCAGGCCAAGTCGCAGGCCGAGCAGCACCTCGCGGACGTCAAGTCGGAGGCCGAGCGGCACCGCGCCGCGGCACAGCGCCACGTCGACGACCTGACAAGGCAGAAGGACAGCATCCAGGGTCACCTGGCCCAGTTGCGGCAGTTGCTCGGTGCGCAGATGCCGGGCCTCGAAGGCGCGCTGCAGCCCAGCCAGGTCAAGCCGGCGATCGGCGGCGGCCAGCAGGGTCCGCAGGCCGGCGCGCACGCGGCCGCGCCCGTCCAGGCACCGCAGCAGCAGCACCCCAAGCAAGGTGGCCAGCCGCCCGCGTCCGGGCAAAAGCAGCCGGTTTCGGCGCAGGCGGCGAAGCCAGGCCCCAACAAGGGCAGCCAGGCGAAGGACGAGGAGTGGTGGACCCAGTAATCGGCTGAACACCGGCACCGTGGCCGGTGGGTCGGGGTCCTGACCCTGACCCACCGGCCACAATGTCGTGGTGCGGCGCAAGCCCGGCTTCCCCCCGCGCACGGCCGGGCCGCGGGTGCCGTACGTCAGATCACGGTCTGTCCCCCGTCAGATCACGGTCTGTCCCCCGTCGACCACGATCGCCTGTCCCGTGACGTAGGAGGCCGCGCCGCTGGCAAGGAAGACGGCGGGCCCGGCCATCTCCTCTGCCCGGCCCCATCGCCGCATCGGCACCGCCGCCACCGTCGTCATGCCGCCGTCCGCGTTGTCCCAGAGGTCGCGGTTGAGCTCGGTGGCCGTCCAGCCGGGGCACAGCGCGTTCACCCGGACCCCCGCCTGCGCCCATTCCACGGCCAGCGACTTTGTGAGTGAGATCAGCCCGGCCTTGGCGGCGCCGTAGGGCGACAGCATCGGCGCGGAAGCCACGCCGGCCACCGAGGCGACGTTCACGATCGACCCGCTGCCGCGTTCCAGCATGTGCCTGCCGACAGCATGACAGGCGTACACAGCGGAGGTGAGGTTCAGTTTCATGATCTTGTCCCAGCCCGGCAGGCGCAGATCTGCGAAGGGCACGATGAAATTGGATCCGCCCGCGTTGTTCACCAGGATGTCGACCTGGCCGAAGTGCCCGATCGCCGCCGCGGCCGCCTCGGCCACCTCCTCCTGCCGCGTCACGTCGGCCTGGATGCTGATCGCCTTGCGGCCATGCTCGGTAGCCAGCCGGACCGTCTCGGCCAGGCCGTCGGCGCCGCGCGCCACCAGCGCGAGATCGGCACCGGCGCCGGCCATGGCGACCGCGATCGCGCGGCCGATGCCCCGCGACGCGCCGGTGATCAGCGCCGTCTTCCCTGACAGGTCGAACAGGTTCATGAAGGGTCCTACTTCCACTCGGTCGGGAGGGGCCACGCGGCCGGGTTCACCCGCTTAACGATCTCATTGAGCGCAATCCGGACATAGGGTTCTCCCACCCAAAGGTGCTTGGCCCCCGCCGCCGCGACGACCTCGGCCTGCGGCACCCGGGCGAACCGCCGCCGCGCCTCGTCGGGGCGCAGGTAGTCATCGAACTGCGGGACCAGCGCGATCAGTGGCTTGCCGGATGCCGCCCAGGCGTCCAGGTCGGAGTCGCCCGCGCGGCGCAGCGGCGGTGACAGCAGCAGCGCGCCCGTCACCTCGGGCACGTTCCCCCACTTCAGCGCCAGTTCGGTGCCGAAAGACCAGCCGAGCAGCCACCGCGCGGGCAGGCCGGCGGACGCCGCATAGGCGACGGCGGCAGCGATGTCGTAGCGCTCGGCATCGCCGCCGCCGAACTCCCCCTCGCTCGTGCCGTGACCGGACGCGGTGCCGCGCGTGTTGAACCGCAGCACCGCCAGGTCGGCGAGCGCCGGCAGCCGGTTGGCCGCCTTGCGCAGCACGTGGCTGTCCATCATCCCGCCCTGCGTGGGCAGCGGATGCAGGCAGATGAGGGTCGCGACCGGGTCGCGCGCAGCCGGCCGGGCAAGCTCACCGACCAGATCAAGCCCGTCCGCCGTCCGCAGGGTTGCCGCCGACCTGCGGGCCGGCAGCACCGTCGACGCGCGGATCTCCCCAGCGTGGGCGTGCCCGGTCATCCGCGCCTCCCTGCCGCCGCAGCCATCGTCACCGCCGTCATACCCGGCGGCGCGGCCGTCCCGCTCCCCGCGCCGGCCGCCGGTCCAGCCGCCGCCCCCAGCAGGGCCGGTGCCAGTGCCTGCGCTCGCCGACGCCGGCATCCATCCCGAACGGCCGCGCGTCGGTGCGCCAGGCCACGATGTGCGGTGTCCCCGCAGGTATCTCCTGGTCGCACCCTGGGCAGCGGTAGGACTTGGCAGCCGCGGTCCCGGACACCGGCCGGACCACCCAGTCGCCGTCCGGCCAGGACTCGATGTTCTCGACCGCGCCGGGCAGCGGCTTCGGCGGATCGCGGCGGATCCGGCGCGGGCTCACGCTACCGCCCGCCGCATGCCGGGCCTGCGCCTTGGCCGCTGTTCGCCACACCTATATTGTGCGGTCAGGCCAGGATCACCTGCGCCATGACCGGATGAGTCACGCCACCGGGCGGCGTCAGGGCACCGGGGCGGCGACGTCGGTCTTGGCGACGTTCCAGCCGGACACGCTGACCACGGGGGTGGCGCCCTGCAGATCCGCCGAGCTGTAGGTGACCGTCAGGGTCTGCGACTCACCGGGCCACAGCGTGACGTCGTTGCCAGCCCAGATCGACGACTGCAGTTCGTTGTCCCCGGACAGCTCGGTCCCAGCCGCGGTTCCCCTGCGCACGTCGGCGCGCAGGAAGAAGCCGACCGTCGGCGTGGCCGAACTGTTCGTGATCGTCACCGCGGTGGCCAGGTCGGCACCGTTCGGGCCGGCTTGATGGGTGGTCGTGGCGGTCGCCGTGACCGTGGCAGGCGGCAGCGTCTTCAGCCCCTGCAGGTTGGCATACTGCGACAGCGTGCCCTGCGGCTGCCCGAGGGTCTTCGACCAGTTCGTCACGTCCTGCTGAGTGGACAGCCAGTAGACGTTGCGGTCGGCGATCGTGCCGCCGCTGTTGCGGAGCAGCAGTTCGACGAAGTAGACCTGTGCCGGGGCCGGCGGGACCGTGACGGCGGGCACCCTGGGCGCGAGGACCGGGCCCGCGACCTGCTGGCTCGCCAGCGTGATGTTGCTCGCCTGCTGGTCATCGAGCAGGGTACCGGCGAGGTTGTAGACCTTCGACTCCACCGACAGGCCCGTCTGGCTCGCGCCGCCGAGGTTGTCGAGGGTGACGGTGCCGCTGTCGAGGGCGTAGACGGCGTGCAGCGTCTCGTCGGCCTTCTGTACGCCGAAGTAGCTGCCGGCCTGGTCGCCGTCGTTGTTGTAGAGGGTCCACAGCAGGCTCGGCCAGCCCTTGTTCATCTGCCAGTAGATGGTGCCGGTCGACGGCACCGGCGTGTTGCTGGCGTGGTCGATGAACGCCTCGAACTGCGAGCGGGTGTTCTCGTAGTTCTGGACCTGCGCCTCCTGGACGTAGGTGGCGAGGCCCGGCCACGAACCGTAGCGGCTGGTCAGTGCCGTGTCGAAGTTGAACAGCGTGCCGAAGTTGTAGCCGCTGTGCTGCGTTCCCTCGTAGTTGGTGTGGTACTGGTTGAAGCTCGGGTTCTGCCACAGGTTCGCCTGATCCGACGCGGACATGAACCGGTTGATGGAGTCGAGGGTGGGGACGGTGTCCCCGGCGCTCTGCTCGCTGTCGTATCCCCACGAGCCGCCCGCGTTGGTCTCGTCGCCCCCGGCGAAATGCGTGGTGTCGTACCAGTAGTTGGGCGGCACCCAGTCGTACGGCCCCTCCTTCTCACCCGACGGCCCAAGCTGCGCGCTGCTCTTGTACTCGGCGGAGGCGATGAGGGGAGCCTGGAAGTCGGCCTGCGAGAAGCCCGTCAGCGACACCGACTCCTGCTGCGCGGTCGGCGCGTTGTCGCTCCACTGGAAGCTGAACACGCTCGGATGGTTGCGCAGATTCTGGCCGATCGTCAGCGCCGACAGCTGCAGGATCGCGAGCTGCGCGGAGCTCAGCGTGCCCGAAACCTCCCACGCATCGCAGCACTGGTAGCCCGCGTTGACCAAGATCCCGGCCTGGTCCATCTGC
>Ga0137377_10001304_pt1 | contig 17261 bp, 10 predicted proteins | sample SagtaG_22_FD_104815 | JGI IMG/M metagenome (GOLD analysis project Ga0137377, IMG submission 104815) | Vadose zone soil microbial communities from Sagehorn Ranch, Mendocino, California, USA - Sage2_L_40_16 metaG | ecosystem: Environmental > Terrestrial > Soil > Vadose zone | place: USA... | reverse complement strand
TGGCCCCGGCACGTTCTGGGTCGACACGAAGGGTCGGACGCTGTGGATCGGGACGGATCCGACCGGGCACACGGTCGAGGCGACCACCGTCGACCGCCTCGCCCAGCTGGATCCCGGCGCGGAGGGCAGCGTCCTGCGCGGGTTGGGTATCGCCCAGTATGGCGCGAACCAGGACTACGGGTTTCGTGGCGCGATGGTCACCGTCAACGCCGCCCGGGTGACGCTGGCGAAGAACGCGTTCCTCTGGTCGGCCTCCACCGGAGCCGCTGTGTTCAAGCCCGACGTGGCCGTGGCGGGCAACGTGTTCGCCCACAACGGCCTCGCCGGCCTGGTCGCGAACCGCGCCCACCGGCTCCGCCTGGTCGCCAACACGGTCGCGGACAACAACGTCGAGAACTTCGCGCTGTCCGGCGACGCGGTCGGTGCTGCCGGCATGAAGGTCACCCACACCCAGCGGCCGTACGTTGCGGACAACGTCTTCCAGGACAACCGGGCATCGGGGTGGTGGTGCGACCTGGGCTGCAGCGACGCGGTCGTGATCCGCAACGTAGCGGTGGGCAATGCCGTGAACGGCCTGTACTACGAGGTGTCCAGCCGCGCGCTGATCGCCTCGAACCTGATTCGGGACAATCACGGGCGGGGCCTGAAGGTGTCTGGCAGCGACCGGGTCCGGATCTGGGCCAACACGTTCATCGGCAACGGCCTGGCGCTCGGCATCTACAACGACCCCCGTGATGTCTCGACCGACGCCTACGCAGCGGAACAGCGCCAGCCCTGGCTGTCGGTGGGCCTCGAGGTCGTGGACAACCTCTTCGCGTCGGGGGACAGCTCCGACCAGCCGTACGTGCTGACCGCCGACTACAAGAAGCCGCCGCGGACGACCGCATTCCAGATGCTCGCCCGGTCGGACGGGAACGTCTACGTCCGTGGACCCGACCGCAGACCGGAAGTACTGGTCAGCTGGTGGCAGGCGCCGGGTAACGTCATCAAGTACACCCGGATCGAGGATCTGCGCTGGGCCACCAGCCGGGAACAGCGCGGATTGGACCTCACCGGCGGCGTCGACCGGTTGTTCGTCGGCGCCGAGCGGGGAGACTATCGGCTGACGCCGGAAGTGCTCGGCGATGGAACCGGCCTGCCGCTGCCGTCCGACATCGCGGCCGCCGTCGGAGTACGCCCCGGGGGGCGCCCCGTCACCGGCATGCTCGCCGGTCCACGCCGCTGACTCAGCTCCGGTTGAACCGGCGGCGCTCCAGCACCACGGCGCCGATCAGAACCAGCGCGCAGCCGATTGCGCCGGCCACGATGACGGCAGCCAGCGGAGAGCGGGGTCTCCTCGTGCCCGGCCCGCTGGCGTCGCCGGTGGGGACTCCGGTCGGGGCGTAGCGCGGGCGGTCGATGGACACCCGGTAGATCGGAGCGAGTCTTTCGCCGGAGACGAGGAACCCGGAGCCGTCCGAGGTGTACGTGATGGCTTCTCCCTGCTTCATCACCGGCAGGGTCACCTTGCGTGGCGGCTCGCGGAACGCCTCGGCAATGCCGCCGTCGGCAACATCCCACTCCCACGCCTCGTTGTAGGTGCGCAGCACGACGTGCATGCCGTCGGGACTGACGGCCCCGCCGGTGACGAGCACCGCGGCCTTGCCGGGATTGCGACCGACCAGCGCGGCGATACGGACCTGAGCGACGGCGCGCAGCCGGGTCGGCGCATCCGCTCGCAGCGGCATGCCGGCGCTGTAGACCGTCGCGGTGCCGGTCTCGGACTTGGTCACGATCAGCACCTGGCTGCGGTCCGGCGAGATCAGCAGCGTCTCCGCATCGTGCGGCCGGTCCGGATAGACCAGCGGATATCGCCTCGCGTTGCCAGTGACCCGATTCACCTCCACGAGCGAGACCGTGACGCGCTGCACCCTGTTGCCACCGACGTCCGCGATCCACAACGACCCGTCGCTGGTCGCGGCCACGTCCTCCGTGTCGATCAGCTGTCCGAGGTCCGCGGGCACCCGCAGCTGCCGGACCGGCCGGCAGGCCTGGTCCAGCTCCCAGAGCGCGCTCTCCCGGTCGTTCTGTACATACATGCGTCCGTCGACCGCGGCAATGCCGCTGACCGAGTCCAGCCTGCGGTCGGACGGTGTGCAGACCATGGTCGGCACCCCGTAGGTGGCGTATCCGAGCGGGGCTGGGTCGCCGGGGGCGGGCGTAGTGGTGGTCGACGGGGCGAGCATCACGGAGGCCGTCAGCCCGATCGCCTGCCAGCAGCTCGACAGGCTCACGGCGCCCGATCGGCGGGTGGGTGCCGGCGCCGACCGGAGGCCGAGCCGCGTTGAGACCAGCCGGCCACCAGCTGCTCGCACAGCTGCTCGTAACGCTTGGCAACCTCGTCCCCGTCGTAGCGGCTCGCTCGTCGCCGGCACCGCCGCCCGCGCTCGGCGACCTGACCCGGGTCCGCCTCGGCCGCGTCCAGCAGTGCTTGGAGGTCCGCCGCCGTGCTGAAGAACCACCCGGCCTCGTCCAGCACGTCCCGGTTGAAGACGACGTCGTACGCCAGGGTCGCGGTGCCGGCCCCGATCGCCCGAAGCAGGGAGGGGTTCGTGCCGCCGACCGAGTGACCATGCAGGTAGGTGACCGCGTTCGCATAGAGCTGGTCGAGCAGCCGCTGATCCCACACCGGCCCGACCAGGCGGATCCGCTGGTCGTCCCCGGCAGCCTCCCGCACCCGCGCCGTGTACTCGTCCGCGTACGGAGCCGCCCCGACCACGACCAGGAGCCGCTTGGCCGCGCTGCGCCGGTACCCGTCGACGATGAGATCCACCCGGTTCTCCGGCTCGAACCGGGCCACGACCAGGTGATATCCCCCTGCTCTTAGCCCGAGCTCGCCGAGCAACTCGTCGCCGCAGTCATCGAGGATCGGCGCGCCGTAGGCGATGCAGTGGCTGTCGGAGCCGAACTCGTCGCGGTAATACTGCTGTATCCCGTTGGCGTCCGCGATGAGCGCGTCGGACCACCGCACCGCTAACGCCTCCGCGAGACGGTAGTAGCGGCGGCCGGCGGGACCCCACTTGGCCCGCTGCCACTCGAGGCCGTCGACGTGGGTCGCAACCGGAACCCGGGCGGCATGCAGGGCCGGCAGCAACGGAGCGTTGGCCGCGTTGAAGAGCACGACGACGTCGGGTCGGCTTCGGCGCACGTCCACGACGGCCAAGGCGGTCGAACTCAGTGTCTCCAGCGCTTTGTGCCGGATCGCACCAACCTCGACCCGGCGCATGCCGAGATACTCGGCGGGACCGCGCTCGCGGCCGTACACCACGACATCGTGGCCGCGTTCGGCCAGCCGGCGACCCACCTCCTCGACACAGGTCTCGAAGCCCCCGTACCGCGCTGGGACACCCCTGGTTCCCACCAGTGCGATGTGCACTGCACCTCGCCCCCTACCGCCTCGGCAGCCTCCTTCGTGCGACTCGCAGCGACTCTAGTGTCTCGGCGCCGGCGTCGGGGCAGGCCTGCGGGCTTTGCCGTCCGGGTGGGCGGCGCACCGGTGCGACCGGCGCGTATGCTGACCGCGCCGCGAGGCGTCGGGGGGAGGAGGCGCGTGCTCACGCCGTTCGGAGAGATCCCCGACCGTCTCGCTTCGGACATGTCGCTAGCCGAGCAGCACGACTGGCTGGCGGCGCGGGTAAGCCGGCGCACGGTCCTGCGGGGACTCGTGGTAGCGGGTGCTGCAGTCGCGGCGCCCGCCTTCTGGCAGCAGCCGGCCAGAGCCACGCAGGCCCGTGTGCTCAGCCGCTTCGTCACGGTAGGTGTCAACCCGAGCCAGGACGTCACCGTGGGGCTCAGCGTCGTTGCCCCCTTCCGGTCGGCCCGGGTCGAGGCCCGTGGGGGCGCCGGCGAGGTGCATGCCGACGCGGACGTGCACCTGGTACGCGGCTCGTCCGTACGCTATGGCCGGGCGAGCCTGCAGGGCCTGCAGCCTGGGACTGACTACACCTATCGGGTCCTCGTCGACGGCACGCCCGCCTCGACCGGACAGTTCCGGACGGCCGGCGGGGGGCCGGAACCCTTCCGCTTCACAGCGTTCGGCGACCAGGGCGTGGGCTACCACTCGGCGCTCCTGCTGCGCCGGGTCGCGGCGCTCAAGCCCGCCGTCCATGTCCTCGCCGGCGATATCTGCTATGCCAACCAGAACGGACGTGGCGGCCCGGGAGACATCTTCCATCCGCAGATATGGGACGCCTGGCTGGTCCAGAACGATCCGGTCACGGCTTCGGTGCCGTTCCTGTCCGTGCTCGGCAACCACGAGATGGAGCCGGGCTTCGACACGCACGGCTACGCCGGCGTCCTGGCCCGGCTGCCGCTGCCCGGACAGAGCCCGCTGGAGTGCCCGGCATCCTGGAGCGTCCGCTACGGAACGGTCGGCTTCGTCGGCCTCGACAGCAACGACGTCTCCTACGAGCTGCCAGCCAACCGCCGGTATACAGCGGGTGCCCAGACGCGGTGGTTGCGCTCCACGCTGGCCGAGATGCGCCGGCCCGGCTCCGGCATCGACTTCATCGTGGCCGTGCTCCACCACGGGCCTTACAGCTCGAACGAGGCCCATGCCTCCGAGGGCGGCGTCCGGGACGAGTGGGTGCCACTCTTCGACCGCTACGCGGTGGACCTCGTCATCGCCGGGCACAACCACTGCTATGAACGGACACTGCCGCTGCGCGGTGGGAGCGTCGCAGGCTACGACGCGGATCACGTGGACAGCACGGTCGGCACGACCTACATCACGGCCGGCGGCGGCGGCGCGAACTCCACTCCGACGTTCATCCAGGACGGACTCAGCCGGGTGACGACCGCGGCGGGACCGAGCGTCGAGACCGTCGAGTGGACGCTGCCGTCGAGGACAGGCGAGCATGTAGTGCTAGTCGGAGACGTCGATCCCGGTACCGGCCCGGATCAGGTCTCGACACTCAGGCTTCGCGCGATCGACGAGTCCGGCCGGACCCGGGACAGCGTCGTCCTGCGTCGGCCCGCATCGGCCCGACCCGGGCCCCCGGCACCTGCGGGCGGCTGGTCGCGAACCGGACTCGTCGTCGCCGGCTCGGTGGGAGCGGCGGCGCTGGCCGCGGGCGGGGTGACCGGTGTCGCGGCGCTGCGGCGACGGCCGCCGTCCCCGCCCACCGTCGATCCCCTGGCGCCGAAGGTCGTGATCCGTCCACTCGTCGAGCGTCGGGACGATCGAGCTGCCCCGGGCGACGCTCCTCCAGACCGGCGCTGACCAGCTGCGGCAGCTCGCGTTCCATTCCTACCCGGTGCGCAGACCTCGCATCGGGGGGCCCACGGCTGCTCAGGTCTGCCTGCCGTCGGCGTCCAGCGCGGCCATGTCCCGGAACCACTTGACCGACGCGGCCAGGATGAACGCGGCGTTGGCGACGAACAGCAGGGCGTACACCGCGAGGAACACCCGCTCGACGCCGAGCAGCAGGAACGACAGGCAGAGCACGCCGTAGTCGGTCGGGAGCACCGCGATCGAGCGGAACGTGGACGGCTGCCGCGCCGGGTGGGGTGGCCGCCCCCCACGGGACGCGAAGTGCGCCGCCTTGATCTGGTCGTTGAGCGTCATCCCGAAGAACGAGACCGACTCCACCATCTGATAGCCGAGCGGAACGAGCAGGACCGCCGCCCATCGAAGGTCGAAGAAGCGGTAGAAGGAGATGAGGACGGCGCCATGCACCGCCAGGATCTTCGCGCAGTCGACCATGTGGTCGAGCCATTCCCCGGCTTTCGACCCGCCGCCACGCAGCCTGGCCAGCTGCCCGTCGGCCGAGTCCAGCGCGTAGCCGAGCAGCAGGGCGAATGCCACCCCCGCGGCCACGGCCCAGGAGGGCCGGACGGTCGCGACGGCCACGACGCCGGCCAGCGAGCAGAGCGCGCTGAGGCCGGTGACCTGGTTGGGCGTCATGCCGAGCTGGTGTGCCGCGGCGGCCAGGTAACGGCCGATCCGCCTGTTGACGAAGCGGGAGTACGCCGGCGAGCCAGGCGCCGTTGTCTTCTGCGCGGACGACAGCCGGCGCACGGTCGCGGCGTAGCCGCGATCCTCCGCGGGCTCCCTAGGCACGGTCCGCGCCGGCGCCCTGCCCGTCTGGGAGTCGCTCATCAGGGAACGGTAACCGTCCGGGTGGTCACGTCGGTGAGGCCGCCCGCATCGGTGACCGTGAGCGTGACCCGGTAGGTCCCCGCGGCAGCGTAGGTGTGGCTCGGCGAGAGACCCGTCGCGGTCGTGCCGTCAGCGAAGCTCCACAGGTAGCTGATCGTCCCCTCGGCGTCGGCCGACCCGGAGCCGTCCACCGAGCAGTCCAGACCGGTGCAGGAGACGGTGAACGCCGCGGTCGGAGGTGTGTTCGTCGACGTGGCCGCGAGGTCGTCCACCGAGACCGTCACCGGCGCGTTGGTGGCGCTGCCGGACAGGTACGCCGCCACGCCGACGCCACCGGGCGCCTGGAGCCCGGCTGTCGAGCTGGTAGCCGAGACCTGCCATCCCGCCGGCTCGGCCGAGCCGACTGCCCATGCCTTGGCCCGCAGCGTGGTCGGGGCGGTGCCCGTCGCGACGACGCGGATCCGCAGCTGCGCGCCGGCGGTGGCGGTCAGACCGGGCACCGTGACCTCGGACGAGATCAGCGTCTCGGTGCTCGACCCGGCGAGCTGGGTCAGCGCGAGAGCGACCGAGCCAGTGGACAGCAGGCGCGCCCGTGCCCGGTACTCGGTGTTGGCCGTTACCCGCCGGCCCACCGCCGACAGGTAGATTCCGCCGCCGGTCGGGGTCTTGTCCGTGCTGAAGGCGACCTGCACGTCAGCGTCGGACCGAGAGACGCCGGTGAGATATGCCCACCGGGACGCGGCCGCGCTCGGTAACGTGATCTGCCCGCTCCCGTTGGCCACCGAGTAGTTGGCCGTGGTGCTGCTCACCGTCCAGGCGCCGCCGCTGTCCGCGGTGCCGAAGCCACCGCTCACCGACCGGCCGAACGCGTCGGAGGCGAAGGTGGCCGGAGGGTTGGCCGGCGGCCGGGGGGAGACCACCTGTGATAGCGAGGCGGTGGCCCCCGCGTCGTCGGTCACCGTGAGGGTGACCGTGTAGTCGCCCGCGGCCGGGAAGGTGTGCGACGGCTGCACCCCGGACCCGGTCGAGCCGTCGCCGAACGACCAGCGGTAGCCGTCCACGGTGCCGTCCGGGTCACTCGAGGCGGACCCGTCGAACGAGCATCCCAACGCCGCACAGGACGAGGTGAACGAGGCAGCAGGCGGCTGATTCGCGGGCGCGGCGCCCAGCCCGGTCTTCGTCCAGTGGGACTGCACCTGCGTTGCGGTCAGCTGGGTCGAGTAGACCGCCGCCTCGTCGATCGACGCGTCGAGATAGCCGCCGCTCGGCTGGTCGGGCCAGCCGTTGAGGTTGTCGCCGCCAACCCGCCAGAACCCCCAGTAGTCTTGCGCGCCGGTGTTCGGGTTGGTTCCAACCGCCACGCCGTCCACGTAAAGCGTCATGCCTGCGGGCCCGCCCGTCGCCGCCAGGTGGTGCCAGTTCCCGTCGTTGTAACTGGCCGTGCTGGTAATGGTGTTGGCGACTCCGGTCCACGCGCCGAAGACCAGCCGGCCGTCGTTCGTCATATAGACGTGTCGGTCGTAGTTGCCGCTGTCCCCGTCCGCCGCGTTGCCGAATCCGATGATCTTGCCGCCGGCCGTGGACGTCGTCTTGACCAGGGCTTCCACGGTGTACGTGGTCGGACCCTGGACCGGTCCGGTGGAAATCACCGTCCCGGCCTGGGTCCCGTTCGTGTTGATGGCGGTGTTCGAGGTGCCGCTGAGGGCCCCGGGCAGGCCGAGGGCCACGCCGCTGCCGTAGCTGCCGGCCCGGTCGTTCCCGGAGGCGTCGGCCGCCACCGTGCCGCTCGCCTCGCCGAGCCGCCAGTAGAGGTCCGGGCCGCTGTCGAAGACCGCCTTGCCGTACGGGTCGGATGGCGCCGGCGGCAGGGCGAGGGTCCGGCCACTGTCGGTGTAGTGCTTCTGCACCTGCGTCATCGACAGCGCCGCGGGGTACACCGCGACGTCGTCGATCGAGCCGGCCAGGAAGGCGCTCGCCGGCTGGTTCGGCCAGCCGTTGAGGTTGTCACCGCCGATGCGCCAGTAGCCGCTGTAGCCCTGGGCGCCGGCGTTGCCGTCCTGCCCCACCCGCTTCCCGTCGACGTACAGCGCCATGCCAATGCCGCTCAGCGTGGCGACGACGTGGTGCCACTGGCCGTCGTTGTAGGACGACGGACTCGTCACGGTGCGCACGCCCCCCGGGTACACGCCGAACCAGATCTTGCCGGCGTTGTCCATGTAGACGTGCCGATCATAGTTGCTGCTGGTGTTGCTCGGGCTGTCGCCGAACCCGACGATCTTGCCGCCGGAGGTGCTGGTCGTGTTGACCCAGGCCTCCACGCTGAACGTCGCCGGTCCCCCGATCCGAGATCCGGAGACGGCGAACCCGGTGCCGGACCCGTCGAAGGTCGAGGCGCGGTCGTCGGGCAGGGCGCCGCTCGCGCCGTGTGCCACGCCCGCGCCATAGGTCGCGTCGTCGAAGCCGGCCCAGTCGTATGCGGTCGAGCCGCTGGCCTCGCCGAGCCGCCAGTACTTGACGGCGCCGTCACCAATCACGTCGGAGACGTAACCGCTCGGCGCGGTGGACGTCACCGTCACCGGGCTGGACGTAGCGCTCGTGACGGTGTTGTTCCACGGGTCGACGACCCTGACCCGGTAGGTGTGGGTGGAGCCGGGCGACAATCCGGTGTCCACGAAGCCGATCCTCGGCAGGGTCCAGAAGTTGGACTTCTGCGTCACCGTGTAGACCGGCGTCGTGCCGCCGTCCCGCAGTACGTCGTAGCGGAGCGTCTCGTTGTCGTAGTCCCAGGTCGTCTGCCAGGCCACCCGCGCCGTCCCGGGCTGCAGCGAGAGCGCAGTCGGGGTCAGCGAGGACGACGAGACTGGGCCCACCCTGTCTGGCGCGGCGGACTTGATCGCGAACCGGGTCAGACCCTGCTGGGCGACTCCGTTCACGCGGGGAAACTCGCCGCCGAGCACCACATATCGGGAGTTTCCGCGGACCGTCCACGCGGCCTGGCCCTGGCCCGTGTAGGTGCCGGCGGCGAGCGACGGGAACCAGTGCAGCAGGGTCGGCACCGGCTGGCCGGTGTAGTTGCTGTTGCTGCCCGGCGGCGCCTGGTCGAGGCCGGTCGGGTAGGTGGTGGTCGCCAGCGCGCGGTGCCAGATGGTCGGTGACGTGTCCGGGAACGCGCCGAGCGAGGTGCAGTCGTGCGCGTGGCTGACCGAGTAGAGGACGCCCCCCGTGGCGAAGACGCCGTACGAGGCGCCGTAGCAGTTGTCCAGCCAGATCAGGTCGCCGTTCTCCGGGTTGGCGGCGAACCGGCCGTCGAACCAGTGGCCGCCTTCGCCGTCGGCCGCCGCGTACAGGACCCCGTTGTCGATGAAGAAGTCGTACGGGTACGAGTAGTTGCCGCCGGACGGCGTCGGGATGGGTCGGCTGCTCCACGGTGCGGTGACACCGGTGGTCGCGTCCACCGCACCGATGCCCACCCAGGTCTCGTGGTTCAGCGTGGTGAAGCGCCCCCCGATGATGACCCGGGTGCCGCTCGGTGCGACGGCCATCGTCCAGACCTCGTTGTCGTCCGCAGTCGGCGCCCACGGCTTCAGCGCGCCGGTCGCGGCGTCGAACGCGGCGAGCCGAGTGCGCGCGGAGCCGTTCGCGTTGAAGAAGTTGCCGCCCAGGTAGACCGTCGTGCCGGTCGCGGCGAGGGCCCGCACCCGGGAGCTGACGCTGGGCCGGAAGGTCGACAGCAGTGCACCGCTGGCGGTGTCGAAGGCGGCGACGTGGTTGCGGACCTGACCGTCGACCGTGGTGAAGTCGCCGCCGACGTAGATCCTCGACCCGTCGGGTGCGCCGACCACCTGCAGGCCCTGAGCGTTCAGCGAGTGGTCGAAGGAGGTGATCAGGTTCCCGGTGGTGATGTCGTAGGCGAGGATGTTCGACCGCGCCACCTCCGCCGGGTCACCGGCGGCGGTGCCCGGTGGTCGCGCCTTGCTGAAGCTGCCGACGACGTAGACCGTGTTGCCCACGACGGTCTGGCTCCACGCGACGCCGTTGATCTGCCATGTCGGCAGGGCGTCCGCGGACACGGTTTCCGGCGTGCCGGGGTCCGGCGCGGTGTCGGCGCCAGCCACGCCGGACCCGACGAGCACGGCCCCACCGACAGCGATCGATACCGCCACCGCAAGCGCGCTCGACCGGCGCGAAGAGTGACCGAGCGGTGGCACGCCAGCACGCATCTATGTCCTCCTGGTAACACCTCGGACTAACGGAACGACACCGCGCGTCACCTGATCATCGAGCCGGCGTCCGTCGACGGTTGCGGTCGTGAGGCTCGGATCGGCCGATGGGTCGCGGGTCACGCCGTTTCCGACGCCCCTCGCCCCGAGGGCAACTCGCCGAGCACGCGCCGGAGCAAGGTGCTGGAGGTGTACGCGGTGTAGGGAAGGTAGACGACCTCGACCCCGACGGAGGCCATGTCTCGTTCGAGCTTCTCCCCCTTCGCGGTGCCTCGCCAGTCGTCACCCTTGATGATCATGTGGAAGTGGAGGGACCGCCACGCGTCGATCTTGTCCGGCAGGGTCTCGGCGACGGCCTCATCGACGTACCGGATGCTCCTGACGATCTCGAGCCGCTCGGTGAGCGGGACGACCGGCGGCCTGCCCTTCGCAAGAAACGCCATGTCGTCTGAAACCACCCCAGCGATGAGGTGATCGCACTGCCGGCTGGCGTTCCGCAGGATGTTCAAGTGTCCGATGTGGAACATGTCGTAGACACCCGGCACGTAGCCGACCTTCCTCACACCAATGCTCCTGTCTGCTCGCTGCGCGCCGTCCAACACCCGTCGGTTCGGTCCATCAATGGATTCGGCCAATCGCCACCGGCTGTTCAGGCTGCCACTCTCGGCGGGCCGCCCCCTGGTCCACTCTCCACGGTCACGTGGTCCCCCACGCCGTGCCGCTCGCATGGCTGTCAGTAGGCGCCGTGCGTGCCGCTGATGGCGGACACGGTCTTCCACAAGATCAGCAAATCGAGCGTCAGCGACCAGTTCTCCACGTATCGCAGGTCAAGCCGAACGGACTCCTCCCAGGTCAGGTCGCTGCGACCGCTCACCTGCCAGAGCCCCGTCAGGCCGGGCTTGACCAGCAGCCTGCGCCGGGCGTCGGCCTCGTAGAGCGCAACCTCCTCCGGCAGCGGGGGGCGGGGTCCGACCAGCGACATGCTTCCGGACAGGATGTTGATCAGTTGCGGCAGCTCGTCCAGCGAGAGCTTGCGCAGCAGCCGGCCGAATCCCGTCACCCGCGGATCCTGACGGATCTTGAACAGCGGCCCGTCCCCGCGCTCATTGCGCGTGGCAAGGTCGGTCCGACGCAGCTCGGCATCGATCACCATCGTGCGCAGCTTCAGCATCGTGAACTCACGGCCGTCCTTGCCGATCCGGATCTGCCGGAAGATCGCCGGTCCCGGGCTGGTCAGGCGGACGCCCGCAGCGAGCACGAGCAGCAGCGGGCCGAACAGCAGCAACCCGACGGCGGCCACCGCCCGGTCCACCGCGGCTTTGATCAAGCGTCGCGCCCCGGAGAACTCCGGCTCCTCCACGTGCAGCAGCGGGAATCCGGTGACCGGCCGAATGTGCAGCCGCGGACCCGCCACCTCGATCAACCCTGGGGCGACGAGCAGATCGGTCTGCGTGCCCTCCATCTCCCAAGCCAGCCGACGCAGCCGGGCCGGGTCGATCTCCGCGCAGGAGGTGACCGCAACGGTGTCCGCGCCGCAGCGGCGGACCGAGCTTGCGACATCGTCCAGCCCGCCGAACACCGGGACGCCGTGAAGTTCAAGAAGGTGTCCGGTGCCGGCGGCCAGGCACGCGCCGACCACCCGCATCCCGCTGTAGGGTTCGTGCCGGAGCTGGACGACCAGGTCGACTATGGAGTGCTCGCCGCCGACGGCCACGACATCGTGCAGGCAGGAGCCTCGCCGCCGCAGCGCGTGCAGTCGCTTGCGCGCGCCATACCGGGCCAGCAGACAGAACGCCAGCGCCAGCGGCAGCGCGAGCACCACGTACCCGCGGGCGACTTCCGCCTTGGTGGCATAGGAGAAGAACCCCACGGCTGCGGTGAGCGCAACGAACGCGCGCGTCACCCGCTGGAACTCCTCCGATCCGAGCCCGAGCACCGGCGTCTCGTACGCCCCGGCCAGCCCGAGGGCGACGACCCAGAGCACCGGCAGCGCCATGCTGAGCACGACGTAGCCCGTAGCGCCCTCGGTGAAGCGGACCAGGTAGGCCGACACAGCGCCGATGGCCGCGGCCAACCCGTCGATCGCGACGAGAATGGCGACGTACCGGCGGAGCCAGCGCCGCCTGCGGTGCACGGCGGGCACAACCGCAAGAAAGCCGGGCGCGACCCGGTGCCGTACGCGCATCCGCACTTCCCCCCATCGGTAGCCCTCGGTCCGCACTGGGCTGGTGCGCGACCGACGCGCTGAACGAGAGACGGCCTCCGTCCGACTGCTGACGCCCATTCCCCCCCGGATGGCGCACTATTCGTACCCCAGGAGGACAGTGACCATAACCCCTTCGGTCACGTTGTGTGAGAGAAATGCCGATAACAGTAGGGTCACTGGACGCAACTTTGCTACCGTCACTCGTTGTTGACTACTCTCCGTGTTCGGGTTGGCCGCCTGCCGCGGCTACTTCGACTGCGTAGCGCTATCTCGCCCATTCGGGTGATTTTCCAGCGCGTCGAGGTTCCCCCGCCACGACTTTGCCCTCGTCGCCGGGTCGGCTTGGCTCCGGTCACTTCTCCGGTTCGCCAGCCGGAGCCCGGTTCGGGAAGATGCGTACGTGGGCATCGAGGCTCCTCCTGCGCGTGCGGGACCGGCCTATGCAGCGCCGACCGACGCGGCGCCAGCGGACGACGCGCCGCTGCGGGCCGACGTGCGCCGGGTCGGGACGCTGCTCGGCGAGTCCCTGGTCCGCCAGGAGGGGCAGCAGTTGCTCGACCTGGTCGAGCGGGTGCGCGGGCTGACCAAGGCGTCGAAGGCGGACGAGCCCGGTGCGCTGGAGACGCTGCGCTCGCTGCTCGGCGAGGCGCCGCTGCCGACTGCGATCTCACTGGTCCGCGCCTTCTCCGCCTACTTCCACCTGGCCAACCTGGCCGAGCAGGTGCACCGGGTGCGCGGCCTGGCCGTCCGGCCGCCGGAGCAGGGCTGGCTGGCCGAGGCGGTGACCGCGGTCGCCGCGGCGGTCGGCCCGGACGGGCTCACCGACGCGCTCGCCGAGCTCGCGGTCCGACCGGTCTTCACCGCGCACCCGACCGAGGCGAGCCGGCGCTCCATCCTGGACAAGCTGCGGGCCGTCGGAGACGTGCTGCTCGCCGGCACCGCGCCGGACACGACCGCCCGGCGCCGCCAGGACCGGCGGCTGGCCGCGATCGTGGACCTGGTCTGGCAGACCGACGAGCTGCGGCTCGACCGGCCTGACCCGGTGGACGAGGCCCGCAACGCCACCTACTACCTGGACGACCTCGCCGGCGGCACCGTGCCCGAGCTGCTCGACGACCTGGCCGACGAGGTCACCGTGCGCGGCGCCATGCTGGACAGCCAGGCGCGGCCGCTCACCTTCGGCACCTGGACCGGCGGCGACCGGGACGGCAACCCCGCCGTGACGGCGGCGGTGACGGACCAGGTGCTCCGGCTGCAGCACGCGCACGGCATCGCCGTCCTCCTCGGCGCGGTCGACCGGCTGATCGGCGAGCTGTCTTCGTCGTCCAGGGTGGTCGGCGTGTCGGCGGAGCTGCACGCCTCCATCGAGGCCGACCTGGCGGCGGTGCCCGGGCTCGACCCCCGGCTGCTGCGGATCAACGCGGAGGAGCCCTACCGGCTGAAGATGAGCTGTGTCCGGGCGAAGCTCGTGGCGACCCGGGCGAGGCTGGCCGCGGGCACCCCGCACGTGCCGGGGCGGGACTACCGCGGGAGTGCCGAACTGCTCGCCGAGCTGCGGCTGGTCCGCGAGTCGCTCCGCGCGCATCGTGGCGGCCTGATCGCTGACGGTCCACTCGCGACGCTGGAGCGGACGGTGGCCGCGTTCGGGCTGCACCTGGCGACCATGGACGTGCGCGAGCACGCCGACGCCCACCACCACGCCGTCGGGCAGCTGGTGGACCGGCTCGGGGTGGAGTCGTGGCGGTATTCCGACCTGCCGCGCGAGTACCGTCAGCGGCTGCTGTCCCGGGAGCTCGCCGGCCGGCGCCCGCTCGCGCCGCACCCGCCGCCGCTGGACGAGGCGGGCGCGGAGACGTTCGCCGTCTTCGCCACGATCGCGGACGCGCTCGACCGCTTCGGCCCCGAGGTGATCGAGTCGTACGTCGTCTCGATGACCCGGGGGACCGACGACGTGCTCGCCGCGGTGGTGCTGGCCCGGGAGGCCGGCCTCGTGGACGTCCACAGTGGAGTGGCCAGGCTCGGCTTCGTGCCGCTGCTGGAGACCGTCGAGGAGCTGCGCTCCGCGGACGTGCTGGTGGGCGGCCTGCTGGAGGACCCGACCTACCGCGAGCTGGTGCGGCTGCGCGGTGACGTGCAGGAGGTGATGCTCGGCTACTCGGACTCCACCAAGGAGGCCGGCATCGCGACCTCGCAGTGGGAGATCCACAAGGCACAGCGGCGGCTGCGGGACGTGGCGGCCCGGCACGGTGTCCGGTTGCGACTGTTCCACGGTCGCGGTGGGACGGTGGGGCGCGGCGGCGGCCCGACGCACGACGCGATCCTGGCCCAACCGTACGGGACGCTCGACGGCGAGATGAAGCTCACCGAGCAGGGCGAGGTGATCTCGGACAAGTACTCGCTGCGCGCGCTGGCGCGGGAGAACCTCGAGCTGACCGTCGCCGCGGTGCTTCGCGCCTCGGTGCTGCACCGCTCGCCACGCCAGTCGGCGGACGTGCTGGCCCGGTGGGACGCGGCGATGGAGGTCGTGTCCGAGGGGGCGCTCGTGGCGTATCAGTCGCTTGTGGACGATCCGGCCCTGCCGGCCTACTTCCTGGCCTCGACGCCGGTGGAACAGCTCGGCTGGATGAACATCGGGTCCCGGCCGGCGCGGCGGCCGGACAGCGGTGCGGGGCTGGCGGGCCTGCGGGCGATCCCCTGGGTCTTCGGCTGGACACAGTCGCGGCAGATCGTGCCGGGCTGGTTCGGCGTCGGGTCAGGGCTGGTCACCGCGCGCGCGGCCGGGCTCGGCGACGTGCTGGACGAGATGTTCGCCGACTGGCACTTCTTCCGGGCGTTCGTGTCCAACGTGGAGATGACGCTGGCGAAGACGGACCTCGGCATCGCCGCGCACTACGTCGAGTCCCTCGTACCGCCGCAGTTGCACCACGTCTTCGACCGCATCCGAGCCGAGCACGACCGGACCGTCTGCGAGGTGCTGAGGGTGACCGGCGAGCGGGAGGTGCTCGACACGCAACCGTCGCTCAAGCGGACCCTCGCCGTCCGGGACGCGTACCTGGACCCGATCTCCTACCTGCAGGTCGCCCTGCTGAACCGGCTGCGCGAGACGCCCGGCCCCGACGTCGACCCGCAGCTGCGCCGCGCCCTGCTGCTCACCGTCAACGGCATCGCAGCCGGCCTGCGCAACACCGGCTGAGTGCGGCCGGCTCAGTCGTTGAAGCGGTTCTGCGCCGGCTCGAGGCCGTCGAGGACCAGCGCCTCGACCGCATCCGCGGCCCGCTCGAGGTCGAGGTCGAGCTCCTTGCGCTCGGCCGCGGAGAAGTCGCGCAGCACGTAGTCGGCCGGATCCATCCGCCCCGGCGGCCGGCCGATGCCGAAGCGCACCCGCAGGTAGTCCCTGGTACCGAGGGCCCTGGTGATGGACCGCAGCCCGTTGTGGCCGTTGTCGCCGCCGCCGCGCTTGAGTCGCAGGGCCCCGTACGGCAGGTCCAGCTCGTCGTGCACCACGACGATCCGGTCCGCCGGCACGTTGTAGAAGTCCCGCAGCGAGGCGACCGGGCCGCCGGACTCGTTCATGTACGACCTCGGCTTCGCGAGCACCACCCGGCGGCCCGGCAGCGGGCCGAGCCGGCCCTCGATCACGTCCGCCCTGGCGGCGGTTCGGGATCGGTGCGCCTTGAAGCGTGCGCCGAGCCGCCCGGCCAGCAGGTCGAGCACCATCGCGCCGACGTTGTGCCGGTTGCCCCGGTACGCCGGACCCGGATTGCCGAGCCCGGCGACCAGATGGAGGTCGTCCGCCACCTACTCCTCGGCGCGTGCCTGGTCGGCGGAGGGCTCGCCCGGCTCGGCCGGCTCGACCCGCTCGGCCCGCTCGATCCCGGCCTCGGCCTCGGCGCCGGCGAGGTCGGCCTCGAGCTGCTCCGCGGTCGGCGCGGCGAGCACGGCGACGATGACCTGATCGGGATCGCCGATCAGGACGGTGCCGGGTGGCAGCGTCACCGAGGCGGCTGTGACGTTGTCGCCGACCAGCAGGCCCTCGATGCTTACCTCGAAGTGGTCCGGGATGTGGGTCGCCTCGGCCTCGACGGTCAGCGTCACGTGCTGCTGGTCGACCAGGCCGTCCCGGGTCGCCTCGCCGGTCAGCCTGACCGGGACCTCGATCGTGACCTTCTCGCCGCTGCGGACCAGCAGCAGGTCGACGTGCTCGTAGTCGCCGCGGATCGGGTGCCGCTGGATCGCCTTGGGCAGCGCCAGCTCGCTGCCGCCGTCGATCTGGACGGTGAGCAGGGTGTTGGCGCCGGTCTTGATCGCATGGCCGAACTCCCGCGCCGGCAGCGCGAGGTGCCGAGGCTGGGTGCCGTGCCCGTACAGGACGGCGGGGATCTTGCCGGCCCGGCGGGTGCGGCGGGCGCCGCCCTTGCCGAACTCGGTGCGGGGCTCGGCGTGGATGCGGACCTCGGACACGGCGGGACTCTCCTCGTGCGCTGGCGGAGGCGGGACGCGCACGGGCGCCGCGTCGATGACGGCAGCCACGAAAGGCGCCCTCGCCGGGGCAACCAAGCTAGGTTACCAGCGCCTACCGGCCCCACATGAGGCGCGGCCGGCGGCGCCGCCGCGCACCCTCGACTGGTCCCCGAGCGGGGCCGGCCCACTGGACCCCCGGGTGCCGGCCGGCCGGGGATCCCCGAGCCCGCGAGGG
>Ga0137377_10001302_pt1 | contig 17268 bp, 13 predicted proteins | sample SagtaG_22_FD_104815 | JGI IMG/M metagenome (GOLD analysis project Ga0137377, IMG submission 104815) | Vadose zone soil microbial communities from Sagehorn Ranch, Mendocino, California, USA - Sage2_L_40_16 metaG | ecosystem: Environmental > Terrestrial > Soil > Vadose zone | place: USA... | reverse complement strand
ATCCAGGCGCTCGGCCTCCAGCCGATCGCGGTGCGCGTCGACTCGCTGCCGGTCGACACCGGGTTGATCAGCTCCGGGCGCGGCGAGGGCGGGGAGGGTCGGAGCCGCGTGTTCGGGGTCGATGTGTTTCGGCGCACCACCACCCAGTTCATGCCGTTGCTCTCGGGACCGGTCCCCGCCGACTACAAGCTCGGCGCCGGCGACGTCTTAGTACTGATCTTGACCGGTGACGTCGAGCTCGCGTACACGCTGCAGATCACGCGCGAAGGATTCGTGCTGATTCCCCAAGTCGGCCAGGTGTACGTCTCGAACTTAACGCTCGATCAATTGCGGGATGTGCTGTATAACCGTCTCGGACGCGTCTACTCCGGAATACGACGCTCGGCCAACGCTACGACGCGGTTCGACGTGTCAGTCGCCAACGTGCGCGTGAATCAAGTGTATGTCGTGGGAGAGGTATCCCAGCCGGGTGCCTATCGCATCAGCTCGCTCGGCACAGTGCTCACGGCGCTGTACGCCGCCGGCGGGGTCACCGAGCGAGCCAACATGCGCGGCATCGAGATTCGGCGGCTCAGCAAGACGGTCGCTACGCTCGACCTGTACGACTATCTGTTGCGCGGCGATACTCGCAACGACATCCGACTCGAGACTGGGGACGTGGTGTTCCTGCCGGTGCACGGCACCCGGGTGCAAATCAGCGGGGGTGTGCTGCGTCCGGCGATCTACGAGCTGGGGCCGAGCGAGAGCCTGTCGGACCTGATACGCGTGGCAGGGGGGTTCCGACCCGATGCAGAGCTGAGGCGTATAGCGATCCATCGGATTCTTCTCGCCGGTGAGCGTGGGCCGGGACCGGTGCTGCGCACCGTCGTAGACGTAGCCCTCGCCCCTGTCCCCTCCGGCCTGCCGGGCCGAGGGGAGAAGGGGACCGTACCGCCCAGTAAGCCGGGGAACGGCGAAGATCCGATGAGCGGCGTGATGATACCGACGGTGGGGCTGCAGGATGGGGACTCGGTCGTGATCGACGTAGTGCCGCCGCTCGGCGGCACTTACTACGTGGCCATCGCGGGAATGGTTATTAAACCCGGACAGTATCCCTGGCACCCGGGGATGACGCTGCGGGAACTCGTGCTGCTCGCGCGCGGACCGAGAGTGGGTGCCTATCTCAAGGAGGCTGAGATCGCCAGGCTGCCCGAGGACAGGGCGAAAGGTCAATTAGCTACGACGATCCGCGAGCCCATGGACTCGACGTACTTGTTCCAACGGGACTCGTCGGGGCTGTTTGTTGGGCCCCCGGGGCCCGCGACCCCAGGAAGCGGGGCGCCAGAAGTAAAGCTCGAGCCGTACGACAACGTGTTGATTCTCAAACAACCCGAATTCGATTTTCAGCGAACAGTGGTCGTCGCGGGCGAGGTGCGCTACCCGGGTACCTATTCGTTGCGTAGTAAGAGCGAGCGACTCGCTGAGATCATCGGTCGCGCTGGGGGACTTACGACGCAGGCGTACCCGGACGGGATCAGGTTCGTGCGCACCAGCGGCGTGGGGCGCATCAATGTCGACTTAACACGAGCCTTGAAGGACACGGTGTCACGTCACAACCTGATCTTGCAAGCGGGTGACTCTATCCACATTCCCGAGTACCAGCCGAGCGTGAAGGTGCTGGGAGCGGTGACCTCGCCTGGGAGCGTGTTGTGGCAGCAGGGCCGCGAGCTCGACTACTACGTGAGCGCAGCAGGTGGGTTCAGCTATCGTGCGGACAAGAGCCGTGTGAACGTCCGGTACGCGAATGGCGAGGTTCGGACGAAGCGAAAGAGTCTATTCTTCTCTAGCTCGCCGAAGCCGGGGCCGGGGTCGGAAGTCTTCGTGCCAGTCCGGGATACAACACAGGGCACCAATTACGTGCAGCTTTTCGGGTCGATCGCGCAGATCATTGCCAGCACGGTGACCGCGATTTACGTCATCAAGCATCTCTAAGCGCATTTGCATCGCCCGATCCCAGTGATCGAGCGGCAGATGCCGTCGCCGCGGTCACGGGATCAGCGAAGATAGTCCTATCGCCCGCCGATCCCAGCGGCAGCCGTCGTGGGTGTCGTGGCGCCGGGTTGCAGGTCCAGCGGTCTCGGGATTAGCTCGACGAACGGCACCTCATTAGGGACGAACAAAGACCGCTTCTCCCGTGAAAAGAACGGCGGCGAGTGATCACCCACGAACACGAATCGAGTGCGAGGTAGGGCCGAGTCCATGGCGATTGTCGCCACTTCGGTAGCGACAAGACGATGGATACGCATTAGAATGCACACGTCTTCGAATTCACGACCCTCCGTTGATTGGCTGCAGTCCAGCGTCGACCCTTTGGCACCCGAGGCGTCCAACGGAAGATGTGAGCTCAGTGTCAGCCAATAAATGAAGCGGTGCTCCCCTTTCGGGGTGCCCTCGAGCTGCTGCTTGAGGATTTGGCCGACGTCGGCGTCGCACACTCCACGAAATGTGCTCCCGCACAATGCTATGCCCGGAAGACGCGTGAGCTCCTCGCCGAAACGCACCTGTTCGAATCCTAGTCGCGGGTACCATTGGTAGCGATCGAAGAACTCCTGTGTGTAGCCGTGTAGCGCAATCGTGCGAAATCCATCCCTCCGGAACATCGCGGGAAGACAATCCCGGGATTCGACGCGGCGCACCTGGCGATAGTCTGCCTCTGCTTCGCACAGCTCTCTAAGTTCGCCGTTGGTCGTGGCGCCGCGCGCCGCCACTGTGCCTACGCGGATCTCGTAACGGCTAGCGATGAGGTCCGAAAGGAGCGGTGCAAGAACCTGAGAATCGACTCCCGCCGCCTTGAAGTGACCCATTGACTCGACGATCACTAAGACCACGTTGTCCGCGCCAAGAAAGCCCCTGGCGGTGCCACTGGTCAGCATCCGACGAATCCCGTCGGTGGCTGACATCATCGAAGGGAGCTTTCCTAACTCCTCATGGCTCGCGACCCCCGCCATACCCTCGCGAACGGTTATGCTCGTCCTCCACAGAGCCGAAGTGGCAATATTGACCCGAAGCAGAGCGGAATCAGCGTGCGAGAAAACGCTCGTCCCGCCAAGAATGTCGATCACGATAATCACGACCGCCGCAGCCAGCAAGCTTGGGCGAGCCACCTGTGTTCCGCGCGTGCCAGACAGCCTCTCGCCCACAAGCGCGATAACCGAGGCGCTGGTTGCAAACAGGACCGCCGTGGAGCTGAATGCCAACCGGCGAGTCAACCCGAAAGTCAGCGAGAAGACGGCGGTCTCCAAGCCGAAGTGGAATACCGGGGACAGACTGACAAATGCGTCGTTCGCGATGAGCAGCGCGTACGCGACCGTTACCAGGCGCCAGGGCAACAGACCCGCGACACACCCGAGCAGGAGGTAGTCAACGTTGATTAACGGGCGCGTGACGTACACGAACTGCCCGAGAACCGCGAATAGGAGGTTTGGCAACACGAGATACGCCACGAGAGATCGCGCGAGAGAACCATCTCGGAGAGCCTCACCGAACATACGCAACAAGGTGCGTTGCGGCCCCGATGTCTGGCCGGGCGAAACGCAACGATCACTGAGCATGTCGGACACTTTCCCACTCTTCGAAAGACCGCTCACCAGCCACGTCCCTGCGGAGGAACGTGCTCGGCAAGCAAGCGACAATGTTTTTTCCTGGATGCTTACTCGAGTCGCACCCAGCTTGCCCCTTGAAACGGTCGCAACCGCCTCGACCTCTGGAGCGAGCCGTGCTGATGGGATTCAAGCTCCGGGCCACGGGTGAGGCGCTCAGCGCCCCTCCCGCCGTCCTACCTTGTGTCGACCTGCCGTTACACAGTGACGACTATCTGTTACATGTCGACTGTACAACTCCCGAACAGCAGGCGCTGCGCGCTCAAGGGCGTGCGGCAACGACCTACGGCGTCAAATAATACGCTTCGCGGAACCGGCCGCTAGCCGTCCCGCTCATCCAACTCCGACACGCTAAGTCCCTGCCCACGGTGAACTTGGCCTTTGCCTGCTGCAACTCGGCCTAGTCACAGGCCATAGAAGCCCCTATACCACTCCACAAACTTGCGAATCCCCTCTCGCATGGGCGTTCGCGGCGTAAAACCGGTGGCTTCGTGGAGGCTCCCTACGTCCGCGTAGGTCGCCGGGACGTCTCCGGGCTGCATGGGCAACAACGTCTTGTGGGCCTGTTTGCCCAAGGCTTCTTCCAAGAAGCCGATCACCTCCATAAGCGGCACGGGATCGTGGTTACCGACATTGTGGAGGCGAAAGGGTGCCATGCTGCTGCTGGGGTCCGGATGATCGCTCGACCACTCTGAGTCGGGGCCTGGTATCCGATCCATGAGTCGGACGACCGATTCGACGACGTCATCGATGTACGTGAAGTCTCGCTTCATCTGTCCATTGTTAAAGACGTCAATGGGGCGACCATCGAGGATGGCTTTGGTGAACTTGAATAGCACCATATCCGGCCGACCCCACGGACCGTAGACCGTGAACAATCGAAGACCGGTCGTCGGAAGACCAAACAGATAGGAGTAGCTATGCGCCATCAGCTCGTTGGTGCGCTTCGTGACACCGTACATCGAGAGCGGATGGTCCGCACCACGGTGGACCGAAAACGGCATCTGCGTGCTTGCGCCATACACCGAGCTCGAGCTTGCATACACCAGGTGGGGCACCTTCCGATAGCGGCACTCCTCGAGCACCTGAAGGAACCCTAACACGTTGGAAGCGATGTAAGCATCGGGGCGCTCCAAGGAATACCGCACACCCGCCTGTGCTGCGAAGTGAATAACGCGGCTGAAGTCGCATCGATCGAATAACTGATTCATCGCCTCTGGATCCGCCAGCGCAGCTCGAACGAACTCGAAGCTCCGGTGCTCCTGCAGCAGGGCGAGGCGAGCCTCCTTGAGTCGCACATCATAGTAGTGGTTTACAGAATCCAGGCCGACGACCTCGTGCCCGTCGGCCAGGAGGCGGCGCGCCACGTGAAAGCCAACGAATCCTGCCGTACCCGTCACTAGTATTCGCATCGATCGTTCCGGATTCGAGTACCTGAGGCACCGTGGTCGCTGTATCGAACTGTCACTGACGCTGGATCGTGGATGCCAAGTCCCGCGTCCTGCCGGCCGCGGCGAAGCATAACTTCATCTCGATGGGTTGACGAATCGTCCCATTGCAGCACATTTTCCGCGCGAGACGCAACCGAGGTGCTCGTGTCACCGCACTGTCGAACGGCGCAGTTCAGATCTAACCGGACCGACTCTTCGACAGCCAACACGAGGACGGCCCTGTCGTGAGGCGAGGCATTATTCTCGCTGGTGGCGCAGGGAGTCGCCTCTATCCGTTGACCGCCGCTACCAGCAAGCAGTTGATGCCCATCTACGACAAGCCGATGGTGTATTACCCGCTTTCGACGCTGATGTTGGCCGGCATTCGCGAGGTGCTGGTGATCTCGACCCCGCAAGACCTGCCCCGCTTCCGGGCGCTTCTGGGCGACGGGTCGCAAATCGGCATCGCACTACATTACGCAGAGCAGCCCAGCCCGGACGGACTAGCCCAGGCATTCTTGATCGGCCGCGAGTTTATCCGCGGTGACCCGTGCGCTCTCATTCTAGGTGACAACATCTTCTATGGCGGCGGGCTGCGACCCCTTCTTGAGAGCGCAGCGTTGCGTACACATGGAGCCACGGTGTTTGCGTACTACGTATCAGACCCGGGGCGTTATGGCGTCGTGGAGTTTGACCAGCGGGGCTCCGTTATTGCCATCGAGGAGAAGCCGGCGGCTCCGCGGTCTCACTACGCGGTCACGGGGCTCTATTTTTACGACCCCGACGTCGTGGACATCGCCACCCGGTTACGCCCGTCACCGCGCGGAGAATTAGAGATCACCGACGTCAACCGCGCGTACCTGGCTTCGGGCACGTTGGAGGTGGTGATTCTTGGACGCGGGATCGCGTGGCTCGACACGGGTACCGCGGAATCCCTGCTACAGGCTTCGAACTACGTCGCTGCCGTCGAGCAGCGCCAAGGTCTGAAGATCGGCTCAGTAGAGGAAGTTGCGTACCGGATGGGGTTCATCGACGCCGCCCAGGTGGAACGATTGGCCGCCCAAATCCGCGGCAACCCCTACGCCGATTATCTATTACGCATGATCCGCGACGCCGACTACGTCAATACCCACCCTTGAACCCTCGTCACCGCGAAACCACCGCTGAGTTCTCTCCGCGCTGTCTGCTCGTCACGGGCGGAGTGGGCTTCATCGGGAGCCACTTCGTCCGGTGGGTACTCGGCCACCGCCCCGAGATACAGGTCGTGAATCTCGATGTCCTGACCTATGCGGCAAATCCTGAGAGCCTGGCAGACGTGTTGCAGCAGTACGGCCCTACAGGAGATGGGCGCTACTACTTCATTCGTGGCGACATCCGCGAGGCGTCAACGATCACAGCCGTCCTCCGAGGGGAAGCGAGCGAGACGCTAGCGGGGGGCCTCGCCGGGCGGACAGTGCCACCGCCAGACGCCGTCGTCCACCTCGCGGCTGAATCCCACGTGGATCGCTCTATCATGGGGCCCGCGATCTTTGTCGACACAAACGTCAGGGGCACCCTTACGCTCCTCGAGTGCATTCGGGCAAGGCTAGTGAATGCACCCCGTCCGTTTCGCTTTCTGCACGTGAGCACCGACGAGGTCTACGGCACCCTCGGCCCAACCGATCCGCCCTTCACCGAGGCCACTCCGCTTGCGCCGCGGAGCCCGTACTCCGCAAGCAAGGCGGGCGCCGACCTCCTGGTGGAGGCATATCGCGAGACCTTCGAGCTTCCGGTGCTGATCACGCGCTGTTCGAACAACTACGGCCCACACCAATTCCCAGAAAAGCTCATCCCCCTGATGATCACCCGCGCTCTGCGGAACGAAGCGCTGCCTCTCTATTCCGACGGGTTGAACGTGCGGGACTGGCTCCACGTCGAGGACCACGCGCGCGCGTTGTGGGTGACCCTGACGCGAGGGCAGATCGGTCGCGTCTACAACGTCGGTGGGGAAAGCGAGCGTACGAACCTGGACGTCGTTAAGGCTATTCTCCGTTTGCTTGGGAAGCCCGAGGCACTCATCCGGTTCGTGGAAGACCGGCCGGGACACGACCGCAGGTATGCGATGGACGTCTCCCGCATACGGACTGAGCTTAATTGGAAAGCCGACCACAGTTTCGAGGAGGGGTTGCGAGAGACCGTGGAATGGTACGTCACCCACGAAGAGTGGTGGACGCGCGTGCTAACAGAAGCATATCGCGCAGCCACGGAGCTCTATCTCGGCTCACGCAAACCAGGCGTCCCGGCGGCTCACCTACGATGATGCGACGGCGCTAACAGGGAGGGGGTTCCTGCCCAAAGCTCATTTGGGAGCGAACTGTGGCAACTACTGGACCGATCACGCCAACCGCGACAGAAACCCCTCTTCTAGCTGGCGGAAGCACGCCTCGACGCCGAATCGCTCCCGCATCACCTCCTGCGCCTTTGTGCCCATCCGTCGCCGCAACGCTGCATCTTCAACGAGCATGGACATTGCGTCGACCCACTCCTGCTTCGTCGACGCGAGCAGCCCCGTTTCGCCATGCGCGATTAGTGTGACGTTCTCACCCACCCGCGACGCCACAACCGGCACCGCCGCGCTCATGTAGATCTTTGCTTTCAACGCTCCTCGGCCGAGAGACATTTCGTTGTCGAAGAGCGGAAACAATCCAATGTGGAATGTGGAGACCAACCTCACCATAGCTCCTTGATCGTAGCGTGGGAATGATCGCACACGAATGTTCTCGAACACGGGCACCATCGCCACGTTGAAACCCGTCCCCAGCAATACCAACTCGACGTTCGCAAAACGCCGACCCACCACTTCCAAGGCCTCCATGATCGCATATAAGTAGAAGAGTGTATGTGGGCTTCCCACCCATCCGATCGACACGGTTGCGCCGCTGAGCGCCGGCGCTCGGCGTTGGTGCTCGACGAATCGTTCTACCTGTGGTGGCCCCGCAACGACGAGCACGTCGCTGTTGTACCGACGAGCATGCGCCGCCAAAACGTCATTGTCACATGACACTGAATCTGCGAGACGCAACGTGTCCGCAAATACCCGTTCGCCGAAGAAAGCGTCGAGCCACATCGCGTCGTCGAAATCGTAGAGAATTCTGTGGGTGGCGCGTCGTCGGAGTCGTTTAAGGAACGCCAGGGAGCTCCACTTCAAGACGATCACCACGTCGTATCGCCTTACTACTGCCAGCGCATATCGCTGTTTGACTGCACGAACCATGCGTTGAAGCGCGTAGCCGAGACCTTTCAGCGAGCCCAGGATCCGGAATCGATCCCCCAGCGCGATCAGCGGCACGATGAAGGGGGCGTATAGGCGCAGGTACCTCACCCGATACCCCGCCGCACGGTACGCGCCCTCGAACGCCCGCGCGCGCACCATCTCACTCGGTCCTGCGTCGAAGATCAAGTAGATGATGCGCCTGCTATTTCGTGGCTTCAACCCGCGAGTCCCTCCAGGCGAGCGCACCATGCGTTAACGGTGGCCGCGTCTCCGCGGCTGCAAAACCGACGGCCTTAAGCTCCTGCTCGAGGTGCCACGCCGCCCAGCCGAACGCGTACGGCGTGTACGGGCGTCGTCGAGCGATCTGCCCTGGATCGAACGCATAGAACCCGCGAACGGCCTCGAGGTAGGACGTCACGTCCTTGCCGGCCCGCCCGATTGCCAGAGCACACTTTTCAACATCCGGGAATTCGGCGATGAACTTGCTGCCGGGCTTGAGCACCTCATGCAGCGTGGCGAGCAAATCCCGCGCCTCCCAGAGCCGCAGGTAGCTCAAGGAGTGAATCATCATCACCTCGTCGACGGTCGCCGCCGCAAGCGTCCCACCGATGCGGCGGAAATCCATCACCACGTCAGCCGCAGAGGCCGGGTTTCCGTCCACATTGATCCAGCCGTCAAGGTGTACGTCGCCGCACCCGAGGTGCAACTTGAAGGGCTTGCGCCGCGCCAGCGTCTCCAGCTCCAGCGGTTGCGCCCGCCGCTGCAACCGGCGGAGCTGCACGCGCATCTTACGCGCGATGGAACCGAAGGAAAGCAGCATGTGCCTTCTCCAAGATCAACGCCGCCTCCGTACTCTTCATAGCTCGCGCTGCACCTAGGTAGGCGAGCGCCAGCACCCCGAACCACGCGATGGCTCCCACCTCCGACCGAACGCTGACGCTGCGCACCGCCACCGCCACCACCCCAAGCACCAACCCCAACGCGACGTAGCGCCCGCACGACCGCATCAAACCCATCCCACCACCCAAGCCAAGTCGCTTCCGGAATACGGTCCCGAGCACCAGGACTGACACTGTGAAGTAGATCCCGTATGCGATCGGTGGCGCAAGGTACTTGAACGGGTCGATGAGCAAGAAACACAGCACGATGTATAACGCTGTTTCACCGAGGCCCACGATCGCAACGGTACGTGTGTCCTGCAACACGTACAACCCTTGACTTACAACACCACCGATGGCCACCACGGGAAGCGATGCCATATAGATCGCAAAGCAGAGGAAAACGGCCCTCGTATCCTCTGCAGAGAATGCACCGCGTTGGTACACCAGCTTCACGAGCGGCTCTCCCAAAGCCACGCTCAACACGGCGACCGGCACTGCTACGAAGAACAGGAGTCTAATCACCTTGGACATCGTTTCCTTCAGGGCCGACCGCCTTCCTTCCGCCGCGATCGCCGCCAAGACGGGAAAGACAGGAAGTGCAACGCTTGCCGAAAAGATCTGCACGACCGCGCCTTGGAGTTTGGAGGCGTAATTAACGTTCGAAATACTGCCCGGCGATAGCGATGATAGGATGAAGCGGTCGAACACGGGAACCACCTTGTAAATCAGCATTCCGGTAATGAGTGGACCCATCAGGAGCAGAATCCTCTTAACGCCTTCATTGTACCACGTAGCCGTCAGTACGAACTCGAACTCCCTGTTTCGCGTGATTCCGATTGCGAGTATCGCACACTGCAGTACCGCGCCGAGCAGCGTCGCGATGACGAGGCTCATGACATTCAGCTGTGGGCCGAGGAGCAGCACACAAGCGATTGTCGTCCCTGGAGCGATTACTTTGTTTAGCAGAGGGATGACGAATTGCTGATGCGAATAGTAGATGCTGGCTAGCAGCTCGTTAACAACGGCGACGAGTACGACGGGAAGATACACGCGCAGCATGATGGCGGCGCGCGCATGCTCCGCAGGCAGAAACCCAGGGGCCGCAGCCCGAATAATAGGGAGCGCAAAGACCATGCCCGCCGCGACAATGATCCCAGTCACGATGGTGGCCAAATTCAAAAACGCGCCAACTGTCAACCAGGCCCGCTGCGGGTCGGTGTGACGATATTCAGCAAAGACAGGGATGAACGTGATTCCCAGCGCGCCCGTCAGGATGGTGATGACATACGAGGGAATCGCCGCCGCGGCGAGGTAGGTGTCCATGGCACGCGAGGCTCCGAACACCGACGCCGTGATGACCGTGGCCCCGAGCCCGAGGAGTATACCTCCCGCGCTGAACGCAGCCACTGTGATCGAGGAGCGGGCCAGGCTCACGCGCGGACGCGCAACCTCACCATCCAGCCCGAACAGCGTCACAGGTGCGCTGCACATCCGCTATTGACATTCGCGTGTGCAAAGGCAGAACGAGGTAATTGTCCTCGATCGAGTCCATGTGCGGGAGATGCCAAGTGCGACCGCCGAAGATGGAGTACCGGTCGTTCCGGTAGTGAACCTGGCTGGACTCGATGCGGGCTTCTCGAAGGCGGCGCTGCAGATCGCGGCGGCGCTCCGCGATGACTGTGCAGAGCCACGCAGCGTGTTCGCGGTCCGTGTACCCTCCCCCGACGAACGTCAATCCCGGAATACCGCGCAATCCTCGCTCGTACTCGGCGAGCAGGCGGCGACGGAGTGCCAGGGTCTCGTCGAACTCCTCAAGCGCCGCTAGGCCCAACGCCGCGCCGATATCCGTCATCTGGTACTTGTAGCCGACCTCCTTGATGTCGTTCTCCCAGATACCGAGCTGTTTGGCCGAGCGGTCGATGCCGAACCAGCGTACCCGCTTCGCCTTATCGAGCAGGTGCACGTTCCTCATCGTAAGCATCCCGCCGTCGCCGGTGGTGATGTGCTTGATCGCCTGAAACGAGAACATCGTGAAGTCCGATATGGCACCGACGGATCGACCGCGATACGTCGCGCCCACCGCATGGGCTGCATCCTCGATGATCGGGATGTTCCAGTTCGAGGCCACCGCTTGCAGCTCAGCCATATCGCACGGCAGGCCACCATAATGCACGCAGACGATCGCCTTCGTCTTCTCGTTTGCGAGCGACGCCACGTGCGAGGGATCAATGTTCAGCGTGCCGGCCTGGATATCGGCGAACCGCACGTTCACGCCCATGTACAGAAACGGAATGTTCGTAGCTGTACACGTAAACACGGGCGCGATCACTTCGTCGCCTGGGCGCAGACCTGTCAGGATGTAGGCCAGGTGCAGTGCGTCGGTTCCAGACCCGACTGCAACGCACGCCAGACCCGGAGCGAAACGATTACCAAAGCGTTGTTCGAACAGGTCCACCTTGGGTCCCTGCCCGATCCACCGCGACCGAAGCGTGTCATTCACATGCTCGATGCCCTTGCGCGGAACGTGGGGGTGGAACAAGACAATGTTGTCCGACCCCACGTCCAGTAGCGGCATCTCGTCTTGTGTTCGGCTCATGGTCTCTCTCTTATTGTGGGTGCACCCCCGTTTGAGGGCGCGTCGTCACCCACGAGCTCTTGCATTGTGACTTGGATATCGAATGTCACCTATTCCATAGACGCAACCGGCGCAGCTCCCGGCCGAAGGCGTGCTTCAAATCGACGAACTCCCGGTACTCAGACGGAGCCTCCACCCGGGCTCGGTCCAGATAGTAGATCCACGACACGAAGCCCATAGTGAGTAACAGAGTCAGGAACCATACGGCAAGCGTGATCTTGACCGTCCCGCGTGGCTTCGGCTCCACGAGCCCTTCTGGGTGTTCTATGACGGTGATGACCGGTGTATTCCGAACTTCGTCGATCTTCGCCGTCTCGTAACCTTGAGCTAAGGACAGGTAGAGCTGCTGCCGCAGCTCCACTTGTCGCCTGAGCCTCCCCTCCTCCGCGACCAAGCCGGGCGAGTCTGCAAACCGCCGGTTGCGCCGGTAGAAGTCTGCGAGTCCGTTTTCGGTTTCCGCTAACTCACTCTGCGCTGCCGCGACTTGCTGACCAACAAACTCTCGCTCCGCCCGTGCCTGCGACTGCCGCCGTCGCAGATTGTACTCATTCACAAGCTCCAGAAACCGGTCAACGATCTGTACCGAGAGGTCGGGAATTGTGGTGTGTACGTCTAGACGAACCACGCCAGTCAGCCGATCCGGTCGCACGGAGTACAGGTCGGGCAAGCGCCGCATGGCTTTGAGCAAGGCTCGCCCACCAGTATCCGAGGTTATACGGAAGTAGCGAATCAAGGTGGCGGAATCACCAGATCCGCCCAGCGCAGGATACGACGTGATCACGACGTCCCGTTGCATCTCACGTGACGTGAGAAGGTCGGCGTAGAACTGCGGCGAGCTCGATATCCCCCGAGTGGCGAGCAATCCGAACTGGCTCGCCAACTGTCCCAGTCCCGATGGTAGCGACGATGAGCCCGGTTCCTGCGGAACGAAGCTCGCGATCGCGACGTACTCCCGATGCCGTAGTAGTGAGACCGCGCCGCCCAGCAATGCCGCGACGACCGGCAGCGCCAGCACCAGCTGGCGGCGTCGGAGCAACAGGTTTGCGTAGGTCCAGACTGAAGCTGCGCTGCCTGACCATGCTCTGAGCGCGGCGTTCGTTGGTGGTTGTGCCTGCGGCTCGCTCACTCTCCACCTCGCGCTGCATTGTCGGGCTCCGTCCCGCTAGAAAGGGCTTCAAGGAACGCGCGTACGCGCGCTACACCCGGTTCCCGCATGTACTCGGCGCAAACCTTCCGCCGAGCATTCGCTACCAAACGGTGACGAAGCCGAGGCTCGAACATGACACGCCTCATCGCGGTGACAAGCGCTTCGACATTATCACAGGGAACGACAATGCCGCTCTCACCCTGGTCCACGATCGTCGGCAGCTCGCCGATGTCCGAAACAATGACTGGGACGCCGTGGTACATGGCCTCGATCGCCACCAGCCCGAATGCCTCTTCTCGAGAAGGCACCACGACACACGACACCCGCCCGTACAGGGTCGACATGTCCTCCACCTGCCCCAGGAAATGGACCCGCGGCTGCGCACTGTAACGTGATCGGAGTGCGCTAGCATAAGCGGGCTCGAAGTAGTGGTCGTCTCCCACCACGTAGAATTCAGCGTCGTCGCCCTCGGTCAGCAGTCGTTGGGCCGCCTCGAGAAATCTGTCTTGCCCCTTGATACCGGCGAGTCGTCCAACCACCGCAAAGCGAAACGGACTCTCCCCATCAATCGCAGATGGGAGGTTTCGGTCGACTGGTTCGCGCGCGCCATTGTCAGGTTCGAGGCAGATCCAATTTGGCAGGCAGGCCACATGCTTTGTCAGCGGCACGAGCGAACGAGCCCACTGCTCCGCCACGCTGGAATTTGCCACGATACTCACAACCTTATGCGACCTAAGCGCCAGGCCCACGAACCTTCGAACCACACCTCCATAGAGACACTGCACATGGTACACGACTCGGGTACGCAACCCCAGGCAAGCCCACGCGGCCTGAAGGACGTAGCGCGGTGACGAAGTGTAAATCAGCTCCGCGTCTGTCTCTTGGAACAGTCTCCGAAACCACACAACCTGACGCACAAACCCCGGTGCAAACTTGAGAACATCGCCGAGGTCCTTGCGACCGTAATGAAGCGCCGACCCGGGGAACCTCACGACTCGAACACCGGCGGCTTCAAGTCGTTCTGTCAGCCATCCGTTCTCCGGCAAGGCAAAGACAACGTTCCACTTCTGCCTGATCTCGGGCGCCGTTGCGATGGACAGAAGAATCCGCTCCGCACCCGCCAAGCCAGCATACTGATCGATGAACACCAGACTGCCGGTCATGTGAAAGCTCCGGCGCCGTTCACAAAACCCCGGCTGATCTGCTTGGCCAGACTCTGGTCGCGCTCGATGCGCGGATACACAACGTCGAGCATCAGGTCACGGGCATGGTGGACCAAGCGAGACCGGAGCGCCGCGTCCGTAAGGAGTGAGAACAAGGCTGCTTCCAGGCCAACGACATCGCCTGGCTGAATCAAGACCGCATGGCGAAGGTGCTCGAGGAAGTATGGGATTCCGCCGACGGACGTCGTGAGGACGGGTAAGCCAAAGGTCATCGCTTCGTAGAGCGATCGCGGGAAACCTTCGCTGTAGGTCGGCAACGCAAAGATGTCCGCCTGCCGATATACGTCGAATAGCGACGGCCCATTCTCTATGTGGCCAAAGAACCGAACCACACCCGCTAACTCGAGCTGGGCAGCCCGCTCGCGAAGCGTAGGCTCCGCCTCACCGCTCCCGACAAACCACAGTACCAATCGTTTATCCGCGATCCGCCCCCGCACGCGCGCGAATGCCTCAAGCAACTCTCCCACTCCCTTTTGAACCCGAAGCGCTCCAACGAACAGCACGCGGATCTCGGCTCCGCCACAGGTGTCGGTACGACCAACGACGTCAGTAGCCCTAACTCCGAGAAGTGGAGCCGGCAACATGATGTTGCGGACTCGCTCTCGTAGCCTCGCATGTGCGTCGTAGCCCGGAGTGACGACGAATTGGGCCCGCCGAGCGACCCACCGGACGAGAGGGTCAATGGCGTAGCGGTTCACAGGATAGAATACACGCTGAATCGGTGTCAGTCTCCGGTGCTGACTCTCCTGGCTCCAGTTGCCACCGATGTAGACGCCAAGCTTCTTGTCGAGCGCGAGAGCCCCCAGAGCGGCCGCCACGGAAAGGAACGACGGGACGAAAGCAACGACCTGTTGGGACCCCCGAAGGAAACCGGCGAGCCGCCAAAGCGCGACAATGTAGTTGCGAACAAAGGCCCATGCCCCCGTGCTTCCGCTGTTCCCCCGCACCAAGTGCAACTCCAGATTCGGCGCGCCCAAAGGCGCCTCACACGTGTGTTCAAAACCCCGGTCTCCCTCGTCAAGAAAGGCGCCAAAGTAGCGGACGCGCTCAAACTCCGACGTGAGGTCTCGTAGGAACGCGGCAAAGCTATTCGAGTGATAGTACCGACCCCGGTACCTCGCGCACACTCCATTGTACACCACGTCAACGGTACTCAATGAGCGAGCACGCCTCTTGTCCACGGGTTACTGATCACTCAGTATCGCGTCACGGTCTCGCGCGGACCATTGACGTGAACTGCGATCGTACGGCAGCCACTCGACCACAACGATCCCGGTAATCAGCGCCAGAGGCGCGATCACCGCGAGGTTCTCGAAGACTCCGAAAGGAACGAAAAGCGCCTGCATGGCCACCATTAGCCATCCCCACTTCGCCGCCCACGCCCACGCGATAATGTCCGGCTCCGGATGACGCAAGCCTATCACGTGCAGCGTGAAGACAACTCGCGCCAGCCAGACAAGCGTCGCGATCAAGCCGACGACTCCGAACTCGCCGAGGACGTTGGAGAAATAGTTCGTGGGCGAATCGAACGCGCCGAGATAGGCAGCACTTGTTTGCACCGCGAACAGCTCAGTCGTAATCAAGGTGGCCGTTCCACGGTTAAACCGGCCGGCCGCCACGGGACCCCCGAAGTTAGACGCCCCGCTGCCGAACAACAGGCTGGCCGGTCCGTCGTTGATCTGCTCCCACGCCGTGGGCCAGCTGCGAAACACGCCTAGGGTGAGCGGACCCCCGCGCTCCGCGATGAGATCGGATACCACGGCGGTTCGCCCAGCCACCCCGCTCCTTTCGGCATAACGCGCCGTACTAACTACCAGCACGACACCAGCCACGGCCGCAAGCCCGATGGAGAACACCTGCTTGCGCATCCGCAGGAGGACCAGCGGAGCCATCAGCACCAGGAAGAAAAGATTCAGCTTCTCATTGAATGCGAGGTAAGCGATCGGGATCAGACCGAGCCCGTACGCCAGGTGCCGTAAGCTGCGGGTTAAAGTGTAGTAATACAGGCAGAAACCGCTAACGATGTACAACACGGTCGACATCGTGTTGGCGTCGTTGTAGAGTCCGTGAACGTTGTCCGCCGCCACACCGAGGACGGCGATCTGCGCGACACCGACGACACAGTTTACCGCGCCAAGAATGGCCAGGTAGCCCATGAGTTTTCGCAACTCCTTTCGATCGAATCCACAGGCCAGCACTGCTACGAGCGCCAAGAGGCAGACGATCACTTCGTACACGCCATAGAGCATGTTAAAGAGCCCGGGGAACGCAAGCAGCGAACCCACAAGGCCCGCGACGACGATCGCTGCCGTGCACCGCACAAGGCTAATGAGAAAGCGATACCGCAGCGGTCTACCGAACAGGTAACTGCCAAACAATGCACCGAGCAGTACAACAGGTTCAACGAAGCGGGCAGCCGCCGGCATTGTGATCCAGTGGCCCGGATCGCCGGGTCTTCGAATCAACGCGTTGCTTGCTAAGACGGGCCACGTCAAGAGAAACAAGAAAAACAGCCCCCCGATCGCCGGAGCACGCTCTCGTCGACCTCCATCCGCCCCCCCCCGGGCCCCGGCGGCCGGCAACGCTTCGTGAGCTACCACCGATCCCCCTTCACGGCGCTATTCACCACTCCTGAAAAGCTCTCCCGGAACCGCGCCACGGAAAACCGCTCGGCGTTCCCGCGAAGGGCCGCGGTGTTCCACGAGCGGGAAAGGGCCTGGCGAATCGCTGCGCTGAGAGACTGGACCGTCGGTTGGTGGTACAACACTGCTGTAACTCCGTCTTGCATCGTCTCAGAGATCGCACCGCCCTTGTAGGCGACGACTGGTGCGCCATGCGCGTTGGCCTCAAGCGGGGCGATGCCGAAGTCTTCTTCGCCGCCGAATACGAACGCCGCGCAGGTCCCCAGCAGCTCCGCGGCCCCTGCGTCGCTCACATTGCCCAGAAACTCCACCGTCGGCCCGGCCATCTGCGTGAGCCGAGGGCGGTCTGGGCCGTCTCCGGCGATCACGGTGCGAATGCCCATTTGCCGCGCGGCTCCGATGAGCAGATCGACCCGCTT
>Ga0137377_10001295_pt1 | contig 17302 bp, 13 predicted proteins | sample SagtaG_22_FD_104815 | JGI IMG/M metagenome (GOLD analysis project Ga0137377, IMG submission 104815) | Vadose zone soil microbial communities from Sagehorn Ranch, Mendocino, California, USA - Sage2_L_40_16 metaG | ecosystem: Environmental > Terrestrial > Soil > Vadose zone | place: USA... | reverse complement strand
TTTGTAGGCCCGACTCGCTTCGAGCGTCTTCAGCGCATTGCAGGTCGCATATCGACAGCATCGGTCGTCTACGTCTACGCAGCGAGTAACAGCCATCGATCGGCCGCGCTCACGATCGTTTGGTGCCCCAGTCGACCTGGCCCTGCTTGCCCGGTGCAGTTTCGAAGGGGACGGTCACGCGGTCAGCGACCAGCTCCCGCAGCGGATGCCGGAACTCCCAGAGAATGCTGCGCCCGCGCGCGTATCCGCGTTCGCGGATCTGGTCGAAGAGGACGGCGGCGTTGGTGACCTGGTCCTGCAACAAGCGCTGCAGCAGGTAGTCGCGAAAGGGATCCAGTTTCGCACTCACCAGCCGCGGCGCCCGCGGCGAGGGCGCTCCCTGATGAATCAGCCGGCGGACCGTGCGCCGATTGCTGCCGGTGACCCGGGCGATTTCACTGACCGACGTGCCGGCCCGCCACAGCGCCTGAATGTCGAGCGTTTCTTCCATCCCAACCAACCCCGATACCTCCCTGCTGCAATCGACGGCTGCGACAGAGAGCACCGTGCCACACCTCGGGCCAGGCTGAGCACTTTCAAACCGTGGATCGGTTAAGAACTCACGCCCAGGTGCGCACTTTCAAACCGGGGCTACCTGGGCATTTTCACACCGTGGCTGGCACTTGTCGTACCCTTGAACTTCAACTCGAGTTGAACTTGACTGCGACTCCGATTCAGCTCTTTTTGACGGCATGGTGTTCTATGGAAATGCCGTAGCCTCTCGCCAGGAAATGCCGCGACCTCTTCATCGCTCTGCTGCCCGTAAAGGGACTTCGGGTGCAGTTACCGATGCATGTTCCTTTATCTGGATCACGTGCAGCTAAGTGCAGCGAATCTGTACTTCAGTCAGTTCCACTAAAATGTGAAAGTGCCGATGGCGAGCAACACTATGTTGAACACATTGGCGAGCCAAACGGTCATCAGCAGGTTACGCACCACCGCCCCGCTTTTACGTCCCATGAAGACGGCGATGACGAGCGCCAACAACTCTAGCGCCGGTGTCCCGAAATAGACCAAGATTTGGATCGGGCTAAATGAGACTGTCCTCATCCACAGACCCACGAAGCCGACAAGAAAATAGAGGTAGAGGAGTCCGCCAAAAAACCCGGCCAATGCCAAGCCTACGCGCGTTGGCCATCTAGTGCCGGGCACATCAGTTCCCGTCTGCCGGCTGTCCGTCATGATCGTATAGTCGCCCTCGGAGTGAACAACCTGCGCATTTTCAAAGACTTGCTCCATCGCGGCACCCCCGGTTTGGCCCTCTATGAACCAGGCGTGGGAAATCCCAGCGAATTCAAGAAGTGCCACGTGTTGATCTCGAGCTTCAGATTGTCAACCATGGGCTGCCAGGCCAATAGCCATGCGGGGATCTCGGTTATGTTGATGGGGTCGAACGAGCTCTCGGTGTTCCATGAGCGCCTATCGCTGTTCAAGTGGATCAGGACCTAGGCCGTTCTGCTGCCCGGATGCACCGCGCAGTCAACTTTCCAGATACTCCGCCCGGATGGACGCGGCACGCGACTCGATGGCCGCGGATTCCTCGATCCGACCTAACCGCCGGAGTAAGCCTGCGTATCCTTCAAGTGAGCGAACGAGCTTCTCGAGACTCAGACCGTGGTTCTGGGCCATGTCCACGGCTCTGCGATAAAGCCTTCAGCCCTCGGTAGTCTTCCCTGTTTCTCGGAAAGGAGAGCCAGTCCGTACAAGGCATCTTCTTCAGTGTCGTATAACTCCTCACCCGGGCCCGAACTAAGAGAAAGTGCTCGCTGGTACGCATGCTCGGCCGAGTTTAGGCGGTCGGTTTCAAGATAGACGCCCGCAAGATTGATAAGAAGCGGCGCGAGTTGCGGATGCTCATCGCCTAATGACTGCTCAACAAGCCGGACGGCCCTAATGTAAAGTGCCTCGGCTAAAGCGTACTTCGCTTGGCGGAGGTACACCGTCGCAAGAGCTTCCAGATTGGCCGCGAGCGAAGGATGATTGCGACCCAGACTATGTTCCTTGATCGATATGGCTCTATGCAGAGTCTCCTCTGCATCCGCATCTTTACCCTCGCGGGCGTAAATGCGGCCCAAGTTGTTTAGGGTAATTGCGAGGGTGGGGTGCCGAGGACCAAGGACCATTTCATTTAGCGCCACCACATCCCGCATTATGGCTTCAGCTTCAGTGAGCCGTCCCTCGCTGGCAAGGAGTCCGGCCAGATGGCTCTTGGCGGTAGCTGAGGTCAGATCTCCTGCCTTAGTCGCCTGAATCTTAAGCGACCTCCTTAGCAGCTCCTCTGCCTCACGGCCGCGGCCCATTTCCATCAAGAGAGCTGACAAGTTGTCAAGAAGCAGGGCGAGATCGCCAGGATCAAGACCAGGGTTGGATTCCGCAAGCCTTAGAGACCTACGGTAATACGCTTCGGCTTCTCTTCGATCGCCTTGCTTGCTTGCGAGATTACCGAGACTCACGAGAATCGAGAATGACATTGAGGCGGCCGGATCTACGCCCTTCTCCAAAATCGCCAGCCCCTTTGTCAGGATGTCTCCCGCCTCGGCGTATTTTGCCTGCTCCATAAGTGCAACGCCGAGACCATTCATGGTGTTGACTGTATCCGCGTTAGCCTCGCCGAGGAGGCTGGCCTTGATAGCGAACGCGGCCCTATAGCGCGCTTCTGCGCCGACGTAGTCGCCGTGGCCAAATTGGAGATCCCCGAAGGTTTGTAGAAACGCAGCTCGCCAGATTTCCACGCTCGCATCCCCACCCGGACTGGCGAGGCCTCTGTTAAGAGCGCTTTCGGCCTCCTTGATCTTCCCTTCACGGATGTAGAACTTTGCCAGGTCGTGCAGGATCGGTAATAACTCAAGCTCCGACCCCCCGTTTCGATCCATTTCCGCAATTCGCTCGCGGTAAGCGCGCTCGGCCTCAATCGGTCGGTCGCCGATACCATCGAAGGCGTTATCGGAGTGCCTGCTTGGGTGCTGCAACCGACCGAGCCTTCGGAGCGAGTCCTGAAATGTCATCTCCCGCTTGGCCCTTGATTTTAAGTGGTCTGGGACAGGCCCGGAATGTGGGGCAGCTGCTCGCAACGGTCGGGGGCAAGTACGTCGTTCTAATTGACGGCGCCTATCGAGACCTCCAGACTGGCGCGCAACCCGCCTCATCTGCACTTGATGGCGACGGATGGAAGCGGCTGGTCGATACGACGAACAAGCTCGGAGGGCTGATTCGCGATGAATTCGGGCTAGAGCTGACCTTTCATCCGCATGCAGATACGCATGTCGAATACGCGGAGCAAATCGAGAACCTCCTCGGCCAGACGGATCCTAAATCCGTCGGCATCTGCCTCGACTTTGGCCATATCGAATACCGCGGGGGAGACTCCATTGGGATGCTCCGAAAGCATCGCGATCGGATTAAGTACCTCCACCTTAAAACGGTCGACGCTGATGTCCGCAAGAGGGTGCTGGCCGAGAACCCTCCCTTCGCTACCGCAGTAGCCATGGGAATCTTCTGCGAGCCGCCGCATGGCACAGTGAACTTCAAAGCACTTAGTTCAATTCTCGAGGAGACGAATTACGACGGCTGGGCAACGGTGGAGCAAGATCTCTATCCGTGCCCTTTTGACAAACCGCTTCCGATTGCCAAGCGGACCCGTGAGTATCTACAACTACTGGGCATGGGCTGAGCGATGCCTTACTGTGGCGCAGGCGCACTCGACAGACGGGTAAAGCGCTTCATCATCAAGCGGTCATCGTGCGAGCTTCCCACAAGAGTCGCCCATCCTTTTTGCCGATGCAGGCGAGTCCGAGATTGCGGCTCCAAGACGAGTTCGCAGCATCGTCGCTGCCGCAGCCGCTGGTGGGCGTCGGACTTTAACTCAACTTCGTCTCCGCCTCCACGGAACTTAGCCTGAACTCGTTCTCTTCTTTAACTCCTCCTCAACTCTCGCACTACAGTATTTCCAGTGCGGACTCCCGAAACGGCCTCATTGTGGGGATGGTGGGGGCTTCAACTTAAATTCGACTTGAACTCAACTTCAACTGCTCTTCGGCTCCTCTTCAACGGAACCCTGTTTCTGGAAATGCCGTAGCCTCCGGCCAGGAAATGCCGTCGCCACTAACCTCAGCGAGGGAGCCGGAATACTTCAGGTCGCGAGTAGCTCCTTGGATGCAATGATCCACCACTGATCTTTGAACTTGTTGCGATCGGTGATCTGCGCAAGTGTTGCGATCGCGTCACGCATCTTTGGCTCAGTGGTAGCCGGCAGCGGCAACCACCTCGATAGACCACGTCTTGGTGATATCGCGAGTAAGCGGGCAACATACTCGGTGAGGGCTTTGTAGGCATGGTACTGAGCGAAGCCCTCGTCACCATGTATGTCGGAAGCCCACCAATTTAGCGCTTGATCCTTCTCGATTCTTTCTCTTAGCATCTGGTACGCCTCTCTGAAGCAGCCGAGCATTCGCTTATCCACGCCGCTCAACTCCCGTTCGGACGCGAGCTTCACTAGGAGCGCCTCGAAACTGCTCTCGGCTAGCTCGGCCCGCTCAAGGAGTCTCCATTGGAGGTCGTCAGCCGAACGGAGTGTGCCCTTGGAGTCCTTATGCGCGCTCCATAGCTTCCAGGTCGCGAAGAAATCTCCGTACGAGCGATAGAAGGTCGCCAATGCGGCCAGGTCGCTCTCCCTGCGCCGCTTCTGGTCGTCCCACAAGTAAGTGACCTGTGTGCCGACAACCCACGCGAGAACCGACCCAATCATCACTGTGGACAGCGCGATGATGAGTCCTTGAGACAGGCTGCTCATTACGATGTCCTCCGGATAACGCCGTCTTGAGGGGCGAAGAGATTATCCCTCAGACAGAGTCAATCGTGAGAACGATCCTCTGAACTGGCCCCACTCCGATACTCCGAAGTGGCCTCGCCTCTCAGGGTCAATGATGGCTGGTCAGAGGCAGCCGGCGCCCGTCCTTTGGGAGCGGCCGGCGTGACCACGGTCCACCGGCCCGCTGCCGTTCGACCGCTCGCCGCACCGTCTTGTGCGTCGTGCCGAGCAAACGCGCCGCCGCCCGGTAGCTTCCCAGTTGATGGAAGGCGTCGATGATGTTCACAGATTCCCTCGTCGTCATCAATAGGTAGGTCCTCCGGTCGGGTGAGTGGGACTGAAGCAAATCCACTTTGCCCGATCCGGGGACGCTCCCGATGGTTAAGTCAGACGGTCGAGGGCGGGGACTTTCGATGGCCACCAGTGGGTACTTTCACATGGCCAGGCGCAACCTACCAGCAACTCGAAGCGGGGTTTTGGTGGGCTGTGGTTGACTCGAACCTCCGACCAACTGGACATGAGCCGGCCGCTTCCGGTTTTCGGCCGCCCTGAGGCGCCTTCCAAAGTAGGCCGAAGGCAGTAGGTGGTTCGCACGTCTTCGGCGGCTGCCCATCACCGAAACTAGTCGTCTGCGAACTGCGCTGCTGTCGCTGGCTCCGTGCGTGGGACTCTTATCAATGGCCATCTCAGAGTCCGCAGTTTAGCTTCGGCTGGCGTCCCGCTCGTCAACGGAATACCATAGCCTCGCGATCCCGAGCCGACCCGAAAGTCTACGTTCCCTACCTCCGGGCGATTTCCGGGCTATACGAAGTTATCTTGCCGACCAGCCACCGGGAGGCGATAAAGCGCCGACGGACCCGATGGACGAGGAGTCCTGGGACTCAATCATGGACCTGCCTACTGATGTCCTCCTTCGGACAACGGACTATCAAGGCCGCGTGCTGGCCGATTGCCACGACCGGTGGGGCAGCTGGATTGAGGCGACGCCAAACGAGCCGGAAGCCTCCTTCTTCATGTTCGATCCGATGCTGGATGCTAGCGACGAGTTTCACGCGGCGCCATTCATCGCGGCGCACGGCTGGTACAGACAGGCTACGGCGGGTCTCCGCAATGCTCCGGAGGCCATCACCGTTGGCGCCTCGTTCGCCGTCCACAACGACGCTCAGGGATTCACGGCGTGGCGTAAGGGGAATGACAGGAAGTTTGGCAACGCCGTTGACCTTCTGTCCCAAGATGCGACTCTGTCGGCGATCGACAGGAAGCTGGGAGGAGCTGGACTGTTCGGCCTCAGGCGGCGAGACCCTGTCGGCCATCGAAGGTCTACGGGGTGGAGCGGATGCTGGCGGAACTACGCGGGCTGCTGGAGGGAGGGCGGTACCGACCTCAAGCGGCCCGCAGGGTCCACATCCCCAAGCCGGGGAGGCCGGGGGAGCGAAGGCCGCTCTCGATCCCGCGGATCCGAGATTGGGTCCTCCAGACCGCGGCCCGGCTGGTGCTCGAACCGATCTCGAGGCCAGCTTCCTCCCCTCGTCATTTGGCTTCCGACCCAAGCGGGACGCCCACCAGGCGCTGGAGTGCATCCGGAAGGAAGTCAATGTGGGGGCCCGGTGGGTGGTGGAGATCGACTTCAGGGACTTCTTCGGGAGTCTCGATCCAGGCTTGCTCTTAGGCCTGGTGGCCCGGAGGGTCAGCGATCGCAGGGTGCTCAGGCTGATCAGGCAGTGGATGAGCGCGGGCGTGATGGAGGACGGCGTGACGATCGCCGCCGCGACCGGGGTTCCTCAGGGCGGGTTGATATCGCCGCTCCTGAGCAATGTCTACGGCCACGCCCTCGATGCCATCTGGGCGAAGGAGGCCGTCCATCTCGGGAGCATCGTCCGCTACGCGGACGATGCCGTGATCCTGTGTCGGTCGGAGGCCGCCGCGCAGCGCGCCTATCGATGGCTCCAGGGAACTGCCGAGGCACTCAAGCTGAGCCTGCATCCGGACAAGACTCGGATCGTGGACCTCAGGGACGCGCCGACGGCTTCGACTTCCTGGGGTTTCACCAGCGACTGGTGAAGTCGCATCGGTACGGGAAGTGGTACTGCCAGAGGTGGCCGTCCGGCCGCGCCATGGCCAGTATTCGGGCCAAGGTCCAGGCGATCACGGCCCCACGATCCCGGCTGAAGTGGCCCATCGGGGACTTAGTGGCAGAGCTTAATCCGGTGCTGCGGGGTTGGGGCAACTACTTTCGCTGGGGCAACTCAGCACGGAAGTTCTCCCAGATTGACGAGTACGTCGGGGAACGCTTGGCGCTTTTCGATAGCAAGAAGCGTCAGCAACGCGGGCGGAGATGGGGCGCGACGCACACGAATGCCTGGGCGACCGGGCTCGCCGTCCATCGCCTCTCTGGGACGGTCCGCTATCTCCCAGCCGCGATCGTGCGCCCGTGAACACCGTCGGAGAGCCGTATGCGGGAAAACCGCACGCACGGTTCGATGAGGGGCGGCCGCCGAGGCATCTCGCCGGAGCAGCCGCCTACTCTACCACCCTAATAGGCGATTGCGGCCAGACTCCCAGGCTTCGACGGAGCCGGGGGCCGCTGCTTGCCCAATTTCACAATTTGAAATACGACCCCGGCCCATCAAGCGTATCGAGTCGCCCGAATCGCCTTCGACTTGAAGGTCAATAACTCGTTGGCGGTTCGTCGCTCCCAAAATGGTGCTTGCGGCCATCTGGTGACTTTGGAATATTGCACGCGACGTTCGCGCAGGTAATCACTGAAATGTGCATCCAACCAACGGTCGTAATCGGCAAGACCTTGTCTGTCCTCTAACAGCCAATCGCGAATCGCTCGTCCGGCCATCTCCCCTGTCGAGAGGGCTCGAGAGATTCCGCTCGACGACAGGGGGTCGACTCCAATGGCAGCATCTCCGGTCGCCGTCCACGCAGCTGAATATTCTTGTCGTTCAAGTCGATGACTGACGGCCGAGAACAATTTGGGAGCCGCCATCGGCGTGAGACCTGATAAGCGCAGTTTGGTATGGCGGGTCGTGGTCAGTTGCGCGCTCCATCGCCGAATATCTCCTAGCCTGCGGGCACGACAGATATCAGCGTCGGTCATGAATATGGCGATCACGCGAGCTTTGGGCAGGGGTGCTGAGTACCACCAGCCGTCCTCCTGAGCCTCGACAACAGTGAACTGGCCCGCTGCGGAGCACCCGTTGAACGTGACGGCGATCGCGACGAGATGGTCGACTATGTGGCGGCGGGCGCTTAGCTGTCGCGCGATGGTGGCTGAGCGGCCGGTTGCATCGATCAACGCTTTGGTCTGTATAACCCCGCCTGTTTCTAGTTGAAGGCAAAAGCCTGCTTTCGGTGTATGCCGGCACGCCGTCACGACATGCCCACACATTACGTTTGCCCCGGCATTAGTGGCAGCGCGTGCCAGCATCGCATCGAAACCCTTTCGGTCGAGATGCCAGCCATGTCCGTAGACGTTAAAAATAAAGGAGCTTTGCTCGAGCTCCGCGTCCTGCCACGCACTCGCGTTGCCGTACGAGGCGATTGACTCGAGTTTACTGAAGGTCGACATCAGCTCCATCCGTCGAAGAACTGGCGTCGCCGTGGGTGGCAGAGTTTCGCCAACGCGGTCCTGTTCGTAATTGGATGCCTCAACAAGAACTGCGTCGAGACCTGCCTTTGCGAGGAATATCGAGGCGGCCGACCCGGCGGGACCGCCGCCGACCACGACAACATCGCACCGGATCTCCGAGGCAGTTTTGGTGTCACCTGGCATCGATGACCACTCTAACCTCGTTTTTGTGGAGGCGCCTCAGCTTCTGTTTGTCGACACAATGCTTCCAGGCAACGGCGCAGTTCAGCGACGTCGACCCCGGCGGCGCGAAGACGCCGCTCGACGTTCGGGCCCAATACCTTACTTTCTAGAAGGCACTTTAGCAACGCACACCAGTCGTCTTTGCGGCCCTGAGGCGGCTGGGTGTCTCCTCCAAACCAGACTCCAACTGTCCGAGTCTGCTCACGTCTGAACAGATATCCGCGGCGGGTCAGGCCTCGGGCCTGCACGCGGCATCGGTAAATACCCGGAAGACGCGCGATAAACGATCCACCAAACTGACCCGGCTCGAGCTCTGCGAGCGCGACCCTTCCGCGCGTACCACCGGGCCGCGTAACATCCGCCCACACATGGGATCCTTGCCGTGTCGGGATCCCGGACTCCGCCAGAGTCGCCGTCAACTCAATCTTGGCGCCCGGTTCATGGCTGCTTTGGCCAACCCAGGCCCTGAACGAAAGGTTGGAATAGGCGTGAACGACGAGGCTGTAGGGCAGTGTGCCGCGGGCACCAGTCATCGTGGCAAGCTCTCTAAGGCGACCCTCATTTTGCCAGCGAGGCGGCAAGTGTGATTCCGACGGGCGCTCACCAGTTTCGTCTTGCTCAGGGCGTCCGATCGAAAGGAGCGCTTTCCAAGTGCCGGCTTGGTCAAACCGGCCCAGCAGAAGCTCCTGCGGGAGCACAATTCGGTAATAGGCATTCCCTTTGCTTATCGAATATGCGACTCGTGTCGCCGCGCCCGAACTCCAGGGTCCGACTACCGATCCACTGGGTGCCTGCAGGCGAAAGTCGACAAATTGGGGCAAAGGCGTCAGCAGGATTACGTCAACGCCCGTGTCAGCGTCGGTGAGATCGAAAGGGATCGCAGCTTGTTGCCCTGCCACCAGCTCGCCTTCAGGGTCAAGAACGATTTCGGCGTTGCTTATGCCAGCCAGGATTTGCAAAAAGTACTTGGTCAGGATGAACCGGTTGTCTCCAGATATGGCCCCCGTCAGTAAGAGGTAGCCACCATGGTTCCCCGATATTGCCTCGAGTGCCGCCGCGCTCGTGTTCTGCGGCGTTCCAAGACCCACGGAGTACGTAAATTCGTCGATCTGTGCAGCCACGTCCGCGATCCACGGCGGCGTGTTCTCCATGCCATCAGTCAGTACCAGGAGCGCCTTGACGTCGAATGCGGGCCCGGCACCGTTCAGCACACCCCGACCATCGATGATCCCGGCACCTATCGATGTAGTGCCGCTGGGTGCGAGGCCCGGTCCGGCCAGAATGCTTTTGGTGTTCAAGCGGCCTGTGTCGAACGGATCTCCTGCCGGCCCGAGCGTGGTGGCGCCCTCGAGCGTTGCCGCTGTGTCATTAAATGCGACCACGCCGATCGCATCGCCCTCCAGCATCACATCGACCATGATTGACGATGCATCGACGACGCTATCGTGCTTCGATTGGCCATCGCCTCGGTCCTCGGACATGCTGCCAGAGCGATCGAGAACGAGAGCCGCGGCGGCCACTTTGCGGCCGACAGTGTTGGCGGTAATCGTCACGAGCCACGTCGCGGCGCTACCCACATCTGTGACCCTCAGCTGATCAGAGATAACCTCACCGACCGGCCCTGTCTCGTACACAACCCAGAGGCGCGCAATTGCAATCGTCCCTGCGGCCGTCGGCCCAACGGTGACCGATGGCACCGGAAGTGTTAGACGGGCATTGGCTGGGCCATCGCCGGGCTCGACCTGAAGATTTACGGGAGCAGATGCCTCAACTTCGAACTCCACCGCAAGTGCGGTTTTGCGCGACATCGCCATCGGGCCCTGTGGGACATCTTGAAAATTGAGGTGGGGGGTGAGCAACGCGATGAACGGTATGTCGCACCGTTCGACTTCGATGAAGTCAGTGCCCTGCTTGACGACGAACCCGAGGGTGCTCCATTTGCTCACCATCGCGCTGCTGTCGGTCACACTGGTGCCGGTCCAGCTCTGATCCGTCACCCCTTGGCGAGTTACCTCGTCGGGCCGTGGCACTGGCCACCACGAATCCCCACAAAGGAAGAAATCGTTCTGCCACGGAAGTGCCATCCACTGCGTAATGTCTCCCGGCGACGCCGTAGCTTGATTCAAGCGCAACGGATCCGCTGCCCCGACATAATTCGATGGATCGATGATCGGCTTGACCCCGGCGCTCACAATGCCGCCCGCCTCGATGCCCGGGTAGAACGCGGCGCCGGTGCAGTTCGTCAGCGAGGCTCGGTCCAGATCGTCGGGCGTGACCTGAGCGGCCGGAGTCGGGGAAGCGACCCAGTCACGGACAAAATTGTTGGTCTGCCAGTTCTGCATAGCGGTGTACTGAGTTTTGGTTAGGACGGAGTCAGACAGGTCGGGCATGTCGCCTCCGCCGCCGAAAGGCGACGTGAGCTTAGTGAGAATAGTGCCCGCCAGTGTGAGGTCATAAACTGGGTCTGCCCACGTGTGATGGCTGATCGCATCACCACGCACTGCATGAATATCTCGCGCGCGCTGCAGGATCGGATAGATGTCCGCCGTGTAGGAGGGTGTTGCCGGGGGCGCCACCCAACCCTGCTCGTACGCCATCTCAAAAATCCGATCGAAAAGGGACACGGGCGCCTGGAGCCCAGGAGCGAACTTGGGGGGCGCCACTATTACCCACGCCCCTTTCGCGTCGTATTCAGCCCCGCCCGGTCGCATCTTTACGTGTGCACTAACAGGACCATCGGAAACATCGTCATACCAGCCCGAAGAGCGCGGGAAGCCGAGCCCTGAAGCCGGCGTTAGTGGCGAATCCGAGTGTCCGTTCCCTCCGAGCACAAGCAGGCGTGCGTCGTCATCGGTGCGGGCCTCGCCGAGCGGGACGATGGTCGTCACCCCCGAAAGGGTGATCTGGCCTGTATCGAACTGTTCGCGCTGATCTGGGCCCTCGAGGGTGCGCGATCCAGGATCGATCGTGAGTTGGGCGGGTGTGCCTGAATTGGGCGCGTGGGTGGCTTTCCTGTTGGCGACATGCACTGTCCACGTGATGTCTGCCTCGTTGGCGGTCAACTCCTCGATCGTGCCGTCGTCGTGATATGCGTAGACACGAAACCGCGCCGCTTGACGTTTCACTCGGCATTGCGCGTCTTTGAACCCGCCAGCAGGGCCGGGCATTTCCCACATCTTTTCGGGCCCGACAAAGAAATCATCTGGGCTGTTGCCAAGCCGAGCGATGCCGATTGCCGGATGTACTTTTACGTCTACGATTGCCATGACTCCCCCCAAACCAGTAAGGACTCTCGAGGATCTCGAAGAGCCGCCACGAAAACGTAGGGCGAGACCAGTAATTGCCTCGTGCTCGTGTGGTTACGTCCCTTTGGTGTACTCGCCTGATCCATCTGGCGTCAATTTCCACCAGTCGTGGCTGCCCGAAGAATGCACATCACCGTGCCATCGGTGAGCAGCAGCATGGTGCTCGCGGCAAATGGCGGTTGATTCGCAAGCGGTTGCCAATTACCAGGCATGGAAGTTACCTCATTCTGAATGCGATAGGGTCGAGCAATGAACAAGTCCCTCACCTCCCCAACCAACGCGACAGCAGCATTAAGCCGTCGCATAAAAACCAGATGCCCTCCCAGGATCGATGCCCCTGATGTTGGTTGTAGCACCCATGTGAGATGGTGTCAATGAGGTCGACTAGCCGTCGCAACGCCGGTTCGTTGATCCCAGTCGTTGCGGTGTGACATTTTGGCCTGCGCGCATCATCTATTTCGGTGGGCGTCCAGGAAAGACCCCGGGGTGACCCGCGCCGTGCCGATATATTCGTCGAAACTACGCAGGCGTTCGGGCTGGCGCCAAACAGCGTGGTGAAGGGCGACAAAATACCATCCCAATTAAGGCTGCCCGAGCGTAGACGTGGTGCAGACCGCCCAGGATTGGCCGCGACACGACCCGCCCGCGGGCCGGGCACCGCTGGGCAGGGGACATTGCAGGCCAAGGCTGCGGTGGGACCGGTCGTGATTGTAGTAACCCGTGAACTCGGCTAGCACCGCGTGCAGGTGGCGCTCATCGATCACGATCCGCGCGCCGGCGATGCCCAGATCCGCCCAGTTGGCATTCAAAGTCACCGCCGTAGACAGCATCCCGGTCGTGAATGAGGTGGTTCGGCCGGCACCCCCACGGCGTCGCTTCCAGGAGCTGCTGCCAGATCCAAGCGGCCGTTGGATTGGCGGTGACATTGAAACGGATGAGTTCCCGCCGCTCGTGGCTGATGAAAAAGAAGACGTAAAGGATCCGGAAGCTCAGGGTCTGGAGCACGAACAGGTCGGCAGCCCAAATGCCTCGAAGCTGAAGATCGAGCCGAGGCTGCGTTAACCCTCAGGCATGAACCTCAGACTCACCAAAGGATACCTCTATAAGGGCATCATCAGCCCCTTCTCGAGTCAAATACTGATGCCCGGATCGGCCGGCGATGAATGGCTCCAGTAAACCAGCCTGCAGCATCCATCCTGAGCTGGAGGCAATCCAAGCAAATCGGGCGGGTTGTTCTTTCTTGGACAGGCGGTTCAACGCGAGGTATGGGCCCAAACGCGGATCGAGACGCAGCTGCAGTTCGCCAATGTTTTCAAGGCGGACCATGGGCTCCGATGCTAAGTCGATGGCCCTACCGTTTGCGGCCAAGTGGACGAACAGATCGTGGAGCCACCGGGGTCCGTCCGGTTCGCGCAAGGTCAGGAGAATCGTTGGCCCGAACGCACCTAGGTAATAATCGCCGACGACGACAACGCTCGGAGCCTCTGTAGAGTCCGGTTTCATCGATGTTGCCATGGACTATTCCACTGGTCCCACGGATTGTAGTCCCAATGAGCATCTGGATGGTGCGGGTCGCTCGGGTGATAACGCCACTCACCATTGTCAGGGTCCCAAAAGTGCTTCCCAGGAACGTCCCGTGTGGCTCCATTCTTTTCCCAGGTTGCCGGGTCGAAGCCCGGCGGCTCAGGCTCTCCACGCAGGAAGCGGACGCATGCGGTCAAGCCGCCCCGGACCGCAGCGGCCGTGCCCACGATTGCAGCCGCAATCAGAAAGGACTTGCCGACGCCGATGAGGCCACGCCTGGCATCCCCCCCCAATCCAGCGTCAAGGTCAGCCTGCGCTCCGATAACGAAATCATGGGCGCCGCCAACGCCACTCGCCCCAGCGCCCGCTCCCCAACCGATCGCCTGCTGCACTGGCGTTGGTAGCTGCTTTGCCGCCCCGATGACGAAGTTCTGAGCATCACCCCAGAAGTCGAGGCCTGTGGGGTCAATCCCGTTTAGAGGATTGTCCACCGTATAGGCATATGGTTCGCGCGTCCCCATCACGGCTGGATCCCGCCCTATGAACTGACTAACCGATGCGTCGTAGTATCTGGCTCGTAGATAGTAGAGGCCGGATTCGACGTCTTGGTATTGTCCCTGGAAGAGAAAGGGGTTCGGTGCAGTACCAGTTTGACTTACAAGATTGCCATAGGGATCGTAATTGTATGTATTGGCGGCTTGGCCAAGTGCGTTCGTTAGCAGCCGCGTGCTGCCCAATTGGTCGCGGTGGAAGTATGAAACCCCAGCGCCTGAGATCTGCTCAAGAGGTAGCCCGGCAGATCCCGTAACGTACGTGACTGCTCCGTCGGATATCGTCAGCGGAAGCCCCTCCGCAATATCCCAGACGAACTGGCTAGTCGTCGCTGAGACCGTCTTACTCATCCGCAGACCGTCGCCGTTGTATGAATATGTCGCCGCGCCGTAGGCCGTTTGCCGATTGGTTTGATCCCAGCCGGTATTTGTGACGACATTGTTTTTGTCAGTCCGACTAATACGGTTCCCGTTGGCGTCGTACCCATATGTGTACTTCTGGACCAGCGTACCGCCGTTCATGGTCGTTGCAGTCTGCAACTGGTTCGCCGCGTCGTAGACCTGAGTCGTGCTAGTGCCGCCGTTGATGTTTGTCAGGTTGTCGCCCGCATCGTACTGGTACGTCAGAGGACTGGCACCAGTCACTGCACTTGTCACGCGATTGTTGGGGTCATAACCGAATGCAGCCGAGTTCTCACTTTTGACTTGGCTCTGGCCATCCCTCGTATATGTGAGATTGAGCAGTTGGCTGCCAGTGGCATCGACTATCTGAACGGCGCGGTCGGTAGCATCGTAAGTAAAGTTCGCAGTCACCCCATTCGGATAGTATTGGGCGACCAGATTGTTGTTCGGGTCATAGCTGAACCGGGTGGTATTTCGTAGCCAGTCAGTCAAGGAAGCGAGGCGGCCCACGTCGTCGTATGTTCTAGTAACTACGCTTATCCCACCGGGGTAAACCAGGCTTGTCACGTGGCCGAGTAGGTCATAACTGTACTGCACCTGGGCCCCAGCGCCGTTGGTGTTCTGGGTCAACCGGTGGAGGGAGTCCATGGTGTAAGTCGACGTGCCTGTACCGTCAATCATCTGCCTGCGCTGGCCATCCGCGTCATAGGCATAGGTCACATTGGGCGTTTGGCCATCCGAATAGGTGATGGTTTTTAGCTGGTCATCCTGGTCATAGCCCATGGTGAGCGAAGCGCTAGCGTCTTTAGGGTTCTGGATCGTAAGCAGATTGCCCACACCGTCAAATGTGTACTGCGTTGAGCGACTCAGCGGATCAGTCATTTTCGTGCGCTGGTTCAAGCCGTTGTACTGGTAGGTCGTCTGATGACCCAGGCCATCTATCTGTTGAGTGACATTGCCATCGCCGTCGTACACGGTTCTGAGGGTGGACCCATCCGGCTTTACGATTTGAACCGGTTCATTCTCGCCGTCGAAGGCGAATGTCGTCTGCTTGTTGTTCCCGTCAACAACCACGGTCAGATTCCGATTTAAGTCGTATTTGTAGGTCGTGAGGTGCCCGAGTGGGTCGGTTGCGGAGAGCCGGCCGCCATATCCATCGAAGGTAAAGATTGTTGTGTAGGCGGAAGGGTTGCCGCCTTGAACGTTTCCCTTCGGCGAAACAGTCGACTGCAGGCGGCCGACATTGTCGTATGAGAAAGTTGTAGCGTCGCCGAGCGGATCGGTCGTCCTGTTACGCAAGCCATTGGAGTCGTACGCGTATCGCCAAACTTTGCCGTTCGGGTCTGTCATCTGGGTCAAGTCGCCGTGGTGCAGGGGATCATACGAGAACGTCGTTGCAGCATATTGTGTGGTTCCAATTAACGGCGTCGTGGTTCTGGTTAGGTTGCCCGTGGGATCGTACGAGTTGGTCGTGGCGACCCCAAGTGGATCGGTCGCCGTCAAGACTTCATTGAAGCTGTTGTAGGTGTAGCTGCTCGTTTGGCTCAGGGCGTCCGTCCTGCTGAGGAGGTTACCGTTTGCATCCCACGTATTCGTGGTCGTGTGCCCGTTCGGATCGGTCATGGTCGCCACGCCGAGCGACACTTGGTCGTAGCTGTAGTTCCAGGTCGCAGCCTGCAGGGTCCCGAAGGCCTTGGTCTCCTGGATCAGTTCGCCGTTTTGGTAGATGTCGACTGTCTGGTTCCCGTTCGGGTCCGTAATCGTCGTCTTCCCCGGTGTATACGCGAACTGCGTCAGTCGGTTCATGGCTTCGGTTTGACGGGTCACCCGACCGGAGGTGTCGTAGACGTTTGTCACCGTCCCGCCATTCGGGTCGGTCATGGTCAGCATCAGGTGACTGGCGTCATAAGTAAAGGCCGTGGAGGCGCCACCAACATCCGTAGCTTTGGTCAGATTGGCGAGGCCGTCATACGTGAACGTGACGTTTCGGCTGCCGGCCGTATCGTTGATGCGGGTGATGTGGCTGCCGGTGTAGACGAAGGTCAGGGTCCGGCCAGCCGGTTCGGTAACGGTCGTCAGCTGGTCACTCGTATAGCTGAAGGTCGTCGCGTAGCCGTTGCGGTCGGTCTCGGACAGTAGCTCGCCACGGCCGTTGAAAACATATCTGGCTAGGTCGGTTCGCTGGAACGTAAAGGTGCCGTCCCCATTTCGAATCAGCGACGCGAGCACGCCGATGCTCGGGGTATAGGTAGTGCCGTTGAGCGTGAAAGGTACCGTGCTCCCGGCCTCCTGGTGGACGCCGACCGTCCCAGTGGCCGCGTCAAAGGACAGGAACATGTTGTAGGGATCGCTCCAGCCGTAGCCAAGCGGACCGTCAAAGGGCGCCGCCTGCGAATTGTAGGTGCGATCGAAATGAAGATTGAAGCCGCGGCCGGGGATGTCGAAGTCGGTGAATGAGTGCCAGAAGTTGCCCGAGGCGGTGTTCACCGGCAGGCCCATGCAAGTCCAGCAGATTTTCATACTGCCGTTCGGCCCCATGATCTCCGACGGAAGCGGGCCATTGTGGACGATGGACCACTCGTGGCCCTCGCCGAGGCCACACGCGCCGCTACCAGTATCGATGCCGCCGGTATTCAGAATCTGCCCTGAGTCCCGCCAGTCAACGTGGATCCCGTTGACGATGGCATGGATGATCGGGATATAGCCATCATTTGTACAGCCAGCTGGATCCGAGGTGTCAAAGTCACCTTGCCCGGCCGTTTGCGGCCCCAGGATGAGGTCGCCTCCCGCAGGCACCGCGATGTTCGTTCCCCAGACATTCCCGAAGTGAGTCGGTCCGATGTCGACCTGAACG
>Ga0137377_10001282_pt1 | contig 17366 bp, 16 predicted proteins | sample SagtaG_22_FD_104815 | JGI IMG/M metagenome (GOLD analysis project Ga0137377, IMG submission 104815) | Vadose zone soil microbial communities from Sagehorn Ranch, Mendocino, California, USA - Sage2_L_40_16 metaG | ecosystem: Environmental > Terrestrial > Soil > Vadose zone | place: USA... | reverse complement strand
TGTCCAGTCCGATCTATAGTTGCCGGCGGCGCCCGCCCCTCCAGGCGGGCGTCTGTCACTCCGCGGCCTCCTGCACGTTCGAGGCTTGATCCCGCGCAGTATCGGGCATCTTGGGATGGGTTGGGCGTAAGCGGCGCCATGCCCACGCCAGCAGTTCCTTGGGAATGGCTGTGGGCAGCACACCCCAGTAACCCACAATGGGAAGCCGCTCGTCAGCGGGAAGTTGTTCACGAACTGACGGCGCGCCAAGCTTCGACAACGTCGACTTCGAAGTTTCAAATCCATGACTGTTGAGAAATTCCGCCATGCAGGGATAGCCGGCGAGCACTTTTTCACCGGCGAAATCGCTAGAATTCATAGCAACCATCCTGCGCTTCTGAGTGTTGCGTCAGGATGCGGAAATCATCACGCTGTGCTGGTGAAAGTCTAGAGCCGAAAAAGCAGTTTTTAAGTTTCACCAGCTAATACGTCTTCACTGTGCTGCAACGTATGGCGCAGCAGCTTAGCGGGGAAAGGATCGTAAGCGCTTAGGCCTAAGGCCTTGAACTCCTCCTCCCATTCCCGCTGTCGTTTGTTGATCACCATCCACCGTCGCCACAGTGCTTGCTCGTATAGCGTTTGGTCATCGACCTTGGGTGTTTTTCGACCGGTTTGGCGCTTGTAGGGAGTGCGGTAGGTCGGATCGGTAGCAATGCTCCTAACGGCCTCGTGCTCAGAGCCGTGTTCCCGCTTCCGCCATTTGATTTCGAGCAGCAGTTTCATATCGTCTAGAGTGGTCCACCTCGTTGTGCGGTTAACGGTCCGATGGGCTTGTTCCTTCTCCATCCGTTGGATGCCGTGATACAGGCCGGCGAGCATGTAGGACACGAGTCGCTTAGCGTCCGCGCCTTCAGAATCGAAGCCAACGGCTTTGAGAATCTTCGATAGGGGTTTTAATCTGAGCAGCCGTTCTTCAAGCTGATCAATCAGTTGCGCTCTGGCACGCGTTCTTTTCCCAGGAGTGCTCGACATGCGCTTCCGCCAGCGCCCGCATGGGTGAGACGCGGCGGGGGTGCGGTACCCCTTTTCGGCTGGCCGGCCTATCCGCGTCGGCACCTATGTAGGGCATCTTGTCGGCTGGCGCTACGGATGAGGCCGGATTTGGCGCTCGTGCTTACAACACGCTTACATGGCAAGGCATAAATGCCCGGACAAGCGCGAGCATGATGGCTAGGGAGGTGAAACCTATCTCAACATAAATGCTTGTCACGCACGCACAAGCGGCGTATCGACCAGATGCTCGACCAGAAACCAGGCCTGCAACTCATTGGTTCGGATCACGTCAGAGATGATGAGATCATTTGTTCCGTCATCGCCTAACTCAGCTGTCCGCCTGGCCGCATCGTGCGCATCCACCAGGATAAGCTCGTGTGCTTCGAGCAGCCTCGACAACATGGCGGGCACTTCTTCGCAGCCGTTCGGGGGCCGCGGCACGCGGGTGATTTCGGCGACATGCCTTGGGTCGCCCACCGCAATCCCCCCGAGCGTCTGTATCCGCTCGGCGACTTGATCGATCAGCTGGATCTGCTCGCCGGCGTGCTTGTCCAGCAAGAGGTGGAGCTGATAGAAGGTCGGTCCCCGCATCAGCCAATGATGCTTCTTGTAGAGCGCGTACAGAATCTGCGAGTCCGACAGGATCTGGTTGAGGCGCTCGCAGGAAAGCAGCCGGGCATTATAGGCAAGCCCCAATGGAAATTGGCGCACGGTTCCGAAGCGCTGGATCTCCTGACTGTGCTGATGAGTCCAGGGCTGGCTGCTTCGACGAACGTGTTCCGGAAGCGCCTCTCGCTTGGGGGTGGCCATTTTCGTTCTCCTATCGACCGCTCGGGCCGCAACGCCCCTCCGACGGCCCGCACCAGGTAGCCGGGGCAAAGAATCAATGCCGACAGCCGACCATCGTTCCATTCATGGGGAAGCCTGTTCGATGTCGATACATAAGATAGCGAAGTGGAATGCCCTGCTTGTATTGAGCATCGGCGTATATGGCTTGCTTACCGATGAACCATATTGGCGAAGCAACGGGCACGGCCCTTGGCTGTACGACTACCTGTTTTGGTGTGGGCTCGCCTTGAACGGGCCGTCTGGTTTTGCCGCTGATTACGCGTCATGGGTCATCACCGACGACGGCCCCACTGCCGAGTGGCGTTTTGTGGTTCAATACGGGCTTTGGCTCTTGCTTCTTTGGCCGCAATGGAAGGGTTACGATGCTGTCGCCACCTGGTGCATTGGTCACCGCGGCCGCGAGACGTCGCTTTATCTGACGACTGCCGGCATTACTGTGATCGGCGGTGTCGCGGCGTATAAGGCTTGGATATACGGCCATCGGCCAACTGAGTTTTTTATCGACCACTATTTCTGGTTCGTGCGAATTGCTGGTGTCGCACTCTCGGGCATGGTCATCCTTGCTTACACCCGATTCGCCAAAAGGAGTCGCGCACTCTAACTTGCGCACCACGTGATCGACGCACGCAAAGCGCACGTCGTGCCGCACGGACAGTGGCGCCCCAGGCCAGCAAGCAGGCATCAACTGGGCGGAATGAGCGGCTGCACGGTTTCCCGAAACGCGGGCAATGCCTCGCAGCGCGTTGCGTGTGCCGCCAGTGCAGGGTAACGCCTCTCGTCGAATGCGCCTGCATGCGCCTCGCGCACGAAGCGTAATGCGCAGGCGACCGCAATATCAGCGTGATTGATGGCGTCGCCAAACCAGTATGATGTCGCGTGTGCAGCGCGACTCTTCTCCACCGCGTCGAGCACCCCGGAAATCTGCGCGCGGCAACGTTCGACCCAGACCTGTGACGGCTCCTTGCGCAGCACGCGCTCATAGAGCAGGCTGACTGCTTTGTCGGCGAGGCCCGTTGCGAGTGCACAGATCTTCAAGGCCTTCCGGCGAGCATCTCCATGGGGCGCAAGCATCGCCTTTGTGGGGCCCACGCACTCATCGATATAGTCGAGAATAGCGGTGCTCTCGATTAACGCTTCGCCGTCGTCGAGAACGAGCGTCGGCACGCGGCGCAGCGGATTGAAGGCCGCGAGCTTGTCGGCGTCTGCGAACGTCGACCACGGCCAATGATCGAACGCGATGGCGTAGAGGCGCATCGCGATCGCGACGCGGCGAACGAAGGGCGAATCGTACTGACCGATCAAAATCAAGGTCGTATCCTCCATCTCCTTTGGCCTGGTGCAGCGGTCGATGTCCGTATTTGTTCCATCTGACGAGAGGTCTATCAGAGCTCGTGCGACCCATATGTCGGCACCCATCCGCCGGGTGGCGTCAAGTCCAGGCGGTCCGGCCGGCGTGACGCCCGGCCGGAAAGATGAAAGATCTCCCCACGGTAGGCCCACACGCGGAGATCCGTCCATAGCGGTTGTCTGTCGACCTCCAGGCAGCGCTTCGCAACCCTTCTCTGCGCCACATAGCCCTCGCCATGTGTCACCAGACGCCGCAGACGCCCCCGCCCGATCGCGGCGCTGTCGAGTAGCCCACGCCCGGCATATCCATGCAGAGGTTTGAACACAAACTCCTGCTTTCTTTCCGCCAGGTCCGCCAGATTTTCACTACGGACGAGATGCGTCTCCGGCACATGGCCGCTCAAGATTTGTCGTTCTCCCGGCTCGATCTGCAACTCCTTGTCCCAATCCGGCAGCGATAGCCATTCCAGGAGCCGCTTGTCGCTGCGCGTCGCGTAGGTGAAAGGATTCGGCGCGACATAGACGCCGCCCGCCCGATAGGCCATCCGTAAGGCTGAGAAGTCGTCAGACCGCCAGAAGAAATCAGTTGAGCGGTTGACGATGAAGGTCACTGCCTGTCCGTTGAACAGCAGTCGGCGTCCATCCCAGCGAAGCTCTGCGGGACATCCGGCTTCGGCCTGCCAGCCGCCCTCGCGCATGAGCTCACAGAGCAGCTGGAGCTCTCTGCGAAATTTGCCTTGTTGCAAAGATTCGGGATCATCGAGAATGAGAAACAAATCGCTTGGACTTGCTCCCAAGAATACCCTCCCTTCGTGTTCCACGAAGTCTCTGATGCGTTGTTTGAACAGAGGTAAATGGGCAGGCGGTGCTATCCGTTCCTCCTGCCCCAGTCCTGCTGTCTCGTAGTACATGGCGTTGATGATGGCGGCAAATATGAAGCCCGACCCGTTGTCGTTGAACTCGATGAGCTGCCAACTCCCCTCAGGGGGAAGATGAAAATCCCAAGCACTGAAAAAGCAAACCTCCGGCCGCCTGAGCTGCACGATCGGCGGCGCCTCGCGCAAGGCAGCCGCCTGCCAGGCGTCGCGGCCGGTAACAAGATCAAAGGCTCGTATGAAATCCGATATCTCGGCGAGGATGGCGGCCGGGATGACCTGAGGTTGCGGAACCACAGAGAATTCTGCCGGCACCTCTGGCATCCCGGCAGCCTGCAGCTCGGCGTAGAAGTTCTCAGGATGCGTCGCCTCGAGCCTCAAGCTCCTCCTCGCAGTCTTCATCGCAGCACCCGGGTTTGGACTGTCAACTTGAGACGTCCGCTCTTTTCCTCGAAGGCCAAAACACCGCCGACCTTCGCCCAAACCAACGTCTTGCGACCACCGAAGATCGCCTCCAAACACAAGACTCCTTATGGAGCGATCCCGATTCGAGATGAACCGTGTAGCCGGGGGGATCGCCGTTGTCCCGCCGGTGATCGCCCTCCACCTGGGTGCTCCCAACCAGAGTGAGCCGTTTGACCATGGAAGCCGATTGACATTAGGATAAAATGGCCATCGGGCAAGTCGGAGCGACTTTTCGCAATCGTTATCAAAGGCTTCGTTCAATGCTTAATCGAGTGGTTCTCGCGTTGGCAATGGTTGCCGCGGTGACCCCCGCGGGCAGTCAGCCGATCGGCCAAGCCGCGCCGCATAACGTCGTGATCTTCGTCGCCGACGGGTTGCGCTCACGCGTGGTCAATGATGCAACGGCGCCAAACTTGTCGGCGCTGGCCCGTCAGGGTGTCTCTCTGGTCAACAGCCATTCGCTGTTTCCGACTTTCACCATGGCAAATGCGTCGGCGATCGCCACCGGACACTACCTTGGCGATACCGGCGTGTTCTCCAATACGCTCTACCTCGCGCATCCTGTCCCCAATGCCGCTGGCAGCCCGACCCCTTTCATCGAGAATGATGCGGTTCTGGGCGATCTCGACGCACATTTCTCTGGCAACTTCCTCAATGAAGACACGATACTCAAACTGGCGCGCGAAAAGGGCTACAGCACTGCGGCCATCGGCAAGCATGGTCCAACGCTGCTGTTCGATCACACTGAACGGAGTGGGACGCAGACGATCATTTTTGACGACATCACAGGCACGCCGCAGGGCATTCCGCTGTCGCCGGAGATCGCGGAGCGATTAAAGGCAGCGGGTCTTCCGATGGCCACGCCACCGCGGGGAGCCAATGGCATTGCCGGCAATGTCACGACGCCCGGGACCAAAAGCGCCAATGTGATCCAGCAGGACTATTTTGCTGCGGTTGCGACGCGCGCGGTGCTGCCGCTGTTCGCCGCACGGGGCAAGCCCTTTCTTCTGGTGTTCTGGTCTCGCGATCCGGACGGCACGCAGCACAACCAGGGCGACAGCTTCCTGACACTCAAGCCCGGAATCAATGGCCCGGCTGCCCTTGCGGCAATTCGCAACGCCGATGACGATCTTGGCCGGCTCCGTGCCGCGCTTGCCGAACTCGGGCTTGCCGAAACGACGGACATCATCGTCACTGCCGACCATGGATTTGCAACCATCTCGAAGGAGAGCGCCACGAGCCCGGCCGCTCAGGCCCGACATGCGGACGCACCGGCCGGCCACCTCCCGCGTGGCTTTCTGGCGTTCGATCTCGCGAAACTGCTAGGAATGCCGATCATTGATCCCGACAACAATTTCGCGCCGGTGCCCGAAGGCGCGCATTCGCGCAACGGCAATGGCCTGATCGGCGGCGACAAGGACCATCCAAGACTCGTTGTCGCCGCGAACAGCGGGTCCGACCTGATCTATATCCCCGACGGCGACAAAGCGTTAGCCGGCCGGGTCGTGGCGGCATTGCTGACCCAAGACTACGTGAGCGGCATTTTCGTCGACGAACGCATCGGCCGATTTCCTGGCACGCTGTCCCTGGCTGATATCAATCTCGACGGCGCCGCGCGCACCCCGAGACCAGCCATGGTGGTTAATTTTCGCTCGTTTGACACCGTTTGCGGCGAACCGGTGCGCTGTCCCGCCGTCGTCGCCGATGCAACGCTTCAGCAAGGTCAGGGCACGCACGGCTCGTTCAGCCGGGCGGAAACCTGGAACTTCATGGCGCTCGCCGGCCCCGATTTCAAATCGGGATTCATCGATATGGCGCCCGTTAGCAATGCCGATATCGGTCGCACCGTCGCGGCGATCATGGGGCTCGGGTTCAACGACAAGGGCTCGCTTGTCGGCCGCGTCCTTCGCGAGGCCATGCCAGGTGGCGTGATGCCGGAGGTCAAGAGCACCACAATCGTCTCAGAGCCGGCAGACAACGGACTTCGCACCGTACTCGACGTCCAATCGGTCGAGAACACGCGATACTTCGATGCTGGCGGCTTCTTTGGTCGCACTCTTGGGCTTTCGCAGCCGGCACTCGCGGGGGCACGCCAGCCCAATCTCCCGAAGTAAGCATCTCCCGGCGGAGCCGGGGCTTTAATTGATGAGCCGCTCGAAGCGGCCGTGGGGTCGCTGACGCGACCCCCATCTCAAGGCTTCGCTTTCGACCCGGCGCTTCGATTGCTCCAGCGTGCAGTCAGATAGGCAGGATATTCGGCTTCAGTTGCTTGTCCGGCATGAAGCAGCCATCGACGCAAGGCTGCGACCGCAGGAGCATTGCGCCTCGGCTCGGGCATGTGCATGAAATACCCCCGTGAGCGCAGCGCCGGTTCCGGCCACGGCATGACGAGACGACCGCTTTGGAGTTCCTTTCCGACCAGTGCGATCGGCCCCATCATGACTCCGAGCCCATCCAGCGCCGCCTGGATCGCAAAATAGAAGTGCTCGAATACTTGGTGACGCTCGGGCGCGAGGTCTGGTAGTCCGGCGGCCGCCAACCATCGCGGCCAGGCGTCGCGCAGCGTCTCGGAATGCAAAAGCGTGTGACGCGCAAGATCGGCGGGGCGGCGCAGCGGGCGCCGCGTCATGAGATCGGCGCCCAGCAAAGGTAACCGCGCCTCGCCCATGAAGCGCTCGCTAATCCACCCGGGCCTGCGCGCCGGCCCGGACAACACGATATCGGCCTCCATTTGGAATTGCTCCGCCGCGGTGCTCGCCGTGATCAGCCGCACTTCGATTTCCGGGTGATCACGCTGAAATGCCGGGAGGCGCGGAATGAGCCAGCGCATCGCAAAGGTTGGCAGCGCCGCGACGCGCAGCGACTGCTGAAAACGCCGCTCGCGAACTCGTTCGGCCGCGGCCGCCAGCCGGTCAAGCGCGGGGCCGGTTTCGTTCAGCAGTGCAGAGCCGGCTTCGGTCGGGACCGCGTTGCGGCTGGTGCGCACGAAGAGCTTCACGCTCAGCCATTGCTCCAAAGCCCGGATCTGGCGGCTCACGGCGCCATGCGTCACATTGAGCTCGAGGGCGGCACGCGTGAAGCTGCCGTGGCGCGCCGCGGCCTCGAAGGCCTTGATAGCGTTGAGAGGGGGCAGCCGACGGATCGTCACGATGTGAGTTTTCCTCACAATTGCCGTCAGTACAACTCGTTTGTCATCAAAACCTCACAGAGGCAAAAGGTCCATGAATCGTCGGGAGCCCTGCCGTGACCGCATCGGTCTTCGCAGCCGTTCTGTTCGCCGCAGGCCTGCACGCGGCCTGGAACGCCATGCTCAAAGGTGGGACGGGTGATCGCCTCTGGACCATGACCATGATGAGCCTGGCGGTCGCGCTCGTCGGCGCGGCCGCAATACCGTTCCTTCCGTGGCCTGCGGCGGCGAGTTGGCCCTACATCGTGGCGTCAGGCCTCCTCCATGTCGGCTACAACCTGTTTCTTGTCCAAACGTATGGATCGGGCGATTTCAGCGAAACCTATCCGATCGCCCGCGGTTCATCGCCGATGCTCGTTGCATTGGGCGCGGCCGTATTCGCCGAAGAGCGGCCCAACCTGTTGGCGATGCTTGGAATCGTGCTCGTGGGCGGCGGCATCATCTCGCTCGCATTCAAGGGCAAGGGCCTTCGAATTGCTTCGCTGCCGGCGGCCCTTGCCACCGGTGCGTTCATCGCCGCCTACAGCGTCGTCGATGGGATCGGCGTCCGCGCAGCCGGTGACACCCTCGCCTACGCGGCCTGGATGTCGGTCCTCTGGGGCGGTCCGATGCCGGTCGTCTTCGTTCTGCTACGAGGTGGTCCCCGGACCGGAGTTGCAGCGTTTCTTGCGGGATCGGCGTGGCGCTTTGCCGGCGCGATGCTGGGCGGCTGGGTGTCGCTGATCGCCTACGCCATCGTCATCTGGGCGATGCATTACGGTCCAATGGGACCGGTGTCGGCTTTGCGCGAAACGAGCGTGCTCTTTGCCGCCCTCATCGGCCGCCTTGCGCTCAAGGAACGGCTCAGTGCACGCCGCATCGCCGCATGTGTCGTGATTGCCTGCGGCGCCGCATGCCTGGGCGGCGCAGGATGATCCCGATCGGCTTGCGCCGGGCGCTCGGCCTCGCCGGCGTTAGCCAAGGCGATCGGCGCCGCGTGCTCTGGGTCGCGTGCGGGGCGCACGCGCTTCACGACGGCTTCACCGATACGCTTTACGTATTGCTGCCGCTCTGGCAGGCGGAATTCGGGCTCGGGTACGCGGCTGTCGGTGTCCTGCGCTCGCTCTACACTGCCGCCATGGCGGGCCTGCAAGTGCCCGCGGCCACGATTGCGCGGCGAATCGGCAGTCCGCTCGTGCTCGCCGCCGGCACCATGCTCGCCGCGGCCGGCTATCTGCTGGCCGGAGCAAGCTCCGGATTCATCATTCTGGCTGCCGCGCTGATCCTTGGTGGCATCGGGTCGAGCACGCAGCATCCGATCGCGTCGAGCCTCGTGGCGCAGGCATACGACACACAAGGCTCGCGTGGCCCGCTCGCGACCTACAACTTTGCAGGCGACCTTGGGAAAATGGCGCTCCCTTCGGCAACCGCGGCGCTCCTTCTGCTCATGCCTTGGCGCTCCGCCGTGTTGGCCCTCGGCATGATCGGGATCGCGACAGCGCTCGCGATCGCCTTCCTGCTCAGCCGCGCGGGCCCGGCGGGCCGCGAAGCGACACCTCTCGTTGACCATGCCATGGATGATCGCGCCGCGCGGCCTCGCGGCGGCTTCGTCCTGCTGCTCGCCATCGGCATCATCGATGGTGCCACGCGCACGGGATTCCTGACTTTCCTGCCATTTCTCCTGCAGGCGAAAGGCGCCAGTCTACCGACCGTCGGCATGGCGCTTACGCTGGTTTTCGCCGGAGGCGCCGCAGGCAAGCTTGTTTGCGGCTTCCTTGGGGCACGCATCGGCGTGTTGGCGACCGTCATTGCAACGGAGGGCGCCACCGCGCTCGGGATCGTCATGTCGCTGCTTCTGCCGCTAGGAGCAGCGCTCGCAATGCTGCCAGCCCTCGGCATTGCCTTGAACGGCACGTCTTCGGTGCTCTACGGCACGGTGCCTGAGCTAGCACCAGCGGACAAGCGGCAGCGGGCCTTCGGGCTCTTTTACACCGGCACGATCGGGGCTGGAGCGCTGTCGCCTGCGATGTATGGGCTGTTCGGCGACCTTCTCGGTATTCCTGCCGCGATGCTACTTATCGCGGCGGTAGTCCTGGTCACCTTGCCATTGGCTTGGCGCCTGAGCGCACGTCTCAAAGGTATGGATGTCACTATAGCAGCGCGCTTAAGCTGAAGACTTAAACTCGCCGCCACCGCAGGCAGCAAGGTTGGAAGCGAGCTCCAGCAGTCCGGCCTATCATTCATGTCGGTACGATACTTACGCGGTGTTCGGCAAAACTGATCCAAGCTTCCTCACCCTTCGCAAAAGGCTGCGTCTTGGCGTGGTCGATGACAAATAGCTCGCCCAGTGTCGTTTCCACCGTGTACTCAAGGTTGCTTCCCCCATAGGACATCCTGAGGATCCGTCCCGCAAAAGCGAGCCCATCGGGCTTCGCGGCATGCAACGTGATCGCCTCGGGGCGGATCGCGAGCTTGACCGGGCCGGCTGCCGCGCCCCGGCGCGGCAGTTCGAACGCGAAAGCGCCCAGGCGAACCAACGCCCGATCACCGCGCTCCGCCACGAGTTCGCCGTCGAGCAGATTAGTGTCGCCGATGAAATCTGCGACGAACGAATTGGCCGGATGGTCATAGAGCTCCACCGGCGTGCCGGATTGCGCGATGTGTCCGTTATCCATGAGGATGATGCGATCAGAAACCGCGAGAGCCTCCTCTTGGTCGTGGGTCACGTACGCGACGGTGAGGTTGAGCTTGCGCTGAAGATCACGGATTTCCTCGCGTACGCGGCGGCGAAGCTTCGCATCGAGATTCGACAGCGGCTCGTCGAATAGCAGGACCTGAGGCTCGAGCACGATGGCCCGCGCGATGGCAACGCGCTGCTGCTGGCCACCGGAGAGCTCTGCCGGCGACCGGCGCTCCAGCCCGGACAAACCGACCAGCTGGAGTTTCTCCGACACCAGTTCACGGACCTCGGGCTTGGGCAACCCCATCACCGTTGGCCCGTAGGCGACGTTGTCGAACACCGACATGTGCGGGAACAGCGCGTAGGACTGGAACACCATGGTGACGTCGCGCTCGGAAGCAGAAACGCGCGTGACGTCGCGTCCGCCGATAATGATTTGGCCGCGCGTGGGAATTTCAAGGCCGGCAATCAGGCGCAGCGTCGTGGTCTTGCCGCAGCCGGACGGCCCCAGCAATGTGACGAGCGTTCCGGGTTCGATGGTGAACGAAAGGTCGTCCACCGCCCGCACGGCGCCGTAAAGCTTCGCGACGGAGCGGAATTCGACCTCAGCGGGCCCGGGCCGGTTCATGACCTTGCCATTGTGTTCGCTCAACCAGCAAACTGGACAGCTGTCTCGCCCCTCGTTCGTCGCCCCAGACTGCGCTCGCCCACAACCAAATCGATCAGCCGGATCACCGCCAGGATGACGACGATCAACACCGATGAATAGGCGATAGCAAGGCCGAATTCGCCGGCCTCGACGCGCCCGACGATGTAGGTCGTCGCCATGTTCCACTCCGCACTGACCAGAAAGATCACGGCGCTCACGGCCGTCATGGCGCGCACGAAGCTGTAGACCATCGAGGCAATGATGGCGGGACGCAGCAGCGGCAGCACGACGCGGCGCAACGTCGTTGCGGAACGGGCGCCGAGCGTAAGGGAGGCCTCATCGAGGCTTCGATCGATCTGGCTCAGCGCCGCGACGCCGGCGCGCACGCCGACCGGCATATTGCGGAAAACGAAACACGCGATGAGGATGAAAGCGGTGCCGGTGATCTCGACCGGCGGCACGTTGAAGGCGAGGATGTAGGCAACGCCGATGACGGTACCCGGAATGGCAAAGCTCAGCATGGTCGCGAGCTCGAACACGCGGCGGCCGACGAAGTGCTGGCGGGTCAGCAGATACGCGGTAAGCAGGCCGATCGCCGCCGTGAGCGGTGCCGCGAGCGCTGCAATCTCGAGCGTGGCGAACAGCGAATTCCAGGCCGATCCGGAGAAGAAGAGCCCGTTCGGCACCGCTTCAATGCGGAATCCCGTAAGGTAGTTGGCCAACGTGAGCGTATAGTCGCGCCCCATGGAACGAATGAACCCTGCCACCAGGATGATGGCATAGATGATGGCAGTGAAGAGGCCCCACGGCACCACAACTACGTAACAAAGCCACGCCACGCGCCGCGGCAGCGCGAGCGGCAGCCCGCCGTCGCCCTTGCCGGTGACGGTCGTGTAGGCGCGTTGACCGAGCCAGGCATACTGCAGCACGAGCGCCGCCAGGGTGAAGCCCAACAGAACGATCGAAAGCACCGCCGCGCGTGATTGATCGTGCGCCGCGCCGACCACAGCGAAGAAGATTTTCGTCGACAGGACGTCAAAATTGCCGCCGAGAACAAGCGGGTTGCCGAAATCTGCCATGCTCTCGACGAAACTCAGCAGGAAGGCGTTGGCGAGGCCGGGGCGAATGAGCGGGAATGACACGGTCGCGAATACCCTCCAGCGCCCAGCGCGGAGCGTTTGCGCGGCCTCTTCGAGCGAGGGGCTAATGGCCTGCACGACCCCGACCAGAACCAGAAACGCAATTGGCGTGAATGCCAGCAGCTGGGCGATCAGGATGCCCGGCCATCCGTAGATCCAGCGCGACGGCGCAATGCCGAACCAGTCGGCGAGCAGCGCGGTAACGCTGCCAGAGCGCCCGAACAGCAGAATGAGCGCAAGGCCGATCACAAAGGGTGGCGTGATGATCGGCAGCACGGCCAGAGCTCGCAACATGCCGGCGAAGCGCCGTCCGGCGCGCGTCGCCACCAGCGCGAACGCAAGTCCCAGTGCGGTCGCGCCAAAGCCGACCGCAATCGCAAGGATCAAGGTGTTCCACGCAACGCCGCAGCGCAGCGTCGAACTAAGGCAATCGAATCCCCAGACGGAGCGATCGAAGAATTTCTCTGCAAACTGCGCCAGCGCGAAGGCGCCCTCCTCATCGCGAAAGGCGCTGGCGAGGACGATTACGACTGGGAACAGGACGAAAATGACCGTAAGAGCGACCACGGCCCCGATGGCGCCGACGATGAAAGCATCGCCGCGACACCAGCCGCGCCAAGCCAATCCCTGGCACAGCAGCATGAGGAAAGCCGCAGACACGAGGCCTGCGCCCGGCCCCAAGCCCGCCTGGCTCGGCCCTTCCGTACCGAGGAGATCGGCGAGAATGGACCAGTTCCAGCCCCGCAAGCCGATCGCGAAACCTTGGATCGCAACAAGTGCAAGTCCCCCGATACCCGCGCCGACCAGGATGCCGCTCGCCTGTTCACGCCGATAGCGGATCAATGGCCAAGTCGCGACCACGAGCGGCAGCGCGATCGGTGCGAGCCACCAGGCGCCGTCAGACCAGGCGAGCCCGAGCGCCGTACGCGGCCCCTGCGCCGAATAGCCGATGACCCAGTCGTACCAATTCGCGTCGGGGGGTAGATGCCACGGCAGGAGCGCGAAGCCGGCCCAGCCGAGCACAAGCCATATGCGGGCGGTCGTGGTCATCCGGTTCACGTGCCGCTCGGACGAGCGACTTTATTTCGGTTGATTCCGCACCTCGTTGTCCCACTTGGCCAGCAGGCGCCTGCGCTCCGTCGAGGAGCCGTACTTGACGAAATCGAAATCGATCAGCTTGATTTCTCCAAGCTTCGGCGCCTGCGGCGGCACGGGAGTATTCTTGTTCGAGGGCACCTGGAACGCTCTCGACCGCGCTCCCAACGCCTGGGCCTCGGGTGTGAGCGCCCAGTCGTACCATTTCCTCGCGTTGTTGGCGTTGCGTCCACCCTTGATGATCGACATCGACCCGACTTCGTAGCCGGTGCCCTCGCACGGCGCGACCACCTTCATGGGCGCGCCGTCGATCGCCGAGGTGACGAGATCGTGCTGAAACGCGATACCCACGGTCGTTTCGCCGAGCGCCGTCGCCCTGGCAGGAGCCGCACCTGACTTGGTATATTGATTGACGTTCCTGTGGAGCGCCTTGAGATAGGAAAAGCCGCCGTCCTCTCCCATGATCTGGACGATGGTGGCGAGCATCGTATAGGAGGTGCCGGAGGAATTCGGATCGGCGACTTGAACTTCATCCTTGAGCTTCGGATCGAGCAGGTCGGCCCAACACTTCGGCTCCGCGAGACCCTTCTTCTTGATGAGATCGACGTTGAAGCCAAAGCCGAGGGCGCCCGAGTAGATTCCGATGGTTCGGCCCTTCGTCTGCTCCCACTGGCGCACCGCCCAGTCTTGGAGCTCGCCAAGTCTTGCCGACTTGTATTCGACAGTAAGGCCCTCGCCAGCGGCCTGAACATGCGGGTCCCCGGTGCCGCCCCACCATACATCGCCACGCGGATTCGCAGCTTCGGCCTTGACTTGCGCATAGGTCTCGCCGGAGCTCTTGCGCGTCATTGCAACTTTGATTCCGGTCTGCCGCTCGAAGGCGGTCGCCATGGCGCGGCACCATTCCTCTTCGACGGAACAGTAGACGACCAGCGCGCCTTGCGCGCGGGCGCTCACCGGGGAGAGAAGCAGGGCCAGGAGGACGCCGACCCCCGCCGGGTGGATTCCTGCCGACAGCAGTCTCTTGTTCATGGGGCCTCCCTCCGGAATTCTGATTTTGTGCGGAGTTTCAACCCGCGCCATGGCAGGTGTCAACGCGGCCCGGAGACATCCATCGCATTCCAGAGAACCTCTCCTACAGCCGGCGTGCAGGCAAGCACCGGATTTCCTTGCCGCAGACCGTCGCCGCGGAGGAAATCATTGGTCCATCCGCCGGCCTCCTCGACAATCAGGAGGCCGGCGAGCGCGTCCCAGGCGTTAATGTGCAATTCGCAATAGGCATCGATGCGTCCGTCAGCCACATAAGCAAGGCCGAGCGCCCCGGAGCCTGTGCGCCGCACTTGCGCGCCGGCCCTCAGAAGGCGCTCGATGAGCCCAACATAGGCTTCACGCGGACGGCGTGTGGACCAGCCGGCCTCGACGATCGCCTGCGCGACCGTGGCCACCGTGCTCACCATGATGGCTTGCCCGTTGCGGGTCGCACCGCTGCCCCGCCGCGCGGCATAGAGCTCATCCGTTACGGGTTGATAGATCACGCCAAGCTCAACATAGCCGTCCCGGACGAACGCGATGGAGATGCAGAAATGCGGTATGCCGCGCGCGAAATTCGCGGTGCCGTCGATCGGGTCCACGACCCACACGTCGCGGCCGAAGCTGCCGCCTGTTTCCTCGCCGAAGAATGAGTCCGCCGGGAACGATGCCGTAATGCGGCTGCAGACCAGGCGCTCGATCTCGGCGTCCGTCTGGGTGAAATAATCCTGAGGGCCCTTGAGCGTGTGCGCCGGCGGGTGCGATCCGTCGCGGAACGCCGCGAGCGCGATCGCGCCGGCCTCGCGTGCAACCGCGCAGGCGAGCGCGAGGCGTTGATCGAGATCGGAGGCACTCATCGTCGCATCACGACTTAAGACGTACCAGATGCCCCGTGCGGGCGGACTCGGTCGCCGCGTCAGCGAGCAGCAGCGCGCGAAGACCGTCTTCGCCGCCCGGCTCGCCGGGCGCGCCGTCGAGCACTGCGGCAACGAAGGCATCGAGCTCAAGCCGGTACGCATCCGCGTAGCGGTCGAGAAAAAACGGCAGGGCAGGATCGCGGCCATAACCGGCAACGCTCGCATGTTCGACCGTAGTGGCACGCTGATTGCCGGCCGCAAGCAGGCCGAGGCTGCCGTGCACCTCGATGCGCTGGTCGTAGCCGTAGGTGGCGCGCCGGGAATTGGATATCTGCGCGATCTTGCCAGACGGTGTCTTGAGGAGCACGGCCGCGGTGTCGACATCGCCGGCCGCAGCGATCTGCGGGTCGACCAGGCAGGATGCAACGGCGTGGACTTCCGCCGGCTCCTCGCCTAGCAGAAAGCGAGCCATGTCGAAGTCGTGGATCATCATGTCGCGGAACAAGCCTCCGGAGCGGGCGATGTAGCTTACGGGCGGCGGCGCGGGGTCGCGCGAGAGAATGGTGAGAAGCTCGACCGAACCAATTTCGCCTGCCGCCACGCGGCGCCGAATTGAAGCGAAGCTGGGGTCGAAGCGACGGTTGAACCCCACCATCAGCCTCACGCCCGCGTTGCGGACGGCCTCAAGGCAGGTGCGAGTGCGCGCCGCATCGAGATCGATGGGCTTTTCGCAGAATATGGCCTTGTCGGCATGCGCGGCACCCTCGATGAGCTGCGCGTGCGTGTCGGTCGGCGTGCATATGAAGATGGCATCGACATCAGGCGCAGCGAGAATGGCATCGGCGCCCTTCACGGCGGCGCCCGTGGCGCCGGCGACGGCTTGTGCGGACGCGACATCGGGGTCGGCGACGGCAACGAGTTTGGCGCGCTTATGCGCGGCGATATTGGCGGCATGGATGCGGCCAATCCGCCCGGCGCCGAGAAGCCCAACCCGCATCGTCTCGATTTCCCCGCGCTTTCGAGCAAACCCCCGGCAGATTACCGGCCGCACACGGGCCGGACAACCATATTGCGATTCCGCTCCGCCGGAATAAGGTCGCCAAGTCTGGGAGTTAGATATGGTTGAAGCACATCGGGACGGCGCGAGGCTCGATCGCAAGATTGCCGTGGTGACCGGAGGAACACAGGGTATCGGCGAGACCATCGCGCGCCTCTTTGCGGCGCGCGGCGCCGCTGGCATTGCGATCTGCGGCCGCAACGTCGAGCGTGGCAAGGCGGTCGCGGCCGACCTCGATCGGGCTGGTTGCCGCGCGGAATTCGTGCGGGCCGACCTTGGCGATCTCGACCAGGTGCGGGCCGTCATTGCCGGCGCCGATCGCGCCTTCGGCCGCATCGACATACTGGTGAACGCTGCCGGCATCACGGATCGCGGCGCCATCTCGGACACCACGCCGGAGCTGTTCGAGCGCATGATGGCGGTCAATCTTCGCGCGCCATTCTTTCTCATCCAGGACGCTGCCGCGGTCATGCGCCGGGAGCGGATCGCGGGAACGATTGTCAATATCCTGTCGATGTCGGCCCATGGCGGCCAGCCGTTTCTCTCGCCCTACAGCATCTCCAAGGGGGCGCTGGCAACGCTCACCAAGAACGCCGCATTCTCGCTGATGCCGTGGCGCATCCGCGTCAACGGCCTCAATCTCGGCTGGATGGACACGCCCGGCGAAGACCGCGTCATGCGGCTCTATCACGGTGCGCAGGACGGCTGGCGCGAGCGGGCCGCTGCGGAGCAGCCGTTCGGCCGGCTGATCGAGCCCGTCGAAGCTGCACGCGCCGTCGCCTTCCTGGCGAGTGTGGAGTCCGGGATGATGACTGGCGCGATCATCGACTACGACCAGTCCGTTCTCGGCTGTTGGGAGCAGGCTCCGCATCCGTCGCGGACAGCGTGAGCCGACGTTGTCCTCTTCCTCGTCTCTCGGGAGGTGATGCCGATGTCCACCCTCCGCCTCACGATGGCACAGGCGCTGGTGCGCTATCTCGCGGCGCAGCGGACCGAGTTCGACGACCGCATCGAGCCGCTATTTGCCGGCGTATGGGCGATCTTCGGGCACGGCAACGTCGCCGCTCTGGGCGAGGCGCTGTGGCAGGCGCGCGAGGTCCTGCCGACCTTCCGGGCGCACAACGAG
>Ga0137377_10001267_pt1 | contig 17438 bp, 18 predicted proteins | sample SagtaG_22_FD_104815 | JGI IMG/M metagenome (GOLD analysis project Ga0137377, IMG submission 104815) | Vadose zone soil microbial communities from Sagehorn Ranch, Mendocino, California, USA - Sage2_L_40_16 metaG | ecosystem: Environmental > Terrestrial > Soil > Vadose zone | place: USA... | reverse complement strand
ATTGCCGAGATTGCCAAGCCCATTGACGCCGGTGACGGTGCCGTCCGGTACGTACATCCCAAGGCCCGTCTTTACATAAAATCCGCTGTCGCCGAACTTCCAGCTCAACTCCACCGGCGCGATGAAAGTGTTGATCATGCCCGACGCGTCGACATTCACCGGATTGCCGGCGGCGAACATGCCCACCGGTATCGCCCAGGCCGCATCGTAGGTTGCACCGAGAAAATTCCAGCCGGGTACCCAGACGAAGGCGGTGGCTCCGACGGCGGACGGCAGCCGGTTGTGGTGCCATGCGGGTTGAGGGCGTTGTTGCCGGGCCCGGCGAGGTTGGCCACCTGACAGGCTTGATTGGGACAATCTCGCAGCGGACGCCTTTGGAGCTTGCCCGATCGATGCCCCCAGGTCCGGAACGTAACGAGGCCCTCAAATTGGCAAGCCAACTTCGGTGCACTGCCGATGCGCGCGGACTGACCTTTGCGAAGCGGGGCAGGCCGCGAAAGTAAAGGGCGTTCGTCGGATCGAAGGAGCAGTGCGTTGACACGCGCGCAACGCGATCGCTGCAATGCTGGCCTGGCTGCTAAACAAGGTTGGCTTCCCATCCATTCAGCTCTCTCGCTGAGCGCCGTTTGCTAACGGTTGCATTGCAGCAATAACTTCGCCCGACGAAAAGAAATTGTCGGTGTCCGTTGACTCGAAATATGTTTAGTGAAAGTCTTTCACTTAACAAGAACACTAAACATGTCCCCGCAGCTTCGGCGATAGCGGGATTCAGTCTGCGTGCATAACCGCCGAACGGCGGAGTGTGGTTGGCAGGACAAGCAGGTCATGGCCTGCGACAACAGGGAGGTTGTGATGATCCAAATGATGCGTGCATTGGGGGTGAGTGCGGTTGTTGTCGCCTCGTGTCTCGGTGGTCAGGCGGTTGCTCAGACCAAACAATTGACGTTGTGCTGGGCGGCCTGGGATCCCGCCAACGCCTTGGTGGAGCTCTCGAAAGACTTCACCACCAAGACCGGAGTTCAAATGAAATACGAGTTCGTCCCGTGGACGAGCTACGCCGACCGGTTTCTCAACGAACTCAATTCCAAGGGTAAACTTTGCGACCTCATCATCGGCGACAGCCAGTGGATCGGCGGTGCCGCCGAGAACGGTCACTATGTGAAACTCAATGATTTCTTCAAGAAAGAAGGAATCACGATGGACGACTTCATGCCGGCGACCGTGGTCGGCTATTCCGAATGGCCCAAGAATACGCCGAACTATTGGGCGCTGCCGGCGATGGGCGATGCGATCGGCTGGACCTACCGTAAGGATTGGTTTGCGAAGCCGGAAATTCAGGCCGAGTTCAAGAAGAAGTATGGCCGCGACCTCGCGCCGCCCGCGACCTGGGACGAGCTGAAGCAGATTGCCGAATTCTTCCAAGGCAGGGAAGTCGACGGCAAGAAGGTCTACGGCGCCTATATCTATACCGAGCGCGGCTCCGAAGGGATCACCATGGGCGTGACCAACGCGCTCTACGACTGGGGATTCCAGTACGACAATCCGAAGAAGCCCTACGAGATGGAGGGCTTCGTCAACTCGCCCGACGCGGTCAAGGGACTCGAATTCTATAAGTCGCTTTACAAGTGCTGCACCGCGCCTGGCATGAGCAATGCCTACATGTCGGAGGGGCTCGACGCCTTCAAGTCAGGGCAGGTCGCGATGCAGATGAACTTCTTCGCGTTCTTCCCCGGCCTTTATAAGGATCCGAATGTCGGCGGCGAGAAGATCGGCTTCTTCGTCAATCCGAAGCAGAAATATCACTTTACGCAGCTCGGCGGGCAGGGGATTTCGGTCGTCTCCTACTCGGACCACAAGGATGACGCGCTCACCTATGTCAAATGGTTCGCGCAGCCTGATGTCCAGAAAAAGTGGTGGGCGCTTGGCGGCTATTCCTGCCACAAGGCGGTGCTGAACGATCCGAACTTTCCGAAGAGCGCGCCGTTTGCCGCCGACTTCTTGAAATCCATGGATATCGTCAAGGATTTCTGGGCGGAGCCTTCCTATGCTGAGCTCCTGCTCGATATGCAGAAGCGCGTCCATGACTACGTCGTGGCGGACAAGGGAACGGCGCAGGAAGCGCTAGATCTCTTGGTGAAGGATTGGCAGAAGGTATTCAAGGAAGACGGCAAGATGTGATCAGCTCCAGGTCTCCCGATCTCTTGGATCGGGAGACCGTTTCCTTGAGCGTGTCGCGATCTGTGAATGACAGGGCCCACATGAGCACTCTCGCCGAGCAGGCCGTTGCCCGGACCCCACGCCGCTTCGCATTGCGATTCCGTGGGATGTCCGACCGAGCCATTGCCTGGTTGTTCATCACACCATCGGTGCTGCTCCTGCTCGCGATCAACATTTTCCCGTTGCTATGGACGATCCAGCTCTCGTTTACCAATTATCGGGCCAATCGTCCGAATGCACCGATCAGGTACATCGGTCTCGACAACTACCGCAACATTCTGACTGACACCGAGGTGTGGCACGCCATGCAGGCCACCGCGCATTTCGTGCTGTGGTCGATCGCGCTCGAACTGGCACTCGGGTTTGGCCTTGCGCTCCTGATCAACCGCAGATTCCGCGGTCACAGTTTCTGGACCACCATTATTCTATTGCCGATGATGCTGTCGCCGGCCGTGGTTGGCAACTTCTGGACCTTTCTGCTGCAACCGCAGATCGGGCTATTCAATAGCGCGATCGCTGTCCTGACCGGAGTAAATCCGAGTTCGTTTCAGATGATCGGAGATGTGGCGCTGGCGCCCTGGTCGATCATCATGGTCGATACCTGGATGTGGACGCCCTATGTGATGCTGATCTGTCTTGCGGGCCTGCGTTCGATCCCGGATTACATCTACGAGGCCGCAGAGGTCGATCGCGCATCCCCCTGGCGGAAATTCTGGTCCATCACACTCCCGATGGTGATGCCGTTCCTGATGCTGGCCATTCTTTTCCGGGCGATCGAAAACTTCAAGATGTTCGACATGGTGAACCTGCTTACCTCGGGCGGTCCAGGATCGACCACGGAGGTGGCGTCGATCACGTTGAAACGCGAAGCGTTCGAGAAATGGCGCACGGGCTATTCGTCGGCCCTCGCCATCATCCTCTTCGTTACCGTCTTTGGCGCCGCCAACATCTACGTAAAAGCCCTCAATCGGGTAAAACAACGATGAGCACGCCCATCACCGCGCATTCCGTAGCCGAGCCGTCACGATGGTCGAAGGCGACCGCGTCATTCATCGTCGCGAGCTACGCGATCATAACCATTCTGCCGTTGCTTTGGATCTTTCTCACCGGATTTAAGACCCCGCCGGATTCGATCGCCTATCCGCCCAAGATTCTGTTCGAGCCTTCTGTTGAAGGCTACGTCAACCTGTTCACGACGCGCTCGCGGCAGACGCCCGAATTTCTGGCCAGTCTGCCGCCACCGCAGACTTGGTACGAGCGCCTCGTACGCTCTCGCAATATGGTGATTGGCGGGCCATCGAAGGTCGTTCCGCGTTTTGTCAACTCGCTGGTGATCGGCTTCAGCTCGACCTTTCTTGCCGTATGCTTCGGCACCATCGCGGCCTATGCGTTTTCGCGATTTCGCGTACCGCTGGCCGATGATCTCCTGTTCTTCATCCTGTCGACCCGGATGATGCCGCCGATCGCGGTTGCAATCCCGATTTATCTGATGTTCCGCAATCTAGGGCTCACTGACACCAAGCTCGGGATGATCCTGCTGTACACCGCGGTGAACGTTTCGCTGGCGGTGTGGCTGTTGAAGGGATTCATGGACGAAATCCCGCGCGAATACGAAGAGGCGGCGATGGTCGATGGCTACACGCGCCTTCAGGCCTTCTTCAAGGTGGTGCTTCCGCAAGCCACGACCGGCATCGCGGCAACGGCGATCTTCTGCCTGATCTTCGCTTGGAACGAATATGCCTTCGCGGTTCTGCTCACCAGCGGCGACGCGCAAACCATGCCGCCCTTCATACCCTTCATTATCGGCGAGGGCGGCCAGGACTGGCCCGCGGTCGCTGCCGCGACGACATTGTTCTTCATCCCGATCCTGTGCTTCACCATCCTGTTACGCCGCCATTTGTTGCGCGGCATCACCTTCGGGGCGGTGCGAAAATGACGGAGAGGATCGCATATCGCGCATCGAGATGGTCGCTTTGGCTTCGGCGCGGCCGCTGCGAGGCCGTGGCGATGGGGCTGATCGGCATTGGCGTCGTGATGCTGATGCAGCCGCTCTCCTTGAATCTGTACAGCTATTCCTTCGTCACCATCCTGGCCGGGACGCTGGGGTTTGTGATCGTCAGTCATTTCCCGGATTGAGCGGCCATGGCAGAAATCAAGCTCGAGACCGTTGCCAAGACATTCGGAGCGTTTGCCGCTGTCAAAGGCGTGAACTTCACGGTCGATCACGGCTCGTTCTTTGTTATTTTGGGTCCTTCAGGCTGCGGCAAGACCACCACATTGCGGATGATCGCGGGCCTCGAGCTGCCGACCTCCGGACGTATTCTGCTCGATGGCGAGGACGTGAGCGCACTGCGCGCCTCGGCACGCGACATCGCATTCGTGTTTCAGCTATTTGCGCTCTATCCGCACATGAACGTGCGCCAGAACATCGGCTTTCCGCTGCGATGCCAGAATTACTCGCGCGCCGAGATCACAAAGAGCGTCGAGGAAACCGCGAAGCTCCTGAGGATAGATCATCTCCTTGAGCGACGGGTCGGCGGACTCTCCGGCGGCGACCGGCAACGTGTCGCGCTCGGCCGCGCCATCGTGCGCCGGCCCAAGGCGTTTCTGATGGATGAGCCGCTGGGCGCGCTCGATTCGGAGTTTCGCAGATTGATGTGTGGCGAACTGCGCGAGCTGCACGACCGCATCGACGCCACGACCGTCTACATCACCCATGATCAGCTTGAGGCGATGGCGATGGCCGACCGCATCGCCATCATGAATCAGGGCCGGGTCGAGCAAATCGGCACGCCGCAAGAAATTTACGATCGTCCCAATACCATGTTCGTTGCCGATTTCATCGGTGCGCCGCCGATGAGCTTTCTCAATGTCCAGGCCTCGCTGCAGCGCGGCGATTGCAACATCAAGATCGACGGTATCGCCGTCGAAATGCCGGAAGTGCTCGCGGATCGTGCCGAGGGCAGGTTGGCGCTCGGCGTGCGGCCGGAAAATGTGTCGTTCGCGGATTCCTCGCCGCTGCGAGGTCGCGTGATCGGCGCCGAATATCTCGGAACCACGCAAATCGTGACCGTGACGACCGCCAACGGCCAAGTCAAAGCGCGGCTGTCGTCGGGTCAAGCGGTCCAGGTCGGCGAATCCGTGGGGCTCGCGCTGCGGCCGGACAGGCTCTCTCTGTTCGACGCGGTGAGCGGACAGGCACTGCCGTCGGCGCTTCATGTGGGGGGATACCATGGCTGAGGTCGCACTGGCTGATGTCAGCAAGAAATACGGCACGGTCGAAGCCGTCCGTGGTCTTTCGCTCTCCATCGCGGACGGCGAATTGGTCGTGTTGCTTGGCCCGACCGGTGCGGGAAAGACAACGACGCTGCGCCTGATCGCCGGCCTGGAGCGTCCGGATCGAGGCGACGTGGCGATTCAGGGGCGCGTTGTCACCAATGAAGTACCGGCCGAACGCGACGTCGCGTTCGTCTTTCAGCAATATTCGCTCTATCCGCATCTGACGGTCTACGACAATTTGGCGTTTCCGCTCCGCTCTCCGGCGCGGCGGATGGATGAAAAAACGATTCGTCGCCGGGTTCAGCAGGTGTCTGAACTGCTGCATATCGAGCAGAAACTCGACAATCGAGCGACCGCGCTTTCCGGCGGTGAAATGCAGCGGGTCGCCATCGGGCGTGCGCTGGTCCGCGAGCCCGCCGTCTATCTGATGGACGAACCGCTGTCATCGCTGGACGCCAAGCTGCGCGCCGAATTGCGTCTTGAGCTCAAGCGTATCCAGCGCGAGTTGGGAACGACGATCCTCTACGTCACGCACGACCAGATCGAGGCGATGACGATGGCGGACCGGATCGGCGTGATGAACGAAGGGGCCCTGATTCAGCAGGGAACACCGCGCGAGATTTACGAGCGGCCGAATAGCGCTTATGTGGCGAGCCGGCTCGGTACCCCGGTCATCAATCTTATTCCGGCCGAGCTTCTTGGCGGCGATGCCATGCCGCCGAACGCGCGAACCGTGGGCTTGAGGACTGAGCATATCAGGATCTCCTCGGCGGGTCGTCCGGGGCCGCGCGCACGGGTCCATTGGGTGGAGCATCTCGGCGATCAGAACCACGTTCATCTCAAACTCGATACCCATTCGCTGGTGACCCTCGCGGACCCTGTCCAGCAGCTCAAGTCGGGCGATGAGGTCTCACTTGAGTTCACTGAACCGCTTTATTTCGATCAAGTCGGCAACCGTGTCCATACCGATAGATATGGGGGACGCGCATGATGATCGATCGTCAAGCGCGCAAACGTCTGTTTGAAGCAGTCGCGCACCGTGTCATTGCGAATGCCGATGAATTGACCGACCTCGATCGCGCCATCGGCGACGGCGATCACGGGACCAACATGCGCCGCGGCTTTGAAGCCGTGCTGGCCGCGGTTGACGAGCTCTCCGCCAAGAATCTTGGAGAGTCGCTAAAGGGCGTTGGGACGACCCTCGTCATGAAGGTTGGCGGCGCGTCTGGTCCGCTCTACGGCACCTTGTTCATGTCGCTCGGCAAGTCGCTGGCAGACGATGTGACGTATGAGCAGGCTGCCGATGCCTTTGCGATCGCGATCGAGGCGGTCAAGGCGCGGGGAAAGTCGGATGTCGGCCAGAAGACCATGCTCGACGTGCTGTTTCCCGTGCTCGGCATCCTGCGGGAGGGCGGGACTGACATCACAGCGCGGCTCAAGGCAACGGCCAGGGACGCGGCGGAGCAAACGATTGCCATGCGGGCGATCCGCGGTCGGGCGTCGTTTCTCGGCGAACGCAGCGTCGGTCATATGGATCCCGGCGCACGATCATCCGCGCTGATCGTCGATGCGATCGTAGAATTCATGGAAGGACTAGCATGAGCGAAAATGTCGGAATCGTTATTGTGTCTCATTCGGCGGACGTGGCGCGGGGCACCGCGCTCATGGTCGAGCAAATGGTTGGCCGGGAAGTGCCGCTCGGCTGGTGCGGCGGCGATCCGGGTGGCGGGTTGGGTACGAGCGTCGAGGCGATCATGAAGGCCATCGACCGGGCGTGGTCGGAAAAGGGGGTTGCCATTCTGGTCGACCTCGGCGGCGCCGAGACCAACAGCGAGATGGCGATTGAGATGCTGCCTGAGGAGCGGCGCGGCCGCGTCGTTGTTTGCAATGCGCCGGTCGTCGAGGGAGCAGTCATGGCGGCGACCGAGGCGGCTTCGGGTGCGACGCTAGAGGCGGTGCGCCGTACCGCCGAAGAACTGACGCCGGCGTGAGGCGGGGCAAGCACGATGAATAAGCATCAAGCATCGGTGCTGATGCGACATGAGGTCGGATTGCATGCGCGCCCCTCGGTCAAGTTGACCAAGTTGGCGAAAGCCTTTGAATCTCGAATCGATCTTGGCCTGTCGCCGAACGGTCCGTGGGTCGACGCCAAGAGCATCGTCAAGGTCATGGCCACCAAGGCGCCAAAGGATTCGACCATTTATTTTCGCGCCGAGGGGAGCGACGCGAAGGCAGCACTTGAGGCGCTGGTGACGCTCGTCGACGGAGATTTTCAGGATGGACGGTAGAACGCATCGCGATGCCCATCGCGTGGAGGGGAGGCCCGCCGCCCCCGGAATTGCGTTGGGACCGCTCGTGCGTTTGGCTGCGCCGAAGCGTAACTCCCATCGGCAGCGGTCTGCCGCGGAGGAGCACCAGGCCCTTCTCGATGCGCTCGCAGCGTCCCAGGTGGCGCTCGCCGTGCTGGCACGCGAAGTGGGAGACGCCGACGCGGAAGCCATCCTCTCGTTCCAAATCGCGCTTCTCGAGGACGATAATCTTGCGGCGCCGGCGTTTGCGCGGATTGCCGATGGTGAGGCGGCCAGCGGTGCGTGGAGCGCTGCGATCGATCCGGAAATCGCATCATACGACACGGCCGACGATCCTTATTTTCGCGCCCGCGCATCCGATTTGCGCGACCTTCGTGATCGCGTGCTGAGACACCTGGCCGGTGAATCCGATCAGGCCGTGCCGGCCGGGGTTATCGTCGCGGCCGACGATGTGCCACCGTCGATGTTCCTGGCGACCGATTGGCGCGACGGCGGCTTGGTGTTGCGCCGGGGCAGCCCCTCCAGCCATGTTGCGATTCTCGCCAGGTCGCGCGGCGTGCCGATGATTGTGGGGGTCGACGTCGATCATCTCGAAAACGGCAAGGACGCGATGCTCGATGGAGACGCGGGGCTTCTCATCGTCGATCCCGACTCCGAAATGCGAGCGACCTATCGTCAACGCCGGGCCGAGCAGGCGGAGGTTCGGCGCGCGGTGTCATTCGGTGGTCCGGCGCTGACGGCCAGCGGCGAGCCGGTTCGGGTCATGATCAATGTTACGGGTCTCGCCGAACTCGGGGATCTCGATCCGGCCCACGTCGACGGCATTGGCCTGATGCGGACCGAGTTCCTGTTTCAGGGTCGCGAGAAACTCCCGACCGAAGAGGAGCAGTATCAGATCTACAAGCGTATGGTCGAATGGGCCGGCGGGAAGCCGGTGACGATCCGCACGCTCGATGCCGGCGGCGATAAGCCGATTGCAGGTCTGACGCAGCCGGATGACATCAATCCATTTCTCGGGGTGCGTGGCGTGCGTTTGTCATTGCGGCATCTGGAGGTATTTCGCGCGCAATTGCGGGCGCTGGTCCGCGCTGCTGTGGCCGGAAACCTCAAGGTGATGATTCCAATGGTCACGGTACCGGAGGAGCTCGACCGCTGCCGCACGCTTCTCGATCAGGCGTTGGCCGACCTGCGGCGCGACGGCCGGGACGCGCGAATGCCGCCGCTCGGCATGATGGTCGAGGTGCCAGCCGCGGCGCTTACCATTGAGGACTTCAATGCCGACTTCTTTTCCATCGGCAGCAACGATCTCATCCAGTATGTGGCGGCGGCGAGCCGTGACGAACCGCAGCTCGCCGATCTTGCCCGTCCGTCACGCGCGGTGTTCGGCCTGATCCGGCATGTCGTGGACTATGCGAACGCCAGCGGTCGCGAAACCAGCCTGTGCGGCGATCTTGCGGGCGATCCTGCGCAGGTCGCCGCACTTCTCGATCAGGGCTTGCGCACCTTTTCGGTCGCACCTGGTGCGCTCGGGCCGGTGAGGGCCGCGATCGCCCGTTATGATGGCCGCGCCGCATGAGCACACAAGCGACGCCTGCAGGCTCTCAGGATCTGATCGCGGCCTACAAGGCCATCCTCCGGGATGTGCTCGATAAACGTCCTTCCGGGATGCGCCAGCGGCTGGCCGAGGCGCTCGGCAAGAACCGCAGCTTCATCACGCAGATCGCCAACCCGGCCTATCAGACGCCGATCCCGGCGCAGCACGTTCACGCCATCGTCCAGACCTGCCATTTCTCGGTGCAGGAAAAGGACCGGTTTCTGGAAGCCTATCACCGCGCGCACCCGCGGCGGCTGCTTCTGTTGAAGGAACGAGAGCGCAGCAGGCGTCTCACGCTGATGCTGCCGGATCTTGGAAGCGAGCCGAAGAACCACAAGTTGGACTCGCTCTTGAGCGAGTTCGCGGAGAAAGTCGCAAGGCTGATCGAGGATAGCTGACGCCGACAGGAGGGAGGCCGGGATGAAGAAATTGATCAATGCGGTCGAGGACGAGGTGAAGGAAAGTCTCGCCGGATTCTGCGCTGCACATTCCGACATTGTGCGGATCGGTGCAGAGGCGCCGTTCGTGCTGCGCCGGCATCTCAAGCCTGGCAAGGTGGCGCTGGTGTCGGGTGGGGGCTCCGGACACGAGCCGCTTCACGCCGGATTCGTCGGGCAGGGAATGCTGGATGCGGCATGTCCCGGCCAGGTCTTCACTTCGCCGACGCCCGATCTCATTCTCGCGGCCGCCGAGGCGGCGGACACCGGTGGCGGCGTGTTGTTCATCGTCAAGAACTACGAGGGCGACGTCATGAACTTCGACATGGCACGCGAGATGTCGGGAAACCCGGTTGCGACCGTGATTACCGATGACGACGTTGCGGTGGAGAAATCGACCTTTTCGACCGGCCGGCGCGGCGTCGCCGGCACGCTGATCGTGGAAAAAATCGTGGGCGCTGCTGCCGAAGAAGGAGGCGGCCTTGCCGCTTTGAAGACCCTCGGCGATCGCGTCAATGCGGCCACGCGTTCGATCGGGATCGCGCTGACGAGCTGTACGGTGCCTGCGGCCGGCAAGCCGACTTTCGACATCGCCGAGGACGAGATGGAGGTCGGGGTCGGCATCCATGGCGAGCCGGGGCGCAGGCGCGTCAAGCTCAGGCCGGCTGCCGAGATAGCGGCGGAAATGGTCAGCGCGATCACCGGCGATCTTGGCGAGCGCGCGCGTGGCGAGGCCATCCTGTTGCTCAACGGCTTTGGCGCAACGCCGCTTTCGGAGCTTTACCTGATGTATGACGCTGTCCGTAAGCGGCTCGAAGCGTCAGGTATTGTCGTTGCGCGGTCGCTGGTCGGAAATTTTGTCACGTCGCTCGATATGGCCGGTTGCTCGGCGAGCATATCGCTCCTTGACGAGGAGATGAAACGCCTCTGGGACGCACCCGTTCATACGCCGGCCTTGCGCTGGGGAATGTAGCCGAGAACGATGCCCCCAAAGAACTGCTCGAGTGGTGGCGGTCAGAAAATTTGTCGGTCTGGGTGTTCGCGGGTTCTCGCTGGCCACGACAACTGCAATGAATAGGTTTGTTTCGCGCTGCATAGTTTTGCTGCAGCAAGACATGAATCGAAGCAACTTCCGCCATAACAACATGCTTGACATCACAATCGATCTAAGGGAGCCTAAACGTCGAGCGTTGGGCAAAGCTGCCTAATAACGCTACAAGTTCAAACCATTTCCAACACCACGCTTCAATTCACGCGTGTCCAGTTGGTGGCGAGGGCGCCCTCGGCCTTACGGCCGGCGGGCGCTTTTTTGTTTTGGATTGGGGCGATGGCGCGGACGCATTGTCGTATCGGAGTGATGTTCTCGACGACGGGTTCTTACAGCGTTGTCGCGCGCTCGATGCTGAATGGCGCTCTGCTTGCATTCCGAGAAATCGCCGAGGCTGGCGGCACGGTGGCGCTCGAACCGGTCGTGGTCAATCCGTCGGGCGATCTCGCTCGCTACCGCGCGCTCAGCCTCGAACTGCTCGGTGCCGGCATCCGCCATGTCGTCGGCTGCTATACGTCGTCGAGCCGGAAGGAGGTCATTCCCTGCTTCGAGAAATTCGACGGACTGCTCTGGTATCCATCACATTACGAGGGCTTTGAAAGCTCTGACAATGTGATCTACACGGGTGCGGCACCCAATCAACACGTGCTGCCATTGGTCGAGTATCTCGCTTCGCGGGTAGGTACTCGCGCGTTCTGCGTCGGCTCGAACTACATCTGGGCCTGGGAGAACAACCGCATCTTTCGCGAGGCGTTGACCGCGCGCGGTGGCAATGTCATTGCCGAACGATACCTGTCCGTCGGCGACACGGAATTCGACCAGGTCATATCGGCGATCCTCGACCAGCGTCCCGACTTCGTCTTCAACAACCTGATCGGCACCAGCGCCTACGCTTTCTTCCGTGCCTTCCGCGCTGCATGCCACGGGCGAGGACTGGATCAAGCCAACGATATTCCGGTGGCGAGCTGCACGCTGTCGGAGCCGGAGCTTGCCGAAATCGGCGCGGATGCCGTTGACGGGCATTTGAGTTCCAGCGTGTACTTCTCTTCGCTGGACTCGCCCGCGAACACGGCCTTCATCGGTGCCTACGCCAAAGCCTTTCCAGACGGGCCGGTGTCATCCGCCGATGCGGAAGCCTCCTATATCGCCGTCAAGCTTCTGGCCGCGGCGCTGGAGCAGGCCGGCACCGACGACGCGCGAACCGTGCGTGCCGCGGTGGCGAACCAGCGTCTGCTGGCGCCCCAGGGCGAAGTGCGCATCGACCCGCAAACCTATCATGCCTGGCTAACGCCGCGGATTGGCCGCTCGGCCGTCAACGGACAATTCGAGGTGCTGCTGGAAGCGCGCAGCCCGATCGCCCCGGATCCCTATCTGGTCCAGTCGTCGCCGCGCTTCGCGATCGCAATGCGCTCCCCCGTGCTCAGAGTGGTGCAATCATGACATCCCGAGTGCTGCAGAATTTCAAAGGCGGCCGCGCCCTGGTGGTCACGGGGCGTTGCGGATGGGAAGGCACGCTCGAGACGACCCTCGCCAAGCTCGGCGTCAGCAGCGAATATCCCGAGATTGTCGACGGCCGCGCGCAGATCGACATCGGCAGCCTGCAGGTAGAACGCGACATCCTGTTTGTCGACGGCGACCTCGAAGGCGCTGTTGCGATCGAGGTCGACCCGGTCTCGCGCCTGCCGCCGGTTCCGGTGATCGGCTTGGTCGGCGTCGAGGCTCCGAGCCGGCTCAAGGCGCTGGTCAATCTCGGCGCCACGTCCTTCCTGCGCAAGCCGGTGCACGGCGGAGCCGTCTACACGTCGCTGTTCATGGGTATCAACCAGTTCCTGCTGCGCAGCGACATGTACGCGCGCCTGCAGGATCTCGAACTACGCCGTCGCGGCCGCCGGGCAGTGATACGCGCGGTCGTCCTGCTGATGCAACAGAACGGTCTCGATGAAGAGGGCGCGTATTCCCAGCTCCGCCGCGAAAGCATGCGCGTGCGGCAGAATCTGGAACTGTACTGCCAGGAGTTTCTGAGCAGGCGGGCGAAGCCGCCCGACATTCCCGGCCGTACGACCAGCGTCACGCTGCAAGGCGGCAAGAAGCAAGCGATGTAGGAGACAACGACATGACCAAAAATGTGCTGCGAGGGCTATGCGCTGTAGCCCTCACGGGGACGCTTGTCCTCACGTCAGGCGCGGCGTTTGCGGAAAGTCCCATCAAGCTCGGCGTGCTGGAGGATCAGTCTGGCGATTTCGCCGCGGCTACCATCGGCAAGGTCCACGCGATCCAGTTCGCCGCCGACGAGATCAACAAGGCCGGCGGCATCGCCGGCCGGCCGCTTGAACTCGTCACCTACGATACCCAGTCCGACAACACGCGCTATCAGGAGTTCATGCGCCGCGTGCTGCAGCGTGACAAGGTCGACGTGGTGTTCGCCGGTTTCTCGTCGGCGTCGCGCGAAGCTTACCGTCCGATCGTCGATCAGTTCAACGGCTTCGCGTTCTATAACAACCAGTATGAAGGCGGCGTCTGTGACGGTCACATGGTCGTCACCGGCGCAGTACCGGAGCAGCAGTTCTCCACGCTCATTCCCTACATGATGGAGAAGTACGGCAAGAACGTTTACACGCTCGCCGCCGACTACAATTTCGGCCAGATCTCGGCGGAATGGGTTCGCAAGATCGTCAAGGAGAACGGCGGCAAGATGGCGGGCGAGGAATTCATCCCGCTCGGTGTGTCGCAGTTCTCGCAGAGCATCCAGAACATCCAGAAGGCAAAGCCGGATTTCGTGGTGACGCTTCTGGTCGGCACTGCGCAGGCCTCCTACTACGAGCAGGCGGCGTCGGCGAACGTCAACCTGCCGATGGCCTCGTCGGTCAATGTCGGGCAGGGGTACGAGCACAAGCGCTTCAAGCCGCCGAGTCTGAAGGACATGTACGTCACGACCAACTACATCGAGGAAATCGACTCAGCCCCAAGCAAGGCGTTCTTCGCGAAGTTCAAGGCCAAGTTTCCGAGCGAGCCCTACGTGAACCAGGAGGCCGAAAACTCCTATCTCGCCGTCTATCTCTACAAGCAGATGGTCGAACGGGCGAAGTCGACCAACCGGGACGATATCCGCAAGGTGATCGCGCTCGGCGATGTCTGCATGGACGCCCCGGAGGGCAAGGTCTGCATCGACCCGAAGAGCCAGCACATGTCGCACACCATTTATCTCGCCAAGGTCGGGGCTGATCACGCGATCGCCTTCCCGAAGGTATGGGAGGACATCAAGCCGTACTGGCTCGGCGAAGCGGGTTGCGACCTGACCAAGAAGGATCCGATGGCGCAGTACACGCCGTCGAACCCGCCGCCGAAACCCTGACTTTGGCGTCGGCGTCGCCCCGTGGGTGCTCCCGCACGCCGGGGCGGCATTCTTGAAACCTGAGAAGCCTGCGGCCGCAGGCACAATCCGCATCACCCTGGTTGGTTCATGGATATCGCAACGCTTGCATTCTCCGCGCTCTATCAATTCGGCGACGCCTTTGCGTTCCTCGTGCTGTCGGCATGCGGGCTTGCGGTGATCTTCGGCATGATGGGGGTGATCAATCTCGCCCACGGCGAGTTCATCATGTGCGGCGCCTACGTGACGGCATCGACGGCCCATGCCGGTCTTCCGCTCCCGCTTGCGATCTTGGCCGGCGCCATCGTCGCCGCGCTGGTCGGGGCGCTGGTCGAGTTCGTGGTGATCCGGCACCTCTACGACCGGCCGCTTGACACCATCGTGGCGACCTGGGGCCTGAGCCTGATCGCGACCCAGGGTACGCTGATCATGGTCGGCTCCACCATGGCCGGCGTCGGTACGCCGTTCGGCAGCTTTCAGGTCGGCCAGTACTCCTATTCCATCTATCGCCTGGTGCTGTTCGCATCGGCGCTCGGGGTGCTTGGCGGTCTCTACATGCTGTTCAATTGGACCCGCTTCGGCGTTCTGGCGCGCGCCACCATCCAGGTGCCGCACATGGCCAGGGCGCTTGGTGTCGATACGCGCCTGATCTACAGCCTCACCTTTGCCTGCGGCGCAGGGCTCGCCGGCCTCGCCGGCGGCTTGTACGCCCCCACCATGACACTGGTGCCGACCATGGGCGCCACCTTCATCATGGAAGCCTTTGTCACGGTCGTGATCGGCGGTGCCGACGTGTTCCTCGGCACGGCGCCGGCGGGTGGGGTGCTCGCGGTGGTGAAGTCGGCGATGACATCCTGGCAGGGCCAACTATTCGGCCAGATCGGCCTGTTGATTGCCGTGATCATCGTCGTCCGGATCCTGCCGAAGGGCATCTCCGGCTTCCTGTTGCGCGAACGCGCCTGAAGGATCCGCGGCAGTGAACGGTTTCCTTCTTTTCCTCCGCCGCCTCGAAGGCCCGCAGACCGTGGGCCACGGGCCGGCCTTCTGGGCGCTGTTCGCCATGGTGCTTGCGATCGCCTGCGCCTATCCGCTGTTCAGCGATGGCTACACGGTCGGCAACACCGCGTACTTCTTCGTCTGGGTGTTCATCGCGCTCAGCCTGTGCCTGATCTGGGGCTATGGCGGCTCGCTCTCTTTCGGCCAGACCGCGTTCTTCGGCATTGCCGGTTATGGCTACGGCATCCTCACCATTAATTTCGGCTCGGCCCATGGCTTCACCCTGATCGCGCTGCTGCTGGCAATCGGTATGGCCGCGCTGTTCGCTCTCCTGCTCGGCTACTTCATGTTCTTCGGTCGCATCGCCGGCGTCTTCCTCGGCATCGTGACGCTGGCGGTGACGCTGATGCTCGAGCGCTTCATGGCTCAGACCGCGGGCCCTGAGTGGCACATCGGCGCCGCACGCCTGAACGGGTTCAACGGCATGAGCGCCATGCCGCCGCTGACGATCCCCTGGCCCGGGGGCGACATCGTGCTGTTCGCCGATATCGGCCTCTATTACGCGGTGCTCGGCATTCTGGTCGCTGTGTATCTGGGCCTGCGCATTCTCCTGAATTCCGCATTCGGCAACGTCATCGTCGCGATCCGGGAAAATCCCGAGCGCGCGGAGATGCTGGGTTACGACGTGCGCAAATACCAGCTCATCACTTTCGTGATCGGGGCCGCGCTCGCGGGTCTTTCCGGCGTGCTCTACACAGTGTGGGGGCAATACATCACGCCGTCGAGCATGGGCATGACGGCGGCCGCGTTGCCGCTGATCTGGGTTGCGGTTGGCGGACGAAGCGATCTCACCTCGACCGTGATCGGAACGCTGGTGGTGCTCTCGGCCTTCCAGGCGCTGACTATCTACGGCAGCCAGTACGCGCTGGTATTCATGGGCATGCTGCTGGTGCTGACCGTGCTGATCGCCCCGGACGGGCTCGTGCTCGCCGTCATGAATCTTATCTCCCGGCTCGCCGCACACCGCAGCAAAGGAGAGGCCTGATGGCGCTCCTCGAACTGCGCCGACTGAACAAGCACTTCGGTGGCCTGCACGTCACCAATTCGGTCGACCTTGCGCTCGAGGCCGGCGAAATCCATTGCCTGATCGGCCCGAATGGCGCGGGCAAGAGCACGTTGTTCAGGCTGATCCTCGGCGAGCACCATCCGGGCGGCGGCGATATCTTCTTCGCCGGAGAGAACATCACCGCGCTGAAGTCGTTCGCTCGCATTCACCGCGGGCTGTCGGTCAAGTTTCAGGTGCCGGGCGTGTTCAAGGGGTTGTCGGTCCGCCAGAACCTTGAAATCGCCTTGCAACGGCAGCATCGTGCCGGTGCGCTTGCGCGCGAGATCGACCGGCTGCTGACCTTCCTCGGGCTCGAAGTCGAGCAGGCGCAGACGGCCGGCAATCTCAGCCATGGCCAGAAGCAGTGGCTCGAGATCGGCATGGCGATCAGCCTGAGGCCGCGCCTGCTGCTCCTGGACGAGCCGACCGCGGGCATGTCGCCGGAAGAAACACATTTGACCGGCGAGATGGTGCAGCGGCTGAATGCGGAAGGCATGACCGTGCTCGCGATCGAGCACGACATGGCCTTCGTGCGCCAGGTCGCACAGCGCGTCACGGTGCTGCATCTCGGAAAGGTGTTCGCACAAGGCTCGATCGAGCAGATCGTCGCCGACGAGCGCGTCGCCGCGATCTATCTGGGGCAAGCCCATGCGTAAGGAAGTGATCCTCGCGACGCTGGGTTTACGCGCCGGCTATGGCGGCAAGCCGGTGCTGCAGGGTCTCGAGATCGAGGTGCGGGAAGGCGAGATCGTCGCCGTGATCGGTCGCAACGGCGTCGGCAAGTCGACGCTGATGAAGAGCCTGATGGGCCTGGTGCCGACGATGGGCGGCTCAATCGTCTATCGCGGCGAGGCTGTCGAACTACTGCCCGCGCACAAGCGAGCGCGCCTCGGCATGGGCTACGTGCCGCAGGGACGTGACGTGTTTCCGCGCCTGACGGTGGCCGAGAACATCGCCGTCGGCGCTGGTGGAAGCGGGCGCACCGCTCTTGCGCGTCGAGCACCTCGACGCCGGCTACGGGCTCGCCCACGTCCTGCACGACATCAGCTTCACGGTCGCGCGTGGCGAGATCGTCGCGCTCCT
>Ga0137377_10001266_pt1 | contig 17438 bp, 6 predicted proteins | sample SagtaG_22_FD_104815 | JGI IMG/M metagenome (GOLD analysis project Ga0137377, IMG submission 104815) | Vadose zone soil microbial communities from Sagehorn Ranch, Mendocino, California, USA - Sage2_L_40_16 metaG | ecosystem: Environmental > Terrestrial > Soil > Vadose zone | place: USA... | reverse complement strand
TTCCAGGCCCCAATTCGCGTGATACATCTCTAAACCTGCCGCCGAGGTTCTTGTAGACCAAGCGCGGATTTTTGAAGGTCTGGCCGATCGAGTGCGTGTCGAGTTCCGGATAGACATGTCCGTTCGCCTGCAAGAGGTCTGGCCAACCATCGTTGTCGTAATCGATAAAACCGCAGCCCCAGGCGACGTATTGATTGTTGATGCCCACGCCCGAGGCAAAGGCCTCATCGGTGAACGTTCCGTCGCCGTTGTTGTGATAGAGGTTCGAGGTATCGTCGGCAAAGTTAGTCTTGAAGATGTCGAGCCAGCCGTCGCAATCGTAGTCGCCCACCGCGACGCCCATTCCCGCCTGTTCGTGCCCATTCTCGTTGTAGGCGCAGCCGGACATCTCGGCAACATCGGTGAACGTGCCATCGTGGTTGTTGTGGAACAGTATGCTCGGTTCGGAATCCACGGCCACAAAAATATCCGGCCAGCCGTCGTTATCAAAATCGTAGGAGACAGCGGTGATCGAATATCGAGGGCCGGGTTTCAGAATGCCTGCCTTTTCGGAAACGTCCGTGAACGTGCCGTCGCCATTGTTGTGGAAGAGGACGTTTGTGTCCCCGGGAAGACCCCGGGGGCCGCACATGACCGGGATACCTTTCCATTGGCAGGACAGCCCCTCGCCGGGTGTCTTGGCCGGGTCGAGCTTGATGTAGTTGCAGACAAAAAGATCCAGATGCCCGTCGCGGTCATAATCGAGCCAGGTACAGCCTGCGCCCCAGCGAACCCGTTCGTCGTAAACGCCGGCCTTGCGGGTCACATCGGTGAATGTGCCGTCGCCGTTGTTGTGGAACAGGATGTTGTGTCCCCAGAAGCAACAGAACAGATCATCCCAGCCGTCGTTGTCAAAGTCGCCTACCGAGACGCCGGTCTGCCATCCCGTGCGTCCGATACCGGACTGCTCGGTTACGTTCGAAAACGTTTCGTCGCGGTTGTTCTTGTAAAGCTGCGTGGTTGGAGCACCGCCGCGAGGCCAGTGGGCGTCGAGGCGAGTGCCGTTGCTCAAATAAATGTCCAGCCAGCCGTCATTGTCGTAGTCGAAGAAAGCAAGGCCGCTACCTTTGGCTTCGACGATGAGCGTCTTATGTTCGACGCCACCCCACACATTCGGAGTAGTCAGGCCCGCTTCCCGGGCCACGTCCACGAAGGTGACCGGCGGCGACGACGCGGAACCCGCGACGCTCTTGGACTCGAGGGTCAGCGAGCCAGCCCATTTCCAGAGGGGCACCGTGAGCGCATCGAACAGGTTTGCTCCCAGACTGATCAGGGAAGAGCCAAGGAAACGCCGCCGCGGGAATCTCATGGTGTTTGGTTGTGCAGCTTGGGGAAGGCACGAGCCACGCTTCCGGTGCCCTCCTTAACAGCGATGACTTGATCGACCGGCACGTTCGTTAAGCGATCCAGGTGCCCGCTCGGCCAGCTAACTTCCAGGGAGTCGATGCGGTTGCGCTTACCAAGGCCAAAGTGAATCCGCGGGTCGCTCGCGGACATATAGCTCGTGCCTCCCTTGGCCTGTTCCACCTCCACAAAACCTTCGGAAACCAGCTTTAAGGAAGAGCCGATGCCGTCGCGATTGGATGGTGTGCCGATCAAAAAAACCTCGAGCCAGTGATTTGCATTGCCGCCGTCATTGCGCAAGATCATGGGGTAATCGCCCCTCACATTAACGGCGATGTCGATATCGCCGTCATTGTCGAAATCCGCGGTGGCCAGGCCGCGGCCGGCGATGGGGCGCATGAAATCGGGGCCAAGAGATTCCGAGACTTTCTCGAACTGGCCCTTGCCCACATTTCTAAGCATGAGCAAAGGCTCCTTGTAGGTTACCTCGCTGTGATAGAGCTCGACATTGTCCACCATGGCTCCGTTGGCCTGGAGGATGTCCGGCCAGCCATCGTTGTCGAAATCCAGAAACTTCATGGAGACGCCGCTCAGCAGGATAAATTTGTTGCCGATTCCCGAACGATAGGTGGAGTCGTCGAAGGTGCCGTTATGGTTGTTGTGATAGAGGCGGTTCAATTCGAAATCCAGGTGGGTGATGTACACATCGAGCCAGCCGTCGCGGTCCACATCGGCGGCGTCTATGCCCATCCCGGCCTCGTAGCGCCCGTCTTCGCTGGCGGCTATTCCCGAAACGAACGAGGCATCCTCAAACGTCCCGTCGTGCTTGTTTAGGAAGAGAAAGTTGGGCCAGGAGTCGTTGGCGATGGCGATGTCCGTCCAGCCATCGTTGTTGAAATCGGCAAGCACCACGCCCATGCCCTTGGATTCGGGCTTGCTGACGCCGGATGCGTCGCTAACGTCGGTGAACGTCCCGTCGTGATGGTTATGAAACAGCTTCGTTTTCTGGCCCTGGTAATTGCCCGGATGGCAGTAAGAACGGTAACCGGGCCGGCGCTCGCCGCACCAGATGTTGTTCTTCGGGCTCCAGTCGATGTAGTTCGTGACCAGAAGGTCCAGATAACCATCCTTGTCGTAATCAAACCAGCCGGCGCTTGTGGACCAATGGCCTTGGTCGGCAACGCCGGCTTTGCTCGAGACGTCTGTAAACGTGCCGTCGCGGTTGTTGTGGTAGAGGATCGCGCTTCCGTAACCGGTGACGTAGAGATCGGGATAGCCGTCATTGTCAAAATCGCCGACCGCGACCCCTTGGCCGTAATGACCGGCCCCCGCAACGCCGGCCTTTTCCGTTACGTCCGTGAAGGTGCCATCGCCGTTGTTGTGATAAAGCGCCGAGCGCAACGGGTGAGGCGGCTGGTAAATGTCGGTCGCCGCCGATTGCACAAGAAAAAGATCCATGAGACCGTCCTGGTCATAATCCAACCACGCCACACCAGTGCCCATGGTTTCCAGATAATATTTCTCGTCGGTTTGCGTGGAGTCCTGGACAAAAGTGATGCCTGCGGATTTTCGTATGTCGGTGAACCGGACGGGAACGGAAGCATCTTTTTGCTTCGAAGCCTGAGGGGTCCCGGTCATAACCGCGGCGGCCGCAATGAGCAGGGCGCCAAGAGCAACCACCGCGGCAGATTTGCCGATGGAACTCAACAACCTGAATGTCTCGGTGTTTGTCCGCATTCCCGGATGGCTTATCCGTTGGAAACTGAACCAACCGAACCGACTCTAGCACTCCAGCTGCTAGGCCAACAACCCGAGGTTGTTCTGCCGAGCCTAGAGGGTTCGGTCCATAATCGTAACCGCGAATTCGAGCAGTTGCTGCCGGGCTTCGATGGGCAGGGGTTCGTTGACGATAACCGGCATCGCCGGGGCTCCTTCCAGGGCCTCTTGGATGCGGTTGACATCCAGGCCCCCGCCGGCATTACCGCCCTCGAACCGCTTAAGTACTTCTCTGGCTCTATCGATTTGCCCGGTTTGATAATAGAACACGCCCAGCGTGGAATAGCTGCCCGACCACTCCGGCAAGAGATCAACCGCCTGCTCGAATTGCTCGCCCGCTTGCGCGGTCTTTCCTTCCAAAACGGAGAGCAGGCCCTGCCCCCAGAGAAGTTTGCCCGACCCCGGAATACGGGCAAGCCCTTCTCGCAAGGTTTTTCCCGCTTCGATTAGATCGTTTTGCCGAAGCTCGAGCAGCGTGAGAGACAGATAGTATTGGTCGTTGTCCGGATTCCGACGGATGGCGTTCTTGAGAATTTCGGAAGCCTCGGTGGTTTGCCCAAGATGGGCTTTGATATCGCCGAGCAAAGCGAGGAAGGCATCGTCCTGCTGCCCCTTGATTGAAACCTGCTGCGCTATTTCCAGCGCCTGCGGATAGAGGCCGTTGCGAAAATAAGCGTCGGCCAGGTCGAACTTCACATCATCGGAATCGGGATTTGTGCGCAAGGCGTTTTGAAAATGCTGGATGGCGTCGTTGTAGAGGCGGTAGCGGGCGAGCAGGACGCCGACGCCGGTTTGCGTCCGGTAGTCAGAGCCGCTGAGCTGGTCTAACTGCACGATGGCTTTGCGAGCGTCTTCCACTTTGCCAAGTCTGAGGTAGCCTTCGGCAAGCAGGTAGAGATCCTCGGGCTGGCCGGGGTGTGTTTGGATCTGCTGGAGCAACTGAGTGAGATCCAGCACGGTTTTTTCCTTACTGGAAAGGGTGGAACGATTGTCCAGATAATCAAACAGATGCTCGTAGGGATAAGGGCCGGTGGAGGCATTCTTCGAGAGCGTCTGGAACACGCTCATGTCCCGTTCGGCCGCCGTCGTTTGATGGAGGCTCCTCTCCACCATCGCCAGTTTGTAGTATCCGGAAGCAGGAGCATTACTGACGCGCACGTATTTGCGCAGCAGGTCGGCCGCCTCCGGTAATCTTTTGCTCGCGATGCGCAAATTGGCGAGCTCCAAAAGTGCCGCGGGATAATCCGGATTGGAGCGGAGTGTTTCTTGAAAGAAGTTTTCGGCGGCTTGGTGATGGCCTTGGCGCTCTTCGATGTATCCTATATTGAATAGGCAAGCCGTGTTGCGGGGATCCTTTTTGAGACCCTCCTGGAAATATTTCCGAGCTTCATCGAAACGCCCCAGTTGCCGGTAAGAGAGGCCCATAAAAGCGTAGGACCTTGCCGCGGGGTCCAGTTCAATCAACTGCTTGAACTCTCCGATGGCCTTTTCCACTTTGCCGGACATGAAGTAGCTCTCTCCGAGCGCGGCCCGCAGATCGGCTCGCTGCGGAGAGACCTGCAAACCGGATTCGAGCAGGGGAATCGCATCCTCGAAATAGTTCTCCGACATGCAGACACGGGCAAAGAAAAAGGTGATGTCCGCATTCTCAGGAGCAAGCTTGTGTGCGCGCGCCAAGAGATCCAGGGCGTCTGCCGGCCTGTGCTGCTCCGAATAAACCTGCGCCAACAAATAGAGGGTCCCCGGGGAATCGGGCTCAAGTCTCAAGGCGCGGTTCAAGACGAGTACGGCCCTGGAATACTCGGCGTTCCGCAGATAGACCCCGCCGAGGTTGTGCAGGATCTCGAAGCTGTTGGGCTGCAAGGCATTGGCCTGCTCGAGCTCGGGTTGAGCGGCACGATGTTGTTTTTCCGAGGCGAGCAAAACGCCCAGGGTGAGATGGACCTGCAGGTTGTCTTTGTGCAGGGCGGAAAGCTCCTTGGCGGTCCGCAGGGCCTCCCTCGTGCGGCCGGCCTCGAGGTAAGCTCGGGTTAAGTTGAAACGGGACGCGACGTCTTGCGGTTGGACGCGCAGCAAATAGGGAATGGCCTCAGTAGGCTGCCTTTTCGCCAGAAGGACTAGGCCTAGATTGTAGTTGCCATCGTGATCTGAAGGATTCAGGCGTAAGGCCTGGCGGAACTCCGCTGCGGCTAAGTCCAATTTTTCCTGGGCGACATACAAGTTTCCTAAATTGTTGTGGATTTTGACGGATTTCGGATTGAGTTTGCGGGCATGTCGGAAGGCATCGAAAGCTTCGTCGTAATTCTTTGTTTGCGTACAGGCGAGACCCAAAAGGATGTATCCCTCGGCGCTCGAGGGATTCTGTTTCAGCTCTTCCAGGATTTTGTCCTTCGCTTCCTCGAAGCGGCCTTGGTGAAGAAGAGCCTGGGCGTCTGCGAAGGGCGACTCAGGCTTGGAGGATGGGCGCGAGCTTTGCTTTCGCCCAGAAAGTTGCTGTCCTGCGTCTCCTCGGTGCGAAAAGAAAATCACCGTCAGTGTCAGGAGGACGCCCAGCCGCGCCCGCCGACCCGTGTCCCCAGCGGTATGCCGGACAAAACTGCGAAACAGCATGAAGGATGTTCCTCCGCGCGAATTACGTCCGGAACAGCTTGGAATCAAAGGATCAATTTAGCATCTCGAGAGCCTGCTGAGCCAATTTGTGCTCTGGTTGCTGGCGCAATAGTGCAAGCAAAACCTCTCTTGCTTTTTCTTTTTCCTGCAACACTACGTAGAGGCCTGCGAGATTAAGATAAGCCTGGTCAAACCCGGGGGCCATCGCGATGCACGTTTCAAATTTTTCTTTGGCCTGGGCGTAGCGCCTTTGCTGGACCAGGACAATCCCCAGGTTATTCAACGCATCCACATGATCTGGACGCAAGGCGATAGCCCTTTGCAGATAGTCCGATGCGCGCTCCAGCTGATCTTGTTTGGCGTAAAGCATTCCCAAGCTGTAGTTCGTGTCGGAGTCGTCGGGAGCGACTTCCAGAGCTCGCTCTAGAAGTTCCTTCGCTTCATCGAAGTCGCCCCTTCGACGGAAGAGGTTGCCAAGGTTCAAGAGCGCTGTAACGTAGGTGGGTTTGAGCTGAAGGCACTGTTGAAAATCCTTGATAGCCTCGTCCTCCTGACCCTGCTGCGCGGCAACCATCCCGAGATTGTTCCAGGCTTCGGCATAGCCGGGACGAAGTTTCACTGCCTGCGAGAGGTATTGACGCGCGGCAGCGAGGTCTTTTCTCTGTAGATACAGAGTGCCGAGATTGTAAGAGGCCAGGGGATCGTCGGGTTTAGCGGCGATTGCCAGCTTGAATGAGGCGCTGGCCCGCTCAAAATAGCCGCGCTGAAACATCGCCACCCCGTAAGTGACATCATTGCGCTGAAATAAGTCCCTATGGTACAGCGTGCCTTTCATAGGCAGTGATTTCTCCAGGAATCCGGCAGGAGTATCGGGCATAGTCCGGATGTCATCTAATAGACGATCGGGCTCGACCGTTCCCTGAGAAACTTTGACGATCATGCCGTCGCGCTGCAACAAAAAGGACGTCGGAATACCAAGATCTTTCCGGCGGTCAAAGAGGAAGCGGTAGAGGATGTTGTAGACGCCGGCGACTTCCTGCGTTGCAAGAAGGATGGGGAGAGAAATCCCCCCTTGCGTGGTGAAGGTTCGCGCCGCTCCGCCCTTTTGAGGATCATCCACGTTGATACACAAAACGCGAAGGTCCTGCGAAGAGAGTTTTGCTTGATACTGTTGGAGAAGGCGGAGCTGTTCAAGGCACGATGGTGCGGTACTGCTCCAAAAGTGAAGAAGGACGAAGTGCCCGCGAAACGAGGACAGCTGGATCGTGTCCCCCGCCAGATCGGGCAATGAGAAGTCTGGGGCGTGAAGAGGCTGGACCAGCCATGTTTCCACGGAAAGAGGAAGGGTTTCTGCTTTTTGGTAATCACGCTGACCCGCATGAGACGCGGGGACGATGGCAAAACGTGTTGCCTGAAACTCATCGCTGCCTTCCCGCACTTCGACGCGGTGATTTACTGGCAATTCCTCGAACCGTTGCGTCAGGCCGCTAGGCCAGCGGACGCTGGCTCGGACCGTACCCTCGGTTTTTCCGAGCCCGAAGAATAGTTCCTTGGTGTGCTGCGACAAAAAACCGGAACCCGCCTGCAGAACTTTTGTTTGGCGATGGCCGCTGGCTTCAACCGTCACCACAGTTCCAATCGCATCGCGATTGCTTCTTTCGCCACGCAAACGGAAGGCGATCGAGGCGCCAAGATCCTTCATGGAGTTGTGCAGGATGCGAAGCTGCGGCGCGGTGCGGTTCTTGAGAATGATTTCCAGGCGGCCGTCGTTGTCAATATCCGCAAGCGCGAACGAGCGGCTGTCATCAAGAAAATCCAATCCAACGACGCCGGAAACTTCGGAAAAGGTGCCATCCCGATTGTTGGCAAAAAAAACGTTCCGCTCAAAACCATTCCAGGTCGAGTCCGTCCGAATCAGCTCGTTAATGGCATTCCATCCGCGTTCGTAATCGGGCGATGGACTGGAATTCTCAGGCGACTTGGCCACGACTTGCCGCCAGAAGAAACTGGAGGCATCAGGCCCACCGGCGCCAGAAATATAGCCATTCGCAACGTAGAGGTCAGGGTAGCCATCGTGGTCAAAGTCCCAGGCATCGGTAGACCAAGCCCAGCGGCCCATTTCCACGCCGGCCGGCCCAGCCACATTTTGAAATTTACCGTTCCCTTGGTTGCGATACAAGGAGTTGCCGGTCATGTGACGCCGGTAGCGGGCTCGGATCTCCGGCGCAGCCTTGTCGTGGAAATGCGGTTGTCCAAAAACGCGCATGCCGTCTGCCACCCACATACCCGCGGCATAGATATCCTGGTTTCCGTCGTTATCGAAGTCCAGCCAGCAGGCGCTCATCCCGGCGCCCACTTCATCGACACCCGCCTCCGCGGAGACAGGAGTAAAAGTTCCATCGCCATTGTTACGGTAGAGGTTGTTACGGCCGAAGTCATTTACGACGTATAGGTCCGGCCAGCCGTCGGCGTTGTGGTCGCTCCAGCTGCAGGCGAAGCTGTAACGATCATTGTCAATGTTCAGGCCGGCAGCCTCGGTGCGGTCTAGAAAGGTGCCGTTGCCTTCGTTGTGAAAGAGAAAATTGGGAGGGCCGTTGCGCGCGTCAAAATAAGGAACGGGATAGCGGTATTGGTCCAGTCCCACGTAGTAGCTGTACAGGCAAAAATAGATATCCAACCGGCCGTCCCCGTCATAATCGGCTATGGCAGCGCCGGTGAATGTTCCCGCGGGGACGTTCGCGAACCGAAAGGCGTCAGATTTATGTGAGAATTTTCCATGCCCTTGATTCCGGAACAGTAAAGGGCCGCCCGAGCAAACCACCAAGAGGTCCTGGAGCCCCCTATTCTCGAAATCGGCAAATAGAGCGCAAGCGGCGTTGTCCAGCACGCCGACTCCAGCAGCCTCGGTCACATCTTCAAAGGTACCGTCGCCGCGATTGCGATAAAGGCGGTTGGGAAGACCGGGAGGCTGGCAGACATAAAGATCGTCGTGGCCGTCGTTGTCGAAGTCTCCGGCGGCGACCCCACAGTTACCGTAGACGTTGATGCCGGTCGCTTCGTCCAGGACGGTGCGCCAGTAGTCGGTGCTCCGAAGCATTTGAGTTTTGTAAGACTCAATTGCGCCAAGAGCTTGCGCGCTGACATCCAGGAAAGTCGGCTGCTGACCACGGCTGAGGGTTTCCTCCGTCGCCGCCCAACTAGAAACGCGCCAGTCCCCGGAGTCCTTGCGGATCCACTCGGTGAGCCAATTTCCAATGCGTTCCTCACGCAGTGAGTTGTCCGTAACTCCCACAAGGTCGTAGCGAATGTTTGTGCGAACTCGCAATGGAGAGTTCGCCGTTTGCTCGATTTCGAAGATTTGGAATTCCACAGTTTCTAAGCGCATAACAGGGGCCAGGTAAATCCGGACTTGTTCCAGGAATTTCCCGGGACCCAACACGGCCCCGCGGGGAAACTTTCTCCGAAAGACTTCAATTCCATTCCCTGAACGCAGCGTTGTTTCTTGTGCCGGGATTAGCGGCGCAGCTTTGAAGGAAGAGTCCAGCAAGTCCGCGAGGGTTTGCAGAGAGCGTGGGCCCGAGCGCAAGTCTCTCGCCCAGGCGTGGAGGAGTAGCGCGATTTCCGCGGCGTATTTTTCCGTCACATATTCATCGGTGCCGGGAATGACGTAGCGGAGCACATCGTCCAAAGGAGATTTCGCCGGATAATGCGGGGTTAACCGCGATTCCGCAAAAGGGAAGGAAGGCGTCCGTTCCGCGAGGGGATATGGAGTCAAGCAGGGATAAACCGCGGAATCAAGAGGCGCGGGAAGAAAAAGCAGGGGACTCCACCCAAACGCTCCCAGAAATGTTCGGCGTGAAAGTTTGTGGTTTCCTTTTATGTCAGGCCGCATCCCGAAGTTCTCGCGGAAGTTGGGATGTTAGCGCAAATTTCTTCAGCGCTTCAAATTTCTTTGGCGGTCCATCAACTACTGTTTGGCAAAATGCCTTATTGGCGACGGAAGCATCTCAATGCCGGGGCGGAATCGGACACGACAAGGACAGGTTAAGGTGGGCGGACCGCTTCAGCACTCGTCTTTACAAACTCACTCCGGAGGGTGCGGGCCCGGACGAATGTCCCACAATCAGCTCCGCAGGAATCTCGTGTTCCTTGCCATGGGGGTCTGCGGAGCTGCAAAGCTCATGCAGAACGTCCGCCGCCATTTGCCCGGGCAAATCCCGGTGAATGTCCACTGTGGTGATCGAAGGGTTGCTGTATTCCGCCAGGCGAGTGCGGTCAAATCCGGTTACGGAAATATCTTCAGGAACGCGGCAACCCGCGCTAGTCAGTCCTTTCAGCACGCCCACCGCCGTCAGGTCATTCACCGACATCACGGCCGTAGGTCGCGGAGACATTTTCGCAATTGCCAGACCCGCGGCCAGTCCCTTTTCGAAACGCAGGTCCCCATGAATTACCGGCCCTGGTTTCAGTCCCAGCCGGGACATCGCCTTCTCATAAGCTTCCAGCCGAAGAATGTTCGACTTAAGTTTGGGCCTTCCGGCGACGAAAGCAATCCTTTGGTGCCCCAAGTTGTAAAGATAGTTTACCGTCAGTTCGATTCCCGCTTTGTAGTCGATACGCAGCGTGCTCACGTACCCTCGCGCCGGCGCATGGTCTAGAAATGTGACGGCGATCTTCCTGCCAGCCAATTCGTTGATTAACGACGAGTTGATCTCGGAAGTCATGATCGCCACGCCAGGACGTTGTGCGACATCATTCGGCTGGCCGCTTCTTGCGTACGGCGCGGGTCATAGTTGGTATCGCTGAGGACTGCGTCATAGCCGAGTTGCCGAGTCCGCGCAAGAAAGCCTTTGATGATTTCCGGGGAAAATGGGTTCTCGATGTCGGAAACAATGATGCCCAGCATGCGCGTCTCGCGCGACGCAAGGCGGCGGGCGTGGAGATTTGGCAGATAACTGAGTCGTTTTACCGTGGAAAGGACAAGGTTTCGCGTCCTGCGACCCACCTTTCCCCGCTTGTTCAACACGTTGGACACCGTCGCCGTGGAGACTCCCGCTGCTTTCGCGACATCTCGAATTGTCAATTGCATAAATCTAGCGAACCATCCTCGACATTGGTCTGAAGCGGTGTGAATTCATACCGTACGGGGGCTGCACAAAACTATATATCAAAAAAAAGCTTGACAGCATTTGAACAATTGTGATGGAGTGCCGCAACAAGTTAAGCGGTTAAGCTGTTTGGGGTGCGGGTTTAGTGTTTGAACGTCAAGTAGCGAGGGATGGTCGTGGGTTGTCCCATCTCGACTTGCAGCTTTGTTCCCAGTCACCTTCTGTCTGTAGTTGTCAGCCGCGGGCGCTTTCTGCCCTCGATCCCTTTACGGTTAGGAACGAGTGCCTGAGGTGTTAGGCCAAGCCCCGCATTTCCTTTTTCGGGCCATAGGAATTAGGAGGGACGACGATGAAGGCGAAACCTTGGATCACATTTTTTGATAGCCGGAGACGGTGGTTCGCGTTGATCTTTGTTGTTCTATTCTTCGCGGCTACTCCGCTCCGCGCTCAAGTGGATACAGGTGCCATCCTCGGGACCGTGACAGACGCCTCGGGGGCGGCGATCAGCGGCGCCAAAGTGACATTGACCAACGAAGGCACGAGTGCTTCCCTCTCGACCACGACAGCGCCAGACGGAAGTTACAACTTCACTCCGGTTAAAATCGGTAGTTATAAGGTCACCGCAACGTTTGAGGGATTCCCGACCACCACACAAACCCACATCGTAGTCGACGTCGGTGCGGACGTGGTGGTCAATTTCTCGCTGAAGCCCGGCGCTGTAACCCAGACAGTGGAGGTCACGGCGACAGTACCTGTTCTCCAGACCCAAAATGCTGCCGTGGGTCAGGTTGTAGGCTCTCGCAACGTGAATGATCTTCCCCTGAATGGCAGGAACTTCACGTTTCTAGCCCAACTCGCCGCGGGCGTGAACAGCCCTCAAGCAGATACACGAGGCAATGCCGCCAGCGGCGCCTTCGCTGCTAATGGAAATCGGCCAGCCCAGAACAACTATTTGCTCGATGGCATTGACAACAATTCGGACACGGTGGACTTCCTCAACGGCACGAACTTCGTCGTTTTGCCTCCAGTCGATGCGATTGATGAGTTTAGGGTTGAAACATCGGGATTCAGCGCGCAGTTCGGCCGTTCAGGTGCCGCGGTTCTCAATGCCACCATCAAATCCGGCACCAACCAGCTGCACGGCGCCCTCTGGGAATTTTTCCGCAACGATAAGCTCGATGCCGCCGATTTTTTTGAAAATGCTGGCGGAATCAAGAAGGGCGAATTACGCCAGAATCAGTTTGGGCTGTCCGGTGGCGGACCGGTTGTAATCCCACATCTTTTTGACGGCCGCAACAAAGTCTTCTTCTTCGGTGATTTTGAAGGCTTTCGCAGGCGTCAGGGAACGATTCTTACGGGCACCGTTCCCACTGCCGCTGAACGCACCAGCGGGTACACCAATTTCCAGGACTTGATTACCCTTCAGACTGGTGCGAGGGCGGATGCTTTGAACCGATCAATCCCGGTCGGAACTGTTCTGGACCCTGCAACCACTCGAGCGGTCACGGCGGGCGCAGTTGATCCTGTTTCAGGCCTGGTGGCGACAACCACGGGATTCGTCCGCGACCCTTTTAGCACAATCTGCGGGCCTGGCACGCCCACGTTTAGCATATCTGCCTGCGGGGACCTAAATATGATCCCCGTCGGCCGTTTGGACTCTAACGCTATCAACCTCTTGAATTTGTACCCAGGTCCAACCAACGGGAAGCTTTTCTCCAACTTCGCCAATTCACCGAAACTGAGCGAAAACCGCAACGCCTTTGACTCCCGGCTGGACATCAATTTTAGCGAAAAAAACGCCCTGTTCTTCCGGTTTAGCTATGTGGACGATCCCCAGCTCATTCCCAGTATTTTCGGCGGTGTCGCGGACGGCGGCGGCTTCCAGCAAGGGACGCAGACGGCAAATGCGCAGCAAAGCGCGCTTGGCTGGACTCATACGTTTTCGCCCACTTTGGTCAACGTTGCGCGCGCCGGCTTGAACTACTTACATACCTCGCGCGTTTCGCCGGAAGCCAATAATTTAACCAACATCCCAGGAACCTATGGCATTCAAGACGTCGCTCAGAACTCCCTGAATGGCGGGCTTCCCGCTTTCGCGATCAACGGCCTGCAAACTCTGGGCAGCAATGCGTTTCTGCCGTCGGATGAAGTCACCTCAACAATTCAGCTCACCGACGACGTTACGAAAATATACGGCAAACATACCTTTAAAATGGGGATCGAGTATCAGCACGTCAAGTTCTCGACCCTCCAACCTCCGTGGTCTCGCGGAGAGTTCGATTACAACGGTGACTATACGGACGTCGTGAACTCCAATAAAGGTAGTACAGGACGTGTCGATTTCTTGTTAACTCCCATTACTTCGACGGTAGCGGGTGGCGTGAATTACCTTGGAGGCTCCAGTCAGATTTACCTCTCAAACATATCCCTTACCGACAATGGAAAAAACTATTACGGTATATATGGCAACGACGACATCAAGATTACTCCCAAGCTCACCGTTAACCTCGGCCTGCGTTGGGACTTCTTCGGGCTCGTCTACGAGCACCATTCAAACCAGGCCAATTTCATTCCCTCTGGTGGTCCGCTAAACGGTCCAACCTATCTTATGCCAGGCGGAAAGGACTCCTGCAGCAACACTTTCGTCTCCGCGAGCTTCACCACTTTGCTCGCTGCTGACGGCATCCAATGCGCCGCCACGAATGCGTACGGAAGCGGGCTTGGCAATTCGCAAAAGACCAATTTTGCCCCCCGGCTTGGTTTTGCCTATCAAGTCAGCCCAAAGCTGGTTGCGCGCGGTGCCTTCGGCCTCTTCTATAACGGCTTTGAGAACCGCGGGTTTTCACCCAATCTTGGCGAAAACTATCCCTTCCAGTTCAATTTCAACTTCCCGGAACCCAACAGCCACACCCCCATTACCTTCCCCGGCTGCGCAACAGCCGGTCCCGGTGGAACGGCAACTTTCGAAACGGGGTTTTCTTGTACTCCGTTGAGCCCGCTCCAGGTCAACGCGAGCGGCTTGGCGTTGCGCGGAATCCAGTTTAACTACCAAACTCCTTACTCGATGGGCGGCAACTTCACCCTCCAATATCAATTGACGCCTTCCCTTTCCGTCCAGGCTGGTTACGTCACCTCTCTGGCGCGCCATTTGGAATCGTTTCCGAGTTCCAATAACGTGACCCAGATCTTGCCTGCCAACATAACGGTCGCGCCCTTTCTTCCGTTCCGCGACTTCGGACAAGGGTCAAGCTACGCGGCCACCGAGGGAAGCAGCGCTTATCATGGCCTTCAAACAAAAGTCGAAAAACAATATAAGAATGGACTAAATTTCCTGGGCACCTATACCTGGTCCAAGACGCGCACCGATGCGGGTGACCTGCTCAACGGCGGAAGCTTGTCCGGCTACCGTGCTCCTAGCGTTCCTGGTTTCGGGATCCAGGGCGATTACGGCCTGGCAAATTTCGATATCCGCAACGTCTTCCACTTCAGCGGTGGTTACGAACTTCCCTTCGGCAAGGGCAAGAAGTACATGCCCGACGCCACAGGGTTCACAAACAAGCTGGTCGGAGGCTGGAGCGTCCAATGGATCACCACGCTCCAGGGTGGCCAGCCCATTACTCTCAATTGCCCCACGGGCACGACATCAGGAACGGGCTGCCGCGACCTCTTGGTTCAGGGACAGGACCCGCAACTAGGACTGCACACCCTCTCGAATGGATTGTTAGGTTGGATCGGGAACCCTGCGGCCTTTGCTCAACCTTGTGTCTTGGGCGCCGGCGGCGTACCCGTCGCTAACACGCCGGCAGGTTGCGTGGCTCTCACCGGGCTTGCTGCCTTGGGTGGTCCCCGATCGCATATTCCTGGGCCGGGATTCCACAGGTTCGACTTTTCAACCTTTAAGGATATCCCGTTTAACGAGCGCGTGCGCTTCCAGTTCAGGGCGGAGATCTTCAACATTCTCAACCATCCCAACTTCAATTCTCCCGGATTCGGGGGTAACGGCGTTGTCTCAATCTCCGGATCGACCAATTTCACAAGCGCGAACTTTGGCGCGATCGGTTCAACCCGAGATGCTCCTTACGATGCAAGGCAGATCCAGTTCGCCTTGAAGCTTTACTACTAGGCCCCAAGTGACAACCCGCAAAGAAGGCATCCCGACGAGGCCGGGACGCTTTCTTTGTTCTTACTCTGGTTTTCTCTGATTCCCCTAGCCCCGTCCGCCACGGCGCGGTGGTAACCTAAAGAGACTGTGAACCTGAGAAACGTCTTCGTGGCGACTCTGGCGGTCATTTCGGCCACTGGAGCGGCTGCCCAACAGAAACGGTATCTGGATCGTGAATTCCAGGCGGCCGTCGCCGAATATGACTCGGGGCATTATCCAGAAGCTGCCGCAAAGCTCGAGAACCTAGTGCGCGAAGCTCCAGAGAGTTTTGAAGTCCAGGAACTCCTGGGATTGATTTATTCAGCGGAATCCGAGGACGCCAGAGCCACGCAACACCTCCACAAAGCCGTGCTCCTGAAGCCGGATTCTGCGCCCGCTAGAACGAACCTTGCCAGCAATCTCGCGCGTCTGGGAAAACTTGATCTCGCCACGGAGCAGTTCAAGAAAGCCGTCGAACTCGACCCGCGGAACTTTGAAACCAATCACAATCTGGGGGAATCCTACGTTCGCTCTGGTAAAATCGCCGACGCCGCCCCCTTTCTCGAAAAGGCCCAGCAAATTAATTCTTCCTCCTACGACAACGGCTACGACTTGTCCCTGGCTTACATTCAAATCGGCCGGCTCGCCAACGCCCGGCAACTGATTCAGGATCTTCTGAAGCGCAAGAACACCGCGGAATTGCACAACCTCCTTGGCGAAGTGGAGGAAAAAGACGGCAAATTCGTAGCCGCCGAAAATGAATACGAAACCGCAGCGCACATGGACCCCAGCGAGAGCAACATTTTCGATTGGGCCAGTGAACTTCTCGTCCACCGCACCCTGGAGCCTGCCATCGAAGTTTTTCGCCAGGGCACGGAACGCCATCCGGACTCTTCTCGCATGGCCATCGGTCTCGGGATGGCCTACTATTCCCTTGGCAAGTACGACGACGCCGTAAAGTCGCTCCTCCGCGCTGCTGACCTGGATCCCTCGGATCCCCGCGTCTATCCTTTTTTGTCCCGCGCCTTTGATAGCTCACCGAGTCAGGCCAGCGAGGTGATGGAACGTTTTCGCCGATTCACCGAGCTTCAGCCGACGAATGGCCGGGCCTTCTACTACTACGCCGTGAGCCTCTGGAAGAGCAAAAGGGAGCAGGATACCAACCTGGATGTTAGTCAGATTGAATTCCTCCTAAAGAAGTCCATCGCCCTCGAACCGGACCTGCCGGAGGCGCACCTGCAATTGGCCAATCTCCACTCGGATCAAAAAAAATATGCGGAGTCCATCCCGGAGTATCTGCGCGCGAGGGAACTCAACCCGGATTTGGCCGACGTGCATTACCGGCTGGCTCAAGCCTACGTTCGAACCGGTGAAAAAGATCTTGCCCAGAAGGAGTTCACCATTTATCAGCGACTCCGCGAGCAGCACCTCTCTGATCTTGATAAGCAAAGGGCAGAGATTCGGCAATTTGCTTACTCGGAGAAACCGGGCGCCGATGGCAAACCCTGATGCTGCCGACGTGTACTGCTTCACCCTGCGCCAAGTGATGCGCGCATCTTGACACTGGTTTTCCTGTGTCCTATACCAACCTTGCAGAGTTGCTCGTGACCGTTCATGCCCCATTTCGAATGGCAAACCACCGCGCCGGGCCGGGTGTCGGGAGCAACGCGAATCCTCGCGAACTTGCGCGGCAACTTGCCTTCACGCGGCGGGAGTTTCTGCGCTCGGCAGCGAAGGTGGCACTTGGGAGCGCTTTATTGCCTACGGGCCCGCGGACCTTTGGAGCAACGCCCCCGTCCAAGAGGAAGGTGATCGTCATCACCTTCGGCGGCGGGGCGCGCGATCAGGAGACTTTTGCCCCGGAAGGCCAGGAAAATATTCCGAACCTGCTGCGCGAACTAGCCCCGCAGTCGACGTTTTTCACGCAGGTGGTCAATCGGGGAATCCTCGGCCACTACGTCGCCACCGCAAGCCTGGCAACGGGAGTCTATGAAACCATAAATAACTTTGCCTCGCTTCCACCCGAATCTCCCACGGTGTTCGAATACTTCCGCAAAGAATTGAAGCGGCCTGCTTCGGATGTCTGGGTCGTTGCTCCCAGTAACGGGTTTAATCGCATTGGGGAGAGTAGTCACCGCTCCTTTGGTCCCGGCTGGGGAGCGCAAGTGATTCTGCCCAAATACTTGCTGGGCACGGCAACTTCCGGACAGGGCGATTACGGACATTTGCTTCGCGACAGCTACGAGACGCCGCTGTACGCGCCGCAGCTAAGTGGGAATATCTTTGAGCTGGAGCAATTGGAGACGATCCTGAAACTCTCGGTGGAGGACTTCAGGGCGCACGCGCTAACGTTGTCGAGCCCGGATGAACTCTCCGTGTATATCGTCCGGCAACTGATGCGGCAGTTTGCTCCCAGTCTC
>Ga0137377_10001259_pt1 | contig 17487 bp, 16 predicted proteins | sample SagtaG_22_FD_104815 | JGI IMG/M metagenome (GOLD analysis project Ga0137377, IMG submission 104815) | Vadose zone soil microbial communities from Sagehorn Ranch, Mendocino, California, USA - Sage2_L_40_16 metaG | ecosystem: Environmental > Terrestrial > Soil > Vadose zone | place: USA... | reverse complement strand
TGGTCGCCGCGCTACATGTGCAACCAGAAGCTCGCGGCCCTGGCCGGCGGCGCGGCCCTCGTGCGGAAGGAGCTCCAAGGCCGGCGCTGACGGCTCCCTCGCTCGCCGGGGGCGCCCTGCTCTTCGAGACCCGCTACCACCGCAATTTGCCAAGAACTGAGCCTGGATGCTAATGTCCTTCACAAGAGACCACATGGACTCCGCGGGGGCCGCCGAAGCGCGTGAGCGGGTGACGAAGTGGATCGAGCAGACCCGGCAGCTGTTCAGCGTGCTGCCGGAGCTGCTCGTGACCGACACCCATGTCAACGAACGGGTGAGCGCCGCCGAGAAGGAAGCCGAGCGGCTTCGCAGAGAGCTCGAAGATCTGAAGCGGGAGAACCACCAGCTCCGCGGCGAGCGGGACGAGATCGCCCAGGCAATGACCGTGGTCGCCCAGAGGCTCGGCTTTACGCCGCGGAAGAGTCCCTTCGAACGCACCCATGCGGGGGACCACACGAAGCCGGGCGAGCTCGCCAAGCCCGGTGAGCCTGCGAGGCCGGGCGAGGTCGCAAAGCCCGGCGAGCCGCCGAAGCTGGAGCCCCAGAAGGCAGGCGAGTCGCCCAAGGCCACCGACCACCCGAAGGTCTGAGCGCGGGCACCGCGCCCCCCGACGCGTTGCGCTTAGCGCGACGCGTCCTTCTTCAAGGTCAGGGTCAGCTCGTACTTCTTCTCTGCCTTCGGGTCCGGGTTGAAGACGGCGACCCAGAGCGTGGCGCAGTCCCTCCCGAGCGCGGGCACCGAGCTTCCTTCCGGTACCAGGCGGACCACCTCTGACTTGAGATCCGCGCGACCCACGGGCGGAATCGTCAGGAGCCACGCGTCAATGCATTCGGCGCGGCCCTCCTTCAGCTTCACGTCCATCTCGCGCGGCTCCCTGAAGTCCGCGGCGACCGCGAAGAACCGAACGGTGAGCGGCGGGAGCGTCACGGGGAACCGGTGATCGGCGAACCGCTGCCTGTCGTTCGTGAGGCGCTGCGTGGTGTGGTCCGGATCGCCGACCCGTGGACTCGGGTGGGTGAAGATGCTCGTCTCCGTCGCCGACTCTAAAATTCGCGCCTGAGTCCAGAGACCCGGCTCCGGGACCGCGGCGAGCAGGACACTCTTGACGAACTCTGGGTACTGCTCGGCCAGCCGGGCCTCGTCGATCAGGAACTTGTAGAGGTGAGCGCCGACCGACGGCGCCGCCTTGCCGGGCACGAACGTCTTCAGGCTGTTGAGCGCCTTGGTCACGATCCCCGGGCGCTGCCGCTCGACGAAATCGAGCAGCACCGAGTAGCCATAGGCGAGCAGCCCCTCCTCGTACTCGGCGGACTGCTGGATCGGGACGCTGAGGAGATAGGCGTACTTCCCGAGCTCCTGCTTCACGCCCGCCTTGAAGTCGATGGTGCCTTTCCAGCTCGTCCACCGGGCCCATGCCGAGACCCACCACTGGGCACCCTCGTCCAGGGCCGCCGTCTCGACGACCTGCGGCGCACTGTCCTCCTCCGGGGCCGGTGCCGCCGCAGCGACTTCTTGCTTTACCGGCGCGGCCGGTGGCGGCGGTGCAGCGGGAGCCGGTGGGGGTGATGCACCGGGAGCCCGTGGACGCGGCGCAACAGGAGCCGGTGGAGGCGGCGCAGCCGGAGCCGGTGGAGGCGGCGCAGCAGGGGCCGGTGGAGGCGGCGCAGCAGGAGCCGGTGGAGGCGGCGCAGCCGGAGCCGGAGCGACGGGCGGGGCCGGCGGAGCCGGAGACGGCGCAGGAGGTGCGTAAAACGGAGAGGGAGGCGGCGCATGGGGTGCGGCCGACGGAGCGGGAGACGCTGCTGCCGGCGCGGCCGGCGAAGCCAACAGCGGCGCGGGGGGCTGGACGCGCGGCGCAACCGACGGCGCGGCCGCCACGACGACGGGCGCCACCGGCTCCTCCACCGTCTTCGGGCGCGGCGCGGGTCGCTCCGGCGCGCGCGGGAGATCGGGCGGGCCGGCGACGAGCTTACCGCGTGTGGCCGCCACTGTGAGTGTCCGACCGAACAATCGCGTGACGCTGTCCTCGAGCACGGCGAACTTCGCGTCGTCGAGATGCTCGCGACCCTCGATCAGCGTGAGCAGCGCGGAGAAGGCGGGCGTGGCCTCCACGATCACCGCCGCGCTCTCCGCCGTGGGCCCCTTCGGATCGAGCACCGCAGCGCGAATCTCTCGCGCCTTCGCCTGGCACTCGAGCAGCGCGGCGAAGTTCGGGTCGTCCACGTGGTTGATGGTCATGATGCGGTCCAGGACCACGAGGACGCGCCGTCGCGCCTCGGCCAATGTCGCGCGCCGGGGCTCGTTCACGGTCGCCTCCGCCAGCGCCCGGACCACGGGCTCGAGCGCCTTGAGGCCATCGATCGCGGCGGGTGCCGGGGCCGTGACACCGAGGGTGCGCGCCGCGTCGAGGACGCTCGAGCGCAGGTCGATGAACTCGCCGCGCGCGGCGGCGAACTCCTCGAGCAGCGAATCGGGGGGCAGTGTGCCTGCCCCCTCGAGCTCGCGCGCCGCCTGGGCGAGCTTCGCCGCCAGTCCTGCGAACCGTCGGCTCAGCGCGGCGAGGTTCTTGACGAGATCGTCCGCCGTCGGCGTCATGGAATGCTGCCGATTTTAGGCGTGCGCCAAGGAGGTGTCAAACCCGCCGGCCCCGGTCGGGGGGTGGAAGGGCGCTACTCCGTCGTGACGCGGAGCACTTCCTCGAGCGTGGTCACGCCCTCGAGCACCTTCAGCAGGCCGGCCTCGCGGAGCGTCTTCATGCCTTGCTTCGCCGCGACGTCCCTGATCTCGTTGACGAAGGTGCTGGCGAGGATGAGGCCACGGATCTCGGGCGTCGCCGCGAGGACCTCGTAGAGCGCGATCCGCCCCTTCATCCCGGTGAAGTGGCACGCGTCGCAGCCCCGACCCTTGTAGAGCGTACACCGCCCGATGCCGAGGGGCGCGTGGCCGTACGGGATCAAGAGCTGCTCGTCGGCTTCGTAGGGCTCGCGGCACTTCTGGCAGACCTTGCGCGCCAGCCGCTGCGCGACGACGAGGCGGAGCGACGACGAGAGGAGGAAAGGCGGAACGCCCATATCCGTCAGCCGCGAGATGCTCTCCGCGGCGCTGTTCGTGTGGAGCGTGCTCAGCACGAGGTGCCCGGTCAGGGCCGCCCGGACCGCGATCTGAGCCGTCTCCTGGTCGCGCATCTCGCCGACGAGGATGACGTCGGGGTCGTGGCGCAGGAACGAGCGGAGGGCCGCGGCGAAGGTGCGGCCGATCTCGTCGCTGACCTGGACCTGCGTCGCGCCCGGCAGCTCGTACTCCACGGGGTCCTCGACGGTCACGATGTTCCGCTCCTTCGAGTTGAGCGTGTTGAGCGCCGAGTAGAGGGTCGTGGTCTTGCCCGAGCCGGTCGGCCCGGTGATGACGATCAGGCCGTGCGGCGCGCCGACCGCCTTCTGGAAGTCCCCCAACGCGGCCGGCTCGAACCCGAGCTGGGTCAGGTCAGTCTTCAGCGACTGCTTGTCGAGGAGTCGGAGCACGACGCTCTCGCCGAAGACCGACGGGAGGACCGAGACCCGGAAGTCGATCTCGCGCGACTGCTGGCGGAGCTTGATGCGTCCGTCCTGCGGCAGTCGCCGCTCGGCGATGTCGAGGTTCGCCATGATCTTGAGGCGCGAGACGAGCGCCGGCTCGACCCGCTTGGGCGGCGCCATCACTTCGTGCAGGATGCCGTCGATCCGGTACCTGATCCCCAGAGTCCCGTCGCCCGGGTCGACGTGGATGTCGGAGGCGCCGCGCTTCATCGCGTCGAGCAGGATCGAGTTCACCAGCCGGACGATAGGCACCTCGTCGGCCGACGACCGCAGCTCGTTGAGGTCGACCTGACCGTTCGCCTCCTGGCCCTTGACGATCTCGACCTCGGAGGCCTCCGCCTCGACCTCCGAGAGCGCGTCCGCGACCGTCAGCCCCCCCCTCTCGTAGTAGCGCTCGATCGCCTGCCGGATGATCGACGGCGGCGCGATGGTCGGCACGACCTTGAGACCCGTCATGAAGGCGACGTCATCGAGCGCCGACAGGTTGGTCGGGTCCCCGACGGCCAGCGTGACCGAGCCGAGCGTCCGGCCGATCGGGACGACGCCGTACTTGCGCGCGATCCGACTCGGGATCACTGCGATGGTCTCGGGGGCGATCTTTTCAGGGAACGCGACCTCGGGGATGCCGTAGTGGCGCGAGAGGAAATGGACCAGCCGGTCTTCGGTGATCAGCCTGAGGCGGACCAGGATCTCGCCGAGCTTCTCGCCCGTTCGCTTCTGATCGCTGAGCGCCTGATCGATCTGCGGCTGTGTGATCAGGCCGTCGGAGACGAGCAGATCGCCGAAGCGCCGGCCGACCGGCGCCTGGCTCGGGCCACGGGGGGCGATCAGCGTGCCGCCGATCTTGCCTTCCTCGGCCTCGCGCCCGGTCTCCAGTAGTTTTGTGATTTCCTGCCGTCGTCCGGTTTTCATCATTCGTGGCTCGACCCACACTCCGCAATCCAGATGCCAGCCCCAGGGGTTTCCCGGATCGTGGAAAAACAGGAATTTAGCAGTGGCCGCGACTGGCCACCGCCGCCCGGGGCCGGCCAGTTTCGTTGCAGGGTGGCCAGTTTTCTTTCTGCTAGACTCCACGCCGTGGCGCTGGCGCTGGACGGGATCGTCGTCGCGGACCTCACACAGAACGTCGCCGGCCCCTTCTGCACGCAGATCCTCGGCGACATGGGGGCCGAGGTCGTCAAGGTGGAACGCCCGGCACGGGGCGACGACGCCCGCGCGTGGGCCCCGCCGTATTGGGGGAACGAGAGCGCCACGTTCCTGGCGATGAACCGCAACAAGAAGAGCCTCGCCCTGGATCTCAAGGTGGACGGCGGGCTCGAGGTCCTCCGGCGCCTGATCGCGCGCGCTGACGTCTTCGTGCAGAGCCTCCGCGCCGGCGCGCTCGGCGAGCTCGGGCTCGACTTCGCGGGCGCCGCCCGGATCAACCCGCGACTCGTCTATTGCTCGATCACGGCGTTCGGAGCGCGCGGGCCGCTCGCGGACCTGCCCGGGTACGATGCGCTCATGCAGGCGTACGGGGGGCTCATGTCGGTCAACGGTCACCCCGGCCAGGAGCCCGCGCGGGTGGGCACGTCGATCGTGGACATGGGGACGGGCATGTGGGCGGCGCTCGGGATCGTCGCGGCGCTCCGGCAGCGCGACACAACAGGCCACGCCGTCGAGGTCACGACCGCGCTCTTCGAGACGGCCCTGATGTGGGTCTCGTACCACGCGATGGGCTACTTGGGCTCCGGCGAGGTGCCGCAGCCGCAGGGCTCGGGCACGGCGATGATCGCGCCCTACCAGGCCTTCCCCACGGCGGACGGCTACGCGATGGTCGCCGCCGGATCGGACGCGCTCTTCCACCGGCTCGCCGCAGCGCTCGGCGCGCCGCGGCTCGCGGACGACGCGCGCTTCACGGACAACCCCTCGCGCGTCCGGCACCGCGGGGAGCTCGTCGCGGCGCTGTCGGCGATCACGCGCGAGCTCAAGACCGCCGACCTCCTCGAGCGCCTCCGGGTCGCCGGTGTCCCGAGCGCGCCGATCCTCACGGTGGACGCCGTGCTCGCGGAGCCGCAGACGCGCGCGAGCGGCATGCTGGTTGGGGCGCCGCACCCGCGCATCCCGGACTACCAGAGCGTCGGGCTCCCGATCCTCTGGAACGATCACCGACCAGAGGTGCGTCGCGTGCCGCCGCGCCTCGGCGAGCACTCGGCCGACGTGCTGACCTGGCTCGGCTACACCCTCGACGACGTCCGGGCGCTTCGCGCGCAACGAGTCATCCAATGACGGCGCTGGCGGACCGGAGCCAGGCCGCCCCTTGCTCAGGCCACCCACGGAGTTTTCCGGCCTCGCGGACCCCGCTCCAATGACGGCGCCGTATCGTCACCTGCTCGTCGAGCGCTCGGCCGATGGCTTTGTGGTGACCGTCACGCTCAACCGCCCCGAGCAGATGAATGCGATGAATACGGCGATGGGCGCGGACCTCCTCGCCTGCTTCGACGGGCTCCACCACGACCCCCTCGTCCGCGCGGTCGTCATCACCGGCGCCGGCGACCGCGCGTTCTGCGCGGGCGGCGACCTCAAGGAACGCAACGAGATGACGGACGAGGCGTGGCGGGCCCAGCACGTCATCTTCGAGCAGGCGGCGTCCCGGATCTTGAAGACGCCGGTGCCCGTGATCGCCGCCGTCGAAGGCTTCGCCCTCGCCGGGGGCTGCGAGCTCGCGGCCCTCGCGGACTTCATCGTCGCGAGCGAGACGGCGGTGTTCGGCGTCCCCGAGACGACGCTCGGGATCTTCCCGGGGATCGGGGGCACCCAGCTCCTGCCCCGGATCCTCGGGGCGCCGCTCGCCAAGGAGCTGATCTTCACGGGGCGACGCATGAAGGCCGACGAAGCGAAGGCCGCGGGACTCGTCAATCACCTCGTCCCCCGAGGGGGGGCGCGCGCGAAAGCGCTCGAGCTCGCCGAGGCGATCGCGCGGAACGGCCCGATCGCCGTGCGCCAGGCGAAGAAGGCGATCGCGTACGGTCTGGAGACGGACCTCGACACCGCGATGATCCTGGCGATCGAGGCGTACAATGCCACCGTGGTGACGGAGGACAGGCGCGAGGGCGTCCGCGCCTTCAACGAGAAGCGCAAGGCGCAGTTCAAGGGCAGGTAGGGACGACGACGATGGCGGCGATCAACCTCACGCTCACGGACGAGCAACGGGCCCTCAGGGCGGGTGTGCTCGAGATCTGCCGGCGCTATCCGGGTGAGTACTGGCGCGAGCTCGACGCGCGGCGCGAGTATCCCGAGAAGTTCGTCAACGAGCTGACGCAGGCCGGCTACCTGGCGGCGCTGATCCCGCAGGAATACGGCGGCGCCGGGCTCGGCATCGTGGAGGGTGCCCTGATCCTCGAGACGATTCACGCCGCGGGCGGCAACGCCGCCGCCTGCCACGCGCAGATGTACATCATGGGCACGCTCCTGCGTCACGGCTCGGCGGAGCAGAAGCGCCGGTACCTGCCGAAGCTCGCGGCCGGTGAGCTCCGGCTGCAGGCGTTCGGCGTGACCGAGCCGAACTCGGGGTCGGACACGACGAAACTCGCGACGACCGCGGTGCGTCGGGGCGACCGGTACATCGTCAACGGGCGCAAGATGTTCATCTCGCGCGTGCTCCAGTCGGACCTCATGCTGCTGCTGGCGCGCACGACGCCGGTCGATCAGGTCAAGCGGCGGACCGACGGCCTCTCGGTCTTTCTCGTCGACATCCGCAACCTCACCGGCCTCGAGGTCCGCCCGCTCCGGATGATGATGAACCACTCGACGAACGCGCTCTTCTTCGATGACGTCGAGATCCCGGCCGACAGCCTGATCGGTGAGGAAGGGGCGGGATTCGCCTACATCCTCGACGGCATGAACGCCGAGCGGATCCTCGTCGGGTCGGAGTCGATCGGGGACGGCCGGTGGTTCGTCGACAAGGCGGTGACCTACTCGAGCCAGCGGGTCGTCTTCGGCCGGCCGATCGGCGCGAACCAGGGCGTGCAGTTCCCGATCGCCAAGGCGCACACCGCCGTCGAAGCGGCCGCGCTCATGCGCGACAAGGCCGCGGCGCTCTTCGACGCCGGCCAGCCGTGCGGGCCCGAGGCCAACATGGCCAAATACCTCGCGGCGGAGGCGGCGTGGGAGGCGGCCAACGCGTGCATCGACTGCCACGGCGGGTACGGGTTCGCCGAGGAGTACGACGTAGAGCGCAAGTTCCGCGAGTGCCGCCTCTACAAGACCGCGCCGGTCAACAACAACCTCGTCCTCGCGTACGTCGGCGAGCACGTCCTGGGGATGCCGCGCTCCTACTGATTAATGTCGGGGGGAGCGACCGCCGCTCCCCCCGACAGCCCCCCACCAGATCGGAGGGGGCGAGGCGCCCCCTCCGATACCTCCCCATCGGTCGCGCCGGCGGAGCCGGCGCGAGCGACCCCATCCGAGGAGGGCGCGCCGCATTCGACGAGCTCGAGATCTGCGTGCGTCCTCCTGACCTTTGGAGTGCTCGGCGTCGACCGAGCGGTGCCACGCGACCGCTCGAGGAGCGTGCCCGGGAGCGTCGTGCTAGAGTTTGGTCACGGCGAAGGCTGGAGGAGACCATGAAGCTTCCCGACCGCGTGACGATCTGCGAGGTGGGAACCCGTGACGGGTTCCAGATCGAGCCGGACTTCATCCCGACCGAGCTCAAGGTCGAGGTCGTGACGCTCCTCGCCGAGGCGGGCATGCCACGGATCGAGGTCACCTCGTTCGTCCATCCCAAGGTGGTGCCTCAGCTGCGCGATGCCGAGGAGGTCATGGCGAAGATCCGCCGCCGGCCGGGTACGCGCTACGCGGCGCTGGTGCCGAACGACAAGGGCGCGGTGCGGGCGGTGGACGCGGGCGTGGACGCGATCCACACGGTCGTCTCGGCGAGCGAGAGCCACAACCTCGCCAATGTGAACATGACGATCGCCGAATCGATCCAGAAGCTCACCGCGGTCATGCGCGTGGCCGAGCGGGCCAGGGTGCCCGTGGGCTGCGGCATCTCGACCTCGTTCGGCTGCCCGTTCGAGGGCGACGTCCCCCTGCCACACCTCGAGAGCGTCGTCCGTCGCCTCGTGGACATCGGCGCCCGCGCGGTCGGCCTCGCGGACACGACGGGCATGGCCAACCCCCGCCAGGTCGGCCGGGCCTTCGACGTCTTGATCGGCCGCTTCCCGGGGGTCGAGTGGACGCTCCACACCCACGACACGCGCGCGATGGCGATCCCGAACATCCTCGCCGCGATGGAGTGCGGCGTGACGCATTTCGATTCTTCCGTCGGCGGCCTGGGCGGGTGCCCCTTCGCCCCGGGCGCCTCGGGGAACGTCTGCAGCGAGGACCTCGTCCACTGCCTCGACGCGATGGGTGTCGAGACCGGGATCGACCTCGACAAGCTCATCGCGGCCTCCAGGCGCGTCCAGGCGATCGTCGAACGAACGCTGCCCGGTCAGATCGTCAAGGCGGGCAAGGCCACGCGCCGCTACCCGCTCCCCGACGGCGTCGCCGCACGACTCCCCGGTCGAATGACGAGCGACTCGCAGAACGCAGCCGGGTCGCGCCTTGGCACAGGCCACCCGGCGATCGCTCCGGCCTCGCGGCCCCCGCTCCAGTGACCAAGCGGGCGCGTCGCATGCTCGCGCTGATGGACCGCGCGACGACGCTCTGGCACATCCCCGTTGTCGGGCGGGCGAAGGGTCGCGTGATCCGGCGGCTCATCGAGCGTCACCGGCCCACGCGCGCGATCGAGATCGGCTCGCTCCTCGGCTACTCGGCGATCCTGATCGCGGGGGCGTTGCCGCCGCGGGGCCGGCTGATCTGCGTGGAGTCGAACCCGTACCTCGCGAAGTTCGTGAAGAGCAACGCCGAGGTCGCCGGGCTCGGGCGGCGGGTCAAGGTCGTCGCGGGCGACGCGCTGCGCGTCATCCCGCTCCTGTCCGGGCGCTTCGACTTCGTCCTCATCGACGCCGCCAAAGAGGACTACCTCGACTATCTGCGCCAGCTCGAGCCGAAGCTCGTGCCGGGCGCGGTGGTCGTCGCCGACAACACTGGCATCTTCCGCCGCGACCTGGCGCCGTACCTCGAACACGTGCGCGACAGCGCCGGCCGCTGGCTGTCGCGCGAGCACGACTTCGGCGGCGACGCGATGGAGGTCTCGATCCTCCGCGGCTAGCGCGGGAGCGGACGCGGCGCCGGGCCGACGTACTCGGCCCGGGGCCGGATGAGCCGGTTGTCGGCGTATTGCTCCAGCGCGTGCGCGCACCACCCCGCGACCCGCCCCACGGCGAAGATCGACGTGCAGAAGTCCGGCGAAATGCCGAGCGCGTCGTAGACGACGGCCGAGAAGAAATCCACGTTCACCGGGAGCGTCGTGCGTGCGCGCATCGCGTCGTACACGCGCTCGGCCACGTCGAAGAGCCGCTGCCGACCGGTGGCCGCCGCCATGGATTTCGCCATCCCGCGCAGCACCCGGGCACGGGCATCGTCGACCTTGTAGACGCGGTGGCCGAAGCCGGGCACCCGCGCCCTCGGGTCGCCGCGCGCGTGCCGCGAGAGCGCCGCCCACGCCCCGAGGCGCCGCTCCACGAACGCCTCGGCGCACGCGGGGTCGCCGATCTCGCGCAGCATCGCGAGCACGTCCTCGTTGGCGCCGCCGTGGCGGGGCCCCTTCAGGGTCGCGATCGCCGCCACCACGGCGGCGTGGAGGTCGGCGAGGGTCGCGATCGCCACGCGCCCGGCAAACGTCGAGGCGTTGAACTCGTGGTCGGCGTGGAGCGTCAGAACCACGTCGAGCACCCGTGCCACTTCGGGCGCGGGCGCCCGGCCGCTGAGCAGCTCGAGGAAGTACGTGGCGTGCGAGTCCATCCCCGGGGCCTCGACCGGCGCTTGCCCCGTGCGGATCCGCTGCCACGCGGCGACCGTCTCCGGCACCAGGGTCATCAGCCGGACCGCCTTGCGCAGATTCGCCTCCCGATCGCTCGAGCGTGCGTCGGGATCGTGGGCGGCGGCGAGCGACACCGCCGTCCGCAGCGCGTCGAGCGGGTGGGTGTCGCGCGGCAGGCGCTCGAGGAGTGCCTTGACCGGCGCCGGCAGGCCGCGCGCCGCCCGCAGGCGCGCGGCGAACGCCACCGCCTCGGCCGTCGACGGCAGCTCGCCAAACCAGAGCAGCGCCGTCACGTCCTCGAAGCTCACCGCCCGCGCCAGGTCGCCGATCTCGTAGCCGCGGTAGTAGAGCCGCCCGGCCTCGCCGTCCACCCGGCAGATCGCCGAGCGCGCCGCGATCACGTCCTCGAGCCCCGCCTTCCACGCCGTCTCCATGCCGCCCTCCCGGAAGGTCTGCGCCGCGATCGTCTATAGTTGATTATACTTGATTAATATTGACTCTGGTACTCATGGCTGGACCGGCTCCCGGGAGCCTGTTAGCGTCGAAGGCGAGCGAGCGGGGAGGATGGTCACCATCGAGGGCGAGGAGTACCTGACCGTGCGGGAGGCCGCGCGCCTGTTGGGCGTCAAGCCCGCGACGCTCTACGCCTACGTGAGCCGCGGCGTGCTGCGGAGCTACCGCCAGGGGATCAAGCGCCAACGCCTCTACCGCCGCGCGGAGATAGAGGGCTTGCTGCGCCTGGTGCCGAGCCGCGAGCGCGGCTCCAACGTGGTCCCGCTGAGGGCGCGTCGTCGCGCCGCGCCCCCGATTCCGCTGGCGGAGTCGTGGATCCGCGACTGATGGTCGCGCGAGGCGAGGCGGCTCCTCCGACGAGGCGTGTCTAAGATAGTGCTGCGGCGCGCCGCCTACCTGACCCCTGGGCGCGACCTCTCCACGGCGGTGGAGTTGGCCCGGCGCGCCGAGGCCCTCGGCTACGAGAGCGTCTGGGTCACTCAGGGCCTCGGTCGCGACTCATTTCTCGTCCTTGCCGCGTACGGGGCGGCCACCACGCGTCTCGGGCTGGGCGTGGGTGTCGTCCCGATCTATCCGCGCCACCCGGTCGCGATGGCTCAGGCGGCGCTCACGCTCGCCGAGACCACGGGCGGGCGCTTCACGCTCGGGATCGGCGTGAGTCACCGCGCGACGATGGAGGCGATGCTCGGGCTCGCCCTCGACGCGCCGCTCGCCGTCATGCGCGAGTACGTTGCGGTGCTGCGGGGAGCCCTGGACGCCGGCGCCGACTTCGAGGGCCGGCACTTCCGCGTTCGATGGAGTCTCGCGCTCCCCGAGCGGCCGGCGCCGCCGCGGATCTACCTCGCCGCGCTCTCCCGCAAGATGCTGGAGCTGGCTGGTGAGATCGCCGACGGCGCGATCCTCTGGCTCTGCCCGCCCGCCTACGTCCGCGAGGTCGCGCTGCCGGCGCTCGAGCGCGGGCGGAAGCGCACGGGCAAAGCACTCGCGGGCTTCGAGATCGTCGCCGCGGTGCCGCTCGCGGTCACCCGCGATGTGGCAGGCGCGCGCGCGGCGTTCCGTACGGAGCTGGCGCGCTATCTCGCGCTCCCCTTCTACCGTGCGATGCTCGTGGGGAGCGGCCTCGGTGAAGGTGTGCGGGCCTTCGACCGCGATGGCGAGGTCCCCGAGACGCTCGCCGGCGCGCTCGGCGCGGTCGGTGACTCCGCCGCCGGGCGCGCGTACGTCGCCGCCTACCGTGACGCCGGTGTCACGCTCCCTGCGATCCGCCCGATCACCTTCCCCGACGCGCCCTGGTACCGGCGATCCCTCGAAGAAGCCGCGGTGTGGTAGTGCGAGCCGCAGGGCGTCGCGGGGCTGGGGCCCCGCCGACCGAGGCGAGCCTATGAACGTGGTAGTGCGAGCCGAGCGGCGGCCGCGGAGGCTCGGCGACGCGCGCCGCGAGGCGAGTCTGGGACCCGGATCGTGCGAGCCGCAGGGCGTCGCGGGGCCGCAGGGCGAGCCGCAGCCGTAGGCGAGGCGAGTCTGTGACCCGGCGATCTTCGATGCTGGCGCTCGCAGGGCTCGTCGCCGGTTGCGCATGGGGCGGCCACAACGGCACGCGGCTCCTTCCGGCCGACCGGGGCGCCGCCGTGATGTACGTCGCTCTCGGGGACAGCACGGTCGAGGGCGTCGGCGCGTCGAGCCCCGAGCGAAACTACGTCAGTCGGGTCTACGCGCGCCTCCGCAGCGTGTACCCCGACGCGCGCCTCGCCAACCTCGGCGTGGGCGGCGCCACCTCGGCCCACGTGCTCGTGCGCCAGCTCGACCGGGCCATCGCGCTGGGTCCACACCTCGTCACCCTCTCGATCGGGCCCAACGACATTACCGGACGGGTGTCGGTCGAAACCTATGAGAAGAACCTCGAGACCATCCTCGGGCGGCTCACCTACGGAACAACGGCAGTCGTCGTCGCGAACCTGATCCCCGACCTCGGGGTGACGCCGCGCTTCAATGGGAGCCGGGAGCGCGCCACCGTCGCCGCGCGCACCGTCCGCTTCAACGACGCGCTCGCGCGTCGAGCCCGAGCCCACGGCGTGCAGCTCGTCGACCTGTACGCCGCGAGCCAGCGGGAAGTTCCCCTCCGACCCGAGCTCATCGGGTCCGACGGCTACCACCCGTCTGACGCAGGCTACGCACGCTGGGCGGAGCTACTCTGGGAGGGGGTCGAGGCACGCATTGTGTCACAGTAAACACGCGCGCCCGGAGCGCCGTCGGAGGAGTACAGGAGGATGGTCGTGATGCGGACCGGACTCGCGGTGTTGGGAGTCCTCGCCCTGGGCGTCGGCCCCGTGGAGGCTGGCGACGTGAAGATCGTCGTCAACGACGCGGCGCCGTTTGCGCTGCAGCGCGCCACGATTGCGCCCGGCAGTCAGGTCGTCGTCAGCAGCCCGAGCCGGGTCACCGTGGGTCCCTCGAGCCAGGTCGTCGTCAACGCGCCGAGTCGGATCGTCGTCGCTCCGCCGAGCCGGGTCATCGTCAACGCGCCGAGCCGGATCATCGTCTCAACGCCGCCCGTCCTGGTGTTCCCGGTGTACGTGGCCCAGCCGCGGCGCTGCTTCGTCCCCGGATACTGGGCGTACGCCTGGGTCCCCCAGAGCTACCAGTACGGCGCCTGGGTTGACGGTCAGTACTCGGCGGAGGGGCTCTGGCTCGAGGGGCACTGGGAGCCACGCACCTACTCTTGGGGCTCTTACCAGCCGTACTGGATTCCCGAGAGCTCGTCCGACTGCTAGGAGGGCGCGACGGTCCCCGTCGCATAGACTCGCCGCCCGAGGCACGCGTGGCCCCATGATACAACTGTAGGCCCATGCGGGCCTACGCGCTCTCGCGCCTCGCCCAGACCGTGCTCGTCGTCTTCCTCTCGCTCACGGCGGTGTTCATGATGGTGCGGCTGTCGGGCGATCCGGTGCTCCTGTTCATGCCGATGGACATCCAGGCAAAGGACGTCAACGAGTTCCGCCAGCGGCTCGGCTTCAACGACCCCGTGCCGGTCCAGTACGCACGCTTCGTCGCCGGTGCGGTCCGCGGCGACTTCGGTGAGTCGCTCCGCTACCGGCGCGACGCGTTGGGTCTCGTGCTCGAGCGCCTCCCCGCGACCTTCCTCCTCGCCGCGACGTCCCTCCTTCTGACGATGTGCGTGGCCGTGCCGCTCGGCGTCCTGTCGGCGGTGCACCGGAACACGCCGCTCGACCACGCCGGCACGGTCGTGACCGTCCTCGGCCAGGCGACGCCTGGTTTCTGGCTCGGCCTGATGCTGATCTACGTCTTCTCGGTGAGGCTCCGGTGGCTGCCGACGGGCGGGACGGGCGGGCTCGCCCACCTGGTCATGCCCTCGATCGTGCTCGCCGCGTTCTTCTCCGCGCGGATCGCCCGGCTCACGCGCTCGGCCGTCCTCGACGTCCTGGGCGCGGAATACATCCTGACCGCACGCGCGAAGGGCCTCCGCGAGACGCGCGTGATCGGCAAGCACACGCTGCGCAACTCGGCGATCCCGATCGTGACGCTCGCGGGCCTCGAGGCGGGGCAGGTGCTCGGGGGCGCCGTGATCACCGAGACGATCTTCGCGTGGCCGGGGCTCGGCCGGCTCACGGTGCAGGCGCTCCTCAACCGCGACTTCCCCATCGTCCTCGCCGCGGTCTTCGTCGTCTCGGTCGTCTATACCTTGATCAACCTCACGGTCGACCTCCTCTACGGGTGGCTCGATCCGCGGGTGCGGCTCCGGTGAGCGCGGCGCTCAGGCGCTGCCAGCTCAAGGCGTGGCTCGGCATCGGTCTCACCGTCGCGGTCGTGGTGGCGGCGGGAGCGGCGCCCTGGCTCGCGCCCCACGACCCGCTCGCGACCGATTTCGCCGCGAGCCTCAGCCCGCCGGGCTCGCCCGGCCACCCCCTCGGCACCGATCAGCTCGGCCGGGACCTCCTGGCGCGCGTCCTCCATGGCGCGCGGCTCGCGCTCTTCATCGGCGTCTGCACCGTGGTGATCACCGCCGCCGTCGGCGGGGTGCTCGGCCTCGTCGCGGGGTTCGTCGAGCGGTGGCCCGCCGCTCTGCTCATGCGTCTGGCCGACGTCCAGCTCTCGTTCCCGTTCATCCTGCTCGCCATGACCATCAACGCCATCGTGGGCCTCGGGCTCCGGAACATCATCCTCAGCCTTTCGGCCGCCGGATGGGTCGTGTATGCTCGCGTCGTGCGCGGCGAGGTGCTGTCCGTCAAGCAGCGCGATTTCGTGCAGGCGGCATCGGCGCTCGGGATGAGCCGCCTCCGCGTCCTGTTCCGGCACGTCCTGCCGAACGTCGTGCCCTCCATCATCGTCGTCGCGAGCCTCCAGTTCTCGTCCTTCATCGTCGCGGAGGCCGCGATAAGTTTTCTCGGGTTCGGGGTGCAGCCTCCGACGCCCGCGTGGGGCAGCATGCTGTCCGAGAGCCGCGATTTTCTATACGTCGCGTGGTGGCTCGCCGCGTTCCCCGGCGCCGCGCTCGCCCTCACGGCGCTCAGCGTCAACCTGCTCGGCGACTGGCTCCGCGACACGCTGGACCCAAAGCTCAGAGTCTGACCCCGCGGCATGACGAGCCACTTCTTCGCGTACCTGTCCCGGATGAAGTTCATCCGCCGCTGGGGGCTCATGCACAGCACGTACCCCGAGAACATCCAGGAGCACAGCCTGCGCGTCGCGCAGATCGCCCACGCGCTCGCGATCATCAAGAACCGGCTCTTCGGTGGCGACGTCGATCCCGAGCGAACCGTGGCGCTGGCGCTCTACCACGACACGAGCGAGGTCCTCACCGGCGACCTGCCCGCGCCGGTCAAAGAGTTCAACCCCGACATCAAGCACGCCTACCACGCGATCGAGGCCGCGTCCCGAGAGAAGCTCCTCGGGATGATCCCCGGCGCGCTCCGGCCCGACTACGAGCCGTACTTCAGCCCGCGCGAGGCGGACCGCGTCCACCGCGACCTCGTGCGCGCCGCGGACAAGCTGTGCGCCTACATCAAGTGCCTCGAGGAGGTCGGCGCCGGCAATCCGGAGTTCGCCCAGGCGGAGAAGGCCTTGCGGGCGGCCGTCGAGCGGATCGACCTGCCGGAAGTCCGCTACTTCCTGGAGACCTTCGTGCCGAGCTTCAGGCTCACGCTCGACGAGCTCCACTGACCCGACTGGTTGTATCCTTGATCCCCCGATGAGACCCAAGGAGGCTCTATGCGCCGCCTGAACGTCCCGCTCGCCCTCGCGATCGCCCTCGGGCTCGCCGGCGCGGGCGCCGCCCTGGCCCAGGACCGCGCCCGGACCAAGGAGGTCGTGATCGGTCTCGGCGCCGAGCCGCGGACGATGCTCGCCGTCACGATCGTGGACTGGACGACGAACACCCAGCTCGAGCACATCTACGACCGGCTCCTCGACCGCGACGCGCGGACGCTCAAGCCGAAGCCCATGCTCGCGACGGGCTGGCGGATCGTCAACGACACCGCGTGGGAGTTCACGCTCCGCCAAGGCGTGCGGTTCCACAACGGCGAGCCCTTCAACGCCGAGTCGGTGAAGGCGACGATGGAATACCTCCAGAACCCGGCGAGCAAGAGCCACTACGCCGCGTACTGGAAGCTCGTGAAGGAGGTCCAGATCGTCAACGACTCCACGGTGCGCTTCGTGACCGAGAAGCCGTGGCCGAGCCTCATCGACCGCGCCTCGCTCACCGACTTCCTCGTCCTCCCCGCCAAGGCGCTCCGGGAGCTCGGCCCGGCGAAGCTCGCCGAGAGGCCCATCGGCACCGGGCCCTTCAAGTTCGTCGAGTGGAAGCGCGACGAGCGGCTCGTCCTCGAGAAGAACCCCGACTACTGGCAGGGACCGGCGGACGTGAGCCGCGTGACCTTCCGCTTCATCCCCGAGTTCAGCTCCCGGCTCGCCGCGCTGCTCTCGGGCGAGATCGACATCATGAAGGACGTCCCGCCGCACACCGTCGACGCGGTCGAGCGGAGCGGCCGCGCGCGGCTCCGTTCCGCCGTCTCCTCGCGGATCAACTACCTCGCCCTGGTGAACCTCCGACCCGGCCCGATGCACGACCTCCGCGTCCGGCGCGCCCTCAACCACGCCGTGGACGTGGACGAGCTGATCGCGCAGGTGCTGAAGGGGCGCGCGACAAAGATCTGCGGCCCGCTGTCGCCGGCGAACGTGGACTACGCCCCGGTCGAGTGCTACAAGCACGACCCGGCGCGCGCCGTGGCCCTGCTGCGCGAGGCCGGCCACGACCCGGCGAAGCTCCAGCTCACGCTCGACACCCCGTCGGGCCGCTACCCGCTCGACAAGGACGTTTCGCTCGCGATCGCCGCCCAGCTCCAGCGGCTCGGGATCACGGTCAACGTCGTCGTAAACGAGTGGGGCACGCACCTCGACAAGATCAAGAACCGGAACACGGGCGAGATGTTCTTCCTC
>Ga0137377_10001255_pt1 | contig 17500 bp, 15 predicted proteins | sample SagtaG_22_FD_104815 | JGI IMG/M metagenome (GOLD analysis project Ga0137377, IMG submission 104815) | Vadose zone soil microbial communities from Sagehorn Ranch, Mendocino, California, USA - Sage2_L_40_16 metaG | ecosystem: Environmental > Terrestrial > Soil > Vadose zone | place: USA... | reverse complement strand
GCCCCCCACCGCGACGAGCGATGGGGGGCACCTGGTCCCGGACTCGATCGACTTCAGCTTTGGATGAGGATCAGGAACCTCGAGCCCGACCAGAACCTGTCGGGATTGGCGATTTTCACGCTGCCCGAGATCTGACCTCCGTCGCCCGGTGGAGTGGCCAGGCCTTCCAGATTCTGCCGTGAGGCGATCCGGTAGGCCTTGTCCGGGGCGGGGAGTGGGATCTCGGTCACCACCCGCTTGTTGATCGGGGTGAAGTCCTTGGGATCGATTTGCCGCGCGGGCATGAGGACCTGGCCGAGCTTCGCGAAGATCAGCGGGAAGCGGCTTCCGCCTTCCTGTACGATGATCCCCCGCTGCATTAGCTCGTCCCGGGTTCCGATGATGTAGTACACGGTGTTGTTCTGCGTCTTCAGCTGGCCCACCGTGTCGGTGAGCGCCACGTTCTGGGAGGTCAGCTGGCTGATCTGATCGGTCAAAGCGGCGATCGTCGCCTTCTGCTGTGCCAGCACGCTGTCGTAGTTCGCGATCGTCGCCTCGAGGGTGTGCCGCAGGCTGTCCGAAAGGGTGGAGAGACCGTGGATGCGGCTCTCGCTCTCGCGCAGCTTGCGCTCGCTCTCGCTGATTCGCGCCGTGACGTAGCGGATCTGCTGCACGACGCTGTCTCGCGCCGCGCCCAGCGGCGACTCGCTCGACACGTGCAGCTGCTTGCTCGGGATCCGGACCTTCGCGAGACTGGCGCTGATCTCGCTCATCATCCGGGCGTTCTCTGCCACTTCCTGTATCAGCCGGTCCCGCTCGTTCGAGACCTTCGACATCTCGGCTTGCGTTTCCACGCTGGGACCTTGCTTGCACGCATTGACGGCGAGCAGGGCGAGGGCGAGCCCCGTGCCCGTCGCGACGACACGGCTCATGCTGAACATTGCAATGCTCCCGGGCCTCGCGGCCCTCGTGCCAGAAACAGCGTGACGTGTGTCACGCCCTGTGAGGTTGTGCGTCGGCGCTCCGGAGGATGCTCCGTCGCCGATCGGGACGTGTTCTACCCCGGCGATGCGTCGGCGTTCAGGATACAACGTCGCGCTTAATCGCGATGTGATCCCGCCTACTAGCCCGGGCCCTCATCGGGTCCGCCTCCGTGAGACCTCGGCATGCCGGAAGCACGTCACGAGGTGGTCGTTGACCAGCCCCGCCGCCTGCATGTAGGCGTAGCAGATCGTCGAGCCCACGAACGTGAAGCCGCGCTCCCGCAATGCCTTGCTCAGCCGGTCCGAGTCCTTGGTGCGGGCGGGGATCTGCCGCATCGTCTTCCGGGCGTTGTGGCGGGGGGAGCCGTCCACGAAGTCCCATACGAAGGCGTCGAAGCTGCCGCGCTCGTCCTGAAGCGCGAGGAACGCCCGGGCGTTCTTCACCGTCCCCGCGACCTTCAGCCGGTTGCGCACGATTCCCGGGTCTCGCAGGAGCCGGGCGATTTTGGGCGCCCGGTAGCGCGCCACCTTCGCGGGGTCGAACCCGTCGAGCGCGCGGCGGAAGTGCTCCCGCTTGTTCAGCACGATGGCCCACGACAGGCCCGCCTGGAACGCGTCCAGAACCAGGAACTCGAAGTGCTTGCGGTCGTCATGCACCGGGACACCCCACTCCTGATCGTGGTAGGCGACCATAAGCGGGTTCGCGTCCACCCACCCGCACCGGGTGGGAGTCATTGCACGTAGAACGTGGTGCGCCCGAACGTGCCGCCGCGCTCGAACCACACGGTGACCGGGTCGCTTCCCGTCGCCGCCGCGAAGGCGCGGCGCAGGTCGTCCGCTCCCTGGATGCGCTGGCGGTTGATCTGGAAGATCACGTCACCCGACTGGAGCCCCGTCGCCGCGCTCGCGTCGGGGCCGATGTTGTAGATCAGCGCGCCCCGCTCGGCCTGGATACCGCGCTCCTGCCGGACGGCCGGCGTGAGGGTGATCACCTGCACGCCGCCCAGGACCGACACCTTCTCGGCATTCGTACTGGGGAGATCGGTCACGCCCAGCCGGGTGGCAGAGGTGCGCCCCGACCGGCGATAAGCGACGGGGAGCGTGTCACCCGGGCTGGCGTCGAGCAGGGCCGCCTCCCAATCGAGGAACGTGCGCAGCCGCCGCCCGCGGACGGTGAGCAGTATGTCGTCGGCCGCGAGCCCCGCCCGCGCCGCCGGACCGCCATCGGCCACGGACGTCACACGCAGGCCGCCGGAGCGCTTCCAGTCACGCAGGTTCTCCGAGCCCGCCACGTCGAGCCCCGCCCACGGCCGCCGCACGTGACCGTAGCGCCGCAGCTCGCTCGCCACCCGCACCGCGCGCTCGATGGGGATCGCGAAGCCGATCCCGATCGAGCCCCCGGAGGGGGTGAAGATCGAGCTGTTGACCCCCACCACCTGGCCCAGAACGTCGACGAGGGGGCCGCCCGAGTTACCGGGGTTGATCGGGGCGTCGGTCTGGATCATCCCCACGTACACGCCGGACTGGTCCCCCGACGGCAGGAGATTGCGGCCTATCGCGCTCACGACGCCGGCGGTCACGGTCGGCTCGCTGTTCCCGAGGAGGTAGGCGAACGGGTTGCCGATCGCCACCACCCACTCGCCGACCAGGAGGTCCGCGCTGCTGCCGAGCGGGGCTGTGGGAAGGCCGGTGGCGTCGATCTTCAGGACGGCGATGTCGGTCAGCGGGTCTTCGCCCAGTACCTTCGCCGGGTAGTCGGCGCCCTCGCGCGTGGTGACGACGATCTGCTCCGCGCCGTCCGTCACGTGCTGGTTGGTGATGACGATGCCGTCCGACGAGATGACGAATCCCGACCCGTATCCTTCGACTTGCCGCTCGAAGCCGCGCGGCATGAAGAACTGCGCGAACGGGTCCAGCGGGATCTGGCGCTCCCGCTTCAGGACGTTGACGCTGACGACGGCGGGCCCCGCCCGCCCCGCCGCGTCCACGATGGCCGAGCGGCGCGCGTCGGCGACGGCGGCGGAGCGCGCCTGGCGCTGGGCCGCCGCGGCGTTCCACGCGCCCGACATCAGGGTGACAGCGGCGACAAGCAGCGGAGACGTAAGGCGGTTCATGGCTTGGCTCCCGGTTGATTCTCGATGCCCCTCGATTATCTTCCCGCCCGCATATGAAGGCAACCGATATCCGGCGCGGCCATGTCATCCTGATCGACGGGCAGCCGTGCCGCGTCATGGACTTCACCCACCGTACCCCCGGCAACCTGCGCGCCTTCGTGCAGCTGCGGCTGCGCAACCTGGTGACGGGAAACACGTTCGACACCCGAGTGAGCGCCACCGACTTCCTGGACGAGGCCCAGCTCGATACCAAGGAATTCCAGGTGCTCTACCGCGATGCCGCGGGCGTTCACCTCATGGACCTCCAGAACTACGAGCAGCACACGCTCGACGAAGACACGGTACTCGACGCCGGTCCCTGGCTCCAGCCGGAGATGGTGGTGCAGGTGGAGTGGCTGGACGGCCGCCCGATCGCCATCGAGCTGCCCTCGGTGGTGGAGCTCGACGTCGTCGAGACGGCACCCGTGATGCGCACCGCGACGAAGAACGCGAGCAGCAAACCCGCCAAGCTCTCCAACGGGGTCACGGTGCAGGTACCGGACTTCGTGAACGAGGGTGACCGCGTACGCGTCGACCCGCGGTCCGGCGTGTACCTCGAGCGGGCCAAGTAGGTCTTACAGTCCCAGGTCCAGCTGCACGGCCCGTAGTGCCGGCGCGCCGGGGGGAGGTACGACCCCGGCCGGGGTGTCACCCGCCAGCGCGCGCAACCGCTCCAGCAGCTTCACCGTCGCCCAGCTGTCGCGCTCACAGTAGGCGAGCAGCGCCGCCCGAATCCGCGCGCGCTCCCGCTGGCCATAGTAATCCGGCTCGAACACGAGCCGCCACAGGTGCAGCGTGGCTTCCGCACCGTCCTTGATGTCCAGGTCGTCATAACTCAGGTCCGGTACCAGCGCCGGCAGCACGCTCTTGAGCGAGAAGCTGCCGCGGAACTTCGGGTCGTAGACGTGATTCCGCACCGCGGGGAGCAGATCCACCAGCTTGAGCTCGAGCAGCCCGAGCTCCTGGGCGAGACCGGGGGCGGCATCCGCCAGCAGCCGGATGCAGCCGCGCTCGAACGACGAGTTGTAGGCCACGATCGCCTGCGCGCCGGCACACGCCGCCACCAGGCGTTCCGCCTGCTCGGGGCGGGGGTCGCCCGGCCCCTCGGCGAGCCAAGCGTGGTGCGCAAAGCCTCCCCCCGGGCGCTGGATGTGCACGCTGAACTGTACCGGCACCCTGTCCCACGGCCGGCAGCCGTTCCACACGGGGATGGCGGGGCTCACCGTCTCGAAGTCGAGGAACGCAAGCGGCGACTCGAAGGGCGCGAGCGCCTCCGCAAGGGAATCCTCGACCACGAGCACGCCCTCCTTGGCGGCGCGTACCTGACGTGCCTGAATGGCGCTGAGCTTCAGGTCGCCGGGGAGGTCGTGCAGCATGTGGTAGCCCTTGGCCTCGAGCTCGAGCGCCCGCCGCCGCATCACGTACAGCGTGCTCACGTGATCCTCGGGCCAATCCGGCCAGCAGCGCTTCATGAAGGGGCACTCGTACGGCGCGAAGCAATGGTCGCCGATGGGCACGTCGGGGAGGGGGCCGGCAATGGCGGCGAGCTGCGCGGCGATCTCCCCCTCCACCCCGGGGAGGAACCCCTCCACCAAAGGTGTGACGTCCCGCCGCACGAACAGGTTCGAGAGATCGGGGTAGCGGCACTCGCGGTTCAGATACATCACCTCGGCCCGCTCCACCGCGATCCCGTTGCGGCGCGCGAGGTACGTCTGCATCCCGACGTCCGGGATGTGCTCAGGCTTCACGTCGGTCGATGACTTGACCTCGATCAGCTGGAACCCGCGCGGCCCCCGCTCCAGAATGTCCAGCACGGCATAGGCACCGTCGGCGGCGAGCGCGGCTTCGTAGATCGCGGGTCCGCTCCCGCTCAGCGCCGCGTGGGTCGCGGCGATCTTAGGCTCGAACTCGAAGTGGCGGAAGCCGATCAGGTCGCCACCCGGGACGTAGCCGCGCGCCGCTGTCCCCACGCGCTTGCCGGCCTCGAAGCGGGCCTGCAGGTCGGGACTGGGAGCTAGCTCGGGTGCGTCGGGCTCGTGGACTTTCCACCACAGCTGCTTGTGGCACTGCAGGCCCGCCAGGAATCGGGACTTGGACAGCAGGAAACCGCTGTGCTCGCCGGGCATGCTCATAACAGTAACGCGGGCGCGTGTGCTGCGCCCACGTCACGTCGCCACCAATGCTCAGGGCGTGATGTTGAAGGTCGCGCTCGTCGCCGACGTGAGGAGCGGAGCCGCGGCGGTGAGTGTGTAGCCCGTCCCCGCGTTGTTGATGCTCAGGTTGCTGAAGGTGGCTACCCCGTGCGACGAGACAACGGTGCTCGTTCCGGAAAGGGTGCCGCCGCCGGGATTGGCGCCGATCGTCACGGTCACGCTATTCGTGTACGTCGTGTCGGCGTTGCCGCTCGCGTTCTGCGCGACGACCACGAGGGCCGGCGCGATCACGAGGCCGGCACCGGTGTTGCTCGGCTGGACCGTAAACGCCAGGTGTGTGGCCGTATTGCCAGAGCCGGCGAGGCCGATGAGGCGGTTTATCGTGGAATCACACGCGGCGGCGAGCACTGCCGCGGCGACGATCAGGACGGACGGTCCTCGCATAGCTCGCTCCTCTCGCTTGCTGGGTTACCATCGAGTCCCACATTATGGGACATGCGCGTGCTGGTCGGAACCTCCGGCTACAACTACCCCGAGTGGAAGGGGCCGTTCTACCCCCCCAAGCTCCCGGCAACCGGGATGCTCCGCTATTACGCCGAGCGGTTGCCCACGGTTGAGATCAATTACACCTTCTACCGGATGCCGAACGCCAAGACGATCGCCGGGTGGAGCGAAGCCACGCCCCCCGAGTTCACCTTCGTCCTGAAGGCGCCGAAGCGCATCACGCACGAGTCGCGTTTCAAGTTCGTGGACAAGCCGCTCGCCTATTTCTGCGAGACCGCCGCGGCGCTCGGCCCCAAGCTCGGGCCCCTGCTGTTTCAGCTGCCCCCGAACTTCAAGAAGGACGCTGACCGGCTGCGCGAGGTGCTGCCGCTCATCCCCCCCGGCGTGCGCTGCGCCTTCGAGTTCCGCCACGCCTCCTGGTTCTCGGACGACGTCTACGGCCTGTTGCGCGGGCGGAACGCCAGCCTGTGCATCGCCGATACTGAGGACGCCACCACGCCGCTTGAGACCACGGCCGACTTCGGGTATTTCCGGCTGCGTGACGAAGGCTACACCAAGCAGGCGCTCACCCAGTGGGCGGCGACCGTGCGCGAGCTGGGCCGCAGCTGGAAAGACGCCTTCGTGTTCTTCAAGCACGAGGAGGCGGGGATAGGCCCCAAGCTGGCGCTGCAGTTCCATAACCTTTGCGCGAGGTGAGTATGAGGCCAACGAACGGTTTGTCCCTGTTGCTGGTCGCGCTCTCGACTTTCGCCTGCGGCGGCGCTCGCGCCCCTGCTCGGCAGCGCGTCCTCGACCCGCCGCGCCTCGACCTGCGGCCGTTCGGTCGGGTCGGACTGGTCCTCTTCAGCGTCGAGGGGGCCAAGGGCTCGCTCAACGAGCTGGCGACGCAACGCTTCTCGGAATACGTGCTGGCGGCGCAGCCCGGGATCGAGGTGCTGGAGCTCGGGGCGGCCGACTCCGCCGCGGCAGCCACGGCGCTGGGCGCCGCGCGCGACGTGCCCGTCGTCTTCTTCGGGCGTCTCAAACTCTCCAAGGTGACGCCGAGTGGAGGGATGCAGGGCATCTCGCTGCCGCATCTCGAAGCGACGGTCTCCGCGGAGCTGTCCGTGGGGCTGTGGTCGACGAAGACAGGCGGCACCCTGTGGCGCTCCAGTGCGACCGCCAGCGAAAGGGTCGCCGGGCTCTCGCTCGTGGGCGGTGAGCCGTTCTTCGCCGCGAAAGACCCGAACAAGGCTTACTCCCACCTCGTCGACAACCTCGTCAACGACGTGACGTACGACCTGCGGTCCACGTGGCGTTGGCAGTAGCGCTGACTGCGGCCCTGCTCGCCTGGGGGACGGGGACGCACAGCGACAGCGCGAACGTCCTGCGCTGGCGGCTCGTGGGGCCATATCGCGCGGGGTGGGCAACCGTGGCCACGGGGGTCCCCGGAGCCCCGAACACCTTCTACTTCGGCGGCGCGGGAGGTGGGGTCTGGAAGACCACGGACGCCGGCCGCACCTGGCACGCACAGCTGCAGCACGAAACGGCCGCAGCGGTCGGTGCCCTCGCCGTCGCGCCCTCCAATCCCGCGATTCTTTACGCCGGCACCGGCCAGGTGGACGCACGCTACGACATCATGGCAGGGGAAGGCGTGTACCGCACCGCGGACGGCGGCCAGACGTGGACCCAGGTCGGGCTCGCCGCCACGCGGCATGTCGGGGCTATCCTCATCGATCCCGGGGATCCCAATCGCGTGCTGGTCGCGGCCTTGGGGCACGTGTTTGGTCCTAACACCGAGCGGGGCGTCTATCTCACCACCGACGGGGGACAGCACTGGGAGCACACGCTCGTGGTGGATGACGCGACCGGCGCCGTGGACCTGGCGGCGGATCCCGCGCATCCAGCCGTCGTCTACGCCGCCCTGTGGCAGATGCGGATGCATCCCTGGCTCGACTACTTCCGGCCGCAGGCCGGGCCCGGGTCCGGCATCTACAGGAGCGACGACGGCGGCGCGCACTGGCACCGCCTCGAGGGGGGAGGGCTTCCCGCCGGACCGCTCGGCCGCATCGGGCTCGCTGTGGCGCGCGGCGGCGGTGGCGCGGTGGTGTACGCCTCAGTCGCCGTCCAGGGCTCCGCGCTCACGACCGCCGCCGCGCCCCGAGGCAAGGCGGGCCTGTATCGCTCGGACGACGGCGGTGCCACCTGGCAGCTCGTCAACGACGATCCCTCGCTCGCGAGCAGCTATTTCGGACGCGTCACCGTCGCACCGAACGACCCCAACGTCGTGTACGTGATGGGGCGCTCGATCAAGCGCTCGGGCGACGGCGGCCGGCACTTCGACATCGTCCTGGGCGCCCCGGGGGGCGACGACTATCACTTCCTGTGGATCGATCCGACCGATCCCTCACGCATGATCACCGCCTCGGACCAGGGCGCGGTGGTGACCGTGAACGGCGGGGCGAGCTGGTCCAGCTGGTACAACCAGCCCACCGGTCAGCTTTATCACCTCGCGGTCGACGACCGGTTCCCCTATCACATCTACAGTGGCCAGCAGGACAACGGCACCGTCGAGATCGCGAGCCGCGGCCCGTACGGCGTGATCGAGGAGCGCGACTGGCACCCCGTGGGCGGCGACGAGCGCGACTACATGGTGCCGAAGCCCGGCGATCCGGACGTCGTGTTCGGGAGCGGACTCGGCGGCCACGTGTCGCGATTCGACGAGACGACCCGCCAGGCGGCCGAAATCTCCCCGTGGCCCGTCTCTACCTACGGCGCGCGGCCGACGACCGTCCGCTACCGGTTCACCTGGATCACGCCCCTCGTCTTCTCGCCTGTGCCGCCGCACGCCATGTACCTCGGCGCCCAGGTGCTGTTTCGCTCCCTCGACGACGGTGACCACTGGACGGTTACGAGCCCCGACCTGAGCGGCGCCACGCCGGGTGCCACGGCGTGCGACAATCCCGACCCCAACCCCGCGGGTGCGCGCGCCTGCGGCTTCGGGGTGATCTACGCGATCGCCCCATCCCCGCTCAGGGCCCGCCTCCTCTGGATCGGGACCGACAACGGCTTGATCCAGCGCTCGAGCGATGGCGGCGTACACTGGCACGACGTCACGCCCGCCGTGGTTCCTTTGTGGGCTACGATCAGCACGATCGCGCCGTCACCGTTCGATACCAACGTGGCGTACGTCGCGGTGGACACGCATCGCCTGGATCGCTTCACGGCGCTCATTCTCAAGACCGCGGACGGCGGCCGCCACTGGCAGACGATCAGCAGCGGCATTCCCGCGGGCGAATACGTGAGCGTCGTGCGGGCCGACCCTGAGCGGCGGGGTCTGTTGTACGCGGGCACGAATCGGGGGGTATATGTGTCGCTGGACGACGGCGGCACGTGGCAGCCTCTTTCGCTCAACCTGCCGACTACGTGGGTGCGGGACCTGCTCGTGCACGACGGGGACCTGATCGCCGCCACGCAGGGGCGGGGCATCTGGGTGCTGGACGACGTCGAGCCCCTGAGGGAGATGAGCGCCGCCGTGCGAGGCGAGCCGGCGCATCTCTTCCGTCCCCTACCGGCCTGGCGGCTGCGGGCCAATGAGAATCGCGATACACCGTGGCCGCCATCCACGCCCTTGGGTGAGAACCCGCCCAGTGGCGCCGTGATCGACTATTGGGTAGGCAGCGCGACCGCCGGCGCCGTGACGCTCGCGGTCCGGGACTCGAGCGGCCGCGTAGTGCGGCGCTTCGCGAGCGAGGCTCAACCGGAATCCCTGCCGGCAGACCGCTACTTCGAGGACGGGTGGCTCGCGGCACCGCCGCGGCTACAGGCGACGCCGGGCATGCACCGCTTCGTGTGGGACCTGCGCTATCCGCGGCCGGCCGCTCTCAGGTATGAGTACTCCATCGCCGCCGTCTGGCATGGGGGCACACCACTCGATCCCGACGGGCCGCTCGTTCTGCCGGGCAGCTACCACGTCACCCTCACGCTGGGCGGCAAGGACTACACGCAGCCGCTCATCGTGCGATTGGATCCGCGCGTGCACGTGACCAGGGCGGCGCTCGCCCGGCAGCTCGCGCTGGCGCAGGCGGTGGACAGCGCGCTGGAGCTCGCCGTGCGGGCGTACCGGCAAATCCCTGACTCGCTGCGGCCGCAGGCCGAGGGCGGCGACTCGAGCTTCACCGCGCTGGCGGGTGTCTTCGCGAACCTCGCGATCGCGGTGCAGAGCGCCGACGCCGCGCCGACGCAGGGGGAGCGGGAGGTCTTCGCCGCCTACCGGCGCACGCTCGACCGGGCAGTGGCCCGGTGGCGTGGAAGGCGCTAGCGCGCCGGACTCAGGTCGATCCTGCCGAGCCGCTGGGTGCCTGAGAGTGCGAGCCAGAGCCGCCCACGCGTCGAATCCACGCTCATGTTCCGCACGACCGCTCCGTGGGTGGGAATCGGGACCGTCTCCATGTGCTCCGTGGCGGGATCGAAAGCCACGATGTCGTTGCTCCCCGACTCGTTGTACCAGATGCCTCCGTCCGGGCTGATCGCGATCCCGTAAGGACCGCTGTTCGCGCCTCCGGGGCTCGGGAAGTCGCGGACCTGCCCCGTCGCCGGGTCGAGCCGGCCGAGGCGGCCACGTGCGAAATCCGAGTACCAGACGACGCCCTTCGCGTCCACCACGAGGCGCCGCGGGCGCGCGTCCGCCTCGGGGAGCGTGAACTCGCGCAGCGCGCCGTCGTCGGGGTTGATGCGGCCGATCTTGTTGGTGCCGAACAATGCCACCCAAATGGCGCCGTCGGGACCGGCGACCAGGCCGTAGGGTCGCGCCCGGGGCGTGGCGAGCGGGAAGACCTTGGCCGCGCCGCTCTCGGGATCGAGCACGCCATAGAGGTTGGCGCCTTGCGCCGTGAACCAGATCTTGCCGCCGTGGACGAGCGGCGTGTGCGGGTCGCGCGCCTCGGGCGGCAGCACGTACTCCTTGATCGTCCCCGTCGCGGGATCGAATCGGCCGAGCCGGCCGGTGAAGTTCGCCGTGTACCACACGGCGCCGTCCCGCGCCACCACGATCCCGTGGGGTCCCGAGGCTCGCGTTGGCGTGGGATAGTCCGTCACCTTCCCGGTCTCGGGGTCGAGCCGCCCGATGTAGCTGTTCACCTGGTCGGTGTACCACACGCTGCCGTCGCGGCCGACGGCGGGGTCGTGCGGGAAGGCGCGCGGGCGCGGCAGCAGGTACTCCCTGATGGTGACGGTGGGCGCGGCAGCGACGGTGAGGAGAGACGCGAGCGCCGCCCACCGGCGCCTGGTAGCTGCGAGGGTCATGAAGGAATCTACATCGTCGTCAGCCGGCGGTAGATCGACAGGTGCCGCAGCGCGGCGGCTTTCTTCCCGGCCTTCTCGAATAGCCGCGCGAGGTTGAAGTGGGCGTCGGCGAGCTTTGGGTCGGCGACGATCGCCTTGCGGTACGCCTCGACGGCGTCGGCGGATCGGCCCATGTCCTCGAGAGCGATCCCCAGGTTGAACGCCGCGGTGGCGTGGTCGGGACGCTCTCGCAGGGCGAGGCGGTAATGTCGCTCGGCCTCGGCGATCATGCCCTGCTCCTGCAGCAGCCGGCCGAGGTTTACGTGGGCGTCCACGTGATGGGCGTCCAGCTCGAGCGCGCGGCGGTACGCGTCGCGCGCTTCGGCGGGCGCAACGGCCTCGAGCTCGAGCCCCAGCTCGTACCAGTCCGCGGCATCGAGCTCCGCTTCGAGCGCCTGCGCGGCCCGCGCGGTGCGGCGGGCGATCGGCGCCGCCCGCGTCGCGAGGTCGGACACCGCGAAGTCGAGCTGCGTCTGGCCCGAGTCCACCGTCCACGTGGCCTCGCCGTCGCTCACGACGATGCGGTCGCCCTCCGCGGCGATGTGCAATTCCGCGAGCGAGCGCCCGCGCGGCAGCTGCGCCTTGAGCCGCCGCAGCGCACCGCGGATGCGGCGCGTCGGAATGCGCGCCGCCACGAGCCCCTTCGCGGTGCGGAGAATGACGAGATCCTGGAACGAGAAACGCAGCTCTCCGCGCGGGCCCCGGCCGGGCGTGAAAAAACCGTCGCGCGCGAATCCTCGCACCTGCGCGACGGTCAATCCCAGCAGCCGGGCGACGTCTCGGGAGGTGTAGCCTTTCAGCGAGAAGCCGCCTTGCGTTTGAGGGCAACCGGCTTGGCCGCGGCCTTGCCTTCCACCCGCTTGGCGGGCTTACGGTCAGCGCCGCCCTTACCGCCCTTGAGGCTCGCCTTCAGCGCTTCCATCAGATCGATGATCTGCGTCTTGGGCGCTTCCGTCGGCTCCTCCGTGATCTCGTGGCCCTCGACCTTCTGCTGGATCTGGTCCAGAATGCGCCGCCGCACGTTGTCTTTGTACGCCTCCGGCCGGAACTCCTCGGACGTCCCCTGATCGATGACCTTGATCGCCATGTCGAGCTCGCCCTTCTTGACTTCCGTCTTGGGGATCGGCACGTCGGCGATCGACCGCAACTCCTCCGGGTATTTGAGCTGCTCCATCGCGAGCCCGCCATCCATCGGGCGCACCAAGATGAGGTATTGCTTGCCGCGCGCCGCCCACTGGCCCAAGGCCACGCGGCCGGTCTTCTTGAGCGCCTCCGACAACAGCTTGTAGGCCCGCTCGCCGCCCTTGTCGGGGCCCAGGAAATACGTCTTGTCCATGTAGATGCGGTCCACCTGGTCCGCGGGCAGAAACTCCGTGATCTCGATCGCCCCTGTGCCTCGTGGCTCCTCCAGCGTCTTCAGCTCGTCGGGCGTGAACAGGACGTACTGGCCTTTCGTAAACTCGTAGCCCTTGATCATGTCCTCCTTCTCGACCTTCTCGCCGTCTTTGGAGCAGACGTACTGTTGCTTCAGACGGGCCTTGTCTGTCTTGTGGAGCCAGTTGAAGGAGATGGTCGTGGACGACTCGCCGGCGGAGAAGAGCTTCACCGGCACGGAGACGAGGCCAAAGGAGACGGTGGCGGAACCGATGGAATGAGCGCTCATAAGGGGCTATGATACGAACCCGCGCCCATGGCCGCAAACCGGAAAAGTCCTCCCAAGCCCGACCCGCTAAGCGCTTATCGCGCCAAGCGTTCCCTCGACCGCACCCCTGAGCCCGGGGCCCGGCCGGCGGCGCCCGCGCCCCAGGCGGGTGGGCTCTTCATCGTCCACATGCACGCCGCCACCCGCCTCCACTGGGACCTGCGTCTCGAGATGGAAGGGGTGTTGAAGTCGTGGGCGGTCCCCAAGGGGCCGTCCGCGAATCCCGCCGACAAGCGACTCGCCGTCCACGTGGAGGATCACCCCCTCGAGTACGGCGACTTCGAGGGGATCATTCCCGAAGGCAACTACGGCGCGGGCGCCGTGATCGTGTGGGACCGCGGGGTGTGGGTCCCGCTCGAGGATCCCTTCGAGGGCCTGAAGAAGGGCAAGCTCCTCTTCGACCTGAAGGGCTACAAGCTGCGTGGCAGGTGGACGCTCGTGAAGATCAAGAAGGGGGTGAAGGAGTGGCTCCTCATCAAGGAGCGCGACGGGTACGTCTCCACGGACGGCGCATTCCCCGACGAATCGGTGCTCTCGGGAATGACCGTCGAGGAGCTGCGGGTGGCGAAAGACCGCGCGGCGCCACTCAGGAAGGAGCTGGCGAAGCTGGGCGCTCCCAAGCGCGCCGTACGGGTCGAAGACACGGAGCTGATGCTGGCCGAGACGCGCGAGCAGCCGTTCTCGAAGGCGGGATGGCTGTTCGAGCTGAAGCTCGACGGGTACCGGCTGCGCGCGGCGCGGGAGGACGGTGAGGCCAAGCTCATCTCCCGTAAGGGGCACGATCTCACCGGCGGGTTCCCCGAGATCGCGCACGCCGTCGCGGCGCTCCCCTACGAGGGGTTGATCCTGGACGGCGAGCTGGTCGTGGCGGACGACGCGGGGCGGCCGAGTTTTTCCCGGTTGCAGAACCGCTCCAAGCTGACGCGCGTACCGGAGGTGAAGCGCGCGGCGGTGGAGACGCCCGCCACGCTGTATGCCTTCGACCTGCTCGCGTTCGAGGGCTACGATGTGCGGCCGCTGCCCCTCGTGAAGCGTAAGGCGATCCTCGCGAAGCTGCTGCCGCGCGCCGGGGCGCTGCGCTTCTCCGATCACGTCGAGACCAAGGGGGAGGCGTTGTACGAGCACGTCGTCCAGCTCGGACTCGAGGGGATCATGGCGAAACGCGCCGATTCCCCCTACCGCGCCGGCCGCTCGGCGAACTGGGTCAAGATCCGCGCCGATCGCACCGACGATTTCGTGGTGGTCGGTTACTCGCGTCCCAAGGGCTCGCGCGGCGGGTTCGGCGCCCTGCACCTCGCGGGTTACGAAGATGGGAAACTCGTCTACGCGGGCCGAGTCGGCTCGGGGTTCACGGCGCAGCAGCTCAAAGAGGTGAGCGCCGAGCTCGAGGGCGCGTTGCGCGACACGCCGGCGTGCGAGGGTCCCCCGGCCCTGCTCAAGGACAAAGAGAACGTGTGGGTCGAGCCGAAGCTCGTCGCGGAGGTGCGCTTCAAGGAGTGGACGCCGGATCACCTCCTTCGCCAGCCGGTATTCCTGAGATTTCGGGACGATAAAACGCCGGGGGAGTGCGTGATACGGGATGCGAGAAGCGAGATGCGGGATGCGGAACCTTCCGAACCGGACACCCATCCCGCATCTCCCATCCCGCATCGCGAAGTGGTCTTTTCGAACTTGGACAAGGTCTTCTGGCCCGACGAGGGTTACACGAAGGGCGATCTCATCGAGTACTACCGGGCGATTGCCCCATGGCTGCTGCCGTACCTCAAAGATCGGCCCGTCGTGCTGACCCGGTTCCCCGACGGCATCAAGGGGAAGTCGTTCTTCCAGAAGGACGCGCCGGGCTTCATCCCTGAGTGGCTGCGCACCGAGCGAATGTGGAGCGAGGACACGCAGCGCGACATCGATTACTTCGTGTGCGACGACGTCGAGTCGCTGCTGTACCTCGCGAACATGGGGACGATCCCGCTGCACGTCTGGGGGAGCCGGGTCGCGACGCTGGAGCACCCCGACTGGTGCATCCTCGACCTCGACCCCAAGGAGGCGCCGTTCACGTACGTCGTGACGGTGGCGCGCGCCGTCCGCAAGCTGTGTGACGAGATCGAGCTGCCCTGCTTCGTGAAGACCAGCGGCTCGACCGGCTTGCACGTGCTGCTGCCGCTCGGGCGGCAGTGCACCTACGAGCAGGCCCGCTCCCTGGGCGGACTGCTGGCGCGCGTCATCGCCGCAGAGCTGCCGGACGTCGCCACGATCACGCGCCAGGTGGGAAAGCGGGGGGCCCGCGTGTACATCGACTGGGTGCAGAATGGGCACGGTCGGTTGCTGGTCGCGCCGTTCAGCGTGCGGCCCCTTCCCGGCGCTCCGGTCTCGATGCCGCTCGCCTGGAGTGAGGTGACGCCGAAGCTCGACATCCGGAAATTCACGATCAAGAACGCCCCGACGCGGATGAAGAAGCTCCGCGACGACCCGCTCGCCCCCGTGCTGGAGGTCAAGCCGGACCTCGTGCGCGCGCTGGAGCAGCTCGATGCACGCGTCGGCTGAAGAGCTCAAGGTCCAGGTCGGCGAGCGGGTGGGCGAGGTGTCGGCGCTGCTGCTGCGGCCGCCCGACGCACGGCTCCTCTACGTTGTGGCCCACGGCGCGGGGGCGGGAATGCGCCATCCGTTTCTCGAATCGATCGCGGCGCGCCTCGCGGAGCGCGGGGTCGCGACCCTGCGGTATCAGTTTCCCTACGTGGAACGCCGGGCGCGCCGGCCCGATCCTCCCGAGATCGCCGCGGCGACCGTGCGAGCCGCGGTGGAGGAAGCGGGGCGGGCGGCGCCCGGGCTGCCGCTCGTCGCCGGCGGGAAATCGTTCGGCGGGCGGATGACGTCGACGGCCGCCGCCGCCGAGCCGTTACCCGGCGTCCGCGGGCTCGTCTTTCTGGGCTTCCCCCTGCACCCGCCCGGACGTCCGGGCATTACGCGTGCGGAGCACCTCGACCGCGTCTCGGTCCCGATGTTGTTCTTGCAGGGGACGCGTGACGCGTTCGCGGAGCTGAAGCTGCTGCAGTCCGTCTTGAAACGGCTGGGCCAGCGTGCCACGCTACAGCTCGTTGACGGCGGGGACCACTCGTTTCGGGTGCTGAAGCGATCTGGGAGGTCGGACGCGGACGTGCTGACTGAGCTCGTCGACGCTATCGTAGACTGGACCGCGACGATCGTGTGACAGGTGGCGGGGGTCTCCCTCCGCGACAATAATACGCAGTCGCTTCGGGAGACCCCCGCCGCCTGGATGTTCGCGATGGCGCCGGACTCCCGCTGCGCGACAAAAATACGCAGTCGCTCCGCGGGAGCACCTATGCCCAATTACTGGATCCTCAAGACCGAGCCGTCCACCTACAGCTTCGACCAGCTGGAGCGCGACAAGACCGCGGTGTGGGATGGCGTGAAGAACAACCTCGCGCTCAAGCACATCCGCGAGATGGTCCCCGGCGACCGCGTCCTGATCTATCACACGGGCGACGAGAAGGCGGTGGTCGGCATGGCCGAAGTGACCTCCGTGCCGTATCCCGACCCCAAGCAGAAGGATGCGAAGCTCGCGGTCGTCGATCTCCGGGCCGCGGGCCGTCTCCCCAAGCCCGTCCCCCTCGCGGCGATCAAGGCGGAGAAGGCGTTCGCGGATCTCGCGCTGGTGCGGATGGGCCGGCTGTCGGTGGTTCCGGTGACGGCGCCACAGTGGCAGCGGTTGATGAAGCTGGCAGGCCGCTAGCGGCGCGGCGCGCGGCCCGGATCCACTCCCGCACTTCCGGCAGCGTCGGCCGTGGCCCGCGGTGGGCCACGCGATACACCGATTCAGGTGTCGCCGCGGCGAGCGCCGCGACCGTTGCGATGCCGCCTGCCATGAGCGCCGCGGCGTGACGCGTCCCAATACCGCGCAGCGCGACGAGCTCCGCCGCCCGCTGCACCGCGGTGGCCGCCCTCCGGTCGAGCGCCGCGCGACGGCTCAGCTGGTCGGGCGCAAGCCCCGCGATTCGGAATACGTCATCCAGCCCGGCCGCCCGCAGCGCGGTCGCGGTGTGTGGCGCGACCCCGGGCAGATCGGCCACTCGCGGCTCGGTGGAGCTGACCGTCCAGCGGTCCATGCCGATCAGCACGGCGACGGCGAAGCCCACCGACGCGAGCAGGGGGCCGGCGCGCGTCCTCGGTGCGAGCAGGTGGTACAAGGACCACACTTCGAGCGCGAAGAACGGGAAGCCGAGGAATCCGATCAGCGGCATCTCGAACACCTTGGCGTGCTCGAGGAAGGGCACGGTATAGATCCACTTGGCGCGGGCGTGGGCGTTGAAGACCTCCCACACGCCGCCCGCCGCGAGCCCGGCGGCGAGCAGCCTCGCAATCCGCCCCCATTCTCCTCGTCGCATGTCGCCGAACAGGGAGACCGTCAGGTCGGCGCGGTAAAGCAGGGGCTCGGCCATCAGCCAGACGGCGCCCCAGGTGAGCGGATAGAGAGACCGGGGCAGCGCCAGGATCGCGCCGAGCAGGCCGGCGCCGAGCGCGAAGGCGATCCCGAGCTCTCCATGCCGCGGTGCGAGGGGAGCCGACCGCAGCGTCCGCCACGCGCCCAGACGGTCGAGCAGTCGTTCGGGGAGCAGGATCGCCGGCACGACCGTCGCGAGCGACAGCGTGATCCCGATCCAGCGCGCGGCGACGCTCGCCGGGAGAAAGACG